>Ga0210392_10001417_pt1 | contig 12673 bp, 10 predicted proteins | sample IncBWC30OmetaG_FD_161057 | JGI IMG/M metagenome (GOLD analysis project Ga0210392, IMG submission 161057) | Forest soil microbial communities from Barre Woods Harvard Forest LTER site, Petersham, Massachusetts, United States - Inc-BW-C-30-O ...
GCCCGACATCCAGGGGCATGATCTGTTGCGGATGATCCGCGGCCGCAACGACAGCGTTCCGATCGTGGTGCTGTCGAGCCGCGGCGACGAGGCGGGCAAGGTCGAAGCGCTGGATCTCGGCGCCGACGATTACCTGACCAAGCCGTTCGGCATGGACGAATTGCTGGCCCGCATGCGCGCGGCGCTACGGCATCAATTGCAGGTCCATGGCGAGCGCCCGGTGTTTCGCACCGGCGATCTTTCCGTCGATCTGGTTCGCCGCATCGTCAAGGTCGGCGAGCGTGAGGTCAAGCTGTCGCCGAAGGAATACGATCTGCTGCGGGTCATGGTGCAGCATGCCGGCAAGGTTTTGACCCATCGGCTTTTGCTTAAAGAACTCTGGGACGAAATGACGGACGCGCAATACCTGCGCGTCTATGTGCGGCAGCTCCGGCAGAAGATCGAGACCGATCCCGAGCGTCCGCAATTCGTGCTGACCGAAACCGGCATCGGCTATCGGCTGAGAGCACCTGACTAGATCCTCCTCCTGAGGAGCCGCGCGAGCGGCGTTTCGAAGGATGACTGGCGCATTGGGGCGTCATGGATCTCCCTATAATGCCGCCGGCTCGCGCGGATGCGCGCCCGATGACAGGCTCCGCATTGGCCCGAGGCGGCGCACCTTCGTGCCCGACCCGGCGTCCAGCGCGAAAGCTTTTGCGGTAATAGCGGGCTCAAGCGGCGTCATCACCTATCGCCAAATGTCTGCTTTTGGAGGGTGCGTTCAACCGGTCAGTGCAACACTTTCTGTAGTCTATCGGCTGGCGTTTCGAAGCCCAAGGTCTTTCGCGGACGTTGATTGAGCCGCAGAGCAATCGCGTTTAGATGCCTCTGAGAGATGCGTGAGAAGTCGGTTGCCCTCGGAAAGTACTGACGCAGTAGGCCGTTGGTGTTTTCGTTTGAGCCGCGCTGCCAGGGACTGCGCGGCTCACAGAAGTAGACCTGAACGTTGGTGGCAATGGTGAAGCGCCTGTGGGCATGCATCTCTTTGCCTTGATCCCAGGTCAGGGAGCGTCGCAACTCCTCAGGCAGCTTGCTGATGTGCCTGGCAAGCGCAGCAACGACAGTCGTCGTATCCTTGCGGGAGATCTTGACGAGCATCGCGAAGCGGGTATTGCGCTCGACGAGGGTGGCGATGTGCGTGCCGTGCGCCCCGGTAAGGAGGTCTCCTTCCCAATGCCCTGGCACGGCGCGATCCTCAATCTCGGCCGGCCGTTCGCGAATGGAGACCATATCGAGGATATGCCCCTGTCCACTCTTGGCGTTGTGGTTCTTGGGACGACGCATCCGCCGCGCGGTACGCAGCTGCGCCGTCAGCTCTTTCTTCAGCACGCCGCGGGTCTGGATGAAGAGGCTGCGATATATCGCTTCGTGAGATATCTGCATGTCTTGGTCGGTTGAGAACTTCTGCTTCAGCCAGCCGGAGATCTGTTCCGGCGACCATTGCAGCGCGAGCTTCTGCGCCACGCGCCATCGTAGCTCCCTATGCAGGGCCAAACGACAAAGCTTGGGGCGCAACGCCCGCTCCCAAGCACGTTGATCAGCCCAGTTTGCACGGTAGACCCGCCTGCCACCGTTGCGCTTGATCTCCCGGCTTACTGTCGATGGCGCTCGCCTAAGGCGCTGGGCAATCTGCCGGATCGGCCGGCCTACCGCAATGCCACGGGAAATCTCTTCGCGTTCCTCAAGCCTTAGTGCTGCCAAGGCTCTCTGGCGCGGTGCCGGCACAATCCCTCCATGAACCACCACGATCCGCTCAACGCCGGTCTTGTTCTTCCTTTCCAGCGCCCGAGAGATTGCCGCAGTACTTTGCCCGTTCTTCCATCGCTCCCATAGCTCGGCCTTCTGCGCTGCCGTGAACCGAATCCGCGACGTCACCATGGCACACCTCCTGATCCCTAAGATTAGTAAGGTTAGAAAGTGTTGCGCTGACCAGTTGAATTCGCCGGCACCTTTCGGACATGGCTGGCCGGGCTGACGATGTCTGTTGCTGGGGGCAAAGCAGACCTCGCAATTACAAACGCCGACTTCCGAAAATGACCCATTGCTGTTTGCTATACCGGCAGTGTGATTTCAAAAGTGCAGCCTTTTGAAGTTGTCTCGGTGAGCCGGAGACCACCACCGTGATCTTCGATGATCCTCCGGGAAATGGAAAGTCCCAATCCCATCCCAGAAGATTTCGTTGTGAAAAAGGGATCGAAAATGTTGGCCTCACTTTCGGGATTTATTCCGGGTCCAGTATCTTGGACCAAAATGGAGACGCTGGAATTTGGACCGCGCGTCGTCACCACTCGAATGGCCTTCACTCGCAGGACCTAGCAATGCTAGCTCATCAATTGCGTTCTTGATCAAGTTCAAAATGACTTGCTGTAGTTGGATTTGATCGCCTGCTATTTGCGGTAGGTTCTCTTCAAGTTCGGGCGAGATGGACATTCCTTGAACGCGGACATCATTCTCAACCATGCGAAGTACCTCGCGAACGAGGCTATTGATTTCAACGATTGTCCTCCGACGGGGAACGGACCTAAAGAGTGCCCGGACACCCAAAACTATCTCGTTCGCACGAGCGCTGTCTTTCTTCGCATCCGAAAAACAGGATCGTAGTTCTTCAACGTCAAGGGGTACCGTTTTGAGGCATTCCAAGCCTGTGTCGCAGTTCAGTGACAAAGCCGCCAACGGCTGCGTGAGTTCGTGGGCGATTGCGGAAGTCGCTTCGTCTACGCTCATAATCCGATGGACGCGATCCCGCCGCTGCAAGATCATCGCGCTGGCCAAGCGCGCGTAAAGCATCATCGTTTCCCAGAGCAAAACAACCAGCACCGTCCAACTGCCGATCAGTAGATAAGCCTTGCCCATGTACCAACCGACAGAAAAACGGATGGTCACCGCATATAAGATTGCTAATGTGAGGTCAGGTAACGACACAAAAACAGCCACGATGAGCCATACATCGAGGACGGTACGCATCCGGATAAACAGCAGCACGACTGCTATCGTATTAAGTGACCACGTTGCGACGGCAAAGTACTGAACCAATGGCTGTTGTGCTGCACCAATGTTCAGACTTGGCAAATATCCCGCCACGAGGAGCCAAGTCAGGCCCGCCGTCGTGGCGATTGCGCACGCGATGGTGATACCGATAGCTCGGCCCGGTTCGAGCCTTGCGAGCGGGCCGGGTATTTCTTTTAGGTCTTTCAACAATACGTAGGCGATGACAGCAAGCGGGAACGTGATGCGCCAGAAGAAAAACAGCCAGACCGCCCCGCTCGGAGTGCCGGTAATAATACCAGTCGCGCTATACGCACCCGGAAAGTCAAGCGTTTGCAAAAATGCAAACAGGCCGCTGCAAATATACCCGCTTGCAAGAGCCAGTAGGCCTGTTCGGGGTTGAATAGAGAATTGGGAAAACAGAAAAATAGCCGTAAGGATTTCTGCGAAGAGAACTACGGCTTGGCTAACCGTAAGAAAAGCGTCAACGCGCGATGCCTGTATAGCTGCGAACGGGGCGCCTACGGCGAAGGCGACCAACAAGACAATAACAACGCCAAACGCAAACCTGCGATGCTGCGCGCTGGCCGGAATGCTCGCAATGAGAGCAGGAACTTCTTTGCCATCATCGTGAGCTAATTCTCTTGGTGTGTCCTTCAGCATTCGGACCGACTCCGATACTGGAATGCCCCAGCCGGTTAGGTAAACCGAATGGTACAGCATCGTCGGGTAAAGACCAATGAAGCGCGAGGCCTTCGCCGCGCTGCATAAGTCTGGCTTTGGCACGAAACCGACATGCCGCGATGTCCGACTTGAGTCTTCTGTGGATGGCCCCCGCGTTGCAAGAGCTAAATTGACGTAGTGGCCTTGGTCGGGTGCAGTCTTCTGTCCGGCCTGTAGATGCAGTCAGTTGAGACTGCTGGCCCTGATGGAGTCCGCGAACAAGGTCCCATTCTGCTTATCAGGCTATGATGCCTTACACTCAAGTTAGGTTGTTTCCCGGTCTGACCGTCTGCCATTACATCGCATCGCGCTCGCAACCTCGTGAAGCTGATCTCCTTTTCAGCTAAATTTTCTATCGTTGTCTATGCGGCCAACGTTGGCCGGTGGCCGGCACGATAGGTCTCGCCACGTGCCATGATCGCCCAGATGATCCGCGCGGTCTTGTTCGCCATCGCGACGGTGGCGACCCTCGTGGGCTTGCGGGTGAGCAGATCCGCCAGGCGTGGATCGATCTTGCCGGGATTGTATTTTGCACGGCGCACAAGTGACGTCATGCCGACAATGAGTAGCTTGCGTAGGTACTTGTCGCCCATCTTGGTGATACGACCGAGCCGCTCTTTGCCACCGCTCGACTTCTGAAGTGGCGTCAGTCCCAGCCAGGCAGCGAATTGCCGCCCCGAGCGGAATTGATGCGGATCGGTGACCGATGCGGCAAGTGCCGTCGCGCCGACCGGCCCGATGCCAGGGATGGTCATAAGACGACGTGCAACCTCGTTGCCTCGTAGCAAAACGGCCAGATCGCGATCGATCTCGCGAAGCCGAACGTGGGTGGTGAGTACCTGCTGTGACAATGTGCCAAGGATCTTCGCAGCTTCAATCGGCACATCCGGTGCTTTACCATCGACGATCTGTCGCGCCATCAGAAGCGCTCGTTCGAGTCCTTTGGGGATGTCGACGCCAAACTCGGCGAGCAGATTGCGGATCATGTTGATCAACTGCGTACGCTGCTTGACCAGCAAATCGCGCGTCCGGTGCATCGACAGTGCCGCCTGCTGCTGGGGTGACTTGACGGGGACGAACCGCATTGTCGGTCGCGCCACCGCCTCGCAAACCGCTTCCGCATCGGCAGCGTCGGTCTTCCCGCGCTTCACATACGCTTTGACGTAAGCAGGTGGCATCAGCCGCACCTCATGGCCGAGCTTGATAAGCTCGCGCGCCCAGTGGTGCGACGTGCCGCACGCCTCGATGCCGACCAGGCATGGAGGCAACTTCGTAAAAAATGCCAGCATCTGCGACCGACGAAGCGACTTGCGAACCACAACCTGACCGGTCGCATCAACGCCGTGGACTTGAAAAATGCTCTTGGCCAAGTCGAGGCCGATCGTGGTAATCTGCATGGCGGATGGCTCCCTTTTGCTCGTGAACGCCTGATGGCATTCACACCTTGGCACCTAGATGCCGTGAGCGGGAGCCATCCACCTCATCTGCTTAGGGTAAAGCGGAAGTCCGACTTACGGGCCGTCAAGTCAGCTTTTGACCCAGACATTCATTGATCTAAATCAAGACGGCTTCGTAGCCTCCACGCGATCCTCCTTGGGCAAAAGCCGATCACTCTGGGGGCGGATTGATACTCACAGGGGCTTTGGAAGGTGCGAGGCACTCATGAACCTTCTCTCAGCGAACGACGTGTTCCTTACCGTCGCGACCACTAGCGTCGCTTTCCTGACAGAAATCGCTCTTTTCATTGTAATTGGAATGATCTGAAAGAATCGCGCGCTACTGGGCAGCGCAGCCGATGCGAAGGTCTAGTTCTCCGTTAACTTGATGATCGAGACCGGCCGTCTTCCGTCATGACCTTTGATCGACATTCGAAGCCCAAACGTTCTCGATCGTGCCTGCCTTTCCGATAAGGACAACTCCAAGTTTGGAAAATCCGATGCGGTCGAGCGGATCGATTCACACGCAAATTCGAACCCTCATCATCGCGACGAGCGGCGTCCAGCTTGCGAACGGGTTCTTCGGAACCTTCATTTCCTTGCGCGTAGCACTTGAGGGCTTTGACACGACTCTGGCCGGCCTGGTGCTCAGCAGCTTTTTTGCAGGGTTTACGGTCGGCGCGGTGCGAAGCGGACGGATTATCGAGCGGATTGGCCACATCCGCGCCTATGCCGCCTTCGCAGGCCTGGTTGTCGCTGCGACAGCGGCGATGCCGCTCTTAGTAGCACCGCTGCCCTGGCTGGTCCTACGCGCGATCGTCGGGTTCGGCTGCGCCGGGATCTTCGTCACGACCGAGAGTTGGCTTAATGCCAAGGCCCAGCCGTCGGAGCGGGGACGTATCTTCTCGGTCTACATGGTCGGCACGTTCATTGCCCTTGCACTCGGACAGCTCCTGATCGGCCGGGCACGGATCGAAACGGCGGCGCCGTTCAACGCCATCATTGCCCTTTTCGCCGTGGCGCTGGTGATGGTGAGTACAACCCGAGCCGAGCCGCCCCAAGCGACCGCCACTGCTACCGTGCCTTACGGCGAGCTTTCCCGGGCGGCACCCGTCGCAGTCGTCGGCGCCGCACTGAGCGGACTCATCGCCAGCACGTTCTACGCGCTTGTTCCGGCATGGATGGAAAGCAAGGGCATCGACCGCGGGACAATCGGGCTGTTCATGCTCGCGGCCGTGCTTGGCGGCCTGGCGTTCCAGGTGCCGGTTGGCCGGCTGTCAGACCGCTTCGACCGGCACATCGTGCTGGCTGCGCTCGGCGTCGGCTTCGCCGGCGCGGCAGTCGCCTTGGTCCACCTTCCGCGCACGCTTCCGGTGATCCTGCCGACCGCCGCTCTACTCGGTGGCTTCATGTCGACCCTTTACCCTGTTTGCGTTGCCGACGCGCTCGACCGCATGCCAGCCGATAGGGTCGTCGCAGTGAGCGGCCGCCTCATTCTAGTGAGCGGACTTGGGTCAGTACTCGGGCCTATCATCGGCACGAGCGTGATGGGACGCTTCGCCATCGACGGCGTGTTCGACCTTATGGCCGCCACAGCATTCCTGCTGGCGCTCCTAGCCGCCGGAAGGAGCCTGGTTTCGGCTTCTCCGATACGCCAGGAAAGACCTTTCGAGATTCTCGCCCCGCAGGCGGCACCTCTCGCGCACGACCAGCTCCACTTTTTCCGACGAACTCACGCCGCGGGCTGTGGCGCGTTGATGCCGACAGCAAGGAGGGTTCGCACCGACTTGATTGCCGACGCCGGTGTGATTGGTCTGCACTGCTGCCCATTGCGTGGCGGCGGTGCATCAGCAATCGAAAACTGCGCATGCCATCGCGACAATGACGGGCGTTTGTACCGGTTGTATTACCCTTTATGAGCAAGCTCAGTTTGTGCGTCGTGATTCGCGCACTCGTTGCGTCTCAGTAACGGCCGGCGCGGGGTGGCCCTGTTCTTGATGATTGGTATTGCCGACGGACGGGGCCGCTTTGGCGCGCGAACCGCATCGATTGTCACCTGTCAGAACGTGCCGCGGCACGGATCCAGTTCGAGTTCACCGCCTTATCGCTGTCGACTTTCTTCTTTCGCCAGCATTTCCAAAAATTGTGCCAGCTCTCGCTTGCCCGCATACTCTGCCGCCTTTTGCGTTTGATAACCGCCCTCTGTGACCTTGACGCCCATCGGGCTACGGGAACGGCGGAATTCCCAGTGCCAAGATTGGAGGTCGGAGTTCGTCTGAAAGGTGACGATGTAGTAGTCAGATTTCATGCCCGCGATCGCAACTCGGACAAAGTGGTAGCTTTTTCTGTTCCGACACCAGGGCGTCCAACTTAATACGCAACTTCCCGACCTGCCTTAATACGTTGTGGCGCTCTGACCCCGGCGGGATCTTGCGGGCAGCGTCCAATAGGTCAGCGGCCACAACCTCAAGTGCCTTCGCGCTGTCCATTTCTTGCGCGAGCCGCTCAATCTCAATCGCCAATGCGAAAAGCCTGCGCGATAGATCCGAGGCCCGTAAATATCCGACGAAGCGGCGGAATTGCATCACCTCACTCTTCACCTCAGATAGTGCAGCAATGTATTCCGACATACTCAATTGAATGCACCCCTCCGCGCTTCGTAACCGCCAGTGAACCGACGCCTGAGCTACATTGATTCGATCTACAATGCCGGGTATCGAGGAAAGATTTTCCAAAAATGGATATCGTTTTTGGTCACGGTCCGCTTGCGGCACCGCGATCGACCTTGTTTGTTGGTGGCCCGAGGGGGAATTTCGGCGGCACATTCACGAATGTGAACCAACGTCCAATCTGCTGGACGGATGCTGTGGTGCGTGGATGATGCGCCGAACTCACATTAGAAACACTTGGCTCCGATCGACTTGTCGTCGGACAATTCGGAGATATCGTACTTGCTAGATCGGAACCTCGTATTAGTCGTCGATGACGACCCAGGAATACTTGAGGGACTCCAGCGGCTGCTCCAGCTTCACGCGTACGAACCCATCCTGTTTTCGTCTGCAAACGCTTTTAAAAACCATACTGATTTTGAACAGACGGTTTGCGTCATTCTTGACATCAACCTGACCGACGGATCGGGCATCGATCTCAGGCATCGTCTCAAAGCTGCAGGCGTTTCCGTGCCGGTTATCTACATAACCGGAAATGACGACCCCGCCGTTCGCGAGGCCGCGCTCGCCTCTGGATGCATCGCCTTTCTAACAAAACCGTTCTCCGCGCAGGAGCTGATGGAGTCGCTCAAGAGAGCTGGCAGGCACCCCAACAGCGGCGACGCGCTCTAACGCACCAGTGAGTGGGCTGCAGCGGCTGTAGTCCCTTCTGGTTTGCCTCGCGACATCCGATTTCACGAGCATCCGCCTTGTCGCGAAGTCAAGCCGCCTTGCCAGCTAGAGTGACCGAAGGGGGCTCACCGAATAAGCTGCGGTAGGCCTGTGAAAAACGTCCAACATGCCAAAAGCCGTGGTCCAGCGCGATTGTCTTTATAAGTCTTCCAGGATCCGCGCGCAGCAGGGCAGCGCGCGTGGCCCATAGTCGGTTGAGGGTGATGAACTTCAGTGGGCTCATACCATTAACGGAAACCATCGCGTTGTGCAGTGTTCTGGTGGTAACGCCGACAGCTGCCGCTATTTCGGCTCTGCTTGGAGATTTTGTTGTATGAGACCGGATGAACTCATCAGCCATATTGCAGATTTGGACGTATCTTCCCGTTGCCAGGCAAGTCGGCTTCTCCAATTGGGCCGTTATGAACGCATGATCGATTGCGCTAAGCAGGCTTTCCTGCATGCCCAGCTGCGCCTCATCCCGTGAGAATAGCTGCGGATCATTCGACGCCAGATCCAAAACGTTCCGTATCATGGATCGCAGGCGTTTGAGAGCCACTGGTTGAACGTAATCAATCCTGGCGGTTTGAGTCGGCGCGGGCCATTCGCGGTCACCTTGACCTGCCGGAATGAAAACCGCTCCAATAGTCAATTCACTCGGCTGAAAAATACGGTGAGGTATGGTCAACCCATGGGTAAACAACAACGGTCGATCTGCTCGCAGCCCGTTGAGTTTCAGCCCAGGAGACTCGCATATTGGCAGCGCGATGCCGATCTGACCTTGTTTGAGAGACGCTTCCGAAGCGCATGGTGGCCGCTTTACGACGGCAAGCCGGATGTATCCGATTTGCAGCACCGACTGAAGGAATGTGCTCTCGCGCGTGATGGGTAGATGTCGACGCCTGACGCCCGGCAACATGCCACTAAACTGGTCCGGGTCGGTATAAAGCACCGGTGGTCGAACCGATGCACGCGACGACAGCGGATCCGATGTGGCTCGGCGCGACGCTTCTTCCAAAGTAGTTGAGCATGTGCGAGCCATCTTCACGTCCGATTTGTGCGAGCCCGATCGTGTTTCGTTGTGCCACGAACTGAGGCGTGATCTAGCAGCAATAACGCAAGGCGCCTGGCACCGCAATTAGGCATAGAGTAGCTCGCTCCCTGCGGACGAATTTGTCCTGACGCCGCGCCCGCATTGGCCCGGATGAAAACCGATGCTCAAGGTTCCGCCGCAATCGTTAGACCAGCTCACTCACTCCGCTTTCAGATTTCGATTTGCTCGACGAGGATCATACGCCGCTGAAATGGTGTGGTGATTGGGTATCGCGGCGCTGGATCGATGGCCTAAAGACGTTGGGGCTTATTCCCTTGAAAGGCGCGCCACGCGGATTCGGCAATGCGTGGCCCGCCTATGCCTATGAATGGGAGGATCTGATCGCGCAACAGGAGCACGGCGAGTTAGAAACGACACAGCACGAGCAGAACCGCGTGCGATTGCAACCGTCCTATCGACAAGTGACGATGTGCGAGGCGGTGATTTCCTGGCCGCTTTATCTCGCCGATCTCGAGCCGGTCTTGCTGGCGTTCAATCGTGTCGGCTGGGCCTACGCATGCGAGCGCGACGCAACATTCGTGGCGTCCCGGCACGGCGGATGCGCCGAGACGCATCTGGCGCGCTACACCAAAGGCTGCGCCTTGGTCGCCGACAGGCTACGCGTCGATCGAGTGCCCGTATTTTAGCGCCCGGAAGCGTACCTGCCGTCGCAGCAACGCGGTCCGGGTGGCGCTCTTTTTTGCATCGAGGCGCGGCCTACTGCTGGTCCTCCCCATAAACGGACATTCTTGCAGTAAGTCTGTGTGTCTCAGAATGTGCCACAAGGAGAATAATGCACCGCAACATGGTGGCTCGAGCAGAAATGCGGCCTATAGTCGGTAGAGCCGCCGCATCAGCGATATTACGGCGACGGCGCAAGGCTTTGCGCGTTAGGGATTTTGGTCCAGAGGAGTGGAGGAGACACTGGGCACCGCCGCAAAACAGACGGTCATTTTGGCTCGCCCCCCGCTCGCAAGCGGGGCAAACTTTATTTTGACCGTCGGAGTCGCACTCGCTTATTTTTTCGCTGCGCGGCTGAGCCTTGCATTGCGAGCGCCGGTCGATGGTGTTGCCGTATTCTGGCCGGCTGCAGGAGTGGCTTCAGGGATTTTGATCGCCCTTGGTTCTACCGCTCGGTGGTCTGTTGTCGTCGGGGTGGTAGCCGCAACGATCGTGGCCAATCTGCTGGGCGATCGCAACATCGGGAGTTCGGTGTTCTCTGCTGTCGCGAACGCGGGTGAGGCCGTCATCGTCGCAGGGCTGGTCCATCGCTTTTGCGGCTCTCCATTCGAGTTGAACGAACTGCGAAGGGTGCTGGCACTATTTGCCGCGATTGTTGCAGGAACGAGCCTCTCCGGCGTTGCCGGTACTACAGGTTTTGTGCTGTTTCACGGGTCAACCGCGTCAACACCGGTGATCTGGCTTCACTGGTTCTCATCTGATGCGATCGGGACCATCGCGGTGGCGCCCCTCGCGATTGGGCTGGCGTCGTTGGTGCACAACTTCCCGCCGCGGCGCGAGATCGTGGAAGGCGTTTTAGCGCTTGCTTTGGTGTCCCTCGTATGCGCGTTGCTGGTGTTCTTGCCCAATGAGCCCTGGACCGCGGTGCTGGCGATTGGCGCGCTCTGCCCACTGCTGCTCTGGACCGCGTCTCGCCTTCGTCCAGCGTTCACCGCGGTTGCCGCGTTCATCGTTGCGATCACGATTGTCTGGACGACAATTTTCGCCATCGGCATTTTCGGGGACTTGCACCTGTCGATCGCAGAGCGGGTATTGGGGGCCCAAGCTACCATCCTGGCGATCTCCCTGGGCGCCCTGGTTCTTGCGGCCCTGTTTAGCGAGCGGAGGCTTCACGAAACCCGATTACAGGACGCGCTGCGGGCCGGCAGCGTCATGGCTTTCGATTGGGACATGTCTGCCGACGAAGTACGGTTCAGCCAAAATGCACCTGATATCCTCGGTCTCCATCCTGAACGGGTTCTCAGCGGGACTGAATGGCTTAAGCAAATCCATCCTGAAGATCGCCCGCTGATGGCATCCTGCCTCGACAGTGCTCGTCAGGACCAATCCTCGCATTCGGTCGTATTCCGCTATCGACGGCCGGATGGCGGTGAAGTCTGGCTGGAACAGATTGCGATCACTCAGTTCGTTTCAAGCGGAAAGCCTACGCGTATCAACGGGCTCACGACAGATGTTACCGAGCGCAAACGTTTTGACGAGGAGCTTTCGCTCGCGTGGAAATCAGCAGAAATGGCCAATCGCGCCAAATCGAGCTTTCTGGCCGCTGCAAGCCATGATTTGCGACAGCCGTTGCAAACCCTGAAATTCCTGCAGGCAGCGCTTGAACCGCACCACCGAAGCGGCGAGGCACGCAAACTTGTCGCTGGAATCGGGCAGTCGCTGGACACCATGACCAGCATCCTCTCCAGCCTGCTCGACGTGAACAGGCTGGAATCCGGAAACCTGCGACCATCCGTGAGCGAGTTTTCGCTGAACGAAATCCTCGAGCCGCTCGCTCGAGACTTCGGCGTCCTTGTGCAAGGCAGAGGGCTCCGGCTTTGCATCGTCCGCTCCGAGCTCGTCATCCGTAGCGACAGACGCATGCTCGCGGAGATGATCCGCAACCTGCTGTCGAATGCGGTCCGATACACCGACCGGGGACGAATTCTACTTGGATGCCGGCGAGCCGGCGACAATGTTCGCATTGAAGTCTGGGACAGTGGCATCGGTATCACCGAAGACCAACTGCCGCACATATTCCATGAGTACTACCAGGGGACCGGCGGCACGGAGCGAGGTGGCTTTGGGTTGGGCCTTGCGATCGTGAAGCGCCTTGGGAAGATTCTGGATCACAGGGTCGAGGTCCGCTCACTACCACGGAAAGGTACCGGGTTTTTCATACAGGTTCCGCGTAGTCGATCTAGTGTCAAGGTGCCGGAAGCAGCGCCGCCGGTGCACCCTCATAGTGATGCCTTCCTGGGCAGCGTTCTTGCGATCGAGGACGAGGCGTCCGTGCG
>Ga0210392_10001419_pt1 | contig 12632 bp, 7 predicted proteins | sample IncBWC30OmetaG_FD_161057 | JGI IMG/M metagenome (GOLD analysis project Ga0210392, IMG submission 161057) | Forest soil microbial communities from Barre Woods Harvard Forest LTER site, Petersham, Massachusetts, United States - Inc-BW-C-30-O ...
GGCGAATGCAGTTGGGAGGAACGGTGCGTTTTTGATGTTGAGATGTCTTCTGTGCTTTACCATCATCGCGGGTTGTGCCTTTGCCGGGCAGACACAGACCAATCAGCTTGATGAAGGAATCGCACTTCTCAAGAAAGGTGATATCGATCGATCGCTTGTATTGCTGAGTCAGGCGGTAGCTCGTCAGCCTGACTCGGCCCCTGCCCATAATTATTATGGCTTTGCTCTCGCTAGAAAAGGCTCTCTGCCTGAGGCTACGCAGGAATTTCAAACAGCTTTGAAAATTGATCCTCGCTACGCTGAGGCTTTGTACAATCTCGGCACTGCGCAGGCAATTCAGCAACAATATCTGTCCGCCATTGAAAGCCTGCAGGCCGCAATTGCGATCAGAGCTGATTTTCCCGAAGCTGAGTTCGAGTTGGGGAATGCTCTTGCGTCAAAGGGAGATATAAGCGGTGCCATGGAAGCACTGGAAAAAGCGATTCGACTGCGCCCTGAAATGTATACAGCGCGGACGCAATTAGCAATGCTTGATTCCCAAATCGGAAATACACAAGGTGCCGTTGACGAACTTCGACACGTGGTATCACTCCAGCCACATTCCGCCGAAGCGCATAGCAATCTGGGAGTTGCCTTGGATCAGAATGGAGATCTTTCCGGCGCGATCGAAGAATTTCAAAACGCTCTGAAAGAGGATCCGAAATTTGTTCCCGCAATGCTGAACCTCGCGCAGGCGGTGCGGGACAAGGGGGACCTGCCAGCTGCGGTCGAAAACTATAAAAAAGCGATCGCTCTCCAGCCAGATTCCGCCGATGCACACGCGGATTTAGCCTTCACGCTCAAGCGGATGGACCAACTCAAACAAGCACTTGACGAAATATCCATCGCTGTCAGAATTGCGCCAGAACTCGCTCGAGCGCAATTTTATTATGGTGAGATTCTGGCGCAAATGGGTGATACCGAGGGTGCCCTGCCGCACTATCGACTTGCCTCCGAACTTAGCCCGAGTGATGTCGATTTCCGTCTCAAATATGGAAACCTTCTCACGGAAGAAAACCCGGATGAAGCGGTTCGACAGTTGGAAGAGGCTTCCAGGCTTGGCCCCAACAGAGCCGATGTGTTGAGCGCACTAGGTGCAGCCTTGCGCCGGAGCGGTAAGCAGGATCAAGCAGCCGAAGTGTTTCAACGATCCCGAGAGGTCTCTTCGGCTGCTTCACGCCGCGGCGAGGCAATGCTTGCAACGAATCATGCAATAGATTTTTTGAAGAAAGGCCAGATAGCCCCGGCGATCGAGTCATTGCAGACAGCACTGACTGACGATCCTGACTTCGCAGAAGCCAACCACTATATGGGTATTGCTCAAAGCGCTCAACAAAACTGGCCGGACGCGAATCAAGCATTTAGCAAGGCCCTCCAAGACAGCCCATCAAATCCAATGATTCACTACAACTTCGCAATTGCGCTGGAAAAGCAAGGAGACTGGAAAGGTGCTGCACGAGAGTTCCAATCCGTTCTTTCTCTGAGACCAGCCCAGGTACAGACGATGTGTCAGCTTGCGGAAGCCCTTAAGCGCGCTGGGCAAAATGAACGTGCGCAAATCGAGCTAAAACACGCTGAGCAACTGGGTTCATGCAGCGCCCAGCCCGTGGAACTCAGCAGCATTTCAAGGTAATGAACGCTCGCATCTGGAATGCATAACACTTATCTGGCTCTTGCCAGACAATGTTGAGTTAATTGATGGGGAAATGGTTTTCTGAATTTCGGCATCCAGCAGCTGGCAGTCGGATCACTCGCCGGCAATTCCTGCATCGCAGTTTATCTATCGGCTGTCTCAGCGCAATCGCACCATTATTCTCCAACGCAAATGCTGTGGCGGATAGCTACCCAATTCATTTCGAAGATATTGCGGCTGGCGCGGGCCTTACCGAACCAACTATTTATGGTGGAACGGATCGTAATCGCTACATCCTGGAGACAACGGGATGCGGAGCCGCATTTATTGATTACGACAATGATGGATGGATCGATATCTTCCTTGTGAACGGGACGACTCTGGATGCCGGAGATTCTCCGCAGCATTCGAACCGGCTCTTACGCAATAACAGAGACGGCACCTTCACTGACGTGACACGACAAGCAGGCTTGACTCGCTATGGGTGGGGGCAGGGAGTATGTGTCGGTGACTACAACAATGATGGATACGACGATCTGTTTGTGACGTACTGGGGCCAGAATGTCCTATATCACAATAATGGTGACGGCACATTCACCGATGTCACGAAGAAGTCAGGTCTACTGATAGAGGGAAGACATTGGGGATCGGGATGCGCGTTTCTTGACTATGACAAGGACGGGCACCTCGATCTGTTCGTGAGCAACTATGTAGATCTCGATTTGAAAACCACCCCTCTCCCGGGCACGGGTTCATGTCTGTATCAAGGCATGCCGGTGAATTGTGGTCCGCAAGGGCTGCCTCGAGCTCAAAATTGTCTATTTAGAAACAATGGCGATGGCACGTTCACTGACGTGACGCAGAAAAGCGGCATCGGAAAAGCTTCCCCAAATTATGGCCTCGGCGTCCTTGTCGCTGACTTTGATAATGACGGCTGGCCGGATATCTATGTGGCGAACGACAGCGAAATGAGTTACTTATTCTGGAACAATGGGGATGGCACGTTTACCGAGAGCGGTCTTGAGGCCGGTGTTGCAACGAGTCGAGATGGTCGCAATCAATCAGGTATGGGAGTTTCCGCGGGAGATTACAACTGCGATGGACTTCTCGATATATTCAAGACCAATTTCTCTGACGACCTTCCAAATCTCTACCGTAATGACGGCAAGCGGTCGTTTCTAGACAATACACAAACTGCCGGGCTTGTTGCTTATTCGCGGTTTCTCGGATGGGGAGGAGGATTTCTTGACATCAACAACGACGGCTGGCTCGACATATTTTATGTAAACGGGCATGTCTATCCGGAGATTGAACGTCTGAATGGCCCCGCACACTATAAAGAGCCGAAGGTTCTTTATGAAAACCTAGGGAATGGGAAGTTTCGCGACGTTTCGGCGGTTGCCGGGAGTGCGATAACAAATCCTTCCAGCTCGCGCGGCTGCGCTTTTGGAGATTTCGATAACGACGGCCTTATCGATGTATTGGTTAATCCGATTAACTCTGCACCTCAGCTTCTCCATTGCAGTTCGCACACAGGCAATCACTGGATCACGCTTAAGCTGGCGGGAAGCAAGTCGAACCGCAGCGCGATCGGAGCGCGCGTTCATTGCGTCACTGGGGATCATCGACAAATGGATGAGGTTCGCAGCGGTGGAAGTTTCTATTCGCAGAATGACCTGCGGATTCATTTTGGATTGGGCAAGGCCAGTCGCATCGACATGCTCGAGATTCACTGGCCGTCCGCGCAAGTGGACCGATTTACTGATATTCCTGCCAACCAAATCCTGAAAGCGGTTGAAGGTAGCGCGAAGCTCATTCCCGCAATCGCAGAGCATAAATGACGATATCGTCGGGATTTCTTGGTTGAGACACTGAAAGCATCTCTGCGAGACTCGATTAGGAGGTCTTGGAATGTTGCGTACCGCAATCACATTGTTGTTTCTCTCTGCGATCTCGCAGGCGGCGACAACCTTCGATCTGTCCACTGATTTCTCTCTTCAGCACAATCCCAACGGAGTATGGCAATACGGTTATTCCGCCAGCAACTCGCTGGATCCGAAAGAATTTCGATTCGACGGATACGCTGACCAGGCCGCTCCGATCGGTTTTTGGCACCCTAGCTTCAGCAGAGGGCCGGGGCCGGGTTGGTATCCTTACATTGCCCATAACAGCAGCAAAAACACCATGTTTGGCTCGAGCAATGGTTGGGCCGCGCGTGCGGGCGAGGTTGCTATGGAAGCCAGCAACACAGGCCAATACAGCCTGGTTCGCTTCGTGGCGCCGATGCCGGGAACATATCAAATATCGGCCCAGTTTGCAGGGATCCATTTTGGGTTGTCTTCGACCGATGTGCATGTTCTCTCGAATGATACTCAGGTCTTTAGCGCTGATATCGATGGCTACGGAGGCGATCCGGCTTTCCACAAAGTAGAGGGAGCTAGCCCGACGGCAGCCTTTTCAGGCAAGTTAACGCTGAAGAAAGACGACATCGTCACTTTTGCTGTCGGATACGGGAAGAACAAGACAAACTTCGGTGACACAACCGGGCTATTCGTTCATATCGTCGTGCTCTAGGGTCCCGGTAAATGAAATGAATTGAGTGAAGCTCTCTGAGAGAAATAGAGGGATTCTGCCATCAGGATTAAATGTCAACAGATATGTTGACAGCAATGACTGTGAAGAAGATGATGAGGGCTTCGCCGCGATGATGGCCAAACGCGCGCGTCCCGCAGAAGAAAGGTGGTACATGCAAACGGAATTGGGCATTCTGTTGGCGGTTGTAGGCGGCGTCATGGTTGGAAATTGCATGGTGCCCTTGAAGTACCTGCGTAAATGGAAATGGGAGAACGCATGGATCATCTTCTCCCTTGTAGCACTCATCATCATTCCCTGGGGAATTGCTTTTTTCAGAATTCCGCACTTGAGCGCGGTCTATAGCGACGTTTCAATCAGCAGCTTTGCCCTGCCTTTCCTTTTCGGATGTGGATGGGGCTGCGCTCAGGTTTTATTCGGACTAGCGGTAGTACGCATTGGCATGGCATTGTCGTTCGCGATTACGCTCGGGCTAAGCGCTGCTTTGGGCAGCCTGGTGCCGATCGTGCTGCAACACCCGGAGTTTCTCAAAACCGGGCACGGGATGGTGCTCCTCCTGGGCATGCTGCTCATGTTGATCGGCGTGGCTCTCTGCTGCTGGGCAGGCGCGCGCAGAGAGCGGGAGCAGAACGACCAGCCAGTGAATGCGGGAGGCCAGTCTTACGTCGGTGGTATTGTGCTGGCTGGAGTCGCCGGCCTGCTCGCGCCGATGCTTAATTACGCTTTGGCCTTTGGAGATAGCCTTATAGCGGAAGCTCTTCGCCAACATGCCGCAGCGCCTGATGCCCCTTACGCCGTCTGGCCAGTCGCTCTGGCGGGAGGCGCCGTCCCCAATACTCTTTATGCGCTTTGGCTTCTTCGCCGCAACAACAGTTGGGCAAACTTCTCCCCTGTGTGGCCGGAAGTCCTTCTGGGAACCATCATGGGTGCATTGTGGATGGGGTCGGTTGCAGCCTACGGGACTGCCAGCACTCTGCTGGGAGTGTTAGGAGCTTCGATTGGCTGGAGCATTTATCAGATCTGCATCATCTTCACCGCGAATGTCTCCGGCTGGATTGCCGGGGAATGGAAGGGCGTAAGCTTGCAATCCAAAGTCGTACTTTGGGGAGGTCTTATCGTCCTCGGATGGGCCACGATTGCTATAACCTATGGCAATCACTGAAGCATTTCCTTTAGTTTCACCTCAGCGCTCGTTATTTACTCGAAACAAATAACCGCCAATACCATTTCTTCTACTAAGTATGGCAATTCCGGTAGAGCATCTTTGTCAACATATATGTTGACAAAGACAAAATCTGTCGACTAGTCTTGGGCGGTCAAAGCGCGCCTTCGATGTGCGTCTTCCAATGAGCAAGAGGTCTATCTGTCATGAAATGTATGCCGCTAGTGGCTGTCTTCCTACTTAGCACTTGGGGTGTTGCGCAAGGGGCAGAAACTCAGAACTCCTGGTCATTGAATACCGACGACACCACAGTGGTCGTGGCGATACAGAACGGCACGCCGACAATCGTAAAAGTGGGCTCAAAGAAAGATGCTCAGAACTGGTTGCTGGCACCCGTTCCCGAGACGCTGCCCTCATCGATTACACAACAAGGGAACACAAAAGAGGCGAAATGGCAGTACGTCGGGGGTGACTTCGACGCAAAGAGCGGCCAGTTGGTGTTGCGATTTTCCGATCAAGCTTTGGCTCTGGATCTGCAGTCCATCTGGCAAGCGCGTCCGGGACACGGACCAGTCGAACACTGGCTTACGATTACGAATCATTCCCAGGCCGCGATCACAATCGGTCACCAGGATAGCTTAGTCCTTAGCCATCTCATCATTCCCGATAAAGAATCGATGGACGCATGGTGGATCAAGCGTGGCGGCGGCAATGCTACCGACGAAGGAGGCACATTCACTCGCAGCGTCGGGAAGAATTCCGACGAAAACCTCGTTAGCGATCCCACAGATGGGGCCAGCCCTGTTCCGTGGTTAGCGCTTCAGATAGGAACTTCGCGCGGACTTTATGTAGGCTGGGAATTCTCAGGGATTGGCAGAATCCGTTTTCATAGCGCTGCCAGACAGGGAAACGAATCAGATAGCACTCCCGGCGAGTTAGGCGTTGATGTTGGGAATATGCCTTCCTTTAAGACAGATATTGAAGCAGGCGAGACATTCCTGGTTCCTCCCGCTTTCGTTGGCTGCTACACAGGAGATATCGACGACGGAAGCTACACGTTGCACCGCTTCGTGCTCGAGAAGCTGGTACCGAAGTTTCCTGACGGATACGCGCATCCCACGTTAGCCTACAACCTCTATCTGGATGGTGGAGGCGCAAATGCCGACGAGAAGAGCGTCCTTCGCAGCGCCGCTCTGGCCAAGGAACTGGGATTTGAGACGTTCGTAGTCGATGCCATGTGGTTTCCCCAATCGGGCGATTGGAGATGGGATCCAAAACGTTTCCCTCGCGGATCAAAGCCCATCGAAGAATATGTCCATACCCACGATATGAAACTTGGGCTCTGGATGGCATACACTCATGGATCCAATTCGGATGATCCCAGTGCAATGAGCGTTACCAGACATCTGGATTGGTTCGCCTCGCCTCCTAAGCTCGATCCGGAAGGGCACATTAACTGGAACGCATTGATCGATCTCGGATTCGATCCAGCGCGCGACTGGGTGGAGAAATCGACCCAACGGGTCACTGCTGAATATAAGCTGGACTATTTCAAGACCGACTATACGCCGATCGTTACCAATTGCCAGCAGACCAATCATCGGCATCACTATGGGGTGGATGTGAGTTACTGGTCTACTCTTGGCTACTATGCTGTGCAGGAAGCGTTGATGCAGAAGTTTCCTGATCTGATACTTGAAGGGTGTTCCGGATCTGGGCACATTAAGGATTTTGGAGATATCCGTCGCGTTCATATGATCGCGATCAATGACACGCTGTCATCCCTGCCGAACCGTCAATCTATCTACGACTCGACATTCGCTTTTCCTCCGGCAGTTTTAATGGATTACACGTATGAAAATTTTTACGACACCGTGTCGGACGCGCCAGAACCTTATCTTTGGCGTTCTTCCATGATGAACCAATGGCAGATTGACCCAACGAATAGCGCAGGTTGGACGTCGGAGCAGCGCGCCAAGGTCAAGAGATCGACGGACATTTACAAATCGTGGATCAGACCTATCCTGCAGGATGTTGAGGTTCACCACATCATGCCGCGGCCAGACGGATACCACTGGGACGGACTGTTCTACTGGAGTCCAAGTCTTAAACGCGGCACTCTTTACATCTTTCGGCCAAATAGTGACACGATAACGCAAAGAATTTCTTTGAAGGGCCTTTCACCTGTTACCCATTACAAAGTGACTACCGAAGATCATTCGACTGCGACTGCAACCTATTCGGGAGCCGAACTTATGAGCGATGGCCTGCCGATTCGTCTGCCCGAAAAATACACCAGTGATCTCGTTTACCTCGAAGAAGTTCACTGACCTTGTGCTATCCGCGATTCGATCAATATTTCCATGCCTAAACGACTAGCGGGGCTTCTCCTTGTTGTCTGAGAAGCGATCGAAGATTGGGAGGATTGTGACGAAATGAAACTGAGCAGATCTTGGTTTTTCGTATATCTTACTGCCTGCGTAACGATACTTCCATCAACCCATTCTGATGGGCAGGCGACGGTTGCCCCCGTGGAGAATGCGGTCATTCGCACTGAGACGAACCCTGGTGTGCGCTTCACTTCAGGTCTCATGGTTTGCGATGAAGAGCTTTACCAGGGGCGATGGGTGAATCGCTATTGGACCTCGACAGGGCAGATCAAACCTGACTTTCACCTCGAGGGCCAGAGCCAGCAGCGATCGGGCCTGCAAGGCGATTCGTTTCAACTTGGAATTGAAGGCCAAAATCTCGCGGGCAGCTGGAAGTGGATCCGCGCGGAGCAAAAGCATCAGACAAGCCCAGATGGTGAACTGGTGACAATTGAGTTCCAAAGCACCGTCCGTCCCATTACAGTGAAACTGAATACGCTGATGCATGGAGAGTCAGTGATGGTGCGCTGGCTCGACATAACAAACACTGGTACAAAACCCACAGCGATCACATCGGTCTCGCCTTGGTCGGGCATGCTCTGGGAAACTGCGGGCTACAAAGAGCGAGTGGGAAGCGAAGCTCCCTTCGAAATCGCCACGGCGAAATACGAAGATTGGGGTCACGAAGGGGCTTGGGAATTTCATCCAGTTGAAAGCGGGACGGTAACGGTTTCTGGGACACGGGGCAAGTCCGGGTGGGGACATCCAACGTTTTTCGCGCACAATCAGGCTACTGGTGAATGGTTTGTAGCGTCGCTGGCATGGAGTGGCAACTGGACGATGCATGTTACCGGAGCCCTAGGAAAGAGAGCGGACGAGGATGCCGCCGACGCTGCACGACTCTTCTTCGATCTTGGCCCTTCAGCTGCGGACCCGGTATTGCGCGTTCTTGAACCCGGCGAAACGGTCCGTAGTCCCGAAACACATCTGTTGCTCATCCACGGAGATCTGGACCAGGTGATACAGACCTTGCACTCTCATGTGCGGCGCTTTGTCCTGCCTGCGCCAGTACCTGGGCGGCGTTCTCTTGTGGAAGCAAACCACCGCGGCTACATCGTCGATCATGAGTCAGAAGCTGGGCTTAAACGTGAGGTCGATATCGCGGCTTCCGTCGGCGCGGACACCTTCGTCATCGATGCGGGATGGTACGGACCCGAACCCAACAACTGGGCGAAGAATGTTGGCGACTGGCATGCGGGAGCATGGCTGCCAAACGACGTGAATCCCGTGCGCAACTATGCAAAAGAGAAGGGAATGCTATTTGGTCTGTGGGTTGAGATCGAGAGCGTTGGATCCGCAGCGAACTTGCGGAAAGTGCATCCTGACTGGATTCTTACAAGAAATGGAACGCCTGTCGCCAACGGGAGACAGTTGGATTTTGCCAACCCCGAAGTAGTGGCGTGGGCAGAGTCGGAAATATCACGAATTATCACGAAGTATGATCTCGATCTCTTTCGTATCGACTACAACAACTCTGTCGACGAGGGTGGAAACAGGATGAAAGATGGCTTCCTCGAGAATACGCAATGGCGCCATGTCGAAGCCCTGTATGCCATCTTCGATCATTTGCACCAGAAGTTTCCGAATGTAATCTTTCAAAATTGCGCTGGTGGTGGTGGGCGTTTGGACTATGGCATCATGCAGCGCTTTCAAAATACAGAGTTATCTGATTGGCTGCGAGCTCCCCGAGGCCTCAAGATCTTGAATGGAATGACATGGCTGCTGCCTCCCGAGATATTGCTGCGTACTTTCGGCACGGAGAGCGGTGGTTTGGAGGAAGATGGAGATCTCAATCTACAACTCGACACCGTCATGATGTCCCGGCCAATTTTTCGAGGCATCAGTCCCACGCTGGCGGAACTTGACCCTCTACTTGGTGCCAGAATTCGAGAGGGCGTCGATCTCTACAAGCAACAGGTGTTGCCAATCATGGCCAATGGCCTGGTATACCACCACACGCCTATTCTCCCGATGATGGACCCGTCGCCCTGGGTTGTGCTTGAATACGGATCGCTAGACAAGCGAAAGGATGTGACAGGTATTTTCCGTACTTCTCAATTTGGAGACTCTACCTACAAATTTATGCCTCGTGGAATCGATTTCTCCAAAAGCTATAGCATCCATTTCCAGAATTCAGGGCAAGCGGTGGAAATGACGGGCGGCCAGCTCTTACAGAACGGAATTCCAGTTCGTCTTGAGGACAACCTGACTTCAGAAATGATTCTAATGGAACAAAAGTGAACAGAAGTTGTTAGTACTGATCGAGCAACAAAAAGTGTTCATATCAGCTTCCAGCGCGTTCTGCCTTGATTCTCTATCCTGATAGTTAGTCCGCGCTGCTCGAGATGCGTCAGGTGGCCGTGCAGGGGATACATCAAAAGCCATCGATTTTGTTCCGGCCATGTCCCCAAGACTGGACCGCATTCCTCCATGCACTGCAGCAGAGTCGCTCCGTCTTCGCGATGGGATTCCAGCGTCTTCTCCAACAGGGACGAGGCTTTCATGACAAAATTGCGGCACTCGTCCAGAAAATCAGAAACCTGAGATGCGTGAAATGTAGGCCAATGACCTGAATAAATCCAATCAACTTGTAAATCTTCGATGGCCTGTACGGTGGCGAGATAGGGGCCGATTACATAGTACGCTGGCGGCAGCGACGGTGCTCCCGATGCGTTGGGACAAAATTCGCCGTGAAGAGCATCTCCAACAAAGACTGCGCGATTCATGGCATCGTAGAGTGCGAGATGTCCATCGCTGTGTCCCGGTACATGGAGAGCACGAAGGCTGCGATGGTCGTCGACGGATATGAGTTCGTCGCCCGCGAAAGTCAAGTCAATGCGTCTTGGCCTGCCTACCATTTTCCGCACCCAGGCGCTCGCCTCAGGGTTTGTTCCCAGGCCCACCCCGTGCTGGTTGATCCATTGATCGTAACGCGACGCAAAAAGAAGATCGGGGTTCTCGATCAAATCGCGATCGAAATCACCGCACGCGAGGAGTATTTCATCCGCCACTTGTTTCAGTGAATCATTTCCGCCGTGGTGGTCGGCATCGGCATGCGTATTAATTGCCATCGAGATTTGGAAGGGAGACATTCCAAGGCGCTTTAGAAAGGGTAGGATGATGTTCTCAGGCGTATCTGAAGCGCCTGTATCGAGCAAGACAGTATTGCCTCCCACGAAAAGGTACTGGTATAGATTTCGATCAGCAACAGCCGAGGCGATTTGATAGACATGAGGAAAAATTTTCATGATCACAATTGGTACTTTAGCTTTTTAAAGTCAGTCAACAGTTTCGTTGACAATCAGAGATTTCGCGATAAATCATAAAGGGCAACGCTACGGAACACCGCGAGACTGAGCTCTTGTTCGAATATTCAGCTATCGGAAAGGCAAATATGACTCAACCTCTAAGGCTGCAAGGCAAGCGAGCACTCGTTACCGGATCTGATACGGGCATCGGGCACGAGATAGGATTGGAGTTTGCCAGGCAAGGAGCGGACGTCGTGTTCCATTATGTAAATGACGAAGCTTCTGTGCAGGAGGCAATAGAAGAGGCGCGTTCATTGGGTCGGAAATCAACCGCATTTCGTGCGGATTTCAATTCTCTTGATGACGCGATTGCCCTAGCTGACCAATCCATCGAATTTCTTGGCGGCCTGAACTGCCTGGTCAACAACGCAGGGGTAACCTTCAACCGCCCGTTTCTGAAAGTCACTCCGCAGCAATTTGAAGCGATGTTCCACATCAATTTCAGAGCACAATACTTTATCACTCAGAAGGTTGTTGAAGATCTGCTTCGACGCGGTGAGAAAGGAGCAGTTTGTAATCTCTCTTCCATCCATGCCCTCCAAGGAGTTCCCGAACATTCGGTCTACGCAGGAACAAAAGGCGCAATTGTTTCTTATACACGGTCGTTGGCTGTCGAACTTGCGCATACAGGGATTCGCGTGAATGCAATTGCGCCGGGCTGGATTACAGTAGAAAACTATTTCAAGGCAATACCCGGATTTACCGAGGAGGCGGGTACTGAGACCGCCCGCAACGCTATTCCAATCTCACGCTGCGGCAGGCCCTCTGATATTGCGCGTTTAGCCGCATTTCTATGCTCAGAGGACGCTGAGTATATCGTTGGACAGACGATCGTCTCAGATGGTGGAACGACGGCGTTGATGTCGCTGGTCTCTGATTTTCGGAAGGAATCAGCCAATCGGTTTGGTGCAGGCTATCTGCCGGATTGAAGAATGGCAGACAGCCACAATCAGATAACTGGTATTTCACTTTGTTTTATTCGTCCGGGCCTGCAGCCTTCCAGACCATAGAACACAATGTAGAGATAACATACCGCAGGGACAAGAAAGGAGTAATGAATTCCGACTCGATCTGCCAGAGTACCCTGCAAAACAGGGATCACAGCCGCTCCGACTGCCGCTGACATCATCACTCCCGATGCTTTGCCGGTAAGATTTCCCATGTCCTTAATGCCGAGTGTGAACAGGCTCGGAAACATGATGGAATTAAAGCTGCCAACCAGCAAAATTGTCCACATCGCCAGATGACCTGTGGTCGCCATCGAAGTGGCGACCAAGCACACGGCCACGACTGCGTTGAATCCCACGAAGGCGCCTGTATCGATACGCCTCAACAAGGCGGAGCCGATAAATCTTCCAATCATCGAACCACCCCAGTAAATCGACACGTAAGCAGCCGCAGACCGTGGAGACATAGCTCCTATCTCAGGGCGGCTTATGTAATTCACCAGGAAGCTACCGATCGTAATT
>Ga0210392_10001420_pt1 | contig 12609 bp, 12 predicted proteins | sample IncBWC30OmetaG_FD_161057 | JGI IMG/M metagenome (GOLD analysis project Ga0210392, IMG submission 161057) | Forest soil microbial communities from Barre Woods Harvard Forest LTER site, Petersham, Massachusetts, United States - Inc-BW-C-30-O ...
CGGCCTGCCGTTCGTCCCGACCCTGCGCTTCACGCTCGACATCATGCGGCACCCGGCGTGGACCACCGGTGTGCTGATGAAGTATTTCACCTCGCAGGGATTCCCGCGCCACGAGAACTATCCCGATGCATACAAGGGTTCGATCCTCAGTGGCGTCGGCTCGCGCGATGCGCTGCGGGCGGATTCGCTGGCATGGGACGACATCGCGAAGTTCCGCGACATGTGGCCAGGCACCCTGATGCTGAAAGGCGTGAACCGGCCGGACGATGCAATCAAGGCAATGGGCTATGGCATCGACGGCATCGTGGTGTCCAACCATGGTGGCCGCAATATGGACAGCGCGGCGGCATCGCTCGATGTTCTGCCGGACATCGCCGAGGCGGTGGGCGACCGCTGCACGCTGATTTTGGATTCCGGCGTGCGCCGTGGTTCCGACATCGTCAAGGCGCTGGCGCTGGGCGCGAAGGCGGTGCTGACCGGGCGCGCGACGCTGTATGGCACCGCGGTGGGCGGTGAGGCGGGGGCGCTGAAGGCGATCAACATCCTGAAGAACGAGGCCGACAAGACCATGGCCTACACCGGATGCTGCAGCGTGGACGAGGTCACCACGGATATCTTCTACGGCGCGCAGGGTGGCAACCGGATGGGCGACCGGGTCATCGCGTAACTCGCGTAGGGCGGAAAAGCGCAGCGCCTTCCGCCGCTCCGGTCGGCGGAAGGCGCTGCGCTTTTCCGCCCTACTTGCGCGTCACCGCCTGGCCGATCGCCATGCCGGCGCCCAGCATGATCGCACCGGTCGCCATGGTGGCGATGCTGAGACCGATCATCGCCCCTGCCAGCCACGGCGGCTCCGGCCGGGGCGGCGGTCCACCGGCTTCCTTGCTCCTGTGCATCATCGTCAATCGACTCCCATGCCGCTAAAGATGCATGGTGATCCCGTCGGATCAAGGGATAATGAACATCCGGTGACACAACGGAGGGTCGAATGGCGCGCGTGCCTTATCTCGAAGCATCGGATCTGTCGGCGGAAAACCAGGACCTGCTGAAGCGCCGGATCAGCCTGTTCCAGGCCCTGGTGAACTCGCCGGACGCGGCGCGGGCGTTTTCCGGTCTGGGCGGGTTCATCCGGTTCGGCAGCAAGCTTGATCCGCGGCTGCGCGAGCTGGCGATCCTGCAGGTCGGCTGGCTGGCGCGCTCGCCGTACGAATGGTCGCACCATGTGAAGATCGGCCACGACTTCGGCGTGACCGACGATGACATCCGGGCGTTGATCGACGACACCTCCGGTAAGCCGACGCAACTCGATGCCATGGCGAAGTCCGTTCTGCTCGCCGCGCGCGAGATGACCAGGGACGGCGCCATGTCGGCCGACACATTCGCGACCTTGCAATCGGCGCTGGGCAACGAGCTGGTCGTGGACCTTACGGTCACCATCGCGTTCTACAATGCGGTGGTGCGCGTGCTGGCGACCCTGCAGATCGACGTCGAGGAAGACTATATGCCCTACCTGCGGCAGTTCCCGCTGTCCGGCTGAAGGAGGTCGCGTGTGAAGATCGGTGTTCCCAAGGAGATCAAGACTCACGAGTACCGGGTCGGGCTAACGCCTGCGGGCGTGCGCGAACTGGCCATGCACGGCCACCGTGTGATCGTCGAGCGCAATGCTGCCGCTGGTATCGGCATCGCCGACGAAGTGTATCGCGGCGCCGGCGCGGTGGTGGTGGACAGCGCGGCAGAAGTGTTCGCGACGGCCGATCTGATCGTGAAGGTGAAGGAGCCCCAGCCGGCAGAGATCGCGATGCTGCGGCAGGGGCAGGTGTTGTTCACCTACCTGCACCTCGCCGCCGACAAGACGCAGACCGCGGGACTGATGAACACCGGCGCGACGTGCATCGCCTATGAGACAGTGACCGACCGGTCCGGTGCGCTGCCTTTGCTCGCGCCAATGAGCGAGGTCGCCGGGCGAATGTCGGTGCAGGTCGGTGCCCATTGCCTGGAAAAAGAGCAGGGTGGTGCTGGCGTTTTACTCGGCGGCGTGCCTGGCGTGGCGCCGGCGAAGGTGGTGGTGCTGGGCGGCGGCGTGTCGGGCACCAATGCCGCGCGCATGGCGGTGGGGCTGGAGGCCAGCGTCACCATCATCGACAAATCGTTGACTCGGCTGAAGGAACTGGACCTGCAGTTCGGTCCGCGCGCGACCACGCTGTTCGCCACGGCCGAGGCGATCGAGCACCAGGTGCTGGCGGCCGATCTGGTGATCGGTGCGGTGTTGGTGCCGGGTGCCGCGGCGCCAAAGCTGGTCACCCGGCATATGGTCCGGCAGATGCGGCCTGGCTCTGTGCTGGTGGATATTGCGATCGACCAGGGCGGCTGCTTCGAGACCAGCCGGCCGACCACGCATTCCAGTCCCACCTACGTGGATGAAGGCGTGGTGCATTACTGCGTCACCAATATGCCCGGCGCGGTGGCGCGCAGCTCGACCTTCGCCCTGACCAATGCGACGCTGCCGTTCGTCATCGCGCTGGCGGAGAAGGGCTGGCGCAAGGCGTTGGCGGACGACCCGCATTTGCTGCATGGGCTGAACGTCCATGCAGGCAAGGTCACCTACGAGGCGGTGGCGCACGATCTCGGCCTGCCCTATGCGCCGGCGGAGATGCTCCTGGCGGCGTGACCTGCCAGGAGGCGCTATTTAGGCGTTCTTCTTCACCCCATAGAACTGCGGCCAGCCGTCGCGGATGTCCTGCAGATAGTTATGGAATCCGGTCGGCTGGTCGTACATGCCGAGAGGGGCATAGGGCGGGCTCTGCCAGAACTCGGCCTGCATCTGCTCGCAGATCTTCTTCTGCCCTGCAACGTCGGGCGCATCGAACCATGCCTGCCGCAGGTCGTCCATCTTCGGATCGGTCGGCCAGCCAAACCAGCTGCCGTTGGTACCGCTACTCTGGATGGGTATTGCCGCCGCCGGCGTGATGTTCCCGAAGCCCCCGAGATAGGTATAGAATATGTTCCACCCGCCCTTGTCGATCGCTTCCTTGCTGGCACGGCGAGCCACCACGGTGCCCCATTCCAATGCCTGGAAATCGGTGTTCATGCCGATCTTCTTCAGGGTATCGGAAGCCACCTGGGCTTCGGCCCAGATCGTCGGAATCGTCGAGGCGGCGAGAATGACCACCTTCTCGCCCTTGTATCCCGCAGCGATCAGGTCCTGCTTCAGCTTGTTGTAGTCCTTCGGGCCGCGTGTGACCTCCACACCTACGGTGCTCGCCATCGGCGTGCCGGGAACGAAGATGCCGACATCGGTCTTGATCAGGCTGGGATCGGCGCCGGCGACCGCCTCCATGATCTCCTTCTGGTCTATTGCCGCGACCACGACGCGCCGGATCGCCGGATTGTCGAACGGCGGATTCAGGTGGTTGAAGCGCAGGCAGCCGATCTCGCCGGTGCGGTCCTTCACCGTCAGCGTCAGGTCCTTGTTGCCCTTCAACTGCGGCACCAGGTCGATGGTCGGATTTTCCCACCAATCGATTTCGCCTTGCATCAATGCCGCCGATGCGGTGGCGGGATCAGGAATGAAGTTCCAAACCACGCGATCGATGTAGACGATCTTCGGACCGGCGTTGAAGCTTGGCTTGCCGTCCTTGCGCGGAATGTACTTCGCGTTCTTTTCGTAGACCACGCGCTGGCCGGGCACCCGCTCGGATGCGAGGAACTTGAACGGGCCGCTGCCCACCGCCTCGGAAACCTGCTGCAAGGCATCGGTCTTCGCCAGCCGTTCCGGCATGATCGCGCAATACACCTGCGCCAGCGCGTTGGGCAGCAGCGCGAACGGCTTCTTCAGCCGGAATCGGATCACCTTGTCGGAAGGCGCCGAGACTTCGTCGGTGCGCGCGATCAGCGCGCCGCCGAACGGGTCGCGCTTGGCAAAGCGCTGGACGGTTGCCACGCAATCCCGCGCCAGCACCGGCGTGCCGTCATGGAAGGCCAGTCCGTCGCGCAGGGTCAGGTCCCACTGCTTGCCGTCGTTCTCGACGAGTGCGCCTTCGACCATCTGTGGCTGGACATTGAAGTCCGCGTCGTAGCCGTAAAGCGTGTCGTACACGGCGAGGGAGAAGTTCCGCGTGATGTCTGCCGTGGTCCAGACCGGGTCCAGGGAGGCAAGGTCGGCATGCGGCGTGAAGTTGATGGTCTTCGCTCCTTCCGCCTGCACGACGCGCGGTGCGGCCAGCGCGGTGGCACCCGCGAGGGCAGTTTTCAGGACATCACGACGCTTCATTCGTTGCAGCCTCCCAGGAAAGTGGCCGGATGCTAGTGCAGCCGCCGGCCGCCAGCAATCGGTGGCCGCAGATTACGCTGCCGTCATGCGCCGTGGCGGAATGCGCTCCGCTTTTCCGCCCTACTCGTGAGCCACGCATACCAGGCCGGCATGCCTTCGCCCGTTTCGGCTGACAACTGCAGCACCTCCAAGTCCGGATTGATCCGCCGCGCGTGATCGATGCAGCGCTCCATGTCGAAGCGTACATAGGGCAGCAGGTCGATCTTGTTGATCAGCAGCAATTGGCCGGCGCGGAACATGTGCGGGTACTTCAGCGGCTTGTCATCACCTTCGGTGACCGAGATCACCACCACCCGTGCCTGCTCGCCGAGATCGAACAGCGCCGGGCACACCAGATTCCCGACATTCTCGATCAACAGCACCGAGCCCGGTTGCAGCGCCAGGCCTTCTACGCCGTGCGCCACCATGTGCGCATCGAGATGACAGCCGGTACCGGTATTGATCTGCACCACTGCGGCGCCCGCGGCGCGGATCCTGTCTGCGTCGGTCGAGGTCGCCTGGTCACCCTCCAGCACGCTGATCGCCATCGCGTCGCGCTGATCGCGGATGGTGCGTTCCAGGATACTGGTCTTGCCTGCGCCCGGGGAACTCATGAGGTTGACCGCGAACACCTCGCGGCCGGCAAACCAGCCGCGATTGCGTTCGGCCAGCAGGCGGTTCTTGGCGAGGACGTCCAGTTCGAGCGATACCGTTCGCCTATGCGCATGCGGTTCATCGGGGTTGTGGTGGTGCGCATGGTCGTGCTCGTGCGCGTGCTGCTGTCCGGCATGCGCGTCCTTGCCGTCAATCGTCACCGTGTCAGAGCCGCAGCCGCATGTCGTGCACATCAGGCGATCTCCATGTTCTTCACGCGCAATTCCTCGCCGGCGACGATGCGCAGAACGCCGCCGCAAATGCATCGGCCACACGGCGTCGCCAGCGGCACCGTGTCACCGCACGCATGGCAGACGGCGCGGCCCGGCGTCTCGATGATTTCCAGTTCAGCGCCTTCCACCGCGGTGCCGTGGGCGCACGCCTCGAAGCAGAAGCGCAGTGCGTCCGGCAGCACTGCCGCAAGCCGACCGACCTCCAGCCGCACGCGCAGCACGCGGGCGCCGGCGGCGCGATCCGCGCATGCCTCGACGACAGCCTTGGCGAGGCTCAGCTCGTGCATGTCAGCAGATCCTCGGCAACTGTTCGCCGACCAGCATGTCAACGATGCGTTCGCCGCCGAACGCGGTTTGCATCACCACCATGCCATTGGGATCGCGCGTCACCTCGCCGATGATCGCGGCGTCGGCTCCGGCCGGATCGGCACGCATGGCAGCCAGCGCGCGGTCGGCATCTTGCCCCGGCACCACCGCGACCAGCTTGCCTTCGTTGGCGAGGTACAGCGGATCGAGGCCAAGGATTTCGCAGGCTCCACGCACTGTTTCACGCATCGGCAGGGCATTTTCCCGGATGCGGATGCCGACCCCTGAACTGCTGGCAAACTCGTTCAGCACCGTGGCGATACCGCCGCGCGTCGCATCGCGCAGGCAGCGTGTGGAGGGGCAGGCGCGCAAGATGGCGGCGACCAATTCGTGCAGTGGTCGGCAGTCGCTCTCGACATCCGCGTCGAGCGCCAGCTGGTTGCGGGCAATCAGGATAGCCACGCCGTGTTCGCCCAATGCGCCGCTGAGGATCACCGCGTCGCCGGGCCGTGCAGCAGCGGCCGAGATGGTGATCCCCGCCGGGATCACGCCGATGCCGCTGGTGTTGATGAACAGTTTGTCGGCCGCGCCGCGCTCCACCACCTTGGTATCGCCGGTAACGATGGAGACGCCGGCGCGCTCTGCCATCCGGCGCATGCTGGCGGTGACCCGGCGCAATGTCTCCAGCGTCAACCCCTCCTCCAGCACCATGCCGCAGGAGAGGAACATCGGCCGCGCGCCACTGACCGCGAGGTCGTTCACCGTGCCGGCCACGGCCAGCGCACCGATGTCCGCGCCTGGGAAGAACAGCGGGTCCACCACATAACTGTCGGTGGTGAACGCCAGCCGGTCGCCGTGACGGACCATGTCGGCGAGCGCTAAGGTCGCGCTGTCCTGCATGGCATCGGCATGCGGTTTGCCGAATGCGCCGAGAAACACCTCGTCGATCAGTGAGCGCATCGCCCTGCCGCCGCCACCGTGCGACAGGTTGATGTGGCTATCGCGCACCTGAGCGCTCATGCGGGCACGGCCTCGGTCACCGCACGGCGCCCATAGCTGTGATAGGCGGCGCAGGCGCCTTCGCTGGAGACCATCAACGATCCGAGGGGGGTCTCCGGCGTGCAGGCGGTGCCGAACACCTTGCACTGGTGTGGCTTGATGACGCCCTTCAGCACCTCGCCGCACTGGCAGGAGCGTGGGTCGGCAATGCTGACATTCGGTACGCCGAACCTGCGTTCCGCGTCGAACGCCGCGTATTCGGCGCGGATGCGCACGCCGGAATGGTCGATCGAGCCGAGCCCGCGCCACTCGAAGAACTCGCGCAGTTCGAACACCTCGGCGATCGCGCCGAGTGCACGTGCGTTGCCATCGGTGGGAACCACGCGGCCATACTGGTTCTCGACCTCGAAGCGGCCCTCGGCCATCTGCTTCAGCACCATCCAGGTCGATTGCAGGATATCAAGCGGTTCGAACCCAGCGATAGCGATCGGCCTGCCGTAATGGCGCGCGATGAACTCGTACGGCCTCGTGCCGATCACCATGCTGACATGGCCCGGTCCGAGGAACCCGTCGAGCCGCAGATCGGGTGAATCCAGAATCGCCTTGATGGTGGGAATGATCGTGATGTGGTTGCAGAACAGCGAGAAATTCCGCACGCCTTGCGCGCGCGCCTGGATCAGGGTCATCGCGGTACTCGGCATGGTTGTCTCGAAGCCCAGGCCGAAGAAAATCACTTCGCGATCAGGATGCTTCCGCGCCATCGCGAGCGCATCCAGCGGCGAATAGACCATGCGCACATCGGCGCCCTCAGCCTTCGCCTTCAGCAGGCTCTTGCGCGAGCCGGGCACCCGCATCGCATCGCCGAACGTGGCGAAGATCACTTCCGGCCGCTCCGCCAGCGCCACGCAGTCATCGACCCGTCCCATCGGCAGCACGCAGACCGGGCAGCCGGGGCCATGTACGAACTCGATGTCGTCCGGCAGCATCTGCTGGATGCCGTAGCGAAAGATCGTGTGGGTGTGGCCGCCGCACACCTCCATCACCTGCAATGGGCGCCGGCGCGAAGCTGGAATCCGCCGCAGCAGGCGCTCGATATCCTGCACCAGTGCGCGCGCCTTGGCGGGATCGCGAAATTCATCGACGTATCTCATGGCTGCGCGTCCATCAGTCCGCCACGGTCCTCAGCAAGCAGCGTGTGCACCAGGTCCCACAGAATGTGGTAAATCGTCAGATGGGTTTCCTGGATCCGGTGGATGCTGTCGCCCGGCACCACCAGGCAATGATCTACATCAATGCAGTGCGCCATCTTGCCGCCGTCATGCCCGGCGAAGCCGATCGTCACCATGCCCAGCTGCTTCGCCTTGGCGAATGCCACCAGGAGGTTCTCCGAGTTGCCGCTGGTGGAAAAGCCCACGACGCCGTCACCGAGCCGGCCAAGTGCGACAAGCTGGCGCAGGAAGATGTGCGCGAATCCGACATCGTTGCCCACCGCGGTGATCATGGCCATGTCGCTGGCCAGGTTGATCGCGGTCAGCGCCGGGCGACCGGTGGTCACCGGGTGCAGGAACTCAACGGCGAAGTGCGACGCATCGCAGCTGGAGCCGCCGTTGCCCATGCTGAACATGCGACCCTGGCGGCGATAGACAGCAGCGATCGCCTCCGCGACCGCCACAACCGCCGGGGCCTGCGCGGCGAAAAACCCTTCCTTGGCTGAGACGCTGTCCTGCGCCTTCTGGCGCACCGATTCGAGCAACGCGCGTCGCATCGCTTCGGGGTCCTGCCGCTCGCCGTGCAGGAACGGATACAGGCCCTTCAGTGCCGGGTGCTCGGGCATCGCCACCTTCTCCCCTTGTCATGGCAAGGAGCGAAGCGACGCGGCAATCCCCAGCGAGTGCGGCACTGGCCGGGGTTTGCCGCGTCGCTTCGCTTCTCGCAATGGGTTGTCGGCATCGTCAGGCGGACCGAGGTTCCGGCCGCGACGCATCCATCTCCGCCTGCATTTCGCCCAGTTCTTGCAGCAGTGCCAGGGTCCGCATCGCTTCGGCCTCATCGATCCGCGCCATCGCGAAACCGACATGGATCAACACCCATTCGCCGATGCAGGCATCCGCCGGCCGGCCATCGAGGATGAAGCTGACATTCACCGGCCGCCGCACGCCGCCGATCTCGACGATTGCCAGGGCGTCGGCCGGCTCGGTGATGGCAACGATACGTCCGGGAATGCCCAGGCACATGCGCGTCAGGCCTCTGTTGCGTCGCCGGCAAGTGCACGGGCCGCCGCCACCGCGGCCTGGCCTAGTGCGAGCCCGCCGTCGTTTGGCGGAACCAACCGATGCGTCAGCACCTCCAGCCCCAGTGCGGACAGACGCCGCATTAAATGGTCCAGCAGCAGCCGGTTCTGGACCACGCCACCGGACAACGCAATGCGGCCGGTTACGCCGACCGCCTCGACCATGCGCGCGATGCCAAGTGCCAGCCCGTCGTGGAAGCGTGCGGCGATCGTCGGAACCGGCGCGTCGGCAGCAAGATCGTCGAGCAATGCCTGCCACATCGGCGCCGGATCCAGATGCAGCATGGTGTTGTCCGGTGCATTGACGATGGCGAAGGGATATGCCGCGCTGTCATCGTTCGCTGCCGCCTCGAGCATCATTGCGGCCTGGCCTTCATACAGGGCGCGGTCTCGACAGAGCCCGACGGCGGCGGCAACTGCGTCGAACAGTCGGCCGCAGGAACTGGCGAGCGGCGCATTGACGTTGTGCTCGATCATCTGCGTGAGCACATGGATCGGTTTGCCGGCAAGATAGCCATGGAGTTCGGTCGAGCCGTATCGATCGACGAACTCCGGCCAGCCGAACGCGGCGGCAATCTGGGCGCAGGTGTTGCGCCACGGTTCGCGGATCGCCTGCGCACCGCCCGGCATCGCCACCGGTTTCAGGCAGGCCAGCCTGCGGAAGCTCCGGTAATCGCCAAGCAGGAACTCGCCGCCCCAGATCGTGCCGTCGTCGCCCCAGCCCAGGCCATCGAGCACGATGCCGAGTACTGGGGCGGTATCCAGCGGCAAACCGTTCTCCACCATGCACGCCGCCAGATGAGCATGATGGTGCTGCACGGCGATGACCGGCAGAGCTTCGTGCGCGGCGAGCTCGTAACCCAGCCTGGTCGACAGGTAGTCCGGATGACGATCGACCGCGATTGCGGTTGGCTGATGGACGAACAACGCACGATACGCGTCGATCGAGCGGCGGTAGTCGGTGAAGCTGGCGGCATTCTCCAGATCGCCGATGTGATGCGACAGGACCGCCTCGCCGTCGCGCAGCAGGCAGAACGTGTTCTTCAGCTCGCTGCCCATCGCGAGCAGCGGGGCGGCCGCGGCGAAGCCGGGCGGCAGCGCGAGGGGTGCGGGCGCGTAGCCCCGGGCACGCCGCAGCACGCGGACGTCGCTGCCCATCACGCGTATCACTGAATCGTCCACCCGACGTGCGATATCGCGATCGTGCAGCAGGAAATGATCCGCGATGCCGTGTAGCCGCGTCAGTGCTTCCTGGTTGCCGGTGCATTGCGGTTCGTCCGCCAGGTTGCCGCTGGTCATCACCAGGGGACGGTCGATGCCGTGCAGCAGCAGGTGATGCAGCGGGGTACCTGGCAGCATGAAGCCAAGCGACGCCAGCCCTGGCGCGACTCCGGCCGACAAAGTTGCTTTCCCACCTGCGAGAGTTGGGTGAGGCGAGGGGTTCGGATTGGCGCCGACAGTTACCCCCTCGACCCGGTCCCCTCCCGCAAGGGGAGGCGGAGGAAGGTCGGCGTCCCGTCGTGACTGCATCACCACGATCGGTGCAGCCGGGCTGTGCAGCGCGGCCGCATCGGCCTCCGTCACCACCGCGTAGCGGCTGATGGTGGGGATATCGCGTGCCATGAGCGCGAACGGCTTGGCGTCACGCTGCTTCGCACGGCGAAGCCGAAAGACGGCCGCTGCATCGGTGGCATCGCACGCCAGATGAAATCCGCCCAGCGCCTTGATCGCCAGGATTGCGCCGGACAGCAGGAGGCGGCGCGCCGCATCCACGGGGTCGCCATTGGCCGGCGGCTCCAGCCACGCATGTGGACCGCACGTCGCACAGGCGATCGGTTGTGCATGGAAGCGCCGATCCGCCGGATTCCGGTACTCGGCGTCGCACGCGGCGCACATCGGAAATGCCCGCATCGTGGTTGCAGCGCGGTCATACGGGATCGCCTCGATGATCGACAGACGCGGGCCACAATGCGTGCAGTTGGTGAATGGATAGCGGTAGCGCCGCGTCGTCGGATCGAGGATCTCCGCGCGACAGGCTGCACAGGTTGCGGCGTCGGGCAGCACGCCTGTGTGGATTTCCCCAACCTTGCTCTCGACGATGCGGAAGTCCGTGCAGTCCGGCGCAGCCGACACCGGCGAGCGTTCGATCGCGTCGATGCGTGCCAGAGGTGGAGGCGCGTCGCGCAACGCCCCGATAAGGCTGTCGATACCGTCCATGTTGCCGCAGACCAACGCGGCCACCCCGGCGCCGTCGTTGCTGACCCAGCCGCGCAGGCCGTACTGCCGCGCCAGGCGCCAGACCGTCGGGCGGAACCCGACGCCCTGCACGAGGCCGCGCACGCGGATCAATTCCGTGCGGAACGGCGTCGCATGGTCGGTCGTCATGGCCAACCGGCACGCATCATCGGCGACTTGCCTCGCGGAGAGGGGCAGCATCCCGAGAGGCTAGAAGCCCTCAAGGTTAATGCACCAATAACACGTCCGTCGTCTCAGGGGATGGCGGCAACCGCCCGAGCGTCAGGCCGGCGTCAGTCCGCAGCCTGCCGTCTCGGCCACCGGCGCAGCCAGACCGGGACAGCTATGGCCAGCAACGGGCGTGCGATCAGGTAGCCCTGTGCCTGCTCGACGCCCATATCCGCCAACCGGTCCCAGGTCGCCGAGTCCTCCACCCCTTCGGCAGTGACGGTCAGGCCACGTGTCGCCGCCAGGGCCACGATGCCGTCGGTGAACGCACGCGCCCGGGCGTCCGTCGCCAGGGCCTGCACGATCGCCTTGTCCAGCTTCACGCCGGTAAAGGGCAGATCCAGCAAGGCGTTAAGCTGCGGCACGTCTGGCTGGATGTCGTCGATGACGACCCCGTAGCCGACGTGGCGAAGCTGCTCGACGACGCGCCGCAACGCCGCGACGTCCTCCACCGGCCGGCTTTCGGTCAACTCGACGATGACCTGTTGCGGTCGGATGCCGGCTTCGCGGCGCCGCATGTCCAGCGATTGCAACGCACTGGGCACGAAGAGCACGTCCAGCGGAAAATTCACGGCAATTCCCAGCCGGTAGGGTGCGAGCGCCGGGCTCGACATGTCGGCAAACGCGCGGCGGGTCACCGTTTCGGTCAACGCGGGGGCAAGGCCGGCGTCTTCCATCTGCGGCACGAAGCGGTTCGGCAACAGTGTGCCGTGTGCCGGATGGTTCATCCGGGCAAGAACTTCGACAGCCACGGGCATGCGGTCGGCCACGCGCACGATTGGCTGGTAGCGCGTGTCGATCGAGGAGCCCGCGAGGGCGGCGTGAAGCTCGCTCATGGGCAAAGGGCGCCTATGGCGCCGTGCGGCAAAAGGGCGCGGCACCACGGCTCGGCGCAACGCCTTTGCAGGCGCCGGGGCTTTCTGGCGTGGGGTTCGGCGTTGCATCGGCGCGCAGGCGACCACCGCGGGTTTGGTGTCCAGAAAATAGCAATCGGCAATTTTAGTGCCGATCGCGCAGCGTCGCCGCAGATATCGTTGGGATGCTGGTCACGCTTCCGTGTCTGGGGCCTGCCGTGGCGCGATCACTGACCGCCGAGGCGGAACGCCGGCTTGCGCTTCTCGGCGAACGCCGCCATGCCCTCGCGCTGGTCGTGTGTGCCGAACAGCGACAGGAACAGCGCGCGCTCGTGGCGGACGCCTTCTGCCAGCGTGGTCTCGAAGGCACGATTGACCGCCTGCTTGGCAAGCGCCACAGCGACCGGCGACAGGTTGGCAAGGCGGTCGGCAATCTTCAGTGCCTCGGGGATGAGCTGGTCGGCCGGCAACACCCTGGACACCAGATTGGCCCGTTCGGCCTCG
>Ga0210392_10001422_pt1 | contig 12592 bp, 12 predicted proteins | sample IncBWC30OmetaG_FD_161057 | JGI IMG/M metagenome (GOLD analysis project Ga0210392, IMG submission 161057) | Forest soil microbial communities from Barre Woods Harvard Forest LTER site, Petersham, Massachusetts, United States - Inc-BW-C-30-O ...
TCTTGCACCAGACAAATCGCCGACCTCTTTGCTGACGCTCCAGTCTAACCCGCCGCCAGCTTCATCGTCCGGGGTCGGCCCCGCCGATGTTGAACTTCCAAGACTTCTGGGGTCATTTTAGTTCCGGGCAGGCTGCGCACGGCCTTCGAACCAGGAGATCCCGAGCGAGCGAAGATCCAGTTCTGAGAAGTCTTCTCCCATGCCCGTGCCCGTGCCCGTGCCCGCGCTCCCCCCGCACGGCGTGAGCTTCGGCGACCCTGGCACAACACCTGCACAGTATTCATTAGCCATGCTCATCATTACCCGCCACAAGGGCCAGCGCATCGTCATCGGTCACGATATCGAGATCGTGATTTCGGACATTTCGCGGAGCGGCGTGAAGATTGGCATCATCGCACCGACGACGACTACGATTTTGCGGGCGGAGGTGCGGGACGCGGTGGAAGCCGCAAATCGCGAAGCGCTGCAAAGCAGCTTTGTCGAGCCGGCTGCTGCTCAGACCGTGACGACGACGGACGCCGCGCCTTCGCCGAGCGAAGCCTTGGCCGCGTCAGCCGAGCGCTGAGCCGTCGTCAACGAAGTGGCGTTGCGCGTCGTCAAAGCCCAGACACCTACGACGTTGCACTGACGCCGAAGTCGAGCGAGCGCGAGCTTCCATCGCGGAATCGCCAAAAACGCAACGATCTGCGCAGAATCACCGACAAATACGCTTGGCACGAATCGTGGAATGAGGGTCACGCGCGTAACCGCGTCGTCCCCCGATGCCCTTCGATTCAGCACAACTCCGAGCGCACTTCTTCGACGACAACGTCGCACGCGCCCAACTGAGCAAAGCGACGCTCGCCCTGCTCGACGAAACCACGGGCACAGCGCGAGTCGTCGAGCAGGGCGACGGCACGCCGGCGCTTCTGCATGGCACTCGCATTCTGGGCTCGGACTTCGACGAAGAGTCACTACTCGAGGTTGCGCAGCGCGCCGGCACTCCGATGACCTTCGTGGTCTTCGGCTTGGGCATGGGTCACACGGTGCGCGGCCTTCGAGCCTACAGCTCCGCCAAGGTGGTGGTGTTCGAGCCGGACCCCGGGATCCTACGCAGCTACTTCGAAAGCGGACCGAGCGACCTGGGCGACGTCCCCATCGTTTGCAGTCTTCATGATCTTTCTCAAATTTGGCCGAGGCTCCAAAATGGTAAGCAAAGCGTCACTCTCGTCAATACCCCCGGATACCCTGAGCTCTTTCCAGAGCAAGCGAAGAGCCTGCGCGAGGCGGTGGGCCAGTTGGTTCAGCGCGGGGGTATCAACGACGCGACACACCGATTGCGGAGCCGCGTCTGGGTTCAGGACGTGCTCGCGAACATCGACCTACTTCGTGAGCACCCAACCTTCCTGGCACTCGCTGGGCAGTATCGCGGTGTACCGGCGTTTATCGTCGGTGCCGGCCCGTCGCTCGGCAAGAACGGTCGACTGCTCGCCGAAGCCACGAAGAAGGGCATCGTCATCGCCCTCAACTCCAGCGCCCGAGCCCTCGATAGCTACGGCGTCGAACCGCAAGTCTTAGCGTGCATGGAGTCGATCGACGTCTCGCACCTGTTCGAAAAGGTGTCGTACGTCGACCGAGTCGTGCGCGCGATCAGTCTGACCGCACACCCGCACTCGCTGCGCGTCGGCAAAGGGCCGCTCTTACCGATCTTCGAAGGCATTCAACAGCTCAACGAGCCGCTGACCAAGCTGCTCGGATTTCCCGGCATTCCGGTCTCCGGCAGCGTCTCCACGCTAGCCTTCTCACTCGCCGAGCGCTTGGGTTGCTCACCGATTGTGTTCGTGGGGCAGGACCTCGCGTACACCGACGGCAAGGCGTATGCGACGGGCACGCCCTATCAAGAGTCCCGAGTCCGCATCACGGCGGACGGTCAAACCTTGGAGCACGACTGGTGCGAGACGCTGAAGAGCACGCACAACCAGGGCGTAAACAAGATGCAGGAGCGCGAACCGCTGCGCGAATGCACGGCTTGGGGGGGTCACGGCCTCGTAGTGAGCACGATCGGCTTTTCCGCCGTACGTGACTGGCTCGAGGCGGCCGCCCGAGTGTTGGCAGCGGAACGACCAGAGACGCGCTTGGTGAACGCGACCGAAGGCGGCGCGCGCATCGAGAACTTCGAAGAGTGCACGCTGGCAGACCTGCTTCGGACCCTGCCCGATCGCGAAATCACCGCCGAGAGCATCGCTTGCGACGCGCAACGTACGCGCCCGCCGCTCAGCGCCGAACAGCTTGCCAATTGGTGCACCGATCAGCTCGGGCTCTCGCGCGTCGTTCGGCGCGCGGCTCGGCGTATCCGTCGCTTGGCCGAAGCCAGCCAGGTGGCGCTCGACCAGAACGATTCGACGAAAATCGCCAAGGGCTTCGAGAAGCTCGAGATCGCGGAGCTCGAGCTGAAAAACGCCGTGGCTCGCCTACCCTTCGTCGACGCCTGGTCGCATACGGCGATCGATCGCGTGGTCGAAGCCAGCCGTGGGGCGGGCACGCCGCGAGACGACCATGAAAATGCGCGGCAGTCGGTTTCTCTCGAGCTGTCAGTGGCGCAAGTGATCGAAGACGCCGCAGGCGAGCTCGAGCAGGAGCTGTTGAAGCTCGCCGAGCGCTTCCGAGGCGAGGTCACACGCGAGACACAACAGAGCAAAGATCTAGGACATGACCGAATCGTGATCCAAGAAGCAACACCCACCGAAGAAGGAACCTGTCATGATCGACGTTAAATCGAATATCCAGGCGCTCGACGCTCAGCAGAAGCTCAACTCGACGCAAATGGCCGTCAACAAGAGCTTTCAAAAGCTGTCCAGCGGCTATCGCATCAACACCGCGGCGGACGACGCGGCAGGCCTCGCCATCAGCGAGAGCATGAAATCACAGATCCGGTCGTACACCGTTGCCGAACGCAACGCGAACGACGCTATCTCGATGACGCAGACGGCGGAAGCCTCGCTCGGCGACATGCACGACATCCTCGGCCGCATGCGTGAAATCGCGATGCAAGCGTCGAACGGCGACATGAGCCAAGTCGACCGTGGCTACATCGACACCGAGTTCAGCTCACTGAAGGCGGAAATGAGCCGTATCGAGGGCTCGGCGCGCTTCAACGGGCAGCCCTTGGTTTCCGCGACGGCCGCCAACATCACCTTCCAGATTGGCCTGAACAACACGGCAAGCGATCAGATCACGCTGACCTTCGGCGGCCTCAACCTGACCACCATCCTGTCGGCAGGAACCAGCTTGGCCGGCGCCACGGCAGGCAATGCGCTCGCTTCGCTCGCCGTGATCGACGACGCCATCCAGACCATCTCCACGAACCGCGCGCGCTACGGCGCTACCTTGAACCGGCTGGACGTCACGGTATCCTCGATCCAGACGATGCGCCTGAACATCACGTCTGCCAACTCGCGCATCCGCGACGTGGATGTCGCCGAGGAGACCGCGAATCTCAGCAAGAGCCAGGTGCTCTCTCAAGCTGGCGTCTCCGTGCTCGCCCAAGCCAACCAGCTGCCCCAGCTTGCGCTCAAGTTGCTGCAAGGTTGACGGCCCGACGAGCGCTACTGCGAGAAAGTAGCGCTGGGGCACGCTCGCCCTCGGCCTTTCTTGACTGAAAGGCGTTCACGTCAGGCGCGCAGGGTGGACCCAGCGCCGGCGGCAATGTAGGCAAAGCGCGCTAGAGCTCCGCGTTGTTCGCGGACGTCTCGCGTACTTTTTCCTCAAGGCTTGGGGTCGAACTCCGTTCCTTGTGGGTGACGGGCAATGACGCCCCGACGAGCCAGCCCAGCTGGCCTCGTAACCTCCAAGAAGGAGTACTTCCATGTCTATTGATATCCAAACCAACTACGCAGCACTCTCGGCCCAGAAGAACCTCAACGCGAACCAGAAGCTGCTCGCCGGCAGCTTTCAACGGTTGTCCAGCGGCTACCGCGTCAACTCCGCGGCAGACGACGCGGCAGGCCTCGCCATCAGCGAGTCCATGAAGTCGCAGATCCGTTCGTATACCGTTGCTCAACGGAATGCGGGCGACGCGCAGTCGATGGCGCAAACGGCGGAAGGTGCCCTCGGCGACGTCCATGACATCATGGGTCGTATGCGCGAGCTGGCGATGCAGTCGTCCAACGGTGACTTGGGCACCACGGACCGCGGCTACATCGCGACTGAGTTCAAGTCGCTTCAGGCTGAAGTGACTCGTATCCAGGGCTCTGCCCAGTTCAACGGCAAAGCGTTGATCAACGCGACCGCCGCGGCGGTCACGTTCCAAGTTGGCCTGAACAACACGGGCTCTGATCAGATTGCGGTGACCTTCGGCGGCGTTGCGCTGACCGCGATCACCGGCACCAGCACCGACTTGAGCACTGCGACGGGCGCCCTGGCGGCCCTGAGCGTGATCGATACGGCGATCCAGAACGTCTCGACCGCCCGCTCGAACTTCGGTACTGCGATGAATCGTATGGACTTTGCAACGAGCAACATCCAAACGATGCAGCTGAACATCACCGCCGCCAACTCACGCATCCGTGACGTGGACGTGGCTGCGGAAACTGCGAACCTGTCGCGTAACCAGGTTCTGACTCAGGCTGGCACGGCGGTTCTCGCCCAAGCCAACCAGATTCCGCAGTTGGCGTTGAGCCTCATCGGTCACTGATTAACGAGAAGTAGGATTTGGCTGTTGGCTCCGCTGGGGTCAGCAGCCTTCCTGCTTTTTGTGCTCGAAATCGACAGGATTTGCTTGAGAAATCGAAGCTTCGGCCGTTCTTCTGGAGTGAGGAATCATGGCAGCAGCAGCAAGCGCAACGGCCGCAAACAGTCTGAGTGGCGTCGGGTCGGGGATCGACACCACGGCCCTGATCACCGGCTTGGTCAACGCCGACTCGGGAAACCTCAATGCGCTGAAGACCAAGCAAACATCGACGCAGTCGGCGGTCTCGACTTTGTCGGACATCAGCTCGACGCTCGGCACGCTACAAAGCGCGGTCGACGCGCTGTCGACGTCGAGCGGAGTCGGAAGCTACACCGGAACCTCGAGCTCGCCTGCAATTGCAGTCAGCGCCAGTGGCAACGCGTTGCCGGGCACCTATTCGATGTCCGTGACACAGCTGGCGAAAGAGCAACGCACCTATTCCGGTCCGCAATCGTCGGCCAGCACCGCGCTCGGAGCGAGCGGAACACTCGGCATCCAGATTGGCAGCACGACGAAGAACGTGAACATCGCCAGCACGGACACGCTCGACCAAATCGCCACCAAGATCAACGCGGCCGGCGCGCGCGTCAGCGCTTCGGTGTTCTACGACGGCACGAGCTATCGTCTACAAGTGAGCGGGCTCGATACCGGCAAAGCCAACGCCGTGACGTTCAACCAGTCCGGCTTCGATCTCGGCCTGAACGTCGCCGCCAACACGGTTCAAAACGCCCAAGACTCCATCATCAAAGTCGACGGCTTCGACGTGGAACGCTCGACCAATCAGGTCGTGGGCGCGATTCAGGGCGTGACTCTGGCGTTGACCGCGCAGACGACCAGCCCGGTCGATGTGACCATCGCCACCAACGCCACCGGGCTGGAAGCCAAGATCCAGTCGGTCGTCACCGCTTACAACTCGGTGCTCAGCAAGATCAACGCGGCGGCCGGCAGTGGCTCGACGCCCGCCACGAATACGGTGCTGGCCAGTGACTCGACGCTGCGCTCGATCACCAACAAGCTCAGCACGACATTGCAGACCGTCCTCGGAACGGGCCCCTACAACACGCTCAACTCGGTCGGCCTGTCGCTGCAAAAGGACGGCACGCTGGCGCTCGACTCGAGCAAGCTCGAAGCCGCCGTGAACGCCGATCCCAATTCAGTGACCACCTTGTTCGCGGGCAACGGCAGCACCACGGGCGTGATGAGCACCCTGAGCAAGGCCATCGCCATGTACAACCAGACCGGGACGGGCCTGCTACAGACGCACGAGAAAGACCTGCAATCTCAGATCACGGACTTCACCGACCGGATCAACACCGAACAAGATCGCCTCGACGCGTATCAGACCCTACTGCAGAAGCAATTCACGCAAATGGACACTACGGTCACGTCCAACAACTCCGACCTGAGCTACTTGGTTCAGCTCTATTCCGGTAGCAGCAAGTAAGGGTGTCCTCAATGCTCGAGTCCGCCGCCGCAGCACGCTACACGCAAAACCGCAACACCACGGCCACGCCTGGAGAGTTGCTACTCGCGCTGTACGACGGGCTATTCCGTTTCTTGAACGGCGCAAAGCTGTGCATCCAAAACAAACAACTGCCCCGCGCCCGAGAGTTACTGTCGAAGGCGTATGCCATCGTCTCGGAGCTGACCATCGCGCTCGATCACGGCGTTGCGCCGGAGCTGTGCGGCCAACTCGACGGTCTGTACGGCTTTTGCATGGACAAGATTCAACTGGCCAGCCGCAAAGCAGACGTCGTACCGATAGACGAAACCCTACGCGTGCTGAAGCCACTACGCGAGGCGTGGACATTGGCGGTGCCCAAGACCATCCAAGAAGCCCACGCGGCGCAAAAGAAAGCATGACCACCGCTAGCGCGCCTCGGCAGTCTTCGTCGCCCAAGACCGGCCGCGACCCGAGCTACGAGTTCGGGCGTCGCGAGGCCGAGATCGTCGCGCGCTTTCCGTCGGGCAAACGCGTCGCGGTCACGCGCGGCCGTGTCCGCTGCTACCCAGGGCTGACCAGCGTAGCCCCGAGCACGCTCGCCTTTTATCAGTCGTTCGTAGCGCAAATCACCGGCAAGCACGTGCTCGACGCGGGCTCGGGCGCGAGCCTCGGGACGCGCTTGCTGAGCGAGCACGTCTCGCACGTGACGGCGCTCGACAATGACGCGCGTGCGCTGGAATTCGGACGCGAATACGCGCCGAGCGCAGAATTTTTACAGGCAGATTTGTGTCACGGCTTGCCGGTCGACCGGGCCGACGCCGCGCTGCTGATCGACGTGCTCGGTCAGCTGCCGCGCCCCGAGAGAGCGCTACGCGGGCTGCGAGCGTGTCTGCCCGTGGGCTCGAAATTGTTCGTGGCCGAACCCAAGGCGTACGCCTCGCAACGCTTGATAGCTCCTGCCTGCCGTGCATTCTCCAAGCTCGCTCTGAGTCGGTTGTTGCTTCGCTCGGGCTTCGAGGTCGAAGAGGCGGCGGCTGGCGGCACGAATTTCGTAATGCTCGTGGCACGACGCTCGAGTGACGCTGCGCTCGACGCGCTGGTCGAGGGCTTTCACCAGGTCGGTCGCGGGCAAGCGAATGCCGCACGTAGCGAGTTCGCGCGTGCTCGACAGAGTGCGCGCGCCGACGTGCGGCTGGAAGCCGTGCTCGGTGAAGCAGAAGCCGCCTTCGCCGCCAATGAAGGCGACGTCGCGGTCCGCTGCTACTTCGAAGCCAACGAGCTCGACGCCACAGACGGCCGCGCCTTGTCCGGCTTGGCGCGCGTCGCGCTCGCGACCGGCGAGCTGGACGACGCCCTCCGGCTGGCCCTCGACGCGCTCAAACGCGATCCAACCGAAGCCAGCGCAAATACCGCGATGGCGCTGGCGGCCGAGCAGCTCTCGCACCCCGAAGCGTTCAACGCTTGGCGCATCGCCACCAATCTTGCGCCCGACGACCCGGAAGTCGCCACGGGACTCGCACGCGTGGCCGCTGCCAAACAAAACTACTCGTTCGCGATCCAAGTACTCGAGCGCCTGCGCGGCTACGGGCACGCGCTCGGCCTCGAGTTCCACGTCACCCTCGGCTGGCTGCTGCTCGCCGACGGCCGCAAAGGCGATGCTATCATCGAAGCCCGCTACGCAACCGCGCTAGCCCCCGCAGATCACGCCGTGCGCGAGCTGCTCAGCGCGCTCGAAGCCTGAAATCCGGCTAGCGCAGCACCTTGTCGACGATTCGCTCGCCGACCGTTTCGGCGACGCCCGTTGCATCGTCGGCCAGGCTGGAGGCGGAAAAACGCTCTGTCAAAACACTGGGCGCGTCGTCGGCAAGGAACACTTTGCAGACGACGATGATGGAGTTGTTCGAACCGAGCGCGCCCAATGACACGATGCCGCCGACAAACGGGACCGGTGCCAGTCCCATCCCGGCGGCCCGGAAGTCCTGGGATGTACTGGAGCGCTGACTCCAGTACTGGACGTGCAGCTCGATCCGCGGCGCATGCGGGTGCTCGTCCGACGCCGCATAGATGTCGCTATCGATGCCGTGCTCGCGCAGCCCTGCCAAGACCGTGTCCACGAGCGTGCCCACGCCGCCGGCATCGTCGGTCTTGTTCACCTCGCTGCTCGTGCGCACCACGAGACTGATGCGCTGGTGAATGGGGTGACCCAAAACGCTTTGCTTCGCGGTTCCGGCACAGCCACAGCATACCGCTACCGCAAGTAGCGCCGCGCGCAGCGTTGAAACTCCCGACCCCAAAGCTTGCCGCCCGCGACGTGCCATTCGAATCCGGACGCTCGCACGGACGGCGCCCCTTCGCCAATCACTCAAATTCGCGGCGTGGTCGACAAAAGTCACACGCGCGCTAGCGCGCGCCCCTCAGCTACCCGTTTCCGCGAAGCCCGGCGCGCGTTCGGCGACCAGCGCGGCTTCCACGATTTCGCAGATGCCGTGCCAGGCTAGGATGTGGAGCTCTTGCACGCGTGGGGTGGCGGCTTCGGGGGCTTTGAAGGCGATTTTTGCGGCTTTCGCGATCGGGCCGCCGTTGCGGCCGGTGAACGCGATACCGATGGCGCCCTTTTCGCGAGCGGCCTCCAGAGCGCGGACCACGTTCGGCGAGCGACCGCTGGTGCTGATGCCGACCACGATGTCGCCGGTGCGGGCGTGGGCGCGCACTTGGCGCGCGAAGACGTCTTTGAAATCCCAGTCGTTGCCGACGGCAGTCAGGATCGAAGTGTCGGTGGTGAGCGCGAGCGCGGGATAGGGCTCGCGTTCGATCGCGAAGCGCCCGACTAGCTCGGCCGCGACGTGCTGCGCGTCGGCGGCGCTACCGCCGTTGCCACAGAACAAGATCTTGTGCCCAGTGCGAAGCGCATTGGCCAGCACCTCGGCGATTTCCGCGAGCCCGGAGAGCGACTCGGCGAGCAGCTTTTCGTGCGCGCGAATGCTGTCTTCGACGATACGCTTCAGCGCGCGCTCGTGCTCGGGCATGCGCTTTTGCGTGTTGCGAATGTTGAGCACCAAGTCCACGGCTTCTGCGACCGCGCCTTCGCCGCCGCGCGACTCGAGCACGCGATGCGCCTTGCCGCGAGCCACGGGCGATGCGTCCGACGGACAGAGCGCGAGGCCGACCATCGAGAACGCGAGCGCGTCGCGGTCGGCGTCGCCCACGAAGCAAACGGCGGACAACGCGATGCCCATCTCTTGAGACAACGTGCGCAGCGCAGCGACTTTGTCTTTGGCGCCCGAGAGCACCAGATCAGCGTTCAAGCGCTCAGCGATGGCAGCTTGAAGTGCGCCGGTTTCACCGGTCACCAGCGCGAGCTTGAGGCCTTCGCGGCGCGCTTTGGCGAGCGCGTCTAGGTCGCGGAAGGCGATGCCTTTGGTTTCCTCACCGTGCGCGCCGAGGCAGATCTTCCCGTCGGTGATCACGCCGTCGATGTCTAGCGCCAAGAGCTCGATAGGATTTACCAACATGTTCGGCCTCCGTCCACGATCAGATTCGAACCGGTCATGTACGACGACGCGTCCGAACACAGGAAAACCAATGCCGCGCGGTACTCGTCGCGCTTTGCCATACGACCCATCGGGATCAAGTTCGTGAGCCGCTCGACGAAATCGTCGGGCTGGCCCGCGTACACGCCACCCGGCACGAGCGCGTTGACGCGCACGTTCTGGTCCGCCCAGTAGGTCGCGAGGTACTTGGTAAACATCACCAATCCTCCTTTAACGACCGAATACGTAACGGGTTTAACGGGTTGTTCCGATTCTGCGAGGCCGGGACGCCTATAAATCCGCTGATCCGGTGCGATTACTCCCAAATCAGAAGCAATATTCACGATCACGCCGCCGCCATGTGCGGCCATGTGGGCGCCGAACACCTGGCTCACCAAGAACGCGCCGGTCAAACCCACAGCGAGATCGCGCGACCAGTCTTCGAGCGAGAAGTTTTCGAAGCGCGTGGCCGCCAGCCCTTTGCCCTCGACCTTGGGGTTGTGAGCCGCGTTGTTGACCAAGCCGTCCAAGCGACCATGCTGCTCTAGCACGACCTGCAGAGCGGCTTGGGACGACGCGCTCGACGTGACATCGAGCTCGACGGCGCTGGCTGGCACTCCGTACTCGCGCTCGATGTTCGCCGCGCAGTCCTTCGCCGCGTCGACGCGGAGATCTGCGATCACCGGCGTGCCACCCGCATCCGCAATGGCCTTGGCGTGCTCGACGCCGAGCAAGCCAGAGCCACCCGTGATCACGATCACACGCCCCGAAAGGTCGAACGCAGCAAGCTTGGCTCTCGCGGGCGTGCTCATGACGGGTGCCGATGCCTCTCTTCTTCGGGATCGGGCTCACCGCGCTGCCAGCGCTCGACGGCTGCAGCAAGCTCCGGGATTTGCTCCGGGTAGTCGAGCTCGTGGATCTTGCCCTCGACCACGAACGGGAGCACCACTTGGCCGACCATCGAGTCGAGCTCGAGGATGGTACGCGGCCGCACGATGTCGACGTAGCCATTCTGCCAGTACACCGCGGGCAATTTCTGGCGCGGCATCGAATGAGACTCGGGGAAACCCGCTAGAGGCAAGGCTTGGCGCAGGTATGAGCCCTCGATACGCCACATCTTGTACGGGGTTTGATCGGCCAAGCCCACCGCGCGCAAACTGTCGGCCTCCGGGTGGCGGAGCATCATGGTGATCGCGTGCTCGATCAGATCGATGCGGCGCACCGGGCCGGTCGGACGCAAGTGGATGACGAGCTCCGGCGTGTAGCCTTGCTCCTGCAAGAACAAGAGCGCGTGGCGAAACACCTGTAAATCAGTGGCCGTATCGGTCGCGGCCTCCGCCGGACGTCGAAACGGGACCTCTGCGCCAAAGCTACGCGCGACCTCGGCGATCTCGTCGTCGTCGGTCGAGACGATGGTGCGCGTGACCTGCGAGCACTCGAGCGCATGCCCAATCGAGTACGCGATCAGCGGCTTGCCGGCGACCTCGAGCAAGTTCTTGCGCGGCACGGATTTGGAGCCGCCGCGCGCGGGAATCAGCGCTAGTACCTCGGGCTTATTCATAGCGAGCGGGCCTCGATCTGTTTTTGGACGCCTTCTGCTTGCGACTCGAGCAGCGCGACGGCAACCTGCAAGCTGAGCGCGCCGTCGCGAACCGACGGCGTGCACGGCTCGCCGCGCGTCACGCAGCCCAGGAAATTGGCGAGCTCGTCCTCGAAGGCCTGATTGCGCGGAAACTGCGAAAAATCTCGATGTTCGAGCACTTTCCCCGATTCGTCGCAGTGCTCCAGGAAACGACTGCTCAGGCTCCAACACAACTTACCGCGCTCACCGATGACGGTGCAGCTGCGCTGCGCCGGGCGCTGCACGAAGTCCTGGTGCAGCTCGACGAACAACGGGCTGCCGTCGGCACGCGCGAACTCCAAGAGCGACAGCGCAAGGTCGTCGACGTCGACCTCCAAGGACGACACGTGGCCGCCCATCGAGAATACGCGCCGCGGCGCGCCGAACAGCGCACACAAATAGTCGAGCTCGTGGATCTGAGACAGCGTCACGCCGCCGCCGAGCTCGCTCTTGGCCGCGTACATGCGGCGATAGTCTTCGTACGGATGAAAACCGGGCAGGTACTCACCCACCTCGGCGCGCACGGACAAGACACGCCCCAGCACCCCTGCCCCGAGCAGCTCGCGAAGCCGCAGGAAGCCCGGGTGATAGCGGAGCTGATACGCCACGCAGGTGACGAGCTTTTTCTGCTCGCAGAGCGTGACCAACTCACTGACCTGAGACAGCGAGTGCGACAGTGGCTTTTCGATGAACAGGTGGCAGCCGAGGCGCGCGGCCTGCATGGCGATCGGCACGTGCAGGCTGCTCGGGTTGGTGATGAACACCACGTCCGGCTTCGCGGCCAGAGCTTGCTCGATGTCCGAGCAGACTTCGACGCCATATTTCTGCTCCAAGTCGACGCCGGGCACGACTTGCAGAGTGTCGTCCAGCGTTTGCAGCTCGCGCCGCACGCGGTACGCGCTCACTCGTACCGATTCGCCGAGCAGCCCACGAAGGTTTCGTAGGTGGCGTTGCCCGATGCCTCCTAGGCCGACGAACAAGCAGCGTTGAATCGCGCGCGCTGCTTGCTGCGGGTCGCCCTGCGGCGCGCTACTGGAATGCGCCGCCTGCACTAGGCGGCCTTTCGCGCTCGCAGCTGGTCGCGAACGAAGCCGAGCGAGTGCGACGCCGACAGCTCGGGCTCGGCGTCGAAGTAGTGCTGGGTCAGAAAGTCTCCGCGGTAGCCGGACTCCGCCAAAACACCGAAAAACTCCGCGAAATTTGCGGAGCCGAGCCCAAACGGCTGACTCGTTCCGTGGACCACGCGATCCTTCAAGTGCACGGCCTCGAGCAGCGGCAAGAGCGGCAAG
>Ga0210392_10001424_pt1 | contig 12578 bp, 12 predicted proteins | sample IncBWC30OmetaG_FD_161057 | JGI IMG/M metagenome (GOLD analysis project Ga0210392, IMG submission 161057) | Forest soil microbial communities from Barre Woods Harvard Forest LTER site, Petersham, Massachusetts, United States - Inc-BW-C-30-O ...
CTGGGTACGCTCGGCACCACCACGAGTTGGCAGTGCACGAGCATTTCGCTTCAGGGCAACGATGTGCTCACGATCCTCGGCCAGGTCACGCTCGTGCTCACCGCCGGCTCCGGCTTGCCCGCACTCGACCTCGAAGGCTCCTCCACGATCCACATTCCCGCGGGATCGTCGCTCACGGTTTATGTCCAGGGCGATATCAAGATCGCCGGCAAAGCCACTCTGGGCAATGACAACATCCAGCCCATCAGTTGCCAAATCTGGGGCACCAATGCCACCGCCGGCGCCCAAAATATCGAGCTGACCGGGAAAGGCTCGCTCGTCGGCGTCGTCTATGCGCCCAATGCCATCGTCAAACTCGACGGCAATGGCGACATGATGGGCTCCATCATCGCGTATGATATCGTTGTCGCCGGCAACGCGGCGTATCATTACGATGAGTCGCTCGCGTCTTATGGCGATGCGGGCTACGGCGTGACCAAATGGCGCGAGGTCACGACGGGCGTTGAGCGCGGCACCTTCCTGCCGCTGTTCAACGGCTGGTAGAAAAGTGCATCAAGAAATTGAATAGAACATGCGTCATTGGTAGGGCCCGTTGCCCTCAACGGGCAGAAGCTGAAGGCGGCAACAAGTGCGACATGTCCGACATAGCTTAAGCCGTTTCGACAAGCTCAAGGCCCTGAGCCAGTCGATGGGCGACGGCGGAAGCCTTGTCGGCTGGAGGCACCCGCCACTAGCTAAATCAGCCGGGTTTAAACGAAGTCAGTTGCCGGAATATCCATATTTCTTCGCGATCCTTGCCTGCCCGCCATAGCTCCTTATTATAATGGAGCGAAGAATGGTGATCTTTTGCGGCTACCCCATCTACTCGGCCAGTAGGGTGTCTTACCGGCCAACAAGGTATTTTCACCCAGCCTATTCAGGCCTATAGAACTAGGCCTGAAATCGGAGTCGGTTAGCCTCTGCGCATGGGAGCGGATTTGCCGTATGATCTGCACGCATGAAAGTTACCGTGCAGACATCGTTCGCTTCCGCCCGCCGCAGTTTTCGCCGTTCTGCCCGCGCCTTCACTCTCATGGAAGTAGTGGTGGCCACGATGGTGATGGCATTAACGATTACTTCATCGCTGCAAGTTTTGCAGCGTGGACTCACGGCAATCGACACAGCCCGTAATACCACTCTCGCCGGCCAGATTTTGCAAAGCCAGATGGAAAAACTCCGGCTGCTGACTTGGAGCCAGCTGACTGGTGCCAGCGGCCCGATGACTCTTGCCACCTTTACGCCCGACATCACTGCGGTCGGTTCTTCCACACAAGTCAGTAAGTTCACCACTGCTGGCGGCGGTAGCTGCACCCAATCTCTCAGTTATGACACGGCATACGATGTTGCCGGCCAACACACCATGGTGAACATCACACTGACAGCTACTTGGAGTGGCATTGATAATATTCAGCGCTCCCGCATCTACTCTACCCGCTATGCAAAAAACGGCATATCTGATTTTTTCTACACGGCACACTGACCGCACCGGCCACTCCGGCGTACGGGCTTTCACGCTCGTCGAAGCCATGGTCGCCATCGGCATCAGTTCCTTCATCCTCACTGGCGTGGTTTCGGCGTTTCTGATGATTGGCCGTAGTAGCACCAATGCATACAATTATTGCGTGCTTGATTCCAACACACGCCAAGGCCTTGAAACTTTCAGCCGCGAAATACGTATCGCCAACAGCGTCTCTGCGTTCAGCAGCACGAGCATCACCATTGGCATCCCGGACACATCCTCTGGCAGCAGCTCGGCCGTTGCCTATTCCGTCACCTACGCGTACGACTCCGGCAATAAGATTTTCACACGCACCGGCCCACCGTTGACTGACATCGCCGGTACCAGCGCGACCACCACGCTCGTCAACAACGTCAAGACCTTCTCCTTAAAATACTACAGCTACCTCGCAGGAGATGGTTACGTTAACGGCGTTCAAAACGACAATACGATCGCTACCGACGGAACCGGATCTGCGACCGCGATCAAGCAAATTGAGCTCACCCTCACCGCGCAGACCTCCAATGTCACTGTAGTCAACGCAACCAACGCCGTGCTCTCCGCCCGCTTTATTCTCCGCAATAAATCATAACCCGAGGAAACTTCCATGCGCTCATTCAAATCCAAACGCGGCTCAGTCCTGCTCGTGGCCATGATCTTTGCACTGAGCACGGCCATCTTTCTCGGCAGCTACATGAGTCTGGCCCTCCAGTCACTCAAGCTGTCCGACCGCTCATTCTACTCCAATGCCGCCATGAATTTCGTGGACACTGGCGTTGATCAAGCGATGTGGGCCATGAACAACAGTACTTGGACGGGGTTTTCCACCCTTAGCACCAATCAGTATCAGGGCACCTTTCCCTCTTCATCGACCTATTACAACCTGTCTGGAGGCGTGAAAGGCCAGGTCAAGGTCTGGGTCAACAACAACGTCACGCCGGCTCAGGCCGTGGCCAAAGCAATCATCACCCTTAACGATGGCAGCCAGATTATCAAGGAAGCCGAAGTGTATATGACTAGTACTTCCTATTTCAAAAACGGCCTCGTCGCCAAGAACACCATCACGTTAGACGGCAACGCCACTGTGGACGGTTGGAATTCCGACCCCAGCGGTACGTATACTCCATATAGCGCGGCTGCAGTCGACGTTAACGGCACTGCCAACGGAAAAGTCGGAAGCACCGACGTGGCGCTCAGCTCTGTCAGCGGCAACGGCAATGCCGCCATCTATGGCTACGCTGCGGTCGGCGGCAGTGCATCCGGCGATGTTTCTGGCCTTAATACGGTTGGAAAATACGGCACGACTGGCATCAACCCGTCCTATGTCACTTATGACTTTACCACCAGTTTCCCTGATTCCACTACGCCCACGGGGGACACGTATACAGACCCAAGCACTCTCGCTAAAACCACGGTTGCCTTCGACAACACTGCCTCCGACGCAGGGTATAATACCAATACCATTGGAGCGATCACCACCGACACAACCCTGCCAGTTAATGCTGCCACCGATAAAAGCATAACTATCAACGGCGTGACCACGTATTATTACTACACTCCCACGGCCAACCTCAACAGCAACGCAGTACTGACCGTCGCTCCCGGTTACAATGTCGTCATCATGACCACCGCCTCCTCCGGCACCACGGTAGGCACTGGCGGTGGTTCCGGAGGGATCAATATTCCCGGTGCTGTCGCGGCCGTCCCCGCCACCACCACCACCACCACCACCACCCATGGCCACACTACCACCACCACCACCACCACCACCCCCGCCATCCCCGCCACCGCCGCTTCGAGCCTTACAATATACACTGCGGGTGACGTCAGCATTAGCGGCCAGGGCGTCATGAACGGTGGCACCACCGCCGGCTCGGCTAATCAGCCCGTCAATTTCCAGCTTTACGGCACCCGCTCCGCCGCAGCCGCGGGCACCTCAAACTACCAAAGTATCAGCGTTTCAGGCAATGGCATCTTCAGTGGTGTGGTCTATGCACCCAACGCGACGATTTCCGGGAGTGGCGGCGGGAACAGCGGCGGCATATTTGGCGCCATGGTTGGCAATAGCGTATCCATTACAGGCGGTGAATCTTTCCACTTCGATCAATCTCTCGCCAATTTCGGTGGCAGCGGCCTGTATAGCGTTAGTAAATGGCGCGAGCTTTACACCCTCAGTGACCGCTCCACGTACGCAACCCAGCTCAACTTTTGACCGGTCTGGAGCCCTCAGCAGTTCGCACGTCTCCACGCTGGCCTAAAATAAAAACTTAGTTTTGGGGCCGGTAAGCCGGATTTTGTCCCCCGCCTTGCGGCACGGTGGACGTCATTTCTCTCAGGCCTTCAGGTTGTCAGGCAGTTTGAAACTGCAGCTCCCGGAGATTGAGACGAGGACTTCTCTTTGAAAGTTGAAGGATTTCGATTCCAACCACCTGCTCGCGGTCATTGAAATCAAGCACGATTCCTGGCGAGACTTCTTCAGATTCAACAATCGAAGAGTCGTCCAATCGCAGGTAGAGCGCATCGGCTTCACTGTCCACTTTTAGTCTCATAACTTCCCTTTCATTGTGCGGTCGAAATATACGCTCACTACCCGAATGGGCGCAACTTGTTTATTTACGACGACTCGCAGCACCCGATCGCCGAATTCTGGTATTTTAATGAATCTGCTCTCTGCAGCGGGATCTTCCCTGCTGAGATCGACGTGCGCGGGGGCGGTCAAAGCACGCTCGATCCATGCAATTTGAATCTGACGCTCTTCAATGACATCACGGGCATGCTTGCTCAATTCGTAATCCACCGCGGTAGGCTAGCAAGCATGCCGGGAGAGATGAAAGATTAAACCCGCGGTTCCTTATTCTCGGCCGCGGCCTCGCGCGCCTTTGATTTGGCTTAAAATAAAACTTAGTTTTGGGGCCGGTAAGCCGGATTTTGTCCCGCGCCTTGCGGCGCGGTGGACGTCCTCGTCCGAGTTTTTGTACACCACGGCTTAGGCAAAGTTGACGTTGTTAGCCAGACCCTGCTCGCCTGCATTTTTGAGCAACGTCAATATGCGGCTGGTCTCCATCTGCCGCGAACGGCGGCGAATAAGGATGATCAAGCCGGGATGTTTCGGGTGCTGAGCCGCGAGCGCGAGGAAGTCGTCGCGGTTACAGGTGATCGTGATCATCGCGTGAGCGCGGGCGTAGGCAAACGCTTCCTCGTCTGAAGCGGCGACAGGCAGCACGTCGCGTAACACCGTCGCTTCATGCCTCCAGTGGCGCAGCAGGAGCGCAATGTCCCCCGGCACGTCGTGATCGAGGAAAAACTTCACGCCCGGCCTTCGCTCATCTGCTGAGCGACGAGGGCATCGATCTCGACGCGGTGATCCTCGTAATAGGCCAGGCATTCATAAACCTGCGCCCGCGTCAGGTCAGGAAAGCAACGAGGGATGATCGTGTCGATGGTTTCACCGTTTTGCAGCAGGCCAATCACGTCATGCACGCCGATGCGCGTGCCCTCAATGATGGTACGACCCGAGCGCACACCTGGGATACTGGTGAGATAGCGATAGGAAGTCGTGGGCATAGGCACAAGATGAGCAGCGGGGCGTGTTTTCGCAACCGGTTTTTTACGGGACAGCGCACTTGCCAACGCTGCAACCGAACTCAGCCTTTCTCTTTTAGTCTCATAACTTCCCTTTCATTGTGCGGTCGAAATATACGCTCACCACCCGAATGGACGCAACTTGTTTGGTTTAGCCACAAAGGATCACAAAGAACACAAAAAACTGCACGGATCATGTGACTGCTTTGCGATCTTTGTGCTCCTTCGTGGCTAAAAAATCCGGCAAAACGGTCGAACGGGGCCCAAGTTTTGTGGTTTGTGGCCGTGCCATCCATAGCCTTGTGAAGGATGGTGATCTGGAGCTTTTCTTTTTAGGATAACCGATAGGAGATTTTTTGAAGGCAGCAGGCGCGGAGGCGAGCCGTTTGGAGGTGACGCAATTCCGCGCTCAAGCGTGCGCAAGGCGCTCTTCCGCCACGTCGGAGACCGTCTTGTGCTTGCGCTCAGCTTCTTTTCGCAGCGCCGAGATTACCTTTGGACTAAGGCGCAAAAGCACGGCTTTGCGGCCCGATGGCTTGCGCCCCGCACCCATCCGCGTACCACCGTGTTTGAATGCCTGGAAGCTCAGCTTCGCAAGATCGGGCAGCGGCTCGCCATTCAGGTCTTTCATGTTCACCTGATAACCCGCGCTATCAAACTGTAGCTTCTCACTGTGTTCGTTTTTTTTCTTCATAAATTGTTGCTCCTTTTCCCCAATATCCCGCACCGATGATTCGAATGACTCCACCAGGGCGATGTGTATAACGAACTAACATCACGCGAGCATCGACTTTTGCGAGAAGCCACCAACGAAGTTCATGTTTGCCACGAGGACTATGAGTCTCGTCGAAAGCCACCAGGGCAAGCGGATCATCGAACGCCCGTTGAGCCTCGGAAAATGGCACTCCGTGTTTTGCGATATTGGAGGCCTCCTTCCTAGGATCCCAAGTGAACTTCATTAATAGAAGCTAGCCAGTGAATCTTGAAAAGCAATATCCTTTTCAAGATTCTTTGCGGGCCGGCCGCGAGCCGCGCTTTTATATCGGCAGTTTAAAACGCTAAAAACTTAGTTTTGGGGCCGGTAAGCCGGATTTTGTCCCGCGCCTTGCGGCGCGGTGGACGTCATTTCTCTCAGGTCCTTGCGGACCAGTCGCGCCGTAGCTGCTTGGCGAACCAAGCGAGCGAAGGCGGATGCGGCATACCCGCGGCTATCGGACGGGCCGCCCAGCCGCCTATTTTGCCTTGCACCAGACGGGGTTTTTCGTGCCGCCGACGTTGCCGTCGGCGCGGTGGGCTCTTACCCCACCTTTTCACCCTTTCTCACCAGTTTTCCGATTTTCCGCTTTCGCAGTTTTTCGGTTTTCCGATCAGTGGTTTATTTTCTGTGACACTATCCGTCGCCGCGCCTTGAAACGCGGCGCCCGCACTTGCCTTGCGGCTCGTGCGGCGTCCTGCCCTGTGGTGTCCGGACTTTCCTCTCCGAGACCTTAACCGGCGCGGCAGTCAACCGCGCCTTGGGATGTAAAGAACTCGGAGCGACGACCTGGCCCCAAAACTAAGAAGGTCGACGCTAAAGGCTGTTCGCCAAAATGCAAGACCCGGTCACCCGGGAAATCCCAAACGCCAAGCGCCAAATCCCAAAGAGATCAGCCTTTCAAATCGTTTTTAACCGCGAATAGACGCGAATGGACGCGAATAATTTGCCACTGACAGATCGGATTTTAACCACTGATGGGCACTGATAGTCACTGATAAATTCAGTTCGGATTTCAACCTGCTTGTTTCCGGATAAGTGACCATAAGTGTACATCAGTGGTTAAAAATCCATCTCTGTGTCCTCCGTGCCCTCCGTGTTCAAAATCTGAATGACTGAAAGAAATTCAACCCTTCAGCCTTTCCTTTATCCGTGTCTATCCGTGTAATCCGTGGTAAATAAAATTTTCCGGCCCCATGCCAGATCCCAACCACCATTCATTCCCAACCGCGCCGCGAACCCAGGCGACTTCCTGGATGCTGGCCCGGCTGACGAACACCCCCCGCCACAGCCGCATCCAATCCATGCTGCTCCTGGTCGGCCTGCTCGTGCTGATTGGCTTCATCGATTCCCTCGCCGGCGTCTGGATTTCGCTGCAGTTTTTTTATCTTATTCCCGTCGTGATCAGTGTCGCGTGGCTGGGCTGGAGGGCGGGATGCGTGTTCACCGTTTTCAGCCTGATGGCCCGTGTCGCCAGTGATTTGTCCGGCGAGTTTTGGTCTTATCACCACATCCCGTTACCCGATTACATTTGGAACCGGCTGATCGACATGTCCGTGGCTCTCGGCATGGTCTGGGTGATCCATGCGCTCATCTCCCTGCATCGGGAGCAGGAACAACGCGTGCGCCAGCGCACCGCCGCGCTGGAGCAGGCCATTGCCACCCGCGACCTGTTGCAGAGCCAGCTCTTCGAGATCAGCCGCCGCGAACGGAGTGCCATCGGCCACGACCTGCACGACGGGCTCGGGCAGCATCTCACCGCCACCGCCATCGCCGCCAACCTGCTCGCCCGCCAACTGGCGACGAGGGGTGACCCCTCGGCCAGGGACGCGAGCAACATCGAAAACCTCATCCAGCAAGGCATCGGCAAGACGCGCCAGATTGCGCGCGGCCTGTTGCTCGCCGCCATCGAGCCGGAAGAGCTCATCCCCGAACTCGAAGAGCTGGCCACCAAGATCAGGGAAGAACAACACTTGGCCTGCGGTTTCACCCGACAGGGTGATTTTTCCAAACTCACCGCGGCGGTCGCCTCGCATTTGTTCTACATCGCCCAGGAAGCAACCCACAACGCCGTGCGTCACGCCCGGCCCACCCGCTTGGAGATCAGCCTGGTTGAAGAGAAAAATACGCTTGTGCTCACCGCCACCGACAACGGCACCGGCCTGCCGCCGCTCGATTCGCACCAGCCGGGCATGGGCCTGCGCATCATGGTGCATCGAGCCGAGCTCATCGGCGGCGAACTTTCCATCAGCCGGGCGCCGGGCAGCGGCACCCTTGTGCGCTGCCGCGTACCTTTGGCGAACCCAGTCCCCGCTTCAGCAGCCGGCTGAAAAATCCCCTGAGAACAATTCAAGATGTTGTGCACATAAGCAAAAAGGTGGAACGCGGCGTCCCGACGCGTTTATTTCAAGTCTTCCATTTGAGCGCGTCGGGACGCCGCGCTCCACCTTTTCCCACCCCTGAGCTCAGCTTCATCTCAAGACACTCGAAGATTCTTTGTCATTACGCTATCGGAAGATCATAAGCTTAAATGCTCCAGCCTGCCATGACCGCGCCACCAACCCGCATTTTCCTGGTCGATGACCACCCACTCGTGCGCGAATGGCTGGCCACCCTGCTGCGGCAACAGCCCGATTTCAAGGTTTGCGGCCAGGCCGAGGATGCCCGTGATGCCTTCACCACCATGCTGGCCGATCCGCCTGACGTGGCCATTGTCGATCTGTCGCTCAAGACTTCTTCCGGGCTCGATCTCATCAAGGAACTTTCCGATCGCCTGCCTGAGACCCAGGTGATCGTGCTTTCGATGCATGAAGAAATTTTCTACGCCGAGCGCGCCATGCGGGCCGGCGCCCGCGGTTATGTGACAAAACGCGAGTCCACCCATCGGATCGTCGAGGCCATCCACGAAGTACAGGCCGGCCGCCTCTATGCCAACGCCGAGCTGCTGGCCAAGCTGGCCGAACGCATCGTCGGGCGCAATCAATCCAACCAGCCTGGTTCCGTGGAAACGCTGAGCGACCGCGAACTGGAAGTTTTTCGCCGGCTCGGCGAAGGCCAGGCCAACCGCCTCATCGCGGAAGAACTCCACCTCAGCATCAAAACCGTCCAGGCCTACTGCGCCCGCATCAAGGGAAAGCTCGACCTCGCCACCGCATCCGAACTCGCCCGCGAAGCCATCCGCTGGGCCGACCAAAAAAACCGACATTGATTTGCACAAGGGCAATTTCGTAAGGCTGCGCCTGACACGCGATTTCGTCCTCAGCTGACAGACGGCGCGTGTTATCTGGTGTAAGGTAGATTCGTGTTTTTATCCCACGCCACTATCCCGGCGGGCACGGACGATTCCCTGCAAGCTATCCCCCTACAGGAAACTCCACCCCGCCGCTTTCCATTTTCTTTTTGGGCTGCTTCGGCCCGGATTCATCGCACCCATGCGCCCTATGGGCTTCGCAAGCGGCTCAAGTTTCTGGTGCGCGCATGGAAGCAGCCGCGGCTGACGAGCGCGTGGCTCGCCCGGCTGGCGCAGGCGGATCTCGCTCCGCTCTGGATGGCCCGCCCGCGGCTCGCCACCAAGCTGCAGCGGCCCTATGTGCATTGTGAATGGCGCGTGCTTGAGCGTTTCGCCGCGCTGATGGGACACTATGATATTTTGCCCCGGATATTTTCCGCGGACGTGCGGCAGGCGATTTATGGCGGTGAAGGCATCAGTATAATCCGCCTGGCGAATCCAACCTCGGGCCGCCAGCTCGACCTGCGGCTGTTTTACCACGATCAATTCGAAAAAGAGGGCGAGCTCACCCTCGTGATCCATGACGTTGACACCAAGCTGATCATGGCCGGCATCACCTTCTGCCTCGCGCAGCCAGCGCATCAGCGCACCATCATCATCGGAGGCTTGCAGGCCAGCCCGGATCCGCGGACCCAGGTTCTCATCCATGACGTGAGCAAGGAAATGCACGGCTTGCGGCCCAAGGCGCTGGCTTTGTGGTGCCTTCAGCAGCTCGCCGCCTGCTGGCAGGTCGGTCGAATCGAAGCGGTCGGCGACGCCCAGCACATCTATCGCCATTGGAGCAAACGCCGTGAATTCGCCGCCAGCTACGATGAATTCTGGAGCGAAAGCGATGGACGCCGCCTGCCCGGCGGCGGCTGGGAACTGCCCCTGCAACTCAAACATCGCACCCGGGCGGAGCTAAAACCCAATCGTCGAAAAGCCCACGAGCGCCGTTACGCCATGCTGGACGCACTCCAGCCCAAGCTGATCATGTCCGTGGCCGCACTTGCCGCCCGGACCGCTGCGCCAAAAGAACAGGTGGAATTTGTCTACTCAGGCCATGGAACGGATACCGGCAAGACCCCCGCCCCTCCGATCCATCAAGCTGCGATCAGCCTCGGCGCCAAGAATCATTCGTATTAAGGGTGGAAATTTTTGGTAGGGCCCGTTGCCCTCAACGGGCCGGCTCGTCCGCCGTAGCCTTGGCGAAGGCCGAAACCAACGGGCGGCTGAGGGCAGCCGCCCCTACCTAATTTAGGCCGGCTAGATCCGTCCGCCGCCTACTCCCAAAAAACCATGCGCCGGCAGCTTTCGCAGTTGGTGATTTCATCGCCTTTGCGCGCGGCGGACTCGACCTGGCCGGAAACTTTCATGTGGCAGCCGCTGCACTTGCCATCGCGGATGGGCACGCAGACCGGACGCGCCACGCCCTCGCGCACCAGCCGCTCGTAAACGCGCACCAGCGGCGCGTCCACCGGAAGACGCGCGATATCGACCTCGGCCTGGGCGGCCTGCAGCTCGATGCGCAGGTTGCCTTCGCGTTCGCGCAGCATGCGGATGCGCGCTTCGTGCCCGGCGATGGCTTGCTTCCGCCCGGCCTCGCCGGTGGCAAATTTTTTCTTCGCCTCGTCGATGGCGAACATGACCTTGAGTTCGTCCTCCTCCAGCACGCCGATGGCCGCCTGGGTGGTGTCAATCTCGGTGCCCAGCGCGCGGTATTCGTCGTTCTTGCGCACCTCCAGCTGCTGGCCGCGGTATTTGGCGACTTTCTGCTCGGCTGAGGCGATCTCGGTCTCGAGCAATTTCTTCTTCGTCTCAAACTCCATCAGTTCGTTGCGCGCCGCCTCGATGGCGGCTTTTTCCCCGGCAATTTTTTGCTCGGCGAGCGCCACCTCGCGCGGCACGGCGGTGAGCTGCGATTCCAAGCCCGCGCGCTGCGTGTCGCGATCCTGCAGGATGAGAAGCTTTTCGAGGGCGGGTGAAGGCATGGGTGGGAAAAAGGCCAGAGGCGAGTGGCGAAAGGCTAGAGGCTAGAGGCCGGAAACCGGAGAATTAAGATAGAGCAGTTTAAAAATATTGTAGCCGAATTCAGGTAGGGCCCGTTGCCCTCAACGGGCCGAAAGTAACGGGCGGCTGAGGGCAGCCGCCCCTACCTCAAACTCCCGAGAACAAGAAATAGGCTACAGTATTTTTTAAACCATTCTAGAGGCCAGAGAATTAAGGATAAGTTCTAAATATAATACATCCCCTCGTCGGCCTTGGCGACGAACTTATCGAGGGTGTAGCCCTTGCACTTGGCCTCGAAGGTGGTGCGAATGTCGCGCCAGATCTGCTGCACGCGCCGGCCGGACTGGCCGCGGACGTCACCGCTGAGCTCGAGCAGGTCGCCTTCGATGAGTTTCACGATATCGTAGAGCGTGATCTCCTCCGGCGGACGGGCCAGGATGTAGCCGCCCTGTTTGCCACGGCGGCTGGCGATAATGCCACCGTTGCGCAGCTCGCTGAGGATCTGCACGAGGTAGTTGGCGGGGACGGACTCAACCTTGGCCAGCTCGTCAATGTGGGCAAGTTCGCCCCGCGCATGGCTGCGGGCCATCTGCGCGAGCACACGGCAGGCATAGTCGACTTTCACGGAAAGTTTCACGGGCGGCCCAAATTAGGCGGCGGGATATGCCGTCGGCAAATGAAAACGCCGCCTGCGAACAGGTTATCCGAGCAGAACGATCCTTTTGACAACCGCGAATGGCCGCGAATTCACGCGAATGAAAACTTAACCACGGATCACACGGATTGTCACAGATAGTGGTAGTTATCCGTGCTTATCAGTGTAATCCGTGGTAAAAAATCACCGGCCGTCTTTGAGAAAAAGATGGACTTGGTGGCTTGATTCCCCATTCGCGTTTATTCGCGTCAATTCGCGGTTCAAATACCGAAATTTAAACCAAGATTTCTGTTGTCCGCGCGGGGGTTTTGCGAAATATTTTCCCTTTAAGCCACACCCTGTTCCTTTCCTTCATGCCCGACCAAGACGACGCGAGAAAATCTGCCAAATCCCAAGCTGGTGCCGAGACCTACGACGCCTCCAAAATCCAGAAACTCGAGGGCCTCGAGGGCGTGCGCAAGCGCCCCGACATGTATATCGGCGACACCGGCGAGCGCGGTTTGCACCACTGCGTGTTCGAGCTGATGGACAACTCCATCGACGAGGCGCTCGCGGGCTTCGCCAATACGGTCAAGGTCAGCATCCACCTCGACGGTTCGTGCTCAGTCGAGGACGACGGCCGCGGCATCCCGGTGGACATGCACCCGGTTTACAAAATGCCCGCGCTCGAGCTCGTGCTGACGAATCTCCACGCCGGCGGCAAGTTCGGCAAGGGCGCCTACCAGGTTTCCGGCGGCCTGCACGGCGTCGGCGCCAAATGCGTGAACGCGCT
>Ga0210392_10001425_pt1 | contig 12573 bp, 11 predicted proteins | sample IncBWC30OmetaG_FD_161057 | JGI IMG/M metagenome (GOLD analysis project Ga0210392, IMG submission 161057) | Forest soil microbial communities from Barre Woods Harvard Forest LTER site, Petersham, Massachusetts, United States - Inc-BW-C-30-O ...
CGCGGGCGCCGCCGCAGGTACGGTTGCGAGGCCAAGGCCGGTTGCGACGCGCTCGGCCAAGCTTTCGTCCACGTTCACGAGCTGACTCACCATGCGTTCGCGAATGGCGAAAGTCTCTACCTTGCCGAGCTCGAAGATCAAGGCTGCTACGATGTGGTTCCGCTCCGGCTCGGTTTGACTCATGAAGAACAACCGAGCCTGCGTGAAGTGGTCCGCAAACGACTCGGCGCGCAAACGCACCGGGGCTCCGGTTACAGAACGCTGGTGCGTGCGAAAGCCGCGCTCTGGAGCTTCGCGCGCTCCGTTCGGCTCGAGCGTGCTCGGCTCGTAGGCGACGCGACCGCGCTGCGCGGCCATGCGCATGTGCCCATCGCGCTGAAAGTTATGCATTGGGCATTTGGGGGCATTCACCGGGATCTCGTGAAAGTTCGGGCCTCCGAGCCGGCTCAGCTGGGTATCGAGGTACGAGAACAAGCGGCCCTGAAGCAGCGGGTCGTCCGAGAAATCGATGCCGGGCACGATGTTCGCCGGACAGAAGGCGACCTGTTCGGTCTCCGCGAAGAAGTTGTCTGGATTGCGGTCCAGCACCATGCGCCCGACTTTCAAGAGCGGGACTAGCTCTTCTGGGATGAGCTTCGTGGGGTCGAGCACGTCGAAATCGAAGCGGTCGGCTTCCTTCTCGCTGAAGATCTGCAAGCTCAGCTCCCAAATGGGAAAGTCGCCGCTGGCGATGGCATCATGCAAATCTCGACGATGAAAGTCTGGATCTGCGCCGCTGATCTTCACGGCTTCGTCCCAGACCACGGACTGTGAGCCAATCGTCGGGCGCCAATGAAACTTCACGAAGGTCGAGGTGCCCTCGGCGTCGACTAGGCGGAACGTATGGACGCCGAAGCCCTCCATCATGCGCAGCGATCGCGGGATCGCTCGGTCTGACATTGCCCACAAGATCATGTGGGTGCTCTCCGGCATCAGCGAGATGAAATCCCAAAACGTGTCGTGTGCGCTCCCGGCCTGCGGAAAGCCGCGATCGGGTTCCATTTTCACGGCGTGGATCAAGTCGGGAAACTTCATCGCGTCTTGGATGAAGAAGACCGGGATGTTGTTTCCAACCAGGTCGAAGTTCCCCTCTTGGGTGTAGAACTTCACCGCAAACCCGCGCACGTCGCGCGGCAGGTCGACCGAGCCGGCCCCGCCTGCCACCGTGGAAAATCGCGCAAAGACCGGCGTTTTCGTGCCCTTTTTCTGTAGGAACTGAGCCCGCGTGTACTGTGCGAGCGAGCGGTCGAGCTCGAAGTAGCCGTGCGCGCCGGAGCCGCGCGCGTGCACGATGCGCTCGGGGATACGCTCGTGATCGAAGTGCGTGATCTTTTCACGTAGCACGAAGTCTTCGAGCAGCGTGGGGCCGCGCACTCCGGCGCGCAGCGAATTCTGATCGTCGGAAACCGGAATACCCTGAGCAGTCGTCATCGCCAGCGGCGAGGTCTGATGTAGCTCTCCGCCGTTGCCAGCCGAGCCGCCGGCCTTTGTTGCTTTTGCTTTGGTCTTCGTCGTTTTTGCCTTCGCCATCCGGTGCATCTCCAATTCAGGTTGTTCCGCCCGCAAAAATCGAGGTCTCGAAGCCCGCCAATAGATCCGCTACGTCATCGTAAATGGCGACCGCGCCGGCAAGCAGCGAGTCGGGGTGACCGCCCGAGCGCAGCGCGACGGAGCGCACGCCGGCCTTGGCAGCGGCCGCGATGTCGTAGGGCGTGTCGCCGAGCAGGATCGCTTCACCGGGCCCGCAGTGCGCTTTGCGCAATGCGACTTGTACGATGTCGGGGTCGGGCTTGGAATGCGCGGCGTCGTCCACGGACGTCTCCTGCTCGATGAACGGCAGCGCGCCGCACAACTCGAGCAGTGGGCGCAGCTCGTCCTGCTTCGCGGAGCTCGCGACCACCAGCCTTAAGCCAGCTGCGCTGAGCCGTCGAACCAGCGCTTGGGCCTTTGGAAAAGCGCGCAATTGCGGCAAATACACGCGCTTGAAGAGCGCGCCGCGTTCTGTCGAGAGCCGCTTGGCCTCGTGTGAGCCCGGGTCCAAGCTCGTCACTTGCGGCAGCAGCTTATCGCCGCCTTCGCCGATCAATTTTCTGACTTGCTCGAACGAGGTCTGATAACCATTGCTCTGCAGCACCTCGAGCCACGCTTGCGCGTGTGCGTCGTTGCTGTCGACGAGCGTGCCGTCCACGTCCAGTAGCACCGCCTTCAAGGGCTTCATTGCAACTCGTAAGTCCGTGCCGCGGAGCAAGCGTCGAGCCCTCTCCACACAGAGACGGGCGGTACAAAAGCAAACGCCGTACCGCTCGGCGCTCGCCGAGTAGAACCATCGGGCCGAGGCCAAATTTCCGCCGTAAATAGCTCGGTTCGTCGTGAACACCGGTCTCGAATGGGCGCTTGGGGCGAAAGTGCAGAGGCGTAATGGTCGTTCGATGCCATCTCGCCACCGGCGTTGCAGGCGCTCGGTGCGGCGCTGAGCGCTGAGCTAAGACTTCGCGCCGGTGCTCGGGAACAGCTGATGGATGGCTTGCTTGATGATGCCATCCTCTTCGGAGTCCAACTTGAGCAGGCTCATGCCGAAGGATCGAGCCTGCTTCAGGGTGATGTGCGGCGGAAACGGCGCGACGTCCGGGTCGACGCGCACTTGTAGTACGACCGGGCGCGTCGCAGAAAGGGCGGTTTGCCAGGCATCGCGGATCTGCCCGGGCTCCTCGACCGAAATGCCCTGCAGCCCGATCAGATCGGCGTAGCGCGCATAGGGGAAGGCGGGGATGTCCTGCGATGCAGCGTAGCGTGTGTCGCCGGACATGGCGCGCATCTCCCAGGTGACCATGTTCAGATCGCGGTTCTCGAGCACCAGCACGATCAAGCGCGGATCTGCCCACTCTTGCCAGTACTTAGCGATGGTGATGAGCTCTGCGTTGCCGTTCATCTGCATTGCGCCGTCCCCTACGAAGGCGATCACGGGTCGGTCTGGGTAAGCGAATTTGGCGGCGATCGCGTACGGCACTCCGGGGCCCATTGATGCCAGACCTCCGGACAGGCTGGCCATCATGCCGGTGCGCAGCTTGAGGTTGCGCGCGAACCAATTCGCGGAAGACCCAGAATCTGCCGTTAAAATGCAGCGATCCGGCAGCAGCGGAGACAGCTCGGAGAACACTCGCTGCGGATTGATGGGATTGGCCTCGAGGGCGGCGCGCTCGTCCATCAGCTGCTGCCACTCGCGGATCTGCTTCTGGATTTGCTGTTGCCATGCGCCGTTTGGCTTTTGCACGAGCAAGGGTAACAGCGCGCGTAGCGTCTCTTTGGCGTCGCCCACGAGGTTTACGTCCATCGCGTAGCGCATGCCGACCCTGCGACCGTCGATGTCGATTTGAACACCGCGTGCCTGACCCGCCTTGGGCAGAAACTCCGAGTACGGAAAGCTCGAGCCGACCATCAACAGTGTGTCGCACTCGCTCATCATTTCGTAGCTCGGGCGCGTACCGAGTAGACCGATGGCCCCGGTCACATACGGCAGATCGTCGGCGATCACGGCTCGGCCGAGCAACGCTTTGGCGACTCCCGCGCTCAGCGTCTCGGCCACGGCGATCACTTCGGAGGCCGCGTCTTTTGCGCCGTTTCCGACCAACATCGCGACTTTTTCGCCCGCGTTGAGCAAGTCGGCGGCACGCCTCAGCTGCGCCGTGGGCGGAACCACGCGCGGATCTGCGTAGTCGAGTGAGGTTGGCACCCTGTCGTGCTCGTGGGGCGTCTCCAGGACGGCATCGAGCTCTTGCACGTCCTTCGGCACGATCACGCAGGTCACGCAGCGTTGTGATTTGGCGATGCGCACTGCCCGGTCGATGAGCAAGGGCAGGGACTCGGCCGTCATGCAGGTTTGGACGTACTCGTGCGCCACGTCCTTGAACAGGCTCTGCAGATCCACTTCCTGCTGATAATTGCCGCCGATCGCGGTGCGCGCGGACTGGCCGACGATGGCGACGACCGGCGCATGATCGAGCTTAGCGTCGTACAGGCCGTTCAACAGGTGGATGGCACCAGGTCCGGATGTGGCTAGGCACACGCCGACTTCTCCAGTGAACTTGGCGTGGGCACAGGCCATGAAGGCTGCCATCTCCTCGTGGCGCGCTTGGATGAAGCGGATGCCATGGTCGTCGCGATTGAACGCGCCCATGATGCCGTTGATGCCATCGCCCGGATACCCGTAGACGATCCGGACTCCCCAGGATTTGAGGCGCTTTAGCAGCTGATCGCTGACGTTCATGGGCCTTCAGAACGCAAGGCCTATGCCTAGCGAGTGTCAGCTGGCCAGGAGCAAAGAGCAGTTCTGGTTGGCGCGAGGTTGGCGCGTTACTTGCGTACGTCTAGAGCAATCCAGAAACGAGGAGCAGCAGTGTCCAAACGCAAAACCTTGATACCGGTACTAGCGGGAATTGCAGGCGTGGCAGCCGTCGGAACGTTGGCGTACGTGCTGACTCGGCGCGCAGAGGGTGGCCCGGCCCGAAATGCGCGCGAAGGCCGCGAAGGTGCCGAGCCGGCGTCGACCCGTTCGCCCGAGCTGCGCGAGAGCATGGTCGTGCCGCGCAGCGCGGTCCCCGATCCGCTCGAGGTCGACCTGGATCTCGACGGCATATTCCGCGCGGCCGCCGAGAGCGAGCTCGACGAAGCCACAGTGCGCTGCGACGTGAAGGTGCCTCCGCTGGCAGGCGCGGACGACGCCGAGCCACCCGGCCCCGATGATCTCGGCGGTTACTGGCTATCGCGCGCGACACAATCCGAGCGCAGCTTCAGCGAGAGCGAGCTGCAAGTCGACCTCGAGAACGTGGCCGATTTACGCGACGACGCCGAGCCGGACGAGTACGAGTACGAGTACGAGGACGAGGTGCGAGCCGTCGCCGACCGCGCGCGGCGCGCCTAGCTTGTTTTTGGCTCAGTCGTAACAATCAAACTGACTATTTCTGCTGTGGCACCGTTGTCCTCCGGACCGCGAGCATGCTGCGGCGTGGTGTCACAGCGCTTGAGCGCCAGGTGGTTAGCCGGCCCAGCTGGTGCGGTGTATCGAGCAGCGTCGAACGCGACATCGAGCCCGTGATCCCGAATCGCATCGGGGGCACAGTGCCTGCATTCGTTAGGCCAGTAGATCTCTCCAATCGAGATTGTGCAGTACCATCAGGAGCAGAAAATGATTCGATTCAATCTTGCCGCTGTCATCGCTTTCAGTGTCCTAGCGAGCGCCTGTGGCGGTCCGGACAAGCCCGCCAATGACCCAAGCTCGATGGACGCTTCCGACGCTAGCGGCCTCGATCCAGCGTCGACGCGCAAAGCGGGCACGAGCACCACGAACCCACCCGACACCACCGGTACGAATACAGGGCCCGGTACCGGAACGGACGGCAATGCGCCGGCTGGAATGGTTCCCGTTACCGGTGCAGGCGCGGGCGCAGGCGCGGCGCCTGGTAGTGGTGCGGGGCCTGGCGCTGTGGGGCACTGAGCGCATCCGAACGCTCCACGACCGCCATAAGGCTCCGCTCGGCCATGTTACTTTTTGAGCTGAATGGTATGCCGCGATCGGCCTCGTTGGTGCATCGCGCCTCAGGCTGAGAGGCGACAATCGGAGTCCATCCGTTTTATTAGTTAGCGCTCTGCGACGTGGAGCAGTGCAGCCTGCTCGCCAAATGGAGTTGCTGCGTGCGCGCGCTGCGCACGGTGAACATTGGTGTCCAACCCGTTCGAACACCCTTTCGAGGATGAACGTGGCATCGCGATTGCAATACGCCGCGCCATGTCTCGTCTGTTCTCGATCGAGCGCGATGATCTCGGCAACCCCGAGGAGACGATCCATCGCCAGTTGGCCAACTCGCATCTGCTTCGGCTGAGCCCGCGGCTCGACACGTTCGATTTCGACGGAGAGCTGGAGCGCGAGCTTCAGGTCCGCCGAGTCGAGCGTGAGCTAGTCGAAGCAGAGCGCGCGGCGGTAGCCCAAACGGTTCGCGCGCTACCGACGCAGCCCGACGCGTTCGTTGCTTGGTTCGAGTCTCTCGAGCGGATCGGCCCTGGTCAACACGACGCCTTGTTTCCCTGGCTCGCCGAGCACGCCAACCACGAGCAGATGTGCTGGTTTCTGAATCAGGAGCTCGCCGGTGAGGCAGGCTTCGACGACTTAGTCGCGCTGACTCAGCTCAAGCTTCCGCCGCAAGCCAAGCTCGAGCTAGCGCGCAACTACTGGGATGAGATGGGGCAGGGCAACGAAGGCGGCATGCATGGTCCCATGCTCGGTAACCTTGCTCGCGCGCTGCAACTCGAGCAGCGTGGCGATACGGTTTGGGAGTCGCTCGCGCTCGGCAATTTGATGGTCGCGCTGGCGACGGCGCGACACTACGCGTACCAATCGATCGGCGCGCTCGGGGTAATTGAGCTGACCGCGCCGGGTCGTTCACAGCAGGTCAATGCGGGGCTCAAGCGGCTCGGCATTGGCGGCGCTGCGCGTCGCTATTATGCGCTGCACGCGACGCTGGATATTCGGCATTCGCAAACTTGGAATCGCGAAGTGCTGAGGCCGCTAGTGGCCAGCAACCCCGAGCTCGCATCGCGTATTGCCGAGGGAGCCTTGCTGCGCCTTCGCGCGGGTGCCCGCTGCTTCGAACGCTACCGTCGCGAGCTGTGGGCCGACAATGACTGAGGCATTTTTGCCGTCAAAACCGACGTTCTCGAGGGCTCGAATGCGCGGTACGTGCTCGCATGACGTGGCGCGCCGAGCGATGCGCTTCGCAATGTTGGCTTTGCTCCTGGGGTGCCTGGGTGGCTGTTCTTTGAGCGTGGGAGGCGGAGCCTCTGCCAGGGTTGGCCGTCGTCCAGGTGGTGGTCGTCTCGACTGCGACGGCTTCGAATCCTGTGACGCCATGTACCGGGCGGCCGTCGCGCGCGCCCAACGTTGCCAAGCCGAAGACGGCGACTGCGAACAAGAAGACAGCGACGTCGTCGAGAGCTACCAAACCTTGCGCGAGCGGACCCTGCGCGAGCTCGACGCCTTGCGCGCCGAGGCAAGGGAAGCCACGGACGAGGCGCATCGCGAGGAGAACGAGGAATGCAAGGCGGGGCGCTGAACCGCTCGCTCAACCGCGAGCTTCAGGCCGCCGATCCCGTGAGCCGCAACAAGGTGCGCTCTATCTTGCTCATCAGGAGCGCTGCGTCGCTCTTTTCAATGTAGTCCTCTGCCCCGAGTGACAGCGCAATGCGACTTTCTGACTCGCGGTCCTGGCGCGCGGACCAGACCAGAACCGGGATATGCCTGGTCACCGGGCTTGCTTTCAATTGCGCCAGTAGGTCGCGACCATCGGCATCTGGAAACGTGACGTCGAGCACGATCAGATCCGGCATCGATTGCGCGACGGCCAGGCAAAGCGCAGCGCCGCTAGTCACGGACACGAGCTCGTGCCCGCACTGGGCGGCGACACGCTGGACGGCGCGCTGCACTGCGGGATCGTCGTCGGCGAGCAGGATGCGGCACTGTTTATTGGGCATCCATGAACTGTAAGGCGCGACTGGCAGCATTCAACCGATCGCCGACAATGAGGTGCAAGCGGACAGACTGCAAACGCCGGCACGAAGCTTTCCGCGAACTACCGATCACGATACTGTTCAGGAATTGCCGTGGCGCGCTGGCGAGTTTCTCGGCGTGTGTGCCAAAGCGCCTCGATCGAGATTCGAACTTCTCTGTCGAATTAAAATACGAACATGCCGATCCCTAAGGAGCCCCAGCACCGCTGCTGCAGCCAACGACGCTGAGCAAAGAGACTAGGCCGGAGGCTACCAGCGCGCGATTCGTCATGGCGATTGGGTGAGTGTGAGTCACAGCAAGGATCTACTAAAACGGGTTTCGAGTCCTCGATCGTTTGTCAAAGCTGACGGTCGAGGAAGCCTGTCCGAGTGCGGACGAACGACGGCTCGTGTGTGTAGCGACGAACGCCCTTCCAAAGTGTTCACGGTGAGCCTCGACGGGTACTCAACCGGTTGAATAAACAAATAAACGAAAGTAAAATGACAAATCACAAAGATGAAATGCAAATGAAAATCATGAGCAGTCAACCGATCAAACCCTGAGCTGACTGCGCGTCGCGGCGCTGTGAGTGGCTCGGGCAGCAGGAAAGACATGACCGATTCATCGCTCGAGGCCTTGCCCGACGTTCAGGTCGACGCGCGGCGCCTGCTCGCCATTCTGGATGGTCTGCCCGAGGAAGAACGTCGTTGCTCGTGGCTGCGCCGCGGCGAGGGTCTGCGCATTCACGAAATCGCGAAGGAGACCGCACTTTCCGTCTCGACGATCCAACGGCGACTACATGCCACCAGCGGCACGCCGTCGCGCCGCGAGCGCTGTGCCTCGCCGAGCGTCGGCTCGTCAAACGGTTGCTGGGCTAGTGCCTGGCGCTTCACCGACCGTAAGCCCTCGAATGCCTGACGTTCGCCGGGTGCTGTAGTACAATCGGTTGAGATGTGGGAATTTGTGCATTTATACCGACGTGCCGGGCAACAGCGGTTCGCGTTTCAATTCTCGCAAGTGACTGGTGTGGCGGGTAAGGTGGAACGCCGAGAGCAAATACAACCGCGGCCCTCAGATAGTTGGACCGGTTGGGCCCCTGCCTCCCCACTAATTATATAGTGCGGTTTTTGCGCTCAGGGACACCCACATGAGAAATAGACTCGAACTCGACCCCAAAGTTCTCGCACCGCTCCGTCGGCTACCCCTCGCCGGTCTGGCGTTGCTCGTGGCAAGCGGCTGCACTGGCATGGTAGCGCCGGGCAATTCTGGCGCCCCCGGCAGCAACAGCAGCGGCGGGAGCGGAAGTGGGAGCGCGGGGGCCAGTGTCGGTGCTGGCGCCAGTGCCGGTGCCGGTGTTGGAGCGGGTGCCGCTGCCGGCGCTGCGAGTGTCGGGCCGCTGTCGACGGGCGGGGTGAGGCTGCGCCTGCTGACCCAGGCGGAGTATCTCGCATCGATTCAGAGCCTGCTGGGTACCCTGACGGCGCAGCTCACGCTCCCCGTCGATACGTCGGTGGCCGGCTTCATTTCCGTCGGCGCGGCGGAAATCGCCGTTGGTGACGTGGCGGTTGAACAGTACGAAACCGCGACGCTCGCTGCGACGGCAGAGGTCTTCGGCGACACTCAGCGCTGGCAGACTCTCGTGGGCTGCCAACCCAAAGCCGATCTCAGCGACGCCTGCGTGACCACGTTCATCAAGAGCTTTGGTCGGCGCGCATTCCGACGTGATCTGGTCGACGCCGAGGTGACGCAGTGGGTGGGAGTCGCACAGAGCAGCGCGCAGCTCGCGAGCAGCGCTGCGCAGGGGCTCGCGGCCGCTACATCCGGCCTCTTGCAGTCTCCGAATTTCTTGTATCGGGTGGAGACCAACAAGCTCGACCCCAGCAACGGCCGCCTCAAGTACGACGGGCTATCCATGGCCAATCGGCTATCGTATTTGTTGACTGGCGGCCCGCCGAGCGACGCTCTGCTGACCTCGGCCGCCGCGGGGCAGCTCGACACAGTCGACGGCGTGCGCGCAGCAGCGACGCAGTTTCTGACCAGCGCCAATGCCGTCGACCGGATGACTGCATTCTTTAGCGAATTCGGCGCCGTTCAGCAGGTGCTCAAGGTCACTAAGGACGCGACTTTATTCCCGAATTACAACAGCGCTCTGCAGAGCTCCATGTATCAGGGCACGCAGCTGTTCATCAAGAACATCGTGCTCGCTCCGAGCGCTGACGTCCGCTCGTTCTTCGATAGCCCTCAAACTTTCGCCGACGCCGCCCTTGCGCCGATCTACGGAGTGCCGGTGCCGGCGTCGGGCTTCGCGCAAGTTCAGCTGCCTGCCGGGAACGGCCGTGCGGGTATCCTTGGCCAAGCCAGCGTGATCGCCGGGCAGTCCCAGGAGAACCGCACCTCTCCAACGCGTCGCGGCGTGTTCATCCTGTCGAACCTGCTCTGCGCGACGCCGCCGCCGCCGCCGCCCGGCGTGAACACCGCGGTCGTGCAGGATCCCAACACTACGGCGCGCCAGAAGATGATCGCGCACCGCGCAACTGCATCGTGCAACGCTTGTCACGGCCTGTTCGATCCGTTGGGCTTCGCGCTCGAGCATTTCGACCCAATCGGACAGTATCGCGCAACTGAGAACGGCCTGACCATCGATGCGACCGGAACGGTCGACAGTATCAACTTCGATGGTGGAGACCAACTGGGTGCGGCCCTGCGCCAAGACCCGCGCGCCCTGAGCTGCATGATGAGCAGCTTCTACCGCGATGCCAACGCTAGCGTCGATGCGACCAAGGCAGACGCCGCCCAAGTCGACAGCCTGGTCAAGACCCTCACCACCGACAACTACGTTTGGCGCAATCTGGTCGCTGACTTCGCCGCGAGTGACGCGTTCCGTTCCGCCCCAGCGCTGCCAGTGATGACCGCGAGCCAGTAAAAGGAATCGACATGCTCAAGCAACTCAAGGTTTCTCGCCGCTTCGCTCTCCGCGGTGCGCTTTCGGGCATCGGCGTGGCCATGTGGCTCCCCGTGCTCGACGCTATGTGCAACAACAACGGCACTGCGTTCGCAGCAGGCGCGCCGCTGCCGACATCGTTCGGCATCTTCTTCTGGGGCAACGGCATCCACCCGGAACACTGGACGCCCCCGACAACGGGCAGCGGAGACGCCTGGGCGCTCCAGAAAGACATGCTGGCGTTCGCCGACCTCAAGGACTCGGTGACGCTAGTCACCGGCCTCGACATGCTCGACGCTATGTTCAAAGGGCATGGCTGGGGGGTTGTCTATGTGCTCGCTGGCGGCGACGGGAATATTTGCACCGTGACGAGCGACATCGACAAGGGCGGCCACGAGTTCGAAACGGCGAACTCTACGCAGTACATGCCGACGGTCGACCAGGTCATGGCCCCTATCCTCCATACGACCGAGCCGTTCCAGTCGCTCGAAACGGGGGTGCTTACTTACACCGGCCAGAACATGGGTACGGTGAGCACCAACCTTGCGCACACTGGTCCCTTCAATCCCTTGCCACCGGAGCGCGATCCAACCAAACATTTCAATCGCTTGTTCGGCATGCCGACGACCACGGGGCCGAGCCCGATGCCGACCGACATCTCCAACAAGCTCCGGAAAAGCGTGCTCGACGCAGTCTTGGCGGACGCGAATCGCTTGAAGATGAGCCTGGGCACGGTGGATTCCCAGCGGCTGGACAGCCATATGGATGGCATCCGCTCCCTGGAGCAGCGCATCACCGGAATGACCTCTACGGATCCCGGCACGTGCACGACTCCAGCAGCGCCTCCCATGACTCTAGCGGATATGACCGCCAGGAGCGGAGCGATGAATGACATGATTGCTGCGGCACTCCAGTGCAATCTAACGCGCGTCTATACGCACCTCTGGTCCGGCGCCCGTGACGAGAATACCTATCCTACAATTCCGATCAATTCCGAGCATCACTCGCTCACGCACATGGACGGCCCGACCGGCCCGAACAATGAGCAGGCCGCTACAATCGAGGGCTACATCATGACCCAGTACGCGGATCTGGCCCGAAAGTTGAAGGCAAAGCCTATGGGCGCCGGCACAGTGCTGGACCAAACCCTCATCTACGGGATCAGCGACCTCGCTGAGCCCTCCGGTCACATCATGAGCAACTACCACATCGTGCTCTTGGGCCACGCCGGCGGCCAGCTCCCCGGCAACCGCCATGTCCGCCTCCCCGGGCGCAAGGTCACCGAGCTCGTGCTGACACTCCAGCAGATGATGGGCACCAAGGCCACCACCTGGGGCAGCTGGGACAAGACCAGCAAGACAATGCCCGAGATCTTTACCTGAGGTCGAAGTCTCAAACGCTCGCGGCGCCGCTCGGCTTTGCTACGGCATAAGAGCGAGCGCGTAGCATTTTGCGTAACCAGTATCTCGTCGAGAGCGTCTGCATGGCGTTGCTTTTCGTCTCGGTGGGGCAAATTTTGGCTCCCACCCGTTCACACTCTCACTCGCCCGCGAGAGGTTACTCAGCGCTCTGCCTGTGCTGATGCAACTCATGCTCGTACGCGCGTGTCGTGTCTGGAGACTCTTTTTGGGAGGACTCTTTCTGGGTGAGCTTTTCCAGCGCGCTTCGGACGACTTCGAGTAAACGTGAATGCCGCTCACTTGGCTCCCAGTGACCGTTGACAATTCCATGACCGGTTTCCATTGAAGTGCCTCCTGGCCCACGGCTAAGCAAAGAGCTTGCCGCGAGTCCTACTTCAGCAGCGCGGTAATCGCGGCGGTCGAGAAGCTGCCGTTCTCCACTTCGATGCGAACGTCGACTACTCGGCGCGAGGTCCTGCCACTAAAGGTGGATGCCGCGACTACCCACCAGCCCTAGTACTACTGCGACAGACTTTGGCACGGGCAGATCACGATCGGCAGGAGTCGCCACGAGCCACGAGACAAAAACTGGCGAGACCAGCGCCAGTTTCGTGGCATTTCGGCAGGTGTCGCGAGGTGTCGGTGCAAGCCTCTTC
>Ga0210392_10001426_pt1 | contig 12573 bp, 9 predicted proteins | sample IncBWC30OmetaG_FD_161057 | JGI IMG/M metagenome (GOLD analysis project Ga0210392, IMG submission 161057) | Forest soil microbial communities from Barre Woods Harvard Forest LTER site, Petersham, Massachusetts, United States - Inc-BW-C-30-O ...
GTTCGGGGGGCCGCACCCGCCCGCGAACCCGCGCCGGCTCGTGCGCCTGCACCCGTTCGGGAGGCCGCACCCGCCCGCGAACCGCCGCCGGTTCGTCAACCTCCCCCAGCTCGCGAACCCGCGCCGCCGCCTCGCCAGGCGCCGCCGCCTCGAGAAGCCGCGCCAGTTGAGCAGCGCCGTCCGCCGGAGCAAACTCAACAACCGAGACCTGCGGCGCCGCCGCCGAAGCCGCAGCCTCGCGAGGCTCCGCGTCCCGCGGAGCACCCGGAACATCCAGCGGAGCATCCAAAGGACAATGAGCACCATTAATCATGACCGGACAGCGAATCAGTTCACCGTCGAGGTTGACGGACATCGCGCAGAATTAGACTACACAGTGGCCGACGCTGTGATGACCATCACCCATACTCGCGTTCCCCAAGCCATTGGGGGACGCGGCATCGCGGCGGAATTGATGCGGGAGGCGGTGAAGGTGGCAGGGGAACGCGGATGGTCCATCAATCCGGCCTGTTCCTACGCGGCGGCGTATATGCGCAAGCACGCGCAGGCGCCCGATAAACGCCATATCGATGAACTACTGGATGAGGCGCTGGACGAATCGTACCCCGCCAGCGACTCGCCCTCGGTGGGCGGAAGCAGCTAGCAGGAGTTTTCGGCGGTCTGCTTACGGAAGCATGGGGCGGCCCTCGTGCGCCACCAGCAGGTCATGCATGTCGTTCGCATGTTCCTCTTCCACGACCAAAATATGCTGCAACATGGTCCGGGTGCCCGGATCATCTTCGCCGAAATAGCGAATTAATTCGCGGTAGTGATCGACCGCGATTCTTTCCGCGATCAAATTCTCTTTGATCATTTCGACCAGGTTGTCGGCCGAGCCATATTCAGATGCGGCACGCGTCGCCAAGCCTGCGGGATTGAAATCCGGTTTCCCACCCAGCTGATTGATGCGCTCGGCGACTTGGTTCATATGCTCCGTCTCTTCCTTGGCGTGTTGCGCGAATTCCGCCTTCACCCCTTCGCTGGAAATCCCCTGGGCAGCGACGGCGTGCATGGTGTATCGCAAAACACAGACAATCTCGGTGGCCAAAACGGATTGCAAAATTTCGATGGTCTTTTTGACGTCGCCTTGGTATGTGAATGTCACGCCGCCGCTGGCGATATTTTTTCGCGCCCGCTCGCGCAATGTTTTAATGTCCGTGAGAAACGGCTTTGCTTCAGCTTTTTGTTTATCCACGTTGATTTTGCTCCTGGAGAACGCGATCGCGATCGTATTTATACACCGCCCGGCGTCCATTTTCAGGAGACATCGATTTCGCTCTCGTCAGACAGCAGGCCAAGCGTCTGTCGGACTTGCGCCGACAGAGCCTACGCAGCGCTTAAGGCCGACTCCAGCGCCGACAGCAGCGGTCCCAGTTTCGGCGGATTCGCTTCCAGAGTCGGCATAACGCCATAGTCTCGCAGCGTGCGCGAGCACACCGGGCCTATGGATGCAACGAGGGATCGATTCAGATCGCCTGCCAAGTGCGCCGCGTTGCCGGCCTTCTGCGCAATCGCGTAAAGATTGTGCATTTGTACCGCGCTCGTAAAAACGACGGCATCAACCCGGCCCTGCCGCAACGCGTCGAGCAGCTCAACGAGGGGTTGCGTATTCGCAGGCAATGCCCACCGGTATGTGGCGATTTCATGGACCGTTGCGCCGCGGGCTTCGAGTGCCTGTGCCAGTGCTTGATTTGTCGCGCCGTATCGCTGCACCAGGATCGCGCAGTCCTTGACCGCAGTATCCGCAAGTGCAGCTACAACCATGTCGGTGGTAAAAGGAGAGGCGGCCCGTAGGTCGATGCGAATGCCGCGCGCATTCAATTCACCGACCGGCTTTGGACCTCGCACCACAATCATCGATGCGGCCAACAATTCCTTCAGCTCAGGTGTCATGTTGGCCGCATCGGTCGCGGAAAACAGCGCACTCGTACCCACGCCGGTCTGAAAAATACAGATTTTGAAGGGGTCGATGCGCCATCGCTCGAGCAAGGAGAGCACGGCTTGGGGGTCGACATCCGGCACCTCTTCCAGCGCCGGTGCGAGCATCGGCACGCCGCCGCGACGCGCAACTAATTCGGCAAGGTGGGCCCCGGTGCGAGTTTCCAGAATCGCCACAACTTTAGATTTCATCCGAAGGGCATTCAACCACCATAATGTAAACATGTCGACCCGCCTCAAAATGTTTTTCAGCTTAGGTTTGCTCCTGGCCTGTGCACCCGTCCTCGCCGAACAGCCGCCGGCGCCGGCGGACGCCGAAGCAGTTCGCCAGGAATTCGTCGCCGCTGTGCAGCGCATCCGTCTGCACCAACCGGACGTGCCGGATTCACCGGCACTGCAAAGCTACGCCATACACGACTACCTGGTTGCGGCGAGATGGCGTCGCGACCTCACCTTAAGGCCTGACGACAGCCTTGACGCAGCGATTGATGCGTTCCTGCATGCTCATGTGGGGCAACCCGTTGCGCGCGCGCTGCGGCGGGAGTGGCTCGCAAGCCTCGCGCAGCGGCGCCGCTGGGATTGGTTCCTGCCTCGTTCCGTGGATGTCAATGATCCGGTGTTGATCTGCGACAGGCTCGAAGCGCGCTTATCCACCAACGATACGCAAGGACTCGCCGCCGCCGCGCTGCTGCGCTGGATGGTGCCGCAGAAGCCGCCTGCCGAATGCGCGGATGTGTATGCGTGGCTGCGACAACAAGGGTTTCTCACCGCGTCCCTGGCGGAGGGACGCACGCGCGCCGCACTTTCTGCGGACACGCCGCGCCTCGCGCGCGAATTCGCGGCCGACGTTCCCTTGAACCGCAGGGCGGCGCTGTTGCAGTGGTCGGATCTCCTGGATTCGCCGCGGTCCGCATTGAATGTGCTGGCCACGCATCCATCCTTGGCCGTCGAACCGGAGGCATTGGCATCCGGGTTCGACAAGCTTTCGCGTACCGAACCCGCTTTTGCGTTGGATCTGCTTCCGCGGCTACTCGCTCGCGATGGCTTGGCGCCGGTGGTGCAGGATCAGCTCAAGCGTTCTGCGGCGTTGGGCGCGGCTTACGACCGGGATCCGCGAGCGATGACGGCATTCGCCGAACTGCCGGCGGCGGCCGTCGACAGCCAAGTGCAGGAATGGCGGGTGCGCGCGGCAGTGTGGAAAGGCGAATACGCCGGGGCGCTGGAATGGATCGAGCAGATGCCGCCGAGCCTTTCCGCAACGCCCCGTTGGCGGTATTGGCGCGCTCGCGCCGTGGCAGCAACCATGGGAGATGATGCCGCCGCGCCGCTGTTCGCTCAAATCGCAGGCCTTCGGGACTTCTATGGCTATCTCGCGGCGGACCGCCTGAAACAACCCTACAATCTGAACGTGCGGCCCTCGCCGCTCGACGCTGCGGCGCAAACCGCACTAAGCAATCAACCGGGGATGATTCGCGCGCACGAACTGTTCGATTGCGACATGACGGAAGATGCCATCTCGGAGTGGACCGCGGTTCTGGACGGCGCCGATACCGCGCTCAAGGTTCAAGCCGCGCTGCTCGCCTCGCGTTGGGGCTGGTACGCCCAGGCCATTACCACCTTGGCGCAGACCGGTGAATTCGACGATGTGACGCTGCGCTACCCACGCCCTTACATCGATGCCGTGAGTCAGGCCGGCAGGCTCGCGCAGTTGCCGCAGGATTGGATACTGGCCGTCATGCGCCAAGAGAGCCTGTTTCGCAAGGACGCGGTATCCCGCGCTGATGCACGCGGCGTGATGCAATTGGTTCCCTCCACGGCCTCTGCGATCGCCCGCCGCTGGCACTTGTCCTCACCAGGCCGCGACGGCCTGTTTGATCCGGCGATCGCGGTTCCGCTGGGCGCCGCTTACTTGCGTGAATTGCTGGACCGCTATGGGGAACAACTCGCTGTGAGTCTCGCGGCCTACAACGCAGGTCCGGCGGCCGCCGGGCACTGGCTGCCGCCGAGTCCCATGGACGCCGATGTCTGGATTGAAAACATCCCGTACAATGAAACGCGGGGCTATGTGCAGCACATCCTCGAACACATAGTCGCCTTTGCCTCGGTGCGCAATGCCGAAACGCCGCGGCTCGACATCCTGTTATCGAAGGTCGAACCTGCAACACCGCCCTTGTGATAACTTTGCGAACAACAAGGGGATGAACAAATGAAAACAAACGTATTTCTGTGCGCAGCCATCGTTGCCGCGGCGGCTGTTGCGGATGCCGCATCGACAACTGCATTGGCCGACACCGTCGTGGTGAGCGCCGATCGGATGATCGACGTGCTCACCGGACGAATCGTAGACCACCCGCAAATCACCATTACCGACGGCCGCATCGCCGCCGTGGGCGTTCAAGGATCCGCATTGCCGGCCGGGGCGCGCCGCGTGGATCTTCCGGGCATGACACTGCTGCCCGGATTGATTGACATGCATACCCACCTGACGTCGGATCCGCATTTCAGCGGCTATCGCCGCCTGCAATTTACGGACAATTTCTGGACGGTCGTCGGCGTCGCGAATGCCAAAAAGACGCTCGAGGCCGGCTTTACCACCGTCCGCAATGTGGGTTCGGCGAACTACGATGACGTCGCGATCAAGCAGGCAATCGAACAAGGTATGGTTTCGGGACCGCGCATCGTTCCGGCAACCTACGCAATCGGCGCCACCGGCGGCCATTGCGATGCAACGGAATTTCCCCCGTCGATCTCAGCGCCAAGACCGGCGGTGGCGAATGGTCCCGAGGAGATGCGCGCCACGGTCCGCAAGCTGCGCAAGTACGGCGCGGAAGTGATCAAGTTTTGCGGCACCGGTGGCGTGCTGTCGAAGACCGACAGCGTCGGCGCACAGCAGTACGACCTGGCGGAAATGAAGGCGCTGGTGGATGAAGCACACATGCTGGGGTTGCGGGTTGCGGTACACGCTCATGGAACCTCGGGCATCAAGGACGCCATACGCGCCGGCGTCGACACCATCGAACACGCCAGTCTCGCCGACGAGGAGGCCTTCGCATTGGCCAAACAGCATGGCACCTGGTTTTCAATGGACATCTACAACGATGATTACATTTTGGCGGAAGGTGAAAAAAACGGCCTATATAAGGAGTCGCTGGAAAAGGAACGCATGATCGGCCTGAAGCAGCGTCAGACCTTCCAAGCGGCGGTTAAAGCCGGCGTAAAAATGGTCTTTGGAACCGATGCCGGCGTGTACCCCAACGGCTTCAACGCACGCCAGTTCGTGACCATGACCAAATGGGGCATGACGCCCATGCAGGCGATTCAAGCTGCAACGGCCAATGCCGCCGAGGCGCTGGGCCGCCCGGGCGATGTCGGCGCCATAGCCGTGGGCCGATATGGAGATCTCATCGCGGTCGCCGGGGATCCGCTTAGCGATATCGCCCGGCTGCAGTCCGTAGGGTTTGTCATGAAGGGCGGCGAGATCGTCAAAATGCCGACCAACTAAGCGGTCGCGGCCAAGTCCTCGGCGATCCGGCGAATCCGTTGCCGTGTCGCAACTCGAGTGATGCGTGGCATCGAAAACTCTTGGCAAATCTTTACAGCCAACATCCAACAGTCGGCTGAAATGCGGCGTTGTCTGATTTCATTTTGCGGTGCGTTGTGATTAAAATTTTTATGAGGTAAGCGCGATACAGAACAGACAGTGTGCACTGTGTTGCGAGGCAGAGCGCGTCGGATCCGGTGGTTGCCATGATTACACAGACTTGTGCGTGTCGATTTGGACTTGTGATCTTATCCCTCGCCGTGTCGAGCGCCGCACTGGCGCAAACTCCGGCGAACCCGGTGCCCGAGCAACGCGGGCCCGCGATGCCGGGAGCGGCGGGCTTATTGATTTATCCGAAGAACGGTCAGAGTCAGGAACAACAGTCCGCTGATCGTTATGCATGTCATAGCTGGGCACAGGGCCAGACCGGTTTCGATCCGACCGATCCCAACAGTGCCGCTTCGCCGCGCGAGGCCGCACACCGTTCCGATTACCGGCGCGCAATGAGTGCCTGTCTCGAAGCGCGCGGCTACAGTGTCCGTTATGCCTCGCCGACTGCAGCCCCGCCGGCGCCGCCTGCATACCCGCTGCCGCCGCCCGCAACACCACTGCGCGTTGAGCACTATGCGGCGCCGTATCCCGAGCTCAAGTATCACCCATTTCAAGTGCACATCGACGGCGGATACAGCGTTACGACGGGAACGACAAATCAGAACTTCGACAATGGCTGGAATGCCGGATTGGGGTTCACGTGGTTTCCGACTTCGGTACTGCCCTTGGGCTTGCGGGTCGACGGCAGCTACAGCCGGTTCCGGGCCACGGACAATTTCCTGAACCTTAACTCGGGTAACTTCAACGTTGGGCACCTGAACATTTATGGGGGCGACGCGGACCTGCAACTGGATCTGGCACACCGATCCTCGCGCGCGAAGTTGTATTTGTTCGGTGGCCTCGGCTGGTACCGTGAACAAACCGATCTACGTCAGATATCGATTGTCAACGGCACCGTGTGCGGTTTCTATTTTTGTGGGCCGGGATACTTCCCTGCCGTAACCGCGGAACAAAACACCACGAGCGACTGGCAAAAAGCCTGGAACGCTGGGATCGGGTTGGAAGTCGCGCTTGCACCGCGCGCCGCCTTTTTCATCGAGGCACGCTACCAACACTTCCTGCCCAACAACAACAACAGTATGCAATTCGTGCCGATCAGAGTGGGGCTTCGCTTCTAAATGACGATCGTGGCGTGCAGCGAGTGCGCTCACCAAGTATCGAATCAGGCCGCGGCTTGCCCCAATTGCGGCGCGCCCATCGCGACCCCCGCGGCCCACCCTAAGCCGCGCACCAAGACAAGCATTCGCGGCATCCTCATCGCGATCGCGGTGCTGTGCCTGAGCGCGGCGGCGCTCTGGTACCTGCCGCCCAATCAGTTAAGCGCGCTGCTCGGCCAGTTCAGCCGCAAGGCCGAGCACGCCGCCCCGGTCGAGCCATCGAGGCCCGTTCTCCCGGCAATTGCCACGCGGTCTCCCCGCGAGTCCGACGAAGTACCGCGTCCGGTCTATCTGATCACGGCAGAACAGCTGTTTCAGGCCTACAGTGCGAACGCCGTGGCGACGCAGAGCCGGATCGGCAACAGCCGCATTCGCATCACGGGCAGCGTTGCAGAAATCGACGAGGACGCTTCAGGTCACCCGATGGTAAGACTATTGACGAGTCATGACGACGGCGGCGCCGCGATGATGCTCAACGACGATCAGAAGGCGGCAGCGGCGGAATTGGTCAAGGGCGAAATAGTCGACGTTCAATGCGACAAGATACAGCGCGACAGCACACAGCGGACGATTGCGACCCCGCAGGGCAGCGGCTGTGCCTTGGTATCGGTCGATGCCGGTTCCACTCAAGCCTATCTTGCGGTGTTCTTGCCCAATGAGAAGGGAGTTGCGCCCGTATACATCGTAGGGCCTATGTCCAAGGCCGCGTGTCTGTCGCGTGGCGACAGCATTTCGGCACAGCTGGGTGAAACCAGGCGAGACCACATCATTTCCAAAAATTGTGCCGCGACTGCACACGAGAGCATTCCTTCGGAGGGTTGTCGCCTCAGCGCTTCCATGACGTCGCTTCCCGACATGCCCACCGCGCATCTGTGGCGATATGATTGCGCGGAACGTCCTGCGCCGCCTCGGAGAGCTGCAGAAACGGTAACAGCGCAGAAAAAATCAGCTCACAGCAGCGCCGTGGCGAATGTTGCAACGGATACGGTTGCTGAGTCGCCAGCAACGGCGGCGGACGCCGCATTCAGCGAGGCAAGCGAAACTACGGCCGCAGCGCCGGCCCGTACACCGGTACCTCCGGAAGCATCTGTGCAGAATACGACGCAGCCCTCGGCGAAGGTACAGCCTCTCACTGCTCTCGCGGTGTCCACCGCGACAGAGAAAACTCCGAGCACTGCAGCCGCGGATGTGTCGAATGCTGCGACTGCGACTACGACTACGACTGCGACTGCGGCTGCGACTGCGCCGGCTCCGGTTCCGGCTCCGGCTCCCACACCGGCTCCAGCTCCCACCCCAGCTCCGGCTCCGGCTGCAGGTGCAGCTGCAAACGCTGACGTCGCCGCTGCGCCGGCGATTCCTGCAGACCTCGCGACGGTAAAATCGGCCGATCCGAGCGCCGCGGATCGCATTGCCGCCTATTGCAATAAAGCGACGGCATCAGCGTCCGACCAAGCCGCCGTCGCCGCGGGATGCCGACATGAAGAGGTGGCCGCTTGGACGCGGCTCGTGTTGAATAACGAATTTCCGGCGCTGGACGAACTCACGCGCCGCAAGTGCAGCCAGTCACCCTTCCCTGACAGCTATGTCGCGAAGGAGTCGTGCGCCAAGTACGTGCTGCACATCAACCAATAACCACGGAAGCGATCCCCCGCCCCGATCGACCCGTCTCCACCCTTGCTCGACACGGGGTCCGTTTCAGGTGTAACACATCCGCAATGCGCAGTCGGCGATAAGTCGATCTGGGCGACGGTCTTTATTATTGAATTCACCCTTTAATAATGGAGTTAGTCGTGCTCAATCGAAAATCGTTTGCCGGACTGTTCAGTGCCATCGCGGCAATGTCAGTCATGTCTGGAATAGTCCAGGCCAAGGAAGTCCCCGTAGCCAAGAATGTCGTGCTGGTTCATGGTTTATACGCAGACGGATCGTCCTGGATTGATGTCATTCCCTATCTGGAGCGCGCGGGTTTACAAGTCACGGCGGTGCAGAATCCGTTGACTTCACTGGCCGACGACGTGGCCGCAACTCGCCGAGTCCTTGCATTGCAAGATGGGCCGACGGTGTTGGTGGGCCATTCCTTTGCGGGAACGATCATCAGCGAAGCGGGCAATGATCCGAAGGTTTCGGCGCTCGTGTACGTGGCCGCTCGGGCGCCCGATGCGGGCGAGGACTTCGGCGCACTCGCGGCGAAGTATCCAAAGCCGCCCGCGAGCGCAGGAGTGATCAAGAAGGACGGGTTTTTCTGGCTGAGCGAGGAAACTTTTCTCAGAGATTTCGCCGGCGATATTGAACCATCCAGAGCGCGCGCGCTATACGCGGTTCAGGGGCGCGGCGCCGACGCGCTGCCAACCACCAAGACCACGACTGCGGCATGGAAAGCCAAGCCAACGTGGTATCAAGTATCGACCGAGGATCGACCGCTCAATCCGGATCTCGAGCGATTTCTCGCCAAGCGGATGAACGCGACGACCATCGAACTCGATTCGAGTCACGTCTCGCTGGTATCTCACCCGAAGGAAATTGCCGATTTGATTCTGCTTGCGGCGGGCCGCAAAAAGTCGCAATGAAGGCATCTCCAGGGGGCTTGCGCCCGTCCGCCGCGCGTGCGTGCATCCAGACGCGCGCGGGGCGGATCAACTCATTGCAGCGCCGCGTCAACCGCTGCCCGTGCGAGCAGGCGCGTCGAATCCAAGGCGGGCAACGGACAATCGTCGGTCCGGATCAGCAAGGGAATCTCCGTGCAACCGAGGATCACGCTATCGCAGCCGCGCGCTCTCATTCGGTCGATGATGTCGTTATAGCGAAGCCGAGAGGCTTCAGTGAATATTCCGTTGACAAGTTCCATGAAGATGATGTCATCGACCGTCTTCTGATCCGCTTCGGCGGGGGAACTGATCTTGAGGGAGTACTTCCCAAACACTTCGGGATAGACCGGGCCGCTCATCGTGAAACGGGTGCCGAGCAGCGCGGCATGCCGGTAGCCATCGCGCACCGCGGCCTTTGCGACTTCCTCTGCGATGTGCAGCCACGGAATGGGTGATCTCGCAGCAACTTGTTTGAACGCGAGGTGCGCGGAATTGTCCGGACAGATCGCGAGCTGCGCGCCGGCCTTCGCAACGATCTCAGTTTCGCGCAGCATGAATTCGGCGACGCCCTCATAGTCGCCGCGATTGAATGCCGGCATCCACTCGCCCATGGCAATGCAGCTGAGCGTTACCTGCGGATGCAGATGTTCGCCCATTAGTTTCCGCGAATATGCAGCGATTTCGCGAAAACATAGGGCCGCGCCCTCGACGCTGCACGCCACGACGCCGATATGCTTGGATTTTTTGGGCATACGCGATGATCATAGCGCGGTCCGCACGCCGAGATTCAGGGATCTCGCAATGCGTCCGGCGATGACATAGGAATCGCCATGCGGCCGGCTGGGGTAGGCGTGAGAGTCGTGATTCCAGGCATCGCCCAACTCGAACCAGTCGACCGGCTTGCCGGAGACGCCGGTGCTGAGCTCGGCGTCGAGTGACGCGAAGTAAGTCTGCCACCGGACGCGGTAGTAGTCGTGCGTCAGTCCTGCCCAGTCTTTATTCCCATAGTCGTGCAGGTCCGCGCCTTCGCTGGCTTTTCGGTCGCCCCAGGTCGTGAGGATGGAGCGCGCGTCATAGTTGAGACGCGCCGCTTCCTCGGGTGTCGAGGCCCACGGCGGAACGAACTTGAGCCAAGTGCCGACCAAAAAGAAACGGCTCGAGCCGAGCAGTTGATCCTGCAGGTCCATGAGATGCAGCCAGCGTTGGCTCAAGGCGCGGAATTGTGAACGCTCCTTGGCGTCGACCGCTGCTTTGATTCGCGGCAACAGCAGCCGGCTCTCGTTCGCCAACGTCTGGCGTGCAATGTCCACGAGATCGTACTCATAGGTTTCGCTCGTGCGCAATTCGGGCGCCACCTGCAGCATTTCGGGCAGCACACGCTTGAATTCCTCGGCGTCGTAGCGCATTGCTTCCGGCGACCAATGCGACGCGCGGTTTACCGTAAGGCTGGGTTGCGCGTCGAACAGGGATTCCTGTGCGGCGTCGCGTTCGCTATTGAACTCGACCTCATCGACACGGATCCCGTACGCGGTATGCAGCAGTACCTTCCACGCCGCCAACGCATGCGGATCGGCGGCCCCGTACCGGCGCTGCACGTAGGCCGCGGTCCAGTCAACGGTGTCGACCGGCGCGTTTCGCCATGCCATCTCCGTGAATAATTCAAAAGCAAATGGATTGGTATCCATGCCCTCCGTAAAGACCGCGGTGCCGGCCATGTTGCCATTGGCGCTGCCCAGTCGTTGCAGCCGCTCGGTGATGTTTTGCACATTCGCGCCCAATGTCGTGCGGCCGCCGAACTCCCAAATGCCGCCGAATAGGTAGGGTGCGCCGCGAAAGTCCTTCAGGCGATCATCGCGCGGCACCCGATCGTGATCGATATCAATGATGAGCAGGTGTCCGCGATCGACGCCGCTCAATAAGTCCTGGCGCGGATTCCCCTGCCACGCCAGCATCATCCAACTGGCATCGGGGTGCGCCGCGGCCAGCGCCTTCTGCACATCGCGCGCGGCCTCGGGCACAGGTACATCGCCGGAATCGCCGCCCTCCTGAAACACCTCCATGTCGTAGACGCTGCTGTCGCCGAACAGCTCGTGCTGGCGGCGGTAGAAGGCGGCCGCCAGTTTCGCAAACATCGGGTCACGCGGGTCGAGCCACCCGGGCCGCACGAACCCCGCCCATTCGCCCTGCGCGATGACATGAGCGCGCGGAAATTTGCTCTGAAAATCGGCGGGCACGATGCCGTAAAATCCCGGCAGCACCGGCGTGATGCCAAGCTCACGCAGGCGCGCAATGATTTGCCGGGCCGACACTACACGCCTCTGCATCAGCGCCGCACTGACCGGGCCCGCGAAGCAGCACAGGTTGCCCATTAATTGCCAGTTCTGATGCGCAGGCTGCGTGATCCAGCCGCGGATCTCCGCGTCCGAATAACCGACATCTCGAAACGTCTTATAGAGCACGCTATCCATACCGCGCTCAACGATCATCGCGTTGATCCCGGAGAGCGCCAGGATGTCGATCTCATGCTGCCAGCGCGGCCAACTCCAATACGGCGCCGTGTAACCGTCGATGTTTTGGTTGAGTGCATAGCGGCGGGCATACGGCGTTTCCTTTTCGATCGCGGCGGCGGGCAGAGGCCACGTGCGCGAGGACCCGAGCCGCATGCCATTGGTTGAAATCTCGACACGGGCAATGTATTTCAGGTACCAATTCACGCCGCAGAGCAGCGAGCTTGGCGTGGTACCTTCGACCTTGACGTGCCCGTTCGCATTCGAAATGCGAAATCGCTCATGGCCGCCCTCAGCCTGCATCGCGCTCAGTTCGAACTGCCCCGCCCTCGCGCCCAGCAAACGGCCGAGCACATCTTGTTCCGGTTTCACGTCGAAGGAAGCGTGCACTGCCGCCTGTGCCGCCGATAGCGCGAGACACAGCCCGATGCCTCCAAGCCGATGTGCTAAAGCGAATATGCGCATCAGCTTCGATCGTAGCAACTTCAGCGAGAGGATGTCGGACGGCGCCTACTTTCGCTGGGGTCGCCTCATCCCGATGAGCTCCTGATTTCGCGGGCATTTCCGACAGCGCGGTTCCGAGGATTGCGATAAGAGTCTCGGTTAGCGAGTTGGTCAAGCAATCATCAACACAGGAAAGAACGAGATGGCAAGCCACTTATTCAAACGTGGGACATTGGGACTCGTAGCACTCG
>Ga0210392_10001427_pt1 | contig 12569 bp, 13 predicted proteins | sample IncBWC30OmetaG_FD_161057 | JGI IMG/M metagenome (GOLD analysis project Ga0210392, IMG submission 161057) | Forest soil microbial communities from Barre Woods Harvard Forest LTER site, Petersham, Massachusetts, United States - Inc-BW-C-30-O ...
CGGTCTGCGCCATCGTATTGTCCACACCACTCGGTGCGATGCCTGCATACTGGAACTGCGGGTTGGCTAGCGTAGCAGTGTTCGCTGCACTCTGCTCCAGCCCCTGCCTACGCTGCTGATTGATGTCATTCACACTAGTCATGCCCTTGATCTGTGCGTCGATCAAGCTTTGTCGCAGGTTGGTCGCCTGATCCTTCCCGATCTGTCCGAGCACCGGACCAGCGGCGGTGCCTGTGCGTGCGAACTGCCGCAGCGTGTCAGCCACCAGTGGCCTGAACGTATTGTTCTGTGCCAGCGTAGCCTGTTGTTGCAGCAGCCCCACCAGTTGATCGCTGCCCATAGGACGGAACGAACTGAGGTTCCGTTGTGCCGTATCCGCAGCCGAGCCAGCTAGTGTTGCACGTCGTGCAGCGTCTTGGTTTGCAAGCTGTGCCTGCTCACGATCGGTGGTGTTGCGTGAGATGCCTGCCTGCATAGCAGCGGTCGTTGCTGCTTGCGGTAGGGGACCGAGTGCGCTTACCCACTGATTAGTGGCAGGATCATACCTGATCGTTGAACCGAAGCTATCTGTTTGACCAGCAACACTACGTTGATTGATGAGCGCCTGAACCAGTGCTTGGTTGTAAGCATTGTTCCGCGCATCATTCAGTTGCTGATACTGGATGTCCTGGTTCTGGACTGCCCCGGAGTTCGACTTACTAGCATTGATCGCTGCCGAGCCCACTGCACCAGCAGCGGCAAGTCCGCCCGAGATTAGTGCAGCAGTGACTGCCATTACTTGAGTTCCTTGATAAAGCTCTGCTCAAAGAGCCTGTAGCCTAGCTTCGGAAACAGAGGCTCTGCGTCATAGCATGTCCGAGACATGTGTATGATCTGCCGTATCCCTCTAGCACGCAATGCACTCTCAGCATACTCCATGATCTTGCGTGCGATGCCCTTACCACGGAACTTCAGATCTACTGCCAGGATGTCACATGCAGCCATCGCTACGCCGTTATGGTGCAGGTGCGTGTGCATGTGATACATCACGAACCCGAGCATGGTGAGTTTATGTCGTGCTGTGATTACCAGCAGGTTGCCATGCTGGTCCAACGTGAAGTAGGTTCGCCAATCCATGTTGAGTGGCGGCAGTCCCTCCTTGGCGATCGTCAACCTGAAGTAGTTGTGCAAGATCTCGTCCATCTCCTGGTAGACTTCTTGCACATTCTCTTCCTGCATCTCCATCAGAATGCGCCCGTGTTACCGAGGCCACGTGTCTGCTTGGCCAACTCATCCTGTGACACGAAGCTAGGCGACAGATTGCCACCACCTGCTGCGGTCGGCACACCGTTCGGGTTGGCTGCGTTCGGGTTCTGGCTACCCTGTACTGCACCGCCTGCGTTAATCAGATCATTCAGGTTGGCGAACTGCGTATCACCAACTGCTGTCTGCAACGCTCCACCGAAGCCACTCACGTCACTGGCCACCTTGCCCTGTGCGCCTGTGGCATACGTGTTCGGGTCGAACTGGTCAGCCAGCGATAGGCTGTTCGCACTGGTCTTCGCACCACTGATGTAATCATTCAGTGCATTGCGGTCGGTGGATAGGATGCCTTGGCCTAGTGTATTCACTTGTGACGTAGCCGCAGCCTTCTTCGTATTCAGTGCATTCACTGCGGCCTGGTAGCCAGGATCATTGAGCGTGCCTCGCTTCTGCGCATTGATAAGCTGCTGGCTCAGTGGATGGAACTGCTTGTTGACGATATTGTTCACGTAGTCACTGGTCATCGTGTCAGGCAACTGCGTGTCAGCATACGTTGGTGCGAACAGACTGTTCAGTGCATTGCCTGCCTGTGTGCGCTTGCCTGCCGTGACTTGGTTGACGATCGTATCACCGAGGTTGGTCGGGAATGCTGCGGTCGGGTTGGGGTCCAGATCTTGTATGGATTGGAACTGACGCTGCAATGCTGGTGTGATGTCACTCGCCATATACTGGTTCGGGTCCACACCCTGCAACTGGAATGCACGTATGGCCTGTTGCATCGCAGTGTCATACGCCGACTGCCGACTGGTCTGGAACCCTTGCTCTTTTGCAGCAGCATCTGCTTGTGCCTGAGCCGTGGCCGCATCAGACTTAGACTGCTCATCAGCCTGCCGCTGCGTGATCTCAGCATTCAACTGGTCCTGTGCAGACGTGCCAGGGATGACCTTGCCGTTTGCGTCATACTGCGGATTGTCGATGAACGACTTACCGCTCACCGGATCAGTCAGCACAGTAGGCGATAGCGCCGGTGGAGCAGCAGCCGCACCACCACCTCCCTTGCCTCCACCACGCAACATGATGCACAGTTCAGGCTGACCACCGGATGTAAACATCACACATTCCTCTTGTATCTGTAGATGGTCCCGAACCTTGTGAACCCCATGTGTCGATACATCGCATCCACACCGACTGTGTTGATGCCTGCCACATCACCTGACTGCACCAGCATTGCACCCTTGATGTCGAGGCACCAAGAAACGAACCCACGCATCAGTGCGATGCCAGTAGCAGCACGCTTCACCGTGCCCTCACGCACATACCATGCATCCTCAATCCCCATGATCTTAGGACTGAAGTAGAACTGCACGACCTTGCCGCATACGGCACCAACGTAGCTGCCCTTGTTGTGTGCCAGTGCGAAGTAGTAGTTCGGATCGTGCATCACGCCCTGCATGGTTCCCTTGCAGAAGTCCCAATCGAACTCCGGTCCTTCGTGACCGAACGTGCCAAGACTATGCAACTCCTTGGCAAGTCCGACCGCGTATCCAATGTTGTCAGGCCCCAGGCGGGTTATTTGCACGATCAGCCTCAGTCATGCACTGGCCTACGATCGCCTGGATCGCACCCACCACCTGCTCATACGGTGCCTTGCGCAGCACCTCTACGACATTGTTCCACTCTGCTGCACTTAGCGTCACGCTCAATGGTGTGTTCGGTTCGATCGGTTGCTGTCTCACTGCTTGCCCTCCAGTGCTATGATGCGGGTAGATAGTTCTTGCATTCCATTCACCAGTGCTGCAACGATCGGGTCAATGCTGAGACTGAGTGTCCCTTTATCATCAAGCCCCATCTCATGCACTGCAAGAGGTATGACTTCTCTCACGTCCTGTGCAGAGAACCCAATCTCACGCTTGCCATTACTGATACGAGTGAACTCGATTGGCTTGAGCTTCAGCACATCGTTAAGCCCATACGGTGACTGCTCTATGTCCATCTTGCCACGGATGTCTGAGTAGTTCTCGTATGCTCCTGTTCCTCCTACTGGACCTATTTGGTTGATGAGTTTGTATCCAGCAGTACCAGAGAAAGCGATGAATGAACCACCACTTGCTGACACCCAGAACAAATCACCGTTCGCGCTATCCCAGTTCCAATACCAACCACTGGCTATGTTGATGACACGACCACTTCCACCAAGTCCAAACCAGAAGTCTCCTCCGTGGCATGACAGCCCACCACCAGCTTGTATTGATCCTGAACAGGTGAGATCACCTGATGTGTCTATTGACAAAATCGACGCACCATCATAGCGTATCCAGTATAGTATGCCTGTTGACCAGTTCAGTTGCCAGCCATAGTTGTCCAGCATAGAGAGCTTAGTGTAGTTGGCATTATCGCTCGAATATGAAGCTCGATTTGATGCACCGACGAATACTGAACCACCACTTGCATACACGTTGGCGAGAATGACAGCGTTACCGCCTGTAGTAATAGCACCATTGAAGACGCCATTTCCTCCACCATCGATGTGGAACAATTCTGTACTAGCGCCATTGAGGTATTGCAGCATACCAGAAGCACGCACGTATCGCAGTCGCCACCCAGCAGCATCCATCTGCAAGTCTACAGCGGTCGGTGCACCATACAGATAAGTGCCTGAACTGTTCAGCCGTAGTATCTGTGCAGCCTGTAATTCACCTGCGACGTATAACGTGCCACTCAGGTTGCCGCCACCCAACGGTAGGTAACTGCCACTGACATAGGCTGTCGTAGCTAGGTAGCCAACGTTGGTGCCATTGATTGTGGCGTATAACTGTCCATCCCAACCGAATGCAGAGAAGTGTCGGTTGCTTGATGCAATGACACCATATGCAACACCTGTGCCCCCAACAACTAATGTTCCAGTAAGTGTTCCACCAGTGAGCGGTAAGAACCCAACGCCGCCAACACGTGCATCTACATATTGCTTCGTAGTAGCTTCTAGCACGTTGCTTGGATCAGCGTGCAGGATCAGTGCACCAGTCATGGTCCCGCCGCTGATGGGTAGTGCATTACCGATCAGTGCAGCACTGGCAGCGGCAGAAGCCGCGCTATTAGCTGCAGCTTGTGCGGATGTAGCAGCTTGCGTCGCATAGAACATCGCACCCGGTGTTGTAGCGGACCACCGTATAGGATATTGTACACGATCTTGCTGGAATGTCGTCGGTGCATCAGAACTCGTATGTGCCTGAGCGCAAGACCAGATGCTACTGTCGGCAGGATCGATCGTAGACTGTCCATACGTATAGGCAGTCGTATTCCTCCACACACCAGTCAAGTTGGGGATGGCAGTATACAATCCAACGGTGGCATCTAGTATTGCCCAGTTGGTGTTAACGTCCTGATCCCATGGGTCTTGGTCGAAGTCAGGGACGTTCAGTTTCAGGTTCGGTGTAACGTCACCCACGTCCTATCTCCTTATGCCGCCCTGAACGTAGGATATCGAGATGCTGACGAACTTCAGTTTACGCTTCGTGCTACCGAAGAACCGCAGCTTCATCAGCTTGAACTTCATGACCCAGGCGTAGAGGAACTCGTTGCTGGTCCTGCGCCCACCACCGTATGGATTGTCACCGTATGGCGAGTTGCCATAGCCTGCACTGTCACCAGCCACGAACGTCATACTGAGCAGTGGTGAGTCAGCATCGTGGTAGTTCTGGATGTTGTCCACGTAGCCATTCACGGTAAACGTCGCATCACCTTGCGTGTCCAACCCGATGTAGCGTGTCTGCTTGATCTTCTGCCGCTGCTTCATATCAGCCCACGGCAGTTCCCAATTGAAGTCGATCGGTAGGCCCTCACCACCTGCAACATCGGGATCACCTAGTAGATCAGCACCGACATCAGGGTTGTCGAAGTCATATGCATACAGCTTGTTGTCGCGTGCGAAGATGACGTTCTGCAATGCAGTGCGACACGCAGCCTGCCAGTTCCATCCACGCAAGCGTGCCCATGCTTGGATCTTCAGGGCTGGGATGTTAGAATAGCTGAACCCGATTGTCTCGGTGACGGTGACACCATCCGCAGCCAATACTGGTGCGAACAGCATATACCTGAAGTTGCGCAGATCGTAGACTGCAAACACATACTTGCTGATCTGTGCTTGGCTTAGCGGCTGTAGTAGCGCAGTCGTCAGTGGATCGATCAGGTGACTGGCGCGGATCGGTCGTAGCGTGTTGAAGATGTTCACTCGACTGATCGAGTTGACCCCGACGTTGTCGCAGTAGAAGGTATCGTCACCCACACTGATGAGTGATCTGTGCGTAAGACAACCAAACTCTTCGATAAAGCCGTCATCTGAAGGTGTGTGCACAGCGGGTGTGCCAGTGTAAACACCAAGATTGAGGGGCAGGACGCCGCGCTCAAATGTGACCAGGAGCTTGTCGCGATAGGCGACCAGTCCCGTGATCGTAGCACTGCCCAGAGAAACACGAGGGCCAAGATCAAGATTAACAGCATCATTAGGTGCCGGATCACCGAAGTATGTCCCACTGGTATTGCGCGCACTGATGAACAGCGTGCTTGGGTCCGTAGACACACCAGCAATGCAGCAATACTCACCGTGTGCTACGATATACTTCCCCACTGGTGTGTTGACGTTCGACAGAGAGGCCAGATCTACAAGGAACTGGGCCTCCATGTAGTTTGGATCGGTAGGCTTGCCACTGACAATGATCGGCTTGCTTATGCCATCTACGATCAGCATATCAGAACTGAAGATGGTGAAGTTGACTTCGACCGATCCACCAGGCCATGGGTTCGCACCCGACAGCAACAATGGGAACTGCGCTCCAGTGCCATCGACTTTGGTCATGGCACCACTATCCTGCACCGTCACTACGAAGCCGTTGAAGTAGTAGCAGTTGACGATGGTTGACGTGTCCAACAACGCGCTCAGGAACTTCGTGCCAGGACGTAGCTGCAACGCACCGTCGATCGCACGCTCGATGTTGTCCAACACCTTCGCATACTTGGGCGACATGTTGAGATCGGTGTCGGTGACGTTCAGCCCTCCCTCGAAGCTGCGCACGGTCGTGGTTTGTAGGTTCTCCTGCGGCTGCTGACCGCGCGGATTTAGTCCACCACTTGTCTTGGTGAGATACATCTATAAATCCGCGCTGGCGGTGAAGACTAGATTGATGACCCAACCTCCGTCTGCAACCACGGTGCTATTCACCCATACCTGTGTTCCATCACCTATCCCCTGCACCGCGGTAGCGTTTAAGTTCGCACTGGAATTGCCAGTTGGAGTAAGTATAGGCCCCCTACGTGGGGCGACTGGTAGAGAGACTGTCTGACCAACGCCCATGCCCGCTAGTCCGTATCCGTTCGCAACACACTGAACGAGACAATAGAACCGTTGGCAATTCGCCAAGTCCTGCTGTGGGTCTAGCTTCTCTAGCGGCGTCGCGGCGCTGGCAATTTCAAGTTGCATACCCCATAGTGTGAACGTGCCGCTTTGCACACCGATACTACCCGCGTAAACATTGTTGGTGCTTCCCGAACTAAACCAAAACTGCAAATAGTAGAAATCATCACCGTTCGTGCCAAACACCTTCCCCGCTGTGCTTGGGACAGGGAACGTCACTGTGTAGCGGGTCATTGTCGTGCTGATCGTGACAGGGATGCCAGTCATAAAAACGCCTGCCGACGGTGAGCCCCCACTACCGAAATACTGGTCTAGCGATACTCCTATCTTTGGTGTTCCGCTCGCAGCCTTAGCCCAGAAGCTGACGGTGACTGTCTTACCCGATAACCGTCGTATTAATTCAATGCCCTGGAAAAATTCAGAATATGATCCTGCTGCTGCGTTGCCTACTACGACAGCCCGTATTGCATGGGCTGCTGCTTCATCTCCTATCGCTGTGCGATCTGCGTCTGTGAGAGCAACAACGGATATGCTTGTCGAGCCGCCTACAGCGGATACGGCCCACCGATCTGCCGTGTAAACACTTGTTGTCCATGGCCCTGCGCCACGCTGCAATATGTTGATTTGTGCATTATGGAGGATGTTGCGTCCTACATCTCCAGCACTCCCTGCTGGGCCTGTTGGTCCCGTTGCACCAGTTGCGCCTGTCGTGCCTTGTGGTCCTGTTGGGCCGGTTGCACCTGTCGGTCCTGTCGGTCCCGGCACAGTAGAGTCTGCACCTTTCGGGCCTGTCGATCCTTGCGGACCAGTGTTGCCTATCGGTCCTTGTGATCCAGTTGCTCCTGTTACGCCCTGTGCACCAGTGTTGCCTTGCGGTCCAGTTGCACCCGCTGGACCAATGTTACCTTGTGGTCCTTGTGATCCAGGTGAGCCTGGATCACCTTTCGGTCCAGCAGGACCAGTTAATCCTATCGGTCCTTGTGTTCCCTGCGGTCCTTGGTTGCCAGTTGCACCTGTCGGTCCAGCAGGACCCGTTGCACCTACTGCACCAGTTGCACCCGGTGGACCTTGTGGACCTGTAGCACCAGTAGCACCAGTAGGCCCAGCCGGTCCTGGCGGTCCCGGTGATCCACTTGGTCCTGGCTTACCACTTACATCTACATACTGCTTGGTCGCTGCATCGAACGCTGCAATGGGATCGCGTGCTAACGTCAGTATCCCAGTCATCGTATCGCCACTGCGCGCGACACGCTCACTGAGTGCTGTGTTTAGCTTGTCAGCCTTCAGTGGATTTTCACCACGTGAGAACGTCGTGCTCATGCAAGCGGGTCCTGATCCAACACGAAGTAACTACTGTCCACGCTATCTCCCATGAACTCTTCGCTCATGCGACGCGGATCGAGCGGGATCGGCTGCTGACTAGTCATGCTACGCGCGATCGTGCGACGTTTCGCTGCAAGCGTCTGGAACTTATTCACCTGTGCTGGGATCGTGCCATCATCCACGCAATACATCCATGCTGCATCGTATTGCAGCATGAGCATGTCGAGGTAGAGCACCGTGTCCAGACTGAGAGGCATCGTGGGACGCTGCACGGCCTGCACTGTGACTGTGCCCGTAGCAGTAACCGGGAATACTTTGAATGGCCTGTTCGGCACCGTGTAGTCGGGCACCATATACATGGGCCACGTAGCACCACTGAGTGCATACGGATTAACTGACTGTGGCAGTTCACGCACCTTGCGCTGCGTAACCCCAGGCCATACACTCTTGATGTTGGTGTAGTCGGTGATGAACCCGAGCGGTCCTTGCAGATCTTGTGTTAGTGCACCAGTCGCACCATCCAACCCTGATTGCACGAACGTTTCATACTGAGGCCACCAGAAGTCATCGAACTCCATCTGGAATGCATCTTGCACATGCTGCTGTATCCTGTTCGCAGAATACAACTGTGTAGCCACGCCTGGAACCTGAGACAGTTCGGTGATTACTGCGTTAACAATGTCTCGCACTCTGACTGGCATGATGCACTCCTACACGGAAAGCGGTGTGTCAACGAGGGGGATGACACACCGCTCCATTCAGCTAGCAACAACCTACCGGCCAAGCTAGGCCGCTGCTTGCTGAAGTCCGTGTAGACCACCATGGTTGCTGGTGTTCACATCATTCACACAGTCGCACGATGCGCTGATGATGTTTGCACCATTCATCGAGGTCGTCGTCGTGTATGTGCCACGCGGATCAGTCGTCACGTTGGTCTGTGGATCGACAAGGCTAGGAGGCTGCAACGTGCCTGCTGCAACAACTGCACCGTTGGCGATCTCGTAACCAACACGCAGCGTCTTGTAAGGCAGTCCCAGCTTCACACCCGTGCCGATACTCATCGTCGTAGCGGTGGCAGTGTAGGACACGTAGTTGAGTGCCTTGAACGCCTTGTTGCCTATGACTGGCGTAGTGCCATTCATAGTGAACTGTTCAGCAATCGGCTGGCCAAGGTAGTCCCAGCCATACACAACGGCTGCCGTGGCCATCGCAGCACCAGCAACCAGCACGACGTTGCGACCGAACGGGTCAGGAATTGCAGCCACACCGCTCAGGTCGAGCGATGCACCTGCTGCAACACTTGCAGCATTCAACAGGCTAGTCGCATTCGCAGCCAGCGGTGCACCGAAGTTCACGCGCGTGGCACCGTTGTAGTTCACATCACTGCTGTATGCCATCGCTGGCACATACATGTTGATGCGACGCGGGAAGTTCGTCCCGATAGCCATTACGTTAGCCATTACTCAATCTCCTCGCCATTGAGCGTAGCCAGTCCACCTTGGCTACGGGCTCGTGGTCTGTTGTGTTGCGACCGCTCTACAATCTCCTTCGGAGACAGTGCCAGGTTGTTCGGCACTTCCTCACCAGAGTTCATATCCACGAGCCGTGGCTGCTCCAACACGCCGACACGCTGCAACTGTTCCTCATCATCCGCAGCAATGAACATGCTGTGCCCCTGTGGGAAGTAGACCATGTATCCGTCATGGAACACTTCCTGCTTCGGCACCAACTTGCGTGTGATGACTTGCTTGTTGCCAAGCGGTCCTACGTTGCGCACATCTTCTTCGATGTGCATGACCATGCGTGTGAAGTTGCCTTGTATCTTCTCAGCCTGGAATGCAGGCTTGAAATCTATGTTTCCTGCCATTACGCGCGGCCCTCTTCGTCAGCGATACGCTGCCGCTCCGCTTCTTCCTCTTCCTCTTCAGGAGTTAGCGGATGTTCGCGTGCCTGTGCATCTTCCTCCGGCGGCGGATCGGGTGGCGGCTCTTCCTCTGGTACAACAACGTTGTGATCTGGCCCATACGACGTAGCGTTGCGGTATGAGTTCAGCAACTGCGTATGCTGCACACTGCCAGCTACGACTTCGACCTGCCCAGGCAGTGTGTCATCGTAGCCTGCGTCAACAAATTCCTCAGGTGCTGCCTCACGTGCCGCAGCCTGTTCCTCAAGTGCAGCCTTGTGGTCTGCCGCAGCTTGCTCGCGTGCAGCTTCCCGATCATCAGCAGGCAATGCTCTACGATCCATCACACATTCCCCTCAGTTTGTGAGCACCGCATGTGTGCGGAACGCTCTCCAGAGACACCATTGTCCTTGCCAAACTACTCTTGATCCTACGGCGTCTACATTCCATGGCGCGACGAGTTCTTTAACCTTCATATTGACTCCACGCAGCATATGAAGTCTCAGATAGGTGTCGTTGATGAAGTATGCGAAGCTGACGGGGCAATCTTCGTCATACATCAGCGGTATGCCATTGTGCATGACGCCCTCGAAGCCGAGGTCGAACATGCGCTTGCCGGCCTTGCCTTCGCTGAGCGGTATCGTCATCTTGTCGCGCACAGCCTGCCGATACATACGGTAGATGTTGCGCCCTGCCAAGATCACGGATGGACGGTCGCCTTTCAGCGTTAAGTCCATCAGCACGTCATCGAACACTTCTTCTATGTTCGTGCTGTCCATGCCGCCAGCGAACACGTAGGCACTGGTGCGCCACTGCGGCTGAGTAGCACGGTTGATCCCTCCCAGTGTGCCCACGAGGGGATTGGTTGGGATGAGGCTACCAAGGCCGAGCGGATCAGTCCCACCACCAACAGCGTAGAGATACTGAGAGAACTTATCCTTGATGCTCTCTTCAAGGACATTCATCTTCTCCTTCATCAGCTTGAAGATGGCGGCTGCACCGTTGTTCTCGTCCTGCTCCTGATCGCTGATGATGACTGTGCCAGCCACACGGCTATAGCCATACTCCACAGTATCGAACTCATCGGTCTGGTTGACCGGCAATGGAGTGTAGTAACTATAGCTCGTGATGTTCGGATTGCGCCCGACCGTAAGTGGGTTGGTGATGTTGTATCCACCATCCTCGTAGTCCACCCGATCGTTCGCGAACACCCATGCCATCAACGCATTCGACTTGATACTCGCCAGGACCAGCTTCCGCCTAGACTTGGTGAGCGTGCTGTGCAGAACGTCTGCGACAGCGGGGATGATTGTTCCTACAGGCATAGCCTACCCTCTCAGTTGAATTGAACACCATGCTCCTGCATCGACTGCCGAATGATATCGGCCCACGATGCATTCTCATTATACTGTTGCACTGCACCGTTACCCACGGGTGTAGTGCCGTTACCGCTCGCACTACGCCTGCCAGGAAGCGGACGTTGCGGAGCTTGTTGCTGGGAAGGCTGCTGAGGGTTAGGCTGCTGGTTAGGCTGCTGTCGTGCAGCAAGTTGCTGCTTCAGGGATTGCGTCCAATCGAGGCCGTTCTCGTGTGCCCACCGGATCATCTTGGTGTAGGCAGTTTGGAGAGGCAATCCCGGCTGAGCATTGAGCATTTCGGCCAGAACGTCAAGGTTTGAGTTCGCTTCGGAGTTATCTTCGAGGAATGAGTTCAGGTCAGCTTCGGCACGATGTCGTTGTTGCACCGCAGCTTGTGCCTGCTGCGTCTGCTGGGTGAGCGGCTGCATCTTGTTGTCGATCATCCGCTGGATGGCATTGAGGTCCATCCCCGGCGAAACACCCTGCTCCAAGAACGGAATAGGGTAGCCCTTACTCTTTACTTCCTCGACCAAGTATTGGAGCGTCTTGACAGGATCACGCAGGAAGTCAGCCATCACACGCACAGCCGCAAGCTGGTCTGCGGGTGCGACATTCAAACGCACTGCTTCCTGCGTGACTTCGTTGATACCAGCAAGCTGCCTGGATGCGTTGCCAAGCTGCTGCTTTAGCTGTGCATTCTCCCGTGCATGGCGTTGACCAGTCTCAAACACATGACGTTCGATGCCGCCACGTGCGACTGTCTTGCCACTGACAGGGTCTACCAGATCACGTGTGTTGGGGTTCTCTGTATTCGGAACTTCAACAAGGCCATCATGTCTGCGTCTAACTGCTGCTGGAGGTTGTTGAGTTGCACTGCCCTCTCCACCAGGTTGGGTAGGCTGAGCACTAGTAGTTCCTCCACTATCACCGCCATGCGATGGCTGGCTACTTGTCTGTCCTCCACCGCTCGTATCGGTGCCTGCATCGTCGCCTCCACTATCACCCTGGAAGTCAGGGATTGAGTTGAGGATGCTGTCTTCTGTTCCGCTCATGCTGCTTGTCCTGGCTGCGTGCTACCCTGTGACTGTAGCATCTGTTGGAATATCTGTGCTGGTGGCACACCTTGTGCCAGTGCATTGCCGATCGCTTGCAGAACAGGCGGTGGAAGCTGTTGCAGAGCTTGCACTACGGCTGCTGCAACCTGCATACCACCACCTGCCTGCGGTGCACCGGGCTGAGGTCCTGGCATCGCACCGGTACTAGCCGGGCCTGGAGCACCACCGGGTGGGGATGGAGCTTGTTGTCCCGGTGCACCACCTTGCTGGGACTGCGCCAT
>Ga0210392_10001429_pt1 | contig 12557 bp, 15 predicted proteins | sample IncBWC30OmetaG_FD_161057 | JGI IMG/M metagenome (GOLD analysis project Ga0210392, IMG submission 161057) | Forest soil microbial communities from Barre Woods Harvard Forest LTER site, Petersham, Massachusetts, United States - Inc-BW-C-30-O ...
CGGCGCGAGAGATTGTAGTGCTCGGCGAGGTAGTTGGCAACTGCCAAGCAAGTGATCACTTTGATATTCGCAGCAAGGGCTCCTTATGTGGAGACGTCGTAGTCTCACGCATCTCCGTTGAGGATGGTGCCTTCTTGACGGGAAGCATCGACATACGACAGGAATCCGCGCTTGAGGCAGTGGAGCAAGGTCAAGTTGAATTTTCGCAGGTGAGCTGACCACCCTCACAGATCTCGGCAAACTCGTCGAAAGATTCGCCGCCGCAATTCCTGAACTGAACCTGGTTGGTGACGAGCAAGAGGAGTACAGCATCATGCTGCTGCAGCTTCAAAATCAGGTCGAAACTGGTGAGCCGAGCGAGGCATCGTGGGCGAGTGTCTGGATTGGCTGAACCGCTTTTCGGAGGAACGATTGCATCCGATTCGAGCGATCGCAGTTTAGGTCAGGCTCGCTACTGGAGGAGTAATTCATGAAGAAGTTCATAGTGTGTTTTGCGGTTCTTCTGATGTCGGCGGCGACGACCTTCGCTGCCAATGATGAGCGCGAAGAAGCTCGGGTCAAAGATGCAGGAACCGTGTTGAAGGAAATTCTGAACATTCCTGATGACCTTCCACACGACCTGCTCAATAAGGCGGAATGCGTGATCATTCTGCCTTCGGTGTTAAAAGGAGCGTTTGGGATCGGTGGCAGCTATGGCCGCGGCGTGATGGTGTGCCGCAGCGGCGAGCATTACAAGGGCAGATGGGGTGCTCCGGCACTGTACGCCCTTGAGGGTGTCAGCATCGGATTCCAACTCGGCGGCCAGGCGACCGACTTTGTGCTCCTGGTGATGAATCAAAAAGGCGCGCAATCGTTACTGTACAGCAAAGTCAAACTCGGGGCAGACGCCTCGGCGGCGGCCGGCCCCAAGGGCCGTACTGCAGAGAGCGCGACTGACATTGTGATGAACGCGGAAATCCTGTCGTATTCGCGAAACAAAGGGCTGTTTGGGGGTGTTTCTCTCGAAGGCTCGACTCTGCGCTCCGACGGCAGCGCAAACGAAAAGCTCTACGGCAAGAAACTCAGCGCAAAAGAGATTATTCGCGAGGGCAGAGTCGGCATTCCCCCTTGCGCACGTGAACTAGTCTCTCTGCTCAATACCAAGTCTTCGGTAAACAAGTCCAACCCGAAGTCGCTGGAGTAGAAACGGCCCGTTCGGTTCAAGGCTCCAGAGATTGTGCAGGGCTGACGGATCGATGGGCATGGGGGAAATTGTGCGCGGCGAAGATGCGAAAAGGACGACAATCCCGGAGCAACAACCGCGGATCATGATTCTCGATGCTCGGGGGTCATGCGGGGCATGGCAACGTTTGAATCGGCCACTGACACGTGGTTAAATTTGGGGCAGGTGGCACCCCATGGACTCCATGACGGTGGCCAATCCAGCAGTAGGGAATTGGCGTAACAATGGGCCGGACATCCTGGATCCGCCACGATAAGCAGGGCAATTGGCTGCATAGAGTGATCCCTTCTTTCGTAGGTTCGGATGTTCGTTCTTCGGGCTAGTCGCAGCCTGCAAGAGGTTTCATAATGGCTGTTGGTGGTCGACAAACGTGCTATATCCTGCGACTATGTGCAGTTCCAGGACGTGACGTAAAAGATTGAGCGAATGGGTGTTTTCGCTCTCTTGCGACGTTATGCCACAATTTGCGAGAATTGCGAGAACATCTCTAAGCGGACTAAAAATCCGCAGACCCTTATCAGGTCGTGGGGGTTCAAGTCCCCCTCCGGGCACCATCCTAACAATTACGCTATGTGGTTCAATCTATTTACCTTAATGAACAGCTAGACGCGCTATTTCTGCGGGTCTGCGGCTTAATCGTTTAAATCTAGGCACAAATTCAGTTACAGTGCGCCCTCTTTATTTCACTGCGGAACGACTGATCTGTTCTTGCAGCGGGCGGGGCCCTACAAGAAATTTATATCGTTTACGCTCGATTACGGAATGCGCTGCGGATCATTGTGCGAATTCAGTTATCAGGCATCGCTGAGTTTGCGTTCAATAGAAGTCCACCCCCAAACTCAACTCCCGCGGAAATCTACGCCACCGATCGACGGGTGACTCAATGAAAAACCTTAACGAATCAATTGGCCGCATCACTTGTACGAGAAGAAGAAGGCACGGATACTGACGCGAGCCCCAAGTATCTCATGATCGGCAACCGCAAAACGATCATGCTGGCGCTCATGTTCGGCCCAGGAATCAACCTCGAAGGTCTCAAGGTAGGTGTCAGGAGCTTCTGTGTCGACGAAGACTCCCCAACTCCCCGGGGAAGACGGGCTGCCTTCACCACGCCGGCGCCCTTATAGGGAAGTCATTATTAGGTCGCTGTTAGCACCCCCCGTTTCCTGGCAAGAGCAAAGATAGGCAACGCCAGAAGCTGGAGGACGACCGAAAATACGACGAGGGTCGGAATGGATTTGCTGCCCAAAAACCATGCGATGCCGAAGCCGATATCAAATACACCAAACGCGGTGCTGCGCCTTTGAGAAGGAACAATGGCTGAAAGGACTGCCTTGAGGCAGGAGTCTTGCGCCCCCATTCCCATGCCCCCCAAAATCAGAAGCAGGGATACCAAAGGCCACCAAAACGACCAGCAAGCCCATTTTGTCTAACAGTTTTCCGAGAATCAATGCTCCCGCAATCAAAGAGAACCAGTAAGCTCTAGGAAATCCTTCGCGATCGTAACGCCCCGGATTCTCTTTTGGCTCAATGTAGACAGGCCCAACCAACCCACTATATTGACCTACGGCGAGATCTGCGCCTGCTCGCACATGAGTGTGATAGAAACGCAGGCCGGATGGGCCGGGGGCAAAGGAGATACGCTTGCTGCCATGCGGGGCAATGAAGGGCGTTCCCTCCTCGGTCGCGCCGTCCACGTCCGTACCCACATATTGCCCATGCCAGTGCAACTGCTCGGGCACATCGGTCTCATTGTGCACATCGATCGTGAGCCGCTGCCCCTCTTTCATCCGAAGTAGTGGCCCCGGAAACTGGCCGTTGTATGTCGTCACCGAAACGATGCGGTTAGGAGAGAGTTCCAGAGGTGTCGTCGCGATCTTCAGGGTGTAATCCGCCTTCGAATCCGTCGCATCCTGCGCTGCCATTTGGCCGTAGAGTGGCCGAGCGCCGTACAACCAGGACATTCCTGCAATGGCTCCCACGGTCTTGAGAAAGTTGCGGCGAGAAACAAGAGATCGTGTCATGACCTTATTCCTTTCTGCAAGATTCAGACGGCCCTCAGCTCACTTAGCAGGCGAAGCCTGATTTTGAACGCGAACTGAATCACCCGAGTGAATGGCATCCGACGCCGTTTTCACGACCTCATCACCGGCACTTAGATCACCAAAGACTTCGATGTCTCCGTTTAGCGTTTGACCTGTCTGGACGGTGACCCACTCGGCCTTACCATTGCGCACTCGGATCACAAATGTATGCTGCTGATCGCTGGTAACGGATGTCGTCGGAACAAAGAGCGTTGAATACCCGCGTTCGAGTGGCCACGAGACATTGGTAAAACTGCCCGGTGACAGCCGCCCGTCCGTGTTTTTGACATCCAGCTCTACTGGCATGGCCCGAGACTTTTCGTCCACTTCACGCGAGATTCGCTCAATGGGGGCTTTGAACGTCTGCCCAGGATAGGCAGGGACTGTGAAGGAAACGAAGTGGCCCGTCCTCATCTCCCCGACCTGCGCCTCTGGGATGGGGACAGCAAGGCGGAGGCGCTTGTCATCTACGATCTGAAGTATCGGCTGGGCTCCGCCCGCCCCGGACGCGGGGCCGATCAAAGCACCAGGATGGAGATTGCGTGTCGTGACGACCCCATCAAACGGTGCCGTGATCGTCAGATACGATTCTGTCTGGCTGATGCTTCGCAGAGCTTCTTTGGCTGCGGAGACATTCTGATCGGCCGCGTCGACCAATCCCTTGTCAGCCGATACAGTCTGTCTGGCAACGAGCACATCATTCTCGGCAAGCACGCCGGGGGTCTTGGCAGCTTCAACCATGTGGAGATACGTCCCATTGTCTGAAGCCAGCTTCGCCTGTGCCGTTGCAAGTTGGGATTGAGCGGCTCTGACCGCCGCTTCGGCCTGAGAACGCTGGCTTACCAGTTCAGGCGCTGTGAGCTTGACCAACGACTGTCCTCGGTGAACTCGCGATCCGCGGTCGACGGTCACAGTCTCTACGAATCCGGTCACCTTGGGATAAATATCGACCTGCTCGTAGGGTGTGAGCTGAGCAGGCAAGGATATCGTCGTTTGCGGTTTCCTGGAAGCGACCGCGACTGTACTGACGATTGTGGGTGCATTCGGCGCGGCAGCAGCGGTCGCAGGCGCACTCTTATCGGAGGTTCTGGAGTTGCACCCGAAGGTCAGGACCATCAAAACTGTAGAAGCAAAGAGAAAGCCTTTCATCGCACAACCTCCGAGGACTGTTCAAACCATTTGCTATCGGGATCTTCCGGATCAAGAGACCGGGTTCCCGTTGATGCGTTGCGCTGGACCAGTCCGAAGACCATCGGCAATAAAAAGAGCGTCGCAACGGTCGCAACAGCGAGGCCACCGATAACAGCACGTCCTAGCGGGGCCGTTTCTTCACTACCCTGACCGAAGGCGAGCGCCATCGGGACCATGCCGGCGGTCATGGCGAGACTCGTCATCAACACAGGGCGCAGCCGCTCTGCGGCAGCCGCGCGCGCCGCCTCCGGTGCGGTCGCACCCTTCAAGCGATTCTGCTCCGCAAAGCTGACGAGCAGGATGGCGTTAGCCACGGCAACGCCAATCGCCATAATGGTCCACATGAAGCTCTCGAGATTCAGCGTTGTCCCTGTAATAAGGATTGAGCACGGAGCCGGCCAGAACTGCCGGAGCCGTGGAGAGCACCGCCAGAGCGAGCTTCAAGGATTGAAAGTTTGCGGTCAGCAACAGAAGAATGACGCCAATGGCGGACAGCAAACCAATGCCAAGTTCGCCGAAGATCTGTTGTAAGGCGCTTACCTGTCCGCGCACTGCAGTCGTCACGCCCCGCGGAGGCGTTCCGGCGTCTTTGATTGTTTTCTCGAAAGCGTTGTTCGCCAAGCGAAGATCACGACCACCGAGGTTCGCCGAGAGCGCAAGCATCCACTGTCCGTTCTGGCGATCCAACTCGCCAGGCAGTGTGCTCGTGCGCAGATCCGCAAGTTGGTTCACCAGTGGCTGGGCTCCGGTCGTACTTCCAACTGGAATGTTGCCGATATCTCCAAGCGAGGTCATCTTCGGCTGCGGCACCTGCACTTGCACCTGATAGCTGACTCCCGACATCGGGTCGCGCCAAATAACTGGGTGCGACGAAACGGCTCGAAGCGGTGGCCGAGACAACGGCAGAACCTACCGCATCAGCGGTCGTGCCGAGCTGACCAGCCATCGCGCGGTTCACTTTGATGTCCACGGTTGGGTAGTGCTGTGGCTCCTCATATTCGAGGTCTCTGAGTTCAGGAACCGTGGCGAGCTTCTGGCGAACGCGTTCTGCGTAGCAGGCAACGTCGGCGTACTGCGGCCCCGTCACCGTCACTTCAGCCAGGGAGGAAGAACCAAAGCTCAGAATCTGGCTGATAAGGTCGCCGGGATCGAATGAGAACTTCGCCTCCGGAAATTGCTGAGGCAGCTTCTTGCGAAGGCGCTCCTCCAGGAAGGCTTACCGGTCCTGTGCAGTCACCGCCTGTCATGCTCCACCATAACGGCTGAAGCCTCGGTTCTAAGTGAAGGTATAAGCCAACGGAAGAGTAAAGTTGCCGACACTGCCCCGGCCAACTGGGCAGCGACAAATCCGGCTACATCGGCGGGTCTGATCCCGGCAAACGTGTTGCTAACGGATCGGGCAACGGTAACGGCTGGGTTGGCGAAGGACGTAGAGGCGGTAAACCAATAGGCAGCGGTGATATAGGCGCCCACAGCGAATGGAACAGCGGAGGGTCTGTGTTTGGCGCATCCCCAGATGACACAGAGCAGACCGAAACTAGCGATGAACTCGCTGAAGAGCTGAGCGGGGCCAGTGCGGACGTGCGTCGAAGCACTGAATAGAGCGAGTCCGAACATGAGATGAGCCGTCGCAACTCCGGCGAATGCTCCGGCTATCTGTGCAACGATGTATGCCGGGATCTCGCGCCACGCGATGCCCCCCTGCCACGCATAGGCAAGGCTTACGGCTGGATTGAGGTGTGCCCCGGAGATGGGACCAAATGCGAGGATGATTGCGATCAACGCAGCGCCTGTCGCGAGGGTGTTGGTGAGGAGCGCGAGAGCGACATTGCCCGCTGCCAGCCTTTCGCCCATGATTCCAGACCCGACAACTGCGGCCAGCAGGAGAAGCGTTCCGGTGAACTCTGCAACGATCTTTCGTAAGAGTGTTGACTTCATTGTTTGCCGATGCTGTCGAGTTCTTTTTGGATTGCGAGGCTCTCCAATGTCGACAGGGGCAGCGAAAGGAAGAGGCTGATTCGGCGGTCTAAGACGGTGAAAGCATCGCAGAAAGCGCGGGCTTTCTCTTCGGGCGTACCCTGTACGGCGGCCGGATCGGGGATTCCCCAATGAGCGGTCATGGGATGCCCCGGCCAGATAGGGCAGACTTCGTTGGCTGCGTTGTCACAGACGGTGAAGATGAAATCTATGTGTGGGGCGTCAGGCTCTGAAAATTCGTCCCACGATTTGCTCCGCAGGCCGTCGGAGGAAAGTCCGGCAGCTTCGATCTGGTGTAGGGCTTCAGGCCGAACTGTACCGGATGGATGACTGCCCGCGCTGTAGGCGGTGAATATCGCTTTACCTCTATGTTTCAGGATTGCCTCAGCCATGATGGAGCGGGCCGAGTTGCCCGTGCAAAGGAATAGGACGTTGTAGTGGTTCGGTGTGGCGGCGGTCATGTCAGGCCTTCCCGGCAAGAGCATCAGGTGGGCAGCATCCAGGTTCACAACAAGGAGCTGCCGGCTTCGTAGCGCGAATGAACGCGCTTAGAAATCTGCCTTCGACCTGAGGCGCGATCTCGCCTACCGAAATTCCCGCTTCGGTAAGGAACACGCGAGCGTCTTCGATGTCATACACGCGGGTTGCCTCAAGGTCTACAGACTCGAATCCGGCAGCTCGCAACTTTGCCCGATAGTCAGACTCTTCCAACGCTCCCGCAAGGCAACCCACCCAAAGCAACATGCTTTTGCGCACGGCATCCGGTACCTCACCGCGCGCGACTACATCAGAGACAGCGAAGCGACCGCCGGGACGAAGTACGCGAAAGGCTTCTTTGAGGACGCGGGATTTATCTGTTGAGAGGTTGATTACGCAGTTCGAGATGATGACATCGACTGAATTGTCCGGAAGCGGAATGTTCTCTATCTCGCCTTTCAAAAACTCTACGTTCGTTGCTCCGGCCTGACGCTGATTCTCACGGGCGAGCGCCAGCATGTCATCCGTCATATCGAGGCCGTAGGCTTTACCTGTTGGCCCTACCCGCTTCGCCGATAACAGCACGTCAATTCCGCCCCCTGATCCCAGATCAAGTACCGTTTCACCGGGCCTTAGTTCAGTAAGAGCTGTGGGGTTGCCGCATCCCAACGAGGCAAGTACCGCTTTCTCGGGCAAGCCTTCTTTTTCCAAAGCGCCGTACAGGTCTTTGGTGATTGGGTCGCAGCATCGCATTGCGGGGTCGCAGCAAGCGGTCGCAGCTGAGTCTGTGACGCTTCGGGCGATAGCACCGTACTTGTTACTGATATCGGTTTGGGTTGCCATTATCGGACGCCTCGTATTCGCCAAGACGAATATATGGCGCACCGAACATATCTGCCAAGGCGTATACTTTGCAAATGGTACGGACGGCTAAATTTGATCTAGTCACTTTGTTCGCGGCTCTCGCAGACCCAACGAGGTTACGCTTGCTGAATCTGATGGATGGTCGCGAGGTGTGCGTTTGCTACTTTGTGGAAATTCTGAAGCAAGGTCAGCCGAAAATATCCCGGCATCTTGCGTACCTGCGACGTGCCGGGATTGTCGAAGCCCGGCGCGACGGCAAATGGATCCATTATCGAATTGAGCGACCTTCTGATCCCAGAGCAGTTTTGATTCTGGACGCGACGTTGCAATCCTTCACAACTGACAAAGACATGCAAGCTGATCTTGCTAGATTGGGCAAAGCGTGTTGCGAACCGGAACGATTTGTCACCTTACAGGGCGCTCCGATGCCTCTCAATGTGCCGGTGACGAAGTCAAAGAAGCATCATAGGCAGTATGCAGAAGCAAAAATACGTAAACTGCGGTGCCGTGATGTTCTGCGTCATTCCTGCTCTTAATTTCGATGTGACCCCCATGGCCCTCAACAAATTGCTTGGCAATAAACAGGCCTATGCCAGTGCCCACGGCACTGCGGGTCGAAAAGAATGCATCGAATACCTTAGGTAAATCGTCGGCCGCGATGCCGACGCCATCATCCTGGATGGCCAGAATAATACCGTCCGGGGAACTCGCATCTTCCACGGAGACACAAAGAACGCCGCCTGTCGGCATCGCATAGATAGAGTTTGCGATCAGGTTCGAGATCACCTGCATCATCTCCCGGTGACGCAGTACGACCGTTTTCGACGAATGGAGCGACTTACGGATCGTTATGCCGACAGCTGTGCACCGCGGCTCGTAGATGGTGATCGCGTGAAGAGCAATCTCAGCAAGTGACGCATGGCTTGCCGCTGTATGCTCCCGATAATAGCCGAGCGTCTGCTTCGCGATGTGCGAAACGCGGCCTAGTTCGGTTTCGGCGGAGTTTAGGTAATCAGTGCCTTCCGAATCGGTGATCTTTGGGCGAAGAAGGTAAAGCAGGTTCATCACCGCTTCGAGAGGATTGTTAACCTCGTGTGCGGTCGTTGCGGCCATGCGGTTAGTCGCTGCAATCTTTTCTGCCTGGAGTAGAGACTGCTCCATTCGTTTTCGGCCTGAGATGTCTCGGAGAATCTTGGACGCCCCGATGACCTGTCCGTGTTCGTCCTTCACCGGAGATACCGTGAGCGAGACTTCCAATCGTCGACCGCTCTTCGTGAGGCGCACGGTCTCGAAGTGCTCGACCATATGCCCGGCGCGTATCTGCTCAATAATGGTTTTCTCCTCCGTGTGAAGATCTTCGGGAATGAGCTTGAGGATCGAGGAACCGAGCGCGGAGTAGCCGAAAACGCGGGCGGCTGCTGCATTCCAGCTCGTGATGATGCCATTCAGGTCCTTACTCAAAATTGCGTCGTCGGAAGATGCGACGATCGCCGCGAGTTCACCGAGCTGTTTTAGGCTATCCCGCAGCGCCGCTTCACTCTTTTTGATGGGCGTGATATCCCGTATCGTGCCGAGGATATGTCCCGCTGGCGCTATATGCGATTGAAGGTGACCGTCGATCTCGATCCAGCGCAGGTTCTTGTAGGGAAGACAAATCATCTTTCGAACTTGAATGCCTCGCCTCGCTCCAAGGCCTGATACGAATGATTGGCTATGATCGCCCCAGGATAGTCGGGCACGGTCCGTCCCTTGGGCGTGAAGTTGTTGTGGATCATCAGATTGAATATTCCCGGCGGCGCAATCTCTCCGTCGTAGACCTGGATCTCGTCGGTTTGCGCAAAAGCCGGCACCGGCATTGAGATGAAACAAAGAGTGGCCAATCCAATCGCACGCATATTCATTTTTGGCGAGAATCTCCTTAGTTTGAGATCTGGCCGACGAGATTCAGATCAATCGTTACATCATTCTCTGCCTTCCAGATCCGGAAGCTCGGGTTCTTGAGACCCCACTGCACACAGGGAACGACGAATTGCGTTTCGCCGTTGCCTTCATTCCATCCACGTGAATCTGCATCGGAATCGTTAGATCGTGAGCAGTGCCGAGCAGCGTGAAAACTCCGCTCACCTGAATAGTCGAGTCGCATGAAGCAGCAATCATTCCGTTGTACGTTTTAGGGGCGAAAGAGGGTGGCGAACTGGTCCACCTTGAGAATGTCTTTGTTCATCTTCTTATCGCGGCTATCGTTTCCCGTCTTGCCGCTGCCTGCTGCGACGATGACGATCCCCGATATATGAGAGGCAGTTCGGTCGAAATCGATTGATCCGGACTGTACGTGGAAAGTGCCGTTCACTACCTCGTGGGTCGTGTTGAGCTTCATCTTGACCTCGCTGGCATCGGGATTGACGGCGAAAGTCTGATGCTGGGCGAGTGCGGTTTGAGAGAGTGCGACTGCGAGAACAAAGACTGCGAAGGACTTCATTGCATCTCCCCCTGGAAGGTCTTGACCACCGAGAGTTGATTCGGGTGAAGCTTGATTTCAGTTTGCGAACGCCTGTGGAGCAACAGCGGCGGGCTGGGTGACGCGTGTCAGCCTGGCCGTCACGCGCATCGCTCCGGGCCACACTCTGAGACAGAACGGCAGTACCGCACGCGCGAGTGAGCTGTTCAAGCCATTGGCTGCGAGTTCGGCAAGGCGCATCTGGGGCAGCATTGCGGAGCGCAGTTTTGCCTGAAAGACCGGCGCCGGCTCCGCCGCAAGATAGGCGGCGGCGGCACGGCGGGCAGTGTGCAGGGCGATGGAGATACCATCGCCGGTGAACGAAGGGATTACGGCGGCCTGATCTCCGACGCAGTAAAGCCCATCCTCGGTTGTGCGGCGGATGTAACCATAGGGGATATGAGTGATGGCGATCGGTTTGTCGAGCAGTGGCTCAGCACCGTCGAGCCGCATCGCGAGGTGAGGACAGTCCTGCTGCATCTTCGCAATGACGCTCTCCCAGCGAAGACCCGCCCGTGCGAAATACCGCTGTTTCACCACACAGCAGAAATTCGTAATGCCGTCTTCCACCGGTTGGATACCCCCGTAGCCTCCGGAATAGAGCGTCAACTCGGAGGCATCCCCCAGGTCAGCGGTCTGGGCGGCAGTCAGTCGGTAATACATCTTGAAGGCGACCCATTGGTGAGGGTCCTTCGGGCGACCGTGGCCGCGCAGATCGTGCTTGCCTGTGGCGAGAAAGGCGGTTGGAGCTTCGTATGTGGTGCCGTCGTCGAGCGTAGCTTGCCAGAGGTTGGCGGTCGCGCGGCTGAGCGACTGCGCACTGCGACCACGCTTAACGCGAACTCCGGCGGCGATAGCTGCGGCGATGAGCGCTGTATCCAGCGCTTTGCGCGTGAGCGAAGCCGCGGGAAAAGGCAGCGGAGCCTCCGCGGCGCGTCTGGCTGCGGCAAGGCGAACATGATCGATGGGCACCGAGCCAAGAGAGGCCACGTCGATACCAAGTGCGTGCAGGTCTTCAAGAGCCTCACCGCTTAGGAATTCTCCGCAAACCTTATGGCGAGGTGTGGGCTCGCGTTCGATCAGCGTGACGTTTCGTCCCTTTCGAGCAAGCGCGATCGAAGCCGCACAGCCTGCCACTCCACCACCGATGATCAGTACTTCGTCTTGCAAAGCTTTCCCTCCGAGTCACTGGATATTCAATCAACTTGTAGCGGACTCCACCTCTAGTAGACGTCCAGAACACTGTTCGGTACGCCATTCTGTACAAATCGTCATTTTGGGGCCGGTAAAGCTGGAATCGGAAGACGTCTAAGGTGTTAGAACGAGGTATTTGATGAGGCGAAGCGATTTCTTGGTCGTCGTTTTATGGACGATGACGGTAGGCACCGCAGCGCTTGCTGAACCGATTTCAGTGAGACATATTCAACGGCCAATGCACCGGTTTATGGTGGCGCGCTCCGAGGATGGAAAAACCATTGCCAGTGGTGAGTTTTCGCAGATTGTGCAGGGCGATGAAGTGACGATGCGCCTGACCTATAAATTTGTGGATGGGTCGATTGACGATGAGACAACAACGTACAGGCAGCAGGGCACGTTTCGGTTAGTACGCAACCATCACATACAGAAAGGGCCGTTCTTTACAAAGCCCATCGACTTTACGGTAGAAGCCGCTACCGGCATAGTGACCAGCCGCACAATAGACAAGAATGGCAAGATACACGTCGAGAGCAAGCACATGAACCTGCCGGATGACCTGGCGAATGGCTTCGTTGGCACATTGCTGCTGAACGTGCCGCACAATACCACACCGTTTCGGGTGTGGATGCTGGCGCCAGTCGGCGGCGGGCGGTTGGTTCGGCTCCTGATCTCGCCGGACGACGAGCAGACGGTTCACTTGGCAGGACAGACCTTCAAGGCGACAGTGTTTCGCATTCATCCGGAGATGGGCGGCATCCTGAGGGTCATTGCGCGGCTGTTCGGCCTTCAGCCGAAAGATGTGATGGTGTGGGTACTGGAGGGTGAGGAGCCAGCGGTGGCGGTAATTGTTGGACAGCTCGGTGGTTACGGGCCTGTAGTCAGCTCGGACCTGGTGGAGACCAGCTTAGGGAAATAGGACATTTTTGGAAACCCACATCTTAAACTCTCATAACCGCCGGCCGACGATCAGTCGCGACGAGTGGTGAGTTCGTGCCAGTTGAGGCCGAGGTCGACGATTAGCAGTGATGCGAGGGTGAAGGCAATGACC
>Ga0210392_10001430_pt1 | contig 12557 bp, 7 predicted proteins | sample IncBWC30OmetaG_FD_161057 | JGI IMG/M metagenome (GOLD analysis project Ga0210392, IMG submission 161057) | Forest soil microbial communities from Barre Woods Harvard Forest LTER site, Petersham, Massachusetts, United States - Inc-BW-C-30-O ...
CATCACAGGTCCTTCCTCTGGCCCGGCTGAGCCGGGCTGCCCCAGCCGGGCATCCTCACCCGGCCGTTCGTCTGCGCCTACCCGGCTACGCGGGCGGCGATGTCGTCGCCAATCTCCGGGGTGACCCGGGCCGCCCAGGCACCCTGCCGCTCGACCATGTCGTCGGCCACGGCCTGCTCGATGCGGGCCGCCTCGGCGGACAGCCCGAGGTGCTCGCACAGCATGGCCGCGGACAGGATGGCCGCCGTGGGGTCGGCCTTCTGCTTGCCCGCGATGTCCGGCGCGCTGCCGTGCACCGGCTCGAACATGCTCGGCGCGGTCCGCTCAGGGTTGATGTTCCCGCTGGCCGCGAGCCCGATGCCGCCGGCCACCGCGGCACCCAGGTCGGTCAGGATGTCGCCGAACAGGTTGTCGGTCACCACGACGTCGAAGCGCTCCGGCTGGGTCACGAAGAACATCGACGCCGCGTCCACGTGGCAGTAGTCCACCGGTATCGCGGAGAACTCCTTGGCCATCGCGTCCACCGTGCGCTGCCACAGGTCCCCGGCGTAGGCCAGCACGTTGGTCTTGTGCACCAGGGTGAGCCGCCCGGACGCCCGCTCGGCGGCCCGCTCGAACGCGTACTGGACCACCCGGCGGACGCCGAACGCGGTGTTCAGGCTCTCCTGGGTGGCCACCTCTTCCGGGGTGCCCTTGCGCAGCACACCGCCCGCCCCGGTGTACGGGCCCTCGGTGCCCTCCCGGACGACCAGCATGTTGACCGCCTCGGGCCGGACATCGGCCAGGGGGGTCACCACCCCGGGGTAGAGCCGGACCGGGCGCAGGTTGACGTAGTGATCCAGCTCGAAGCGGAGCCGGAGCAGCAGTCCGCGCTCCAGCACACCGCTGGGCACGGAGGGGTCGCCGACCGCGCCGAGCAGGATCGCGTCCTGGGCCCTGATTTCTTCCAGCACGGAGTCGGGCAGCGTCTCGCCCGTCCGGTGCCAGCGCTGCGCGCCGAGGTCGTAACTGGTCGCGTCGATGGAGATGTTCGCGGCCTGGAGAACCTTGAGCGCCTCGGCGACGACCTCGGGGCCGATTCCGTCGCCGCCGACCACCGCGAGCTTGATCGCTGAAGATGCCATGCGCGTACCTTACTGGTCGTCCACGGCCGGTGACGCTCCTCCGTTGTCCCGCCGGTCCAGGGCTATCTGCAGGGCCTGCTGAGCTGGCCCAGCGGGGGCTGGGCGGGGTGACGGCGCGGGCTGATTCCACGGGTACATGTCGTACACGGCTGGCACTCCTGATGAGGCTGGCTGCTCACCCCGGGCCGCCCAGGCGGGCTGGTACACAGGATGAGGTTCCCTGGGGCGGACTTACGGCCAGCACCACAACCCGCAGCGGGTGGCCGGCCTACCCTGTCAGGCCCCGCTACGGCCGCTAAAGATGGATACGAAGCGCCGCATATTGTTGGTCATCCTAGTACCTGGCTGAGCCGTTGTCGCCCGGGCCCCGGATCCGTCTCTCATGCTGAGACAGATCCGCTCGGGACAGCCGGTGGCTAGCGCTCCTCGAGGTCCACGGTCCGGCCTACCACGGCGCCGATCGTGGACGCGATGTCATCCAGCACGACGGCCGGGATGGCCGAGTCGACGGTCAGCACGATGAGCGCGTGACCGCCGCGGGCATCCCGGCAGACCTGCATGCCGGCGATGTTGATGCCCTCACTGCCCAGGATCTGGCCCACCGTGCCGACCACGCCAGGCCGGTCGGTGTAGGTGAGGAAGACCATGTGCTCCGCGGGCGCGATCTCCATGTCGAACCCGTTGACCTCGACCAGCTTCTCCAGCTGCCGCCGCCCGCTGAGCGTGCCGCCAACCGACACGACCTGGCCGTCCGGCATGATGCCACGCAACGTGACCAGGTTGCGCCAGTCCGGGCTGTCCGCCTCGGTGACCAGGCTGACCTCGACCCCGCGGTCCGCCGCGAGCAGCGGCGCGTTCACGTAGGTCACCGGGTCCTCCACCACATCCGCGAACACGCCCTTGAGCGCGGCCAGCTGGAGTACCCGGACGTCGTGGCCGGCGATCTCGCCGCGCACCTCGACATCGATCCGCGCGGCCATCCCGCCAGCCAGCGCGGTGAAAATCCGGCCCAGTTTCTCGGCCAGCGGCAGGCCCGGCTTGACATCCTCGTGCACCGCGCCGCCCTGCACGTTGACCGCGTCCGGGACGAACTCACCGGCCAGCGCGAGCCGCACCGACCGGGCCACCTGGGTACCCGCCTTCTCCTGGGCCTCGGCCGTGCTGGCGCCCAGATGCGGGGTGCCCACCACAGACGAGAAGTCCAGCAGCGGGTTGCCGGTGGCGGGCTCGGCGGCGAACACGTCGATGCCGGCCCCGGCCACCCGGCCTTCCTTCAGCGCGAGCGCCAGGGCGTGCTCATCCACGATGCCGCCGCGGGCTGCGTTCACAATGCGCACGGCCGGCTTGACCAGGTGCAGTTCCCGGTCCCCGAGGAGGCCGGCCGTCTCCGCGTTCTTGGGCAGGTGCACGGTGATGAAGTCGGCCTCGGCCAGCAGCCCGTCCAGGCTGGTCAGCCGGACGCCAGCCTGGGCGGCCCGGGCCGCGGGCACGTACGGGTCGTAGGCGATCACCCGCATGCCGAAAGCGGTCAGCCGCTCGGCGACCAGCACGCCGATCCGGCCGAGCCCGAGGATGCCGGCCACCTTGCCGTTCAGTTCCACGCCGGTGAAGGCGGACCGGCGCCACTGGCCGCCGCGCAGCGACGCCGCCGCCTGTGGCACGTTCCGGGCCACCGCGAGCAGCAGCCCGACCGCGTGCTCGGCCGCGCTGACGATGTTCGAGGTGGGCGCGTTGACCACCATGACGCCCGCCCGGGTGGCCGCCTCGACGTCCACGTTGTCCAGGCCGACACCGGCCCGGGCGACCACCCGGAGCCGGGGCGCGTCGGCCAGGGCCGCGGCATCGACCTGGGTGGCGCTGCGCACGATGAGCGCGTCGGCGGTAGCCAGCGCGGCGAGCAGTGCGGCGCGGTCCGTGCCGTCCACCTGCCGGACGTCGAAGTCGGCTTCGAGCTGGGTGATGGCGGCCGGCGACAGTTCCTCAGCGATGAGTACGACAGGTGCAGGCACGGCGGTGGCCCCTCGTGTCGGTCAGCGGAGTTCTCAGTCTAGCCAAGCTTGTGAAAGCGTTCACGAATCGCACCGCCGTGCGCTCCCCGGCCGCCGGACCGGGCGGCTAGCGGGCTGGCGCCAGTCCCGGGCAGTCTGCCTGCCCGGGACTGGCGCCAGCGCCCCCGACGAACGGTTCAGGAACCCTCCGCGTCATCGGCCGAGTCGAGCCAGCTCATCAGCGGCCGCAACTGGGCGCCGACCTGCTCGATCTGGTCCGCACGGGAGGCCTCCCGCCGCTTCAGGAAGTTCGGCCGGCCGGAGTCGAACTCTTCGATGAGTTCCCGGGTGAACGTGCCGTCGCGGACCTCGGCCAGGATGCGCCGCATCTCCTCGCGGCTCCGCTCGTCGACCAGCCGGGGGCCCCGGGTGTAGCCGCCGAACTCCGCGGTGTCCGACACCGACCAGTACATCTTGGAGATGCCGCCCTCGTACATCAGGTCCACGATCAGCTTCATCTCGTGCAGGCACTCGAAGTAGGCGATCTCCGGCTGGTAGCCCGCCTCGACCAGGGTGTCGAACCCGGCCTTGATCAGCTCGGACACGCCGCCGCAGAGCACCGCCTGCTCACCGAACAGATCCGTCTCGGTCTCCTCGGCGAACGTGGTGACCAGCGCGCCGGCCCGGGTGCCGCCGATAGCCTTGGCGTAGGCCAGGGTGAGCGGCCACGCGTTCCCGGTGGCGTCCTGTGCCACCGCGACCAGGACCGGCACCCCGCGCCCCTCGGCGAACTGGCGGCGCACCAGGTGCCCCGGGCCCTTGGGGGCGACCATGCACACGTCCACCCCGGCGGGCGGCCGGATGAGCTGGTAGCGGATGTTCAGCCCGTGCGCGAAGAACAGCGCGTCGCCGTCCACCAGGCTGGGCTCGATAGCCTCCGCGTACAGCGCACGCTGCACGTGATCGGGGGCCAGGACCATGATCAGGTCCGCTTCCTCGCATGCATCCTGCGGGGTGAGCACCCGCAGCCCCTCGTTGGCCGCGCTCTCCCGGCTGCGGGAGCCGTCGGGCAGCCCGACCCGGACGTCCACCCCGGAGTCGCGCAGCGACAGCGCGTGCGCGTGCCCCTGGCTGCCGTAGCCCAGGATGGCCACGTGCCGGGCCTGGATGACGCTGAGGTCGGCGCCGTCGTCGTAGAAGATGTCTGCCATTGCCTGCCTTCTGTTCGCTGCTTGCTTTACTGGGCCGCGCGGTCCACCGGGCGCAGCGCCCGGTCGGTGATCGACCGGCCGCCGCGGCCGAGCGCGACCATGCCGGACTGGACCAGTTCCTTGATCCCGAACGGTTCGAGCACCCGGATGAGGGCGTCCAGCTTGTCCCGGTTACCGGTCGCCTCGACGGTGACCGCGTCCTGCGCCACGTCGACCACCTTGGCACGGAACAGGGTCACGGTCTCCAGCACGCGCGACCTGCTTTCCAGGTCGGCGCGCACCTTGATGAGCAGCAGCTCACGCTGCACCGACGCGGGCTGCTCCAGCTCAACGATCTTGAGTACGTTGATCAGTTTGTTCAGCTGCTTGGTCACCTGCTCCAGCGGGTGATCCGCGCAGTCCACCACGATGGTCATCCGGGAGATCTCCGGATGCTCGGTGGGCCCAACCGCGAGCGAGTCGATGTTGAACCCGCGCCGGGAGAACAAGCCGGCGATCCGGACCAGCACGCCCGGCTTGTTCTCCACCAGCACGGAGAGCGTGTGCCTGTTCATGGTCGGCTCCTGATCACGGGCCCGGGCCAGTCCCTGGCTCATTCGGTCACATCCCAGTCCGGTGCCATGTTCCGCGCGACGACGATGTCGTCGTTGCTGGTGCCGGCGGCCACCATCGGCCACACCATGGCGTCCCGGTGCACGATGAAGTCGACCACCACCGGCCGGTCGTTGATCTTCATAGCTTCCTCGATCACCGCGTCCACCTGGGCCGTGTCCTCGCAGCGGAGCCCGGCACAGCCGTAGGCCTCGGCCAGCTTGACGAAGTCGGGGATGCGCGTCCCGCCGGCCGCGGCCGGGTCCCGGCGCGGGGCCTGCTCCCGGCTCAGTGCCTCGTCATAGGTCTGGGCCACCTTGTCCAGGTCGGTGTTGGAGTACCGCTCGTTGTAGAACAGCGTCTGCCACTGGCGGACCATGCCGAGGTTGCCGTTGTTGATGATGGCGATCTTGACCGGGATGCCCTCCACCGCGCAGGTGGCCAGTTCCTGGTTGGTCATCTGGAAGCAGCCGTCACCGTCGATGGCCCAGACGCACGCCGCCGGGCTGCCCACCTTGGCCCCCATGGCCGCGGGCACCGCGTAGCCCATGGTGCCGAGGCCACCCGAGTTGAGCCAGTGGCCCGGCCGCTCGTGCCCGATGAACTGGGCGGCCCACATCTGGTGCTGGCCCACCCCGGCCACGTAGACGGCGTCCGGGCCGGCGATCTTCCCGATCCGCTCGATCACGTACTGCGGTGCCAGCGAGCCGTCGGCCGGCTGGTCGTAGCCGAGCGGGTAGGTGCTGCGCCAGGCGTCCAGAAGGGCCCACCAGCCGGTCAGGTCGGGGCGGTGGCCGGCCTCGTACTCCGCGCTGACCGCGGCGATCAGTTCTGTGATCACCTCGCGGCAGTCGCCGACGATGGGCACGTCCGCGCGCCGGTTCTTCGAGATCTCCGCGGGATCGATGTCCGCGTGCACTATCGCGGCGCCGGGGGCGAAACTGTCCAGCTTCCCGGTCACCCGGTCATCGAAGCGGGCGCCGAGCGCAACGAGCAGGTCCGACTTCTGCAGCGCGCCGACCGCGGCCACTGTGCCGTGCATGCCCGGCATGCCCAGGTTCTGCCGGTGGCTGCTGGGGAAGCCACCCCGGGCCATCAACGTGGTGACCACCGGGATGCCAGTCAGCTCGGCCAGTTCCAGCAGCGCCGGGCTGGCCCCCGCTTTGAGCACGCCGCCGCCGACGTACAGCACCGGGCGGCTGGCCTCGGCGATCAGCCGTGCGGCCTCCCGCACCTGCCGCGAGTGCGGCCTGGTCACCGGGTGGTAGCCGGGCAGGTCGAAGATGGGCGGCCAGCGGAACTCGGTGGTCGCCTGCAGTGCGTCCTTGGCCACGTCGACCAGCACCGGGCCGGGCCGCCCGGTGGACGCCACATGGAACGCCTCGGCCACCGTGCGCGCGATGTCCGCCGCATTGGTGACCAGGAAGTTGTGCTTGGTGACGGGCAGCGTGATGCCGGAGATGTCAGCTTCCTGGAACCCGTCCGTACCGATCAGGCTGCTCGCCACCTGGCCGGTGATCGCGACTACCGGCACCGAGTCCATGTAGGCGTCGGCCAGCGGGGTGACCAGGTTGGTCGCGCCCGGGCCCGACGTGGCCATGCACACTCCGGGCCGCCCGGTCACCTGGGCGTAGCCGGCCGCCGCGTGGCCGGCGCCCTGCTCGTGCCGGACCAGGATGTGCCGGACGGAGGGCGAGTCGAACAGCGGGTCGTACAGCGGCAGGATGGCACCGCCCGGGATGCCGAATACGACGTCTACGCCGAGCCGCTCCAGGGTCGCGACCAGGGCGGACGCCCCGGTCATCTGGGTGCCGGGCTCTATTAGCCCGGGGGGGCGACCCCCCGGAGCCCCCCGATCGCCGCTCCGCGCCGAGTCCGGCGGAGCCGGACGAGGCGGCGCTTCTGCGGCCTGGCTGGGGCTCGCTTTTCCCTGGGGATCTGCGGCCTCCCGGGACGCGGCCCGGGCGGCCAGGTCACGCGGTGACGGTCCGCTGCCTTTCCGTGCTGGGCCTGCCAGCCGGGGACCGGGGGTAGCCGCGGTCGTCTGGTCGGTCATCGCAAGCTTCCTCGTCTGCGGTGGTGAGGTGCGGGGCAACAAAAAACCCTCGACGCCATGCGGCGGACGAGGGTAGCGCGCTGGTAGCCGGCTTGGTCAGCTACTCGCGCGCCTGCTGAGTACGAGAATCATGGTCCTTGACACGGGTATCACTCTGGCCCAGACCCGCGCTGACGTCAACTTGAGAGCACGTTCGTCTCAGCTGGCGAGATCGCGCCGCCGAAAGGGGGCTCCCTGCCGGTCCGGTCGCTGCCCGTGGCCAGGCTCCGCACGCTGCCCGCTGGCAGCGGCCCGGCCAGGAAAGCGCCCATCCCGATCGCACAGCCCAGCGCGGTGAGCAGGTCCCGCTGCTCGGCCCGCTCGATCCCGTCCGCCACCACCTCGATGTCCAGGTCCCGGCCGATCCGGGCGATGGCCCGGATCAGTGTCTCGGCCGCGGCGCGCACGCCCAGCCCGGCCACCAGGCCGGGCCCGATCCTGATCATGTCCACCGGGAACCGGCTGAGCCGGGCCAGCGCGGCGGTGTCGGTGCTGGAACTGTCGATGGCCAGCCGGACGCCGCGCTCACGCAGCTCGCCGAGCCCGCGCAGCAGCACGTCGCCGCCTTCGGCCAGCACCGGCCAGCCCACCTCCAGGATCAGCGCCTGCGGGGCGAGGCCGCTGGCGGACAGAGCCTCCAGCACGGACTCGGTGAACCGGGGGGCGCGGACCTGGCGCGGCGAGCAGCGCAGCCAGACACTGGCCTCCCAGCCGCTGCGCCACCAGCCCGCCGCTTGGGCGCACGACTCGCGCAGCATCCAGTCGCCCAGCTCGACGATCACCCGCGAGGTCTCCGCAACATCCAGGAACTCGGCGCGCGGCACGTCCATCCCGTCGCGGCGCCAGCGCGGCAGCGCGGTCACCCCGATGATGCGCGAGCTGGCCAGATCGGCCATGGGCTGGTACTCCAGCTCCAGCTGGCCCTCGGCCAGGGCCCGGCTGAGCTGCGCCGCGAGCTGCAGGCGGCGGCGCACGTCGGCATGCGGCAGCGGCGCGTACACCTCCAGCCGCCCGCCGCCGGCCTCCTTGGCCTTGGACACCGCAGCGTCGGCGTTACGCAAGACGTAGCCGGCCGGGCTGCCGTCGGCCAGCGCCACGCCGACGCTGGCAGACAGCGAGACCGCCCGGTCGGCGGCCCGGTACGGCTCGGTCGCCACGCTGGCCAGGATCCGTTCCGCCAGCTCGGTGATTTCCTGGGCGCTGGCCGCCCCGGTGACCAGGACCGCGAACTCATCGCCGCCCCAGCGGGCGACCGTGCCGCGCGGCGGCACGACCGCGCGCAGCCTGCGCGCCACCTGGGCCAGCACCAGGTCGCCCGCGCTCGGCCCGGCCATATCGTTCACTCCGGTGAAGCCGTCCAGGTCGACCAGGATGACCCCGGCCAGCCCCGGCTCCTCCCCCGTCCCGGCGGCCGACCCCTCCCCCGCCCCGGCGGGCGGCTCCTCCGCGGCGGCCGGCTCCTCCCCGGCAGTCAGCACGGCACCGAGGCGGCCCAGGCTGAGCGCTTCCCGGGCCCGGTCCTCCAGGTAGGCCCGGTTGGGCAGCCCGGTCAGCCCGTCGTGGTAGGTGAGCTGAGCGATCTGCCGGCGCAGCGCGACCAGGTCGCTCACGTCGCGCGCGGTGACCAGCAGCCGGTCCGGCGCGCCCTGGCTGCGGTGCCGGGACATCGTCGCCTCCACGTACCGCCAGGTGCCGTCGGCCGCCCGGACCCGGCAGGAGTACCGGATCTGGGTGGCCGGCTCGGTGGCCGCCTCGCGGACCGCGCGCAGCCCTTCCGGCTGATCCTCCGGGTGCACCAGGTCGGCCAGCAGCATCCCCTCGAGGCCTTCCGGCTGGTACCCGTAGTCGCGCACCGCGGGGCTGGCGTAGCTGATCAGCCCGGAGTAGTCGCAGACCAGTACCGCATCGCTGGTCCGGTCGGCCAGTTCGCGGAACTGCTGGCCGGACTCCTGCCACAGCCTGGCCCGCACGCCGTCCCGGTGCACCAGGATGATGATCCGGCCGGTCAGCGCGAGCACTGCGGTACCGCCGACCAGGGCCAGCACCGGCCGGGCCACCGGGCCGCCGGCCAGCGCCGCGCCGATCACCACCAGCGCGGCCAGCGCGGCGGCCAGCGCGGCGATGGCCGTCGTGGCGTGCAGCCCGGCCGCGGGGAACTGGCGGGCTTCCGGGTGCCCGGCGTCCCGCGCGTCCAGCCACGGCGCGCTGCCCAGCACGCACAGCCCGACGATCAGCAGCAACTGGGCCGCGGTGCCCGGGTGCCCGTTGCTGACCCGGGCGCCGACGGCCAGGGCGTCGCTCAGCGTGATCGCGAGCAACGCGACCAGCGGGGCCACGCCACGCCGCCCGGCCGCCACCGCGAGCGGCAGCAAGCCGCCCAGCACGAGCAAGTCGGCCAGCGGGTGGACCAGTTCGCCGGCGAACATGGCCGGGTCATCGCCGGAACGCGTGTAGGCGGCGCTGAACACAGTGATCCAGCAGATGATGAACAGCGCGCAGCCGAGCACGTAGGCGTCGGCGCCGAGGGCCAGCGTGCCGCCGAGCCGGCCGCGGCGCTGGGCCAGCGGGTGCCGCGCTGTCTCCCGCCGCGAGCGCAGGCTGGCCACGCCCGCGACCAGGGTGGGCAGCGCGAGCAGCCCGGGCAGGTCGGCCAGGGTGAGCGGCAGGGCCGCACCGGCGGTCGCGTTGGCCACCGCCTGCTGGCCGATCGCGCCCAGGCCGACCAGCAGCGCGGCCACCGCCAGCAGCCAGTAGCCGTGCCGGACGGGACCTGCGTGCCGGTCAGCCCCACGCCACAGGCTGGCCGCGCTGAGCGCAGCCGTCAGCGCCACCAGTGCGGTTACCACCTGTGCGAACAGGCTCACAGCAGGCCACCCGATGCTTGCGGGGGCACCGAGTCTCCTTCCACCGCGTCCGCCGCCGATGATGGGCCAGCGGAGCCTTGTGAGCCCCGGACTGGCGGTCCTGGGCAACCGAGCTACGGCGGTCGGCTACCAGGGCAAATCTGGACGCCCACAGGGTGCGCTGCGGGAGCCGCGAATGGGCTGATCGCGGGCATCGTCACGTCACGATGTAACTCACTTTAGGGCCCTTAGGTCACACTTCGATTGAGGAAGGGCGTCCGCCGGGCGTCATCTGGTTCTGAAAACTGTGCGGTCAGTAACTGCCAGCGATGACGTTCTTCAGTGGCTGGCCGGTGAGGAACCGGTCCGCCTGATCCCGCACGTAGGCCGCCATCCGGGCCAGCGACACCGGGGTGGACGCCCCCTCGTGCGGGGTAATGAACACCCCGGGCAGGTCCCAGAGCGGATGCCCGGCGGGCAGCGGCTCCGGGTCGGTCACATCCAGCGCCATCCGCAGCCTGCCCTGGCGCGCCTCCGCGACCAGCGCGTCGGTCCGCGCCAGCGAACCACGGGCCGCGTTGACCAGCAGCGCGCCGTCCTTCATCCGGGCCAGGAAGGTGGCGTCCACCATGCCGATGGTCTCCGCCGTCACCGGGGCGAGCAGCACGACCACGTCGGCCGCGGGCAGCAGCCTGGGCAGGTCGCTGACCGGGGCCACTCCTGCATCCTCGCGGGCGGACCGGGCGACGCGAAGCACGGCGACCTCGAAGCCGGCCAGCCGCCGCTCCACCGCGGCCCCGATCGAGCCGTAGCCGACGATGAGCACGGTCTTGCCGGCCAGGCAGTCGGTGAAGTGGTAGCTCCACCGCTGGGCCGCCTGCTCCCGGGCGAAGAACGGGAACTCGCGCAGCGCAGCCAGCATCGCACCGACCACCCACTCCGCCGTGCTGGCGTCGTGCACCCCGCGGGCATTGCACAGGGTGACCCCGGCCGGAACCTGCGGCCGCAGCCGGTCCACGCCCGCGGTCAGCGCCTGTACCACGGCCAGCTTGGGCAGCTGGCTGATGGCCGCGATGGCCGGCTGGGCCGGGAAGAACGGCGGCACGTAGAACTCGACCTGGCCGGCGCTGGCGGGCAGCACGGAACCATCAGGGACCACCACCTCGACCTCAGGGGCGCCAGGCAGCCCGTCCAGCGCGGCGGCGATCTCCGCCACCGGCACCCAGATCCGGGTCACGCCGGGCCGAGCCGGTCCAGGATCAGCTGCTTGACCCGGCTGGCGTCCGCCTTGCCCTGGGTCGCCTTCATCACGGCGCCGACCAGCGCGCCCGCCGCGGCGACCTTGCCGCCGCGGATCTTCTCGGCCACCTCGGGGGCAGCCGCGATGGCCTCGTCCACCGCGGCGGCCAGCGCCGCGTCGTCGCTCACCACGGCCAGGCCGCGGCTGGCCACCACCTCGTCCGGGGTGCCCTCGCCGGCCAGCACGCCCTCGATCACCTGCCGGGCCAGCCGGTCGGTCAGCGCGCCCGAGTCGGCCAGGGCACTCACCCGGGCCACGTCCGCCGGGGTGATGGGCAGGCCGGCCAGGTCGGTGCCTGAGTCGTTAGCCGTCCGGGCCAGTTCACCGAGCCACCACTTGCGGGCGTCGGTGGGCGACGCGCCGGCCGCGACCGTCTCGGCCACCAGATCCAGCGCGCCGGCGTTGTGCAGCGCGGACATGTCTTTGTCGGACAAGCCCCACTCGGCCTGCAGCCGGGCCTGCCGGGCACTGGGCAGTTCCGGCAACTGGGCCCGGATGTCCTCCACCCAGTCGGCCGGCGGGGCCAGCGGCACCAGGTCGGGCTCGGGGAAGTACCGGTAGTCCTGAGCTTCTTCCTTGCTCCGCCCGGCCGACGTGGTGCCGGTGGACTCCTGGAAGTGCCGGGTCTCCTGGACCACCCGCCCGCCGGCGTCCAGCACCGCGGCCTGCCGCTCGATCTCGTAGCGGACCGCGCGCTCCACCGAGCGGAGCGAGTTCACGTTCTTGGTCTCGGTTCGCATGCCGAATTCGGTGGCTCCCTTAGGCATCAGCGACGTGTTCACGTCAGCGCGCAGTGAGCCTTCCTCCATCCGCACGTCGGACACGCCGAGCGTGCGCAGCAGGTCGCGCAGTTCCGCTACGTAGGCGCGGGCCGCCGCCGGGGCCAGCTCCCCGGTGCCGGTCACCGGCTTGGTCACGATCTCCACCAGTGGGATGCCGGCCCGGTTGTAGTCGACCAGCGAGTAGTCCGCGCCGTGGATCCGGCCGTCGCCACCCATGTGCATCGACTTGCCGGTGTCCTCTTCCAGGTGCACCCGCTCGATCTCCACCCGCACCGCGCGCGGCTGCCCGTCCGGCGTGTCGTGCACCGTCACGTCCAGCCAGCCGTCGGTGCACAGCGGCTCGTCGTACTGCGAGATCTGGTAGTTCTTCGGCATGTCCGGGTAGAAGTAGTTCTTCCGGGCGAACCGGCACCAGCTGGCGATCGAGCAGTTCAGCGCGAGCCCGATCCGGATGGTGTACTCGATGGCCGCCCGGTTGATCACCGGCAGCGACCCGGGCAGCCCCAGGCAGACCGGGCAGACCAGCGAGTTGGGTTCGCCGCCGAACTGGTTCGGGCAGCCGCAGAACATCTTGGTCACGGTGCCCAGCTCGACGTGCGTCTCGAGGCCGATGACCGGGTCGT
>Ga0210392_10001431_pt1 | contig 12555 bp, 9 predicted proteins | sample IncBWC30OmetaG_FD_161057 | JGI IMG/M metagenome (GOLD analysis project Ga0210392, IMG submission 161057) | Forest soil microbial communities from Barre Woods Harvard Forest LTER site, Petersham, Massachusetts, United States - Inc-BW-C-30-O ...
CGTCGGCAAGGTCGGCGCTCTGCAAGACGCTCTAGATGCGAAACCAATCAGCGGCTCGATCGGCATCGCGCATACCCGCTGGGCAACACACGGCGTCCCGACCACGGAAAACGCTCACCCTCATGTGTCCCGCGGCAATGTCGCGATTGTGCATAACGGCATCATCGAAAATCACGAGACGCTGCGGGCGGAACTCAAAAACCTGGGCTACAACTTCACCTCGGAGACCGACACCGAAGTCATTGCGCACCGTATTCATCATCATCTTGCCTCCTCGCCGGATTTATTGACCGCCGTCCGCAAGACTGTGACCGAGCTGCAGGGCGCCTACGCGCTCGCCGTTTTGAGCGAGGCCGATCCGGAATGCATCGTCATGGCGCGCCAAGGCTGCCCCGCAGTCATTGGTTTGGGGATCGATGAGAATTTCGCCGCCTCCGACGTGGCGGCGCTGCTGCCGGTTACGCGCCGCTTCATGTTTTTGGAGGAAGGTGATGTCGCCGAGGTCAGGCGCAGGTCCGTCAGAATTCTCGACGCGGACGGCAAGCCGGCCGCTCGCGCGGTGAGAGAAAGCGACTTACCCGCGGACGCGGTAGAGCGCGGCCAGTACCGGCATTTCATGCTCAAAGAAATACACGAGCAACCGCGCGCGATCGCGCAGACATTGGAAGAGCGGGTCGCCGGCGGCAAACTGCTGGACGCCGCCTTTGGACCGGGCGCCGCCGAGATATTCAAGCGCGTCAAGGCTGTCCACATCGCCGCATGCGGCACCAGCTTTCACGCAGGTCTGGTCGCCAGCTATCTGATCGAGGAGCTTTGCCGCATACCCGCGCGGGTCGAAATTGCCAGCGAATACCGCTACCGCGATCCGGTGATCACGCCGGACACACTGTTCGTCACCATTTCCCAGTCGGGCGAAACCGCGGACACCTTGGCGGCGCTGCGCAACGCCAAACAGGCGAAGTACTTAGGGACGCTCACCATTTGCAACGTCGCCGAGAGTTCGATGGTCAGGGAATCGAACCTGGTGCTGCTCACGCGCGCGGGACCTGAGATCGGAGTGGCCTCCACCAAGGCATTCACCACTCAGCTCACCGCCCTCACCATGCTTACCATTGCTTTGGCTAAAAACGGTCCCGCCGCCGCCCAAGAAGGCGCATTGGTCTCACAATTGCTGCAGCTGCCCGCACTGGTGGAAAAGACTCTGAAGCTGGATGAAACCATTCAGGCGCTCGCGGAGATTTTCGTCGAGAAGCATCACGCACTGTTTCTCGGCCGCGGACCTCTGCAGGCCATTGCCATGGAAGGGGCGCTCAAGCTCAAAGAAATCTCCTATATCCATGCCGAAGGCTATCCCGCGGCTGAGCTCAAACATGGTCCCCTGGCGTTGGTCGATGAAGACATGCCCGTGGTCGCAGTTGCGCCCAGCAACGATCTTCTGGAAAAGCTCAAGTCCAACTTGCACGAAGTGCGCGCCCGCGGCGGAAAGCTATACGTCTTCGCGGACCCCGAGGCCGGTATGCAAAGCGAAGAAGGCATCACGGTGATCAAGATGCCGGTACACGCCACCGCGCTGCAAGCGCCGGCCGTGTTCGCCATTCCAATGCAATTGTTGGCCTACCATGTGGCCGTACTCAAGGGTACCGACGTCGATCAGCCGCGGAATCTGGCGAAGAGCCTCACGGTCGAATAACTCGTCTTGCGCGGCTCGTGGTGAACGCATGGCTATACTATGCGGCCATGCGAACACCAAAAACATTCTGCTTTGCCTTGTCTCTCATTTGTTCCGCCGTCGCGACTTCAGCGCCGGCAACCAAACCCGCGCCCGATTTGGATGCCATGGTGCAACAGATCATGGCGCAAGAGCATGTCGTCGGTGCTTCCGTGCTGGTGGCGCGGGGCGGCAAGGTACTTCTACACAAGGGATACGGCTTCGCTGACCTGGGCCTCGAAGCACCGGCCAAAGACGAAACCGTCTATCACGTCGTCGGACCCATGCTGCCCTTCACCGGGATTGCCGTGATGCAGCAGGTGGAACGGGGCAAATTGTCACTGGATGATGACATCTCCAAATTCATTCCAGAGTTTCCGCTACAGGGTCATCACGTAACGATTCGCCAGTTGCTCAATCACACGTCCGGCATCGTCGATTATCACTATCTCGGCGACCCCATTGAAGCCACCAGCCGGCAGCCCAAAGCGCTGGACGAAGTGATGGCGCTCTACGCCGGGAAAAACTGGGTGAACGACCCGGGGAAGAAATGGGACTGGTCCATCTCCGGCTTTCAACTGCTGGTCACGATTGTCGAACGGGTCACCGGCCAAAGTTTCCCGGACTATGTACAACAAAACATTTTTCAACCGGCGGGCGTCAAGTCCACGACGTACTGCGACGACTTTACCCTCGTGCACGGGCTCGCTCACTCGTACCGCCGATTTGCCGCGGGCTATGTTCCGGCGAATGAAAACGGCATGGCGTACAACTCGGACCTGCGTTTCTGCAGCACCGTTGGCGATCTGCTGCAGTTGTGGCAGTCCATCAAGAGTAAGAGCTTGGTCCGCCCGGAGACCTTTCGGCTCATGTCGACCGCGGAAGGCGCCGCGGCGCACATGAGTGCTCAGGATCCAAAAGCGCAATACGGCTTCGCGATGATTCTGAACCACGAAGATGATCACCGCCGCATCGGCCAGCATGGTTCGCTGATCGGTTATAGCGGCAGTCTCTATGATTTTCCGGAAGATCAACTCACGATTGCCGTGCTCACCAACACGGAAGGTCAAAACGCTTACGCCATCACGCGCGCCCTCGCTCGCGCCATCCTCGGTCTTTCTCCACTCCCCCCGACCGCGCCGGCAATGGAGCAAACGCCAGCCGATATCCCCGTATCCGAGAGCGAGCGTCGCCGGCTCGCGGGAACGTTTGTGCTGAAGCTTGTCCAAGTCTCCGGAAATCTGCACGATTCTTTCGCGCAATTCCGGAGAACCTACCGAGTGTTCGATGAAAACGGCCGCCTTATGATCCAGCCGCTGGGCGAGGGCCCCGAGCGGCTGCTCAAGCAAGACGACGGCAGCTTTTCCATGCGCTCATCTCCCAGCGCCCACATCTCATTTGTCCTGCAGAATGAGCACGCGATTGCCATGAAAATGGACTCGCCTGACTTTCCGCTGGCGGGAGATCGTGTCGGAGACGCGGACCCGGCAACATTTCACACGCAGTTGAAGTACTGATTGAATGCTCGCGAACCCAACGGTCTCGCAGCTGCCGAATTTGTTGGTGATGCACATCATGACCATGGAGGCCCGATTATGAATACTAATTTGGATAGTTGCCCTTCCCAGTCTCACTGCGAAAACCGTCGAGCGCTGTTGACATCAGCCGTGGGTATCGCGACGTTAGGTCTAGTCGGTGTTCCTCTGTTTGGCGCGCCTGGGCTGGCCGATGCAGCCGCGCTGACCAAGGATATGCGCGACAAACTTACGCCCGATCAAATCATCGAGACGATGAAGCAGGGCAACGAACGCTTTCGCGCCGGCAAGATGTCTACGCATGATTATCTCGCGCAGAAGCGGGCAACCGCCGCCGGACAATATCCAGCTGCGGTGATTCTCAGCTGCATAGACTCACGCGCGCCTGCCGAGATCATTCTCGACGCTCGTATTGGTGACACGTTCAACGCACGCATCGCAGGAAATATCGCCAATGACGATTTACTTGGCAGTCTGGAGTTCGCCTGCGCGGTGGCCGGCGCCAAAGTAGTCCTGGTCATGGGGCACACGGCATGTGGGGCGATCAAGGGCGCAATTGATGGCGCTCAGCTCGGAAACCTCACCGGCTTGTTGAACAAGATCAAGCCGGCGGTGGACATGACGCATTACCAGGGCGAGCGCACCAGCAAGAATGATGATTTTGTTGACGAAGTGGCCAAGACCAATGTGCGCCTGACCGTCGACGCGATACGTCAGCGCAGCGATGTACTAGCCGGCTTGGAGAAAGACGGCAAAATCAAGATCGTTGGTTCGATGTATCACCTGGCCGGAGGGCGTGTCGACTTTTCTACTTGAAGCAACGTTTGCGAGAGCCACGGGCACTTAGTGAATCAAATTGTCGCGGCGCAAGCGGTCTGCGATGGGTGCCGCGACGGTGAGGATCGCGTCTGACGTCGACTCGAGATTCTTGCTCGATGCTTCGGTATCCATGCGGTAGACCAGGGAGGCATTTTTAGTTTCGTAGAGATTCGACGACAGGTGAACCGAGCCCTTGAGGCTGGAAAGTGAAGGTGCCGTTTGAAACTCGGCATACACCACCGGCATGCCGTATCCGCCAAAACCACCCGCGTAGCCGTAGTCGTAGCCAAAGCCGTAATCGGTGGCCTTGTAGTAGCCGCCGCCGCGCGTGTCCATGCTGCCGGATTCCCCACTGCCCACTTTCGCCGCTATCAGCTTGGTTGCAAGGACCGCGTCCGCCTGCAGCGAGGCGACCACGCGCTCGATGTTCTCGCGGGTGAGCGGAACATCCTGGGGCATCGCGTTGCAGCTCACCAAAGCCTGCGTGCCTCCGCCTTTAATCTGCGATGCCAAGCCCCACTCGAACGCACACCGTTGATCGTAGTTCGGGCTGACGCCGACGATCAGTATCTTGGAGAAGGTTTGATCATGGGAAGCCGATCCCTGCCAGCCGCCCTTCACGCTGACGCTCTGGCATGACGCAAGAATTGCGGCAGCGAGCAACAACAGGGGGACCACCAATGGATACCTGGTCAGGACGAGCCGGGGGTCTGCGGCGATCATGAGCTAGTGTAACCTAATTCATGCCCACGCGAGGGCGTCCAATTCCCGTTGACACTGGGCAGCGTCCTTGAACCAAATCGTGTGCAGGCCGATCTTTTTCGCGCCCTCGATGTTCGCGAGCACATCGTCAATGAAGACGGTTTCTTCCGGCCGCAGCTGGAATGCGTCGAGCAGGTGCTCGAATATCTCAGGCTCGGGCTTCATCAATTGAATATCGCCGGAAATCACCACGCCGTTGAAAGCATCCCAGAAGGTGTGATGCTCGCGCAGATGCGCGTAGACCTCGACCGGCATGTTGGACAGACAGTACAGCGGTACTCCCCGCTGCTGCAGCGCGCGAATCAATTCCACGGTGTCCGGCTTTGCCACCAGCGAGTCGCGTACCGCACTCAAGATCGCCGCGACATCCTGCCGAGGCCAGCCAATGCGCAGTTCCAGACGCTCGATCAGTTCGGCTTCGCTGAGCGTTCCTCGATCGAACATGCGCCAATCCGCATGGCCGAACAGCGCATCTTTAAACGTAGCCCGCAATTCAGGCGCAGGCTGGAAGCGCGACACGATATGGTCGGGATTCCAGTCAAGTACCACGCCGCCAAGATCAAAGATTACGTTCCGTACGCCGCGCACCATGATCAATCCTCATCATCGCCAATCGGCATGCCCGGCGGGGCCTCGATGGATTTGGCGGCGACAAATTTTACCGGATCATTTTGAAACTGTTTTATGCGCTGAACCAGATACGCGTCGAGCGGCGAATTGGCATCGCTGTGCCGCTTGATATCGTCCAACTTCGCATAGGCGATCGCGCGCACTTGCACCGAGTCTTTCGGATCCGCCGCCAAGGTGAGCAGCGCCTCGACGGTGCGCGCGTAGACGGCCGCCTGGACTTCGGCAGCGAGGCCTCGATGGGTAGCCGGCGCCGCCTGTGGCGCGGCACGGTTGAGCTGAAGCGCTGCCTCAATAACCTCGCCCAGCGACGGTGTATTGGCGCGGGCATTGTATTCGACCAGGCGCGCTGCGCGTTCCCGGTCGAACAAAACTCCTAAAACCATATCCGCTGCGGATTCCGCGGCTGCAATCGGATCGAAGGTCAGACCGGTCTCTGCCGGCAGGGACTCGCGCGTGCGCTCGAACCCCGGAGGTCGGGGCGGAAACACTTTCAATAGCGATTCTGGCAGAGTCAAAGTGTCGGCGGACAGTGTCTTCAGGACCGCTTGCAAGGCCTTTCTCTGTTCCGGCGGCGAAACGATGGCGGCATTCATCTGACCGTCGCCGCGCAACTGATAGCGATAATCCAGGCCGCCGATGAGCTTGGTGGCTGCCTCGGCCTGGTAGCGATGCATGAGGTACAGCGGCACCAAGGTATCTTCAAGAGTCGCCAGCGGAGCCGCGCCGGGAATGGCGTTCTCGCCGAATCTGGCCAATGCCGCCGCACGGATCTTCATGATCCGCGTCAGCTCATCGGCCGCATCCGTGCCATTGTCCCAAAGGTGCGCGAACGGATGTGCGCCGCCTTGCGGCCGTGCGTCTTCGTCGGTGATATAGACCAGCCCCAAGCGGGCCGCATCGCCCAAAATGGCGTCGAGTGCAGTGCGCTCTTGAAACTCGTCCGAAAATTGCCGATAGCCGTAGTTGATCGCGACCTTGTCCCAGACGCCGATATTCACGGCGTAGGCCGACGACAAGTCCGGAACGCCGTTGCGATCGAGCGTGACCTGCGGATGCGGATAATCCATCACCGACACGGACTCCGAGGGAAGATGCGGAAATGCACTCGCGGCGAAGTTGTGCGCCAAGCCTAACGTGTGACCGGTCTCGTGAGCCGCCAATTGACGCGTGCGGGCTAACGCCATCGCAAGCATCGGGTCGCTCTCGGGCGGCAGTTTCTTGCCGGTGACATACGGCGATAGCAGCGCCTCGGCAATCAAATAGTCCTGCCGCCCGCGCAAAGAACCCAAGGTCACATTTCCCTTGATGATTTCGCCGCTGCGCGGATCAGCGACCGGATGACCGTAGGACCAGCCGCGGGTAAACCGATGCACCCACTGAATGATGTTGTAGCGCGCATCCATGGGATCGGCCCCTTCCGGAAGTACGTCTACACGGAAAGTGCCGGGAGCCCAACCGGCGGCTTGAAAGGCTTGATCCCACCAGCGCGCGCCTTCCACCAATGCCGTGCGGATGGGCTCCGGCGCGCCTCGATCGACATAATACTGAATCGGTTCGATCGGCACGCATGCCTGTGCACAGTGCGGATCCTGTTTGATCAGCCGATGCCTCACAATGAGCCGCTGATCGAGCGGCGCCCCCAGCGGCGCCGCGTAGTCACGATACTCAAACTGAAAATATCCGGCGCGCGGATCATAGCGCCGCGGCGTAAATCCGGGTTCCGGCAGCTCGAGAAAGGACTGATGTTCGCGCAGCGTCAGGGCATGAGAGTCCGGGGTCACTTCGCCCACGAACGATCCGCGCAGCGGTGCTTCCGATACAAAGGTGAGAATGGCTTCAACCTCGGTGTTCTTCGGAAATGCCTTGGTCGCATCGATGGCAATGGCTGAACGAGCCGCATCCAGCTTGTACGGCCCTTGTTTGCTCAACGCCTCCGATACGCCATGCACGTCGCGAAGATAGAAATCGGTGGCGTCCACCAACACCGCTCCGGACTCGCCCGCACCCGCCGGGTTCTCGGCGGCCACGGTGAAGCTGGCGAGGATTGATTCCGGAAACGATTGGCGCACGGCCAGCTGCTCGGCCGCATCGGGGGCCGAGCTGCGGAAAAATTCATTGGGCCGCACCAGGAGGATTTTCGGACCGACGCGCTCGAATCGAACCAGCTTCGCCGCCGACACCTGGCCGCGATCAAGACCCAGATCGTTCGACCCCGTTCCGTACGGGAGCGAATCGAAATACAGCATGTCGGCGTCAAGCCGGGGGATTTCCAGGTACAGCCTGCCGCTCTTGGCGTCCCAGTGCAGCGGCAAAAAGCCGGGCATGTGGCGCATCGCGGAGGTCTTTGCCTCGATGGACGGTATGCCGCTGCTCGAGGACAGTGATTCAGCTGCTCGCAAACAAGGCGGCAAGCAGAGAAGCAGCGAGACCACTATCATGACGCGCATGGGCCAATCCTCGGTACGTCGAAAGGTAAAAAAGCCACGTAAGGTACACGCTGCGGTCCCCACTAACAATTTCAGCGCCGCCTATTTCCGTAAATACTATCTAAACGCCTCAACCCGGGTGGTCACCGCCGCCGAGATGCGCAACCGCGCGGCGATCATCGCCAGCTCTTTGAGGCAGTGCCAAATTCCCGTGCGCCGAATCCTCGACGCCGGCTGCGGCATCGGTTTGTTACGCCAGCCTTTCAAGGAATTTCTGCCGGGTGCGCACTATGTCGGCCTCGAGGCAAGCGACTATCTGTGCGGCCGTTTCGGCTGGACCCAAGGCTCGGTGGCCGACTTCGCGCCGCGCAAACCCTTCGATCTGGTGATTTGCTATGACGTCTTGCAGTATTTGACGGACGCACAAGCCACGCGCGCCATTGCGAACTTCGCGCGGCTGAGCCGTGCCGCGCTGTACGTGTCGGCGCTCACGCAAGAGGATTGGCGTGCCAATTGCGATCGCAGCCGAACCGACCGAGCGGTGCATCTGCGCGCCGGCGCCTGGTACCGGCGACGGCTCAACAAGTCGTTTCGCTATGTCGGCTTCGGTATTTGGGTGCGCAAATCCGTCACCGCCATTCTTTGGGAAATGGAGCGGCCGTAAAATCTCACAAGTTCTCCAAGATCCATGCGGCCAGCGCCGCATGCACAGGCTCCGCCGCGCCGAAATCCGCGCGCGCGTTGTTGACCAGCGAGACCAGTACGTAGGCTTTGCCCGCGGAGGTGGTCACGTATCCGGCGACGCCGCTGACGCCGTCCAGGTGTCCGGTCTTGAGGCGCACTGATCCGGCGGGGGTGCTTTTCATGCGCGAGCGAAGGGTGCCATCCATCCCCGCCAGGGGAAACGAGGCAAGATATTCGGGGGCGAACCGGCTGTGGTATGCGGCGTTCAGGATTTTTGCCAATTGCAGCACCGTGATATGCGTACTGCGCGAGAGACCGGATCCATTGTCGATGTCCACGCCGCTCAGGTCGAAACCTCTTTCGCGGGCCCAGTCGGCGATGACGGCGGCGCCCTTCTCCAAGGTCGCCGGCTCACCGTAGCGCTCCTTGCCCAGCGTCAGGAGCAAGTGCCGCGCCATCAGATTGTTGCTGTGTTTGTTGGTGAGCCGCACGATCTCCGCCAAACTCAACGATTGGAATGTGAACAGCGGTTTGGCATCCGCAGGCGTCGGCTCGACGCGCAACGTGCCGCGGAACTCGCCGCCCGCCGCCCGCCACAACTGGACAAACGTGCCGAAGGCGTAAGTGGTCGGCTGCAGCAGCACGCGCGCAAAAGTGCGCTCCATGCAACTGGGCGATAGCGCACCCGAGAAAATCACCCGATCCGAATCTACCGATGCCACTTTGAAGTCGACGCGTCCCGCCGATTCGTTGCAGCGGCCGGGCGTAAAGCGAATGTGATTCTCGACCTCGAGATTTACCGGCGCGGGATTCGCGACGATATCCACGCGATGCGCATCCGCGTCGGCGGCTATTCTGAAGTCGATCGATTGAAAGTTGACCAGCAGCGCGTCGGGCAGCACGTTGTACGTGCGATTCGGTCGCCCGTCGAATGCACCCGGATCCTCCTTCGGCAGGGAAAATGCAGTGTTATCGATCACAATGTCGCCTGGAATCGTCAAGCCAGTAGTACGCAGGCCTTGCACGAAGCTCCACCATCGCTCCAGGGTCATGTAGGGATCGCCGCCGCCCTGCAGGTACAGATCCCCGTCGCGGGTCCAGGCACGGGTTTGCCAGGTATATACCGGGCCCAGCATGTCCAGCGCGGCATAGGTCGTTACGGTTTTGATCGTGGAAGCAGGGCTTCGCGGCGTATCGGGATTGTGACTCATCACGATGCGGCCTGAGTCCGCATCCACGATCACAAAGCTTGAGGCGCTGGACGGCAAGTGCTGCGCCGCCAGCAGCTGCGTGATGGCGGCGGGCACGGCATGCGTTGAGACCGCTGCGGCCGCGGTGGCGGACAGCGCCGCACCGCTGACGCAGGTCAGGACGGTACGCTTGAGTGCAAGCATGATCGGTTTCATCAGTTGAGCGGCAGCGCGATGCGCTGCCAGGCGCGCGAGCGCCAGCGAAGATACAACATAAGCCCCAGAAAAAAAATGTAAATCAATGCTGCAAACCAGCCGCCGACCGCGCCCAATCCATACTGCGGCAACCAGTCAACCCAACCCTGGCCTGCCGAGAACGAAAGGCTGTGCGCCAGCGGCACGAATACCAGCCACGACAGCGCAAGAACCATGATTGCCGGAAGGCGCACGTCGCCCGCGCCGCGCAGGGTTGCGCTGCTGCTGATGTTGAGGCCGTCGAACAATTGATAACCGGCGGCGATCCAGAGCAACGTGCCCGCGCGCGCGACCACACGGGCGGCATCCGGATCCGCACCGTTGGTGAAAAAAGGCAAAACCCAGGGACCCAATGCCGCCAGCAGCACGCCGATCGCGCCCATATAGAGCACCGCGATCAGGATAATGCCATTGCCGACTTTCAACGCCCAGTCCTTGTGATGCGCGCCGATCGCCTGACCCACCAGCGTCGTGCCCGCCATCGCGATGCCCACGGCCGGCATGTAGCAAAACGATGTCAGCATCATGACGATCTGGGTCGATGCGCCATCGACGGTGCCCAGGCGTACCTGCATCAGTTGGAACAACGCAAAACCGAGAATATCCGCAGCAATGAGCAAGCCCATCGGAAAACCCAACTGCAGCTGACGCCAGAGCGCCCGGCCGCGAAGCCGCGTGGTCAGGTGCGATCGAAAGCGCTTGCGCGTTGCCGGCCCCAAGAACCAAACCAATGCTGCCGCAACGCCGATGAGCTGCGCGGCATTGGTCGCCCAGGCGGAACCGGCAACCCCCATTCCGAGATTGAACATGAACAGCTGGTTGAGCAGCGCGTTGATCACCGCGACACTGGCCGCGATTCGCAGCGTCACGGTGGGGCGGCCAATCCCGTTGAAGAAGCCCAACACCGCCCACAGCGCCACGCCCAGCGGACCGCCCAGCATGCGCGGGAACCAGTAGGTCAGCGCCAGCCGCTCAATTTCCGCGGGCAGTCCAAACGGACCAAAAATTTTTGCACCGGTGAGCGCAAGCAGCGCGAATACAGGCACGGTAAACAACGAGGCCCACAAAGCAGTCCAGGTGGCCTGCGACGCACGGGCGTAGCGCCCGCCGCCGTAGGCCTGCGCCACCAAGGTTTGCACCGCGAGACCCACGCCGCCAAACAGCAGTCCGAATACCAGTACGGGCCAGTACACCGCGCCGATGGCTGCGGTGGCAGCGGGCGATACTCGACCGATGAACCAGGTATCGGTGGCGTTCAGCACCGCCTGCACCGCGCTATTTACCATGAAGGGGAACGCCAGGCTGCCCACGGCAATGTAGTCGAGCCGCGGCCGGCCGCTTCTACTCAAGACTTGCCCGGGAAGCAATTCTATCGGCTCATCCACTTCAAGATCCTGCTCAGACTGGCTGCGTGGTAAATCCCGGGTAGGATGCGTGAATGGGATCAAAGATGCGACGCAATTTTTCCGGCTCCTTCATCGCACAGGACCGCGGCAACGGAGCGTGGCGACTCGCTCGCGCAGCGCCGCACGAACTCGACGTGTTTCTTCGCGAGGTGGAACCGCGCGCGACGCAGGCCTTCGAAAAAGCGCTCATCGTCGACTTAGGGATCGAGTGGCATGCGGAGAAAGCACTGCTGACTTTTCTGTCCGGCGGCAAAGTCGCGAGTGTCGAAGCATCGAGCGCAATCGTGCACGAGCCACTGGGGACTCTGTACGACAGTTTGCCGCTGGCCAGCATCGATGCCAATGCCCGGCGATTTTGGCGCAGAGTGTTCCGCCTGGTGCGCATTCCCGGAGGCCGCTACCTGCTCAAGGTTTTGACCCGCCAACGCGGGCGGCGATAGGGTTTAGGCATCGAAGCGGGAGGTACATCACAAGAATCCGCATATTTTGTCAATTTTTGAGCTTTCGCGCCGTTGACGTACGCGCCTGCTCCCGGCTTCTTGCGTTGAATTGCGACGCTCGTCAATGCTGTCAAGCAGGGTTTCCAGCACATTGATTCGTGGCTTTAACCCGAAGAATTCCCTAAAGATGGCATCCGTGCTGGATATCAAGTCTAACGCCGTCGAATCGCCGTCCGCGGACGCATCGTTCGATCCGTACGGCCGGCTGCTGCGGATGCTCATGCCGAGCCTGCGCGGGGTGGTCGTGCATGATGGCTATTCCAACTTGATATGGGCATCAGACGAGTGGGATTTGAGCGATGAGCCGGAGCTGATCAACGACGCCATCGCGAATGCTCTTGCAGATACCAGCGAGTTTCCCGGTATCGCGAGAACCATCGATGCGGATCGGGTGGTCTATGCCTTCGCCGTACGCGGCGAGCACATCGAGTTGCTGGGAATCGTCAGCCTGGTAGTGCGCTTGTCGGGTACACAAATTGAGCCGCGCCCCCTGCAAACCGTTCGCCAGCTGGTCCAACCGGCGCTTGAATGTTTGCGCCGCGAGATGGCGCTGCGCGCAAAACTGGGATCCAGCGAGCGCGATCGAAGCGTCAAGGAGCGCGACCTTGAACTCATGGTGGAGATCTCCTCCAACCAAGCC
>Ga0210392_10001432_pt1 | contig 12549 bp, 13 predicted proteins | sample IncBWC30OmetaG_FD_161057 | JGI IMG/M metagenome (GOLD analysis project Ga0210392, IMG submission 161057) | Forest soil microbial communities from Barre Woods Harvard Forest LTER site, Petersham, Massachusetts, United States - Inc-BW-C-30-O ...
GAACCTGGAGGTGCAGGTGAAGAATGAAAGCGGCGACCAGCAATCCATCATCCTCTCGGCGGTGGTGGTGGATGCGAAGGGCAACGTCTGCGCCAAGTTTGCGAGCGACGCGCTGGACCTGGTCAACGGGCAGACGGAGGTGTTCACCGCGAACGGCAAGCTGGCGGATGCGAAATTCTGGAACGATGAGACGCCGAACCTTTATGACGTCTACACCCTGCTCACCGTGAACGACAAGGTCGTGGATGTGCAGAAGATCCGGACCGGTTTCCGCAAGGCGGAGTTCAAGGGTGGTGCGGGTACTGGCGGCGTGTGGATCAACGATAAATATGTCTGGCTCACGGGCTACTCGCAGCGCAGCAGCGACGACTGGGCGGGATTGGGCGAGGCGTATCCGGGCTGGATGCATGATTACAACGCGCAACTCGTCCGCAGCACGCACGCGAACTACATCCGCTGGATGCACATCTCGCCGCAGGCGGTGGATGTGCGGTCGTGCGACCAGGCGGGCATCGTCATCGTCTGCCCGGCGGGCGACAAGGAACTCGATGCCAAGGGCCGGCAATGGGAACAGCGCACGGAAGTGATGCGCGACTCCATGATCTATTTCCGCAACAACCCGAGCATCCTGTTTTGGGAAGCGGGCAACAATTCCATCACGCCCGACCACATGAAGGAGATGGTGGAGTTGCGCAAGCAATGGGACCCGAATGGCGGTCGCGCGATGGGCTGCCGGACGTTGAATGATGCCGGCAACACGCCGGTGGCGGAATATTTCGGGGTGATGATCGGGCAGGACCCGCGTACGGACAAGCTCACCAACAACACCGTGCTGTTCCGCGCCTACAGCGGTGAGCGCCGCGACCGCGCGCCGTTCGTGGAAACGGAAGATTTCCGCGACGAGGCCGCGCGCCGGTTCTGGGATGATTTCTCGCCGCCGCATTTCGAGTTCAAGAAAGGTCCGAACGACACTTACGACTGGAATTCAGAAACATTTTGCATCGCCGCCGCCGAGCGTTATTACGCGTATGTCAGCAATGAGATCTCCAACACGAACCCGGCGCATGCCAAGTGGGCGGCCTACGCCTCCATTTACTGGTCAGACTCGAACGCGGATGGCCGGCAGGCCAGCAGCGAGGTCTGTCGCGTGAGCGGCAAGGTAGATTCCGTGCGGCTGCCGAAACAGGCGTACTACACTTATCGCGTGATGCAAAGTACAACGTCGGACATCCACATCATCGGGCATTGGAATTATCCGACGAACACGGTGAAGACGATGTATGTGGCCGCGAGCCACTGCGACAGCGTGGAACTGTTGGTGAACGGGAAGTCGTTGGGTAAATCCAGCACGCCGACGAACGGATATATCTTTGAGTTTCCCAATGTGACATTTGCCGCCGGAAAAATTTCCGCCGTCGCCAAGGCCGGGGACAAGGTGGTGGCGAAAGACGAGATTGAAACCGCGGGCGAGGCGAAGAAGATCAAGCTGACGCCGCATGTCGGACCGGCCGGGCTGCAGGCGGATGGTTCGGATGTGGCGTTCTTTGACGTGGAAGTCGTGGATGCGCAGGGCCGCCGCTGCCCGACCGACGAGGCGCGGGTGGATTTCAAGCTGGACGGCCCGGCCATCTGGCGCGGCGGCTATAACAGCGGGAAACTGAATTCCGTGAACAACACCTGGCTCGACACCGAGTGCGGCATCAACCGCGTGGCGATCCGTTCGACGCTCAAGGCGGGGGCCATCACGCTCACGGCCACGCGGGAGGGGCTGGAGCCGGCGACGGTCAAATTGGACTCCAAGTTGGTTGACATCCGGGACGGGCTTGCGCAACCCTGACGTTGATGAACTGGTTTACGTGGGCTTTATTATCCGCGTTTTTTGCCGGCCTGACCGCGATTCTGGCCAAGGTGGGCGTGGCCGGAATGGATTCCAATCTGGCCACCGCCATCCGCACGACCGTGGTGCTCGTCTTCAGTTGGGGCATCGCGCTCGCCACCACCAACATGACGGTGCTGCGCACCCTGCCCCAGCGCACCTGGCTGTTCCTGGTGCTTTCCGGCCTGGCCACCGGTCTTTCCTGGCTCTGCTACTTTCGCGCGTTGCAACTTGGCGAGGCATCACGCGTCGCGCCGGTGGACAAGCTCAGCGTTGTTTTTGCGATCGTGCTCGCGGTCATCTTCCTGCGGGAACAGCTCACCTGGCAACAGTGGGCGGGCGGCGCCCTGATCGTGGCGGGAGCGGTGGTCTTGGCATGGAAATGAACCATGCGCTTGCGATAGGCAGAAATATTTTTGGTTGCATTGCGGCGGGCAGTCGCCAGATAATCTGGGCGGTAATGGAGTTTGCCATCCCGCATGGGAAAACCGCCTGATGTTCAGCGCTGATGACTCCTACGAATAAACATACGTTCGCAGGATACTTATGAACATCGCATATCTGTGGGTCGCAATCGGCGGGGCAGTGGGCAGCGTGAGCCGTTACTGGCTTTCCGGCCTGGTGGCATCGCGGTTCGGTGAAACATTTCCTTGGGGCACCCTCGTCATCAACGTCACGGGCTCGTTCATCATCGGTGTTGCCGCCGCGCTGGTTAGCTCGGAAGGCCGGATGGATTCGCAGTCACGCGCCTTCACCACGCAGTTCTTGATGTATGGCATTTGCGGCGGCTACACGACTTTTTCCTCCTTCAGCCTGGCAACGCTAAAACATCTGCAAGAACGCCAGTGGCTTTATGCCGGTGGCAACATCCTGTTATCCGTCGTACTGTGCATGGTGGCCGTGTGGCTGGGCTATTTACTCGGCTCAATGTTCAATTCGATGAAAGGAAATTGATATGCAAATCCCGACTGATGCCGTCCTGCTACGGATTTTTCTCGGCGAAAGCGACCGCTGGGAGCACAAGCCGCTCTACGAAGCCATCGTGCTGGCCGCGCGCGAGGCGCATCTGGCAGGCGCGACGGTACTGCGCGGGCCGATGGGTTTTGGCAAGGCCAGCCGGCTGCACACGGCCAAGATTTTGCGCCTCTCCATGGACCTGCCGCTGGTCATCGAAATCGTCGATAGCGAAGAAAAGATAAATGCCTTCCTGCCCACCTTGGATAAAATGATGGGCGGTGGGCTGGTGACGTTGGAAAAAGTGAAGGTGTTGCAGTATCGTGCGGGCGAAACAAAACCATCAAACAGCTAAGCACATGGGGGCAAGCATCACAGCTTATATCGAGATCGATGACAATACTCAGCCAGGCGAGCTGCCATTCACATACGATCCTTCCGTTTGGGATCTTTCATCAAATTACGTACTTGCTGGTGGCAAGCATTATGAATTTTATGCGGCCATATGTGGCGTGCGCAACAAAAGTGGGATACCCCCATTATTCCCGTGCCGCGGTCTCCCACCAAGGCCCACACCATTTAAATACAGATTCGATGCGGATGACCCGAATGTAAGCTGGCTGACTTTATCCGAAATCCGCAGCGCCCTCGAACACATGCGGGTTAACATTGCATCATTGGACAAGTCCGTGCAGTTGGTATTGCGCACAATGCAGACTATAGAAGATTTGTACGGACGTGATCGAGTCCGTCTTGTCTTTGAGGTATCTGATTGATGCCTGCTAAATTTGAGAGGCGGTTTACAAATTTCCTTTTAGCATCATTGAATAATTTATGAATCAATCTGAACTGGAGCAAATATTACACGACACGCTCGCGAAGTTTAATTCTGAAACCGGCACCATCCACAAGCTGCATGAACCGACGCAATTGCTGCGCCTGCTGGCGCAGGTGGGGTTGCCACCGCAATTGATGGACATGGTGACCATGATCCCGGTCGGCAAGGGTATCGCAGGCGAATCAGCGCAGAAGAACCAGCCGGTGACCATCTGCAACCTGCAAACGGATACCAGCGGCGTGGCCAAGCCGGCGGCGAAACAGACCGGCGTGGGCGGCGCGTTGTGTGTGCCCATCCGTGCGGGCGACAAGGTCTTGGGCACGCTGGGCATCGGCACCAAGCGCGAACACGAATATTCCGCGGCGGAGATCAACGCGTTGCAGGACATCGCCAACTCGCTGGCGGGGCAACTGACTTGAAGCGTGAGTCCAACCATGTTCCAAAGCGGCGGTAAACCGCACGCACTCCAGACGCTCCGCGAATGCCATGCGTCTTTCAAATCGCGCGAAGCGTCTGGAGTGCGGCCGCTTCAGCGCCGCTTTGACCGTTGCGGGCTTTAACCGATGAGTCGGCTAGGAAAAATCTCTGAATTTCTCGCGCTACGGCGCAATACTTCGCTGCTGCTGGTCGCCCTTGTGCTTGCAGGCACGGGCGAAAAGCTCTGGCTCGGCTTCGCCCCCAAATACATCGAAGTCCTCTCGCAAGGCATCCTCACGGCGGCGCAGATCGTCCTCGTCATCGGGCTGTTTGACGCGCTGCAAACTTTTCTTGGTGCGGTGTATGCGTATCCCGGCGGCTGGCTGACAGATCATTGGGGGCAACGAAAGTCCCTGCTGCTGTTCAGCCTCATTTCCATCGCGGGCTACGTGCTGGTTTTGGTCTGGCACCATTGGCTGGCGTTGCTGGTCGGTTCATTTTTGTTTTTGGCGTGGAGCGCACTTTCGTTGCCGGCGACGTTCTCGGTCGTGGCCACGTCGCTGGACAAGAGCCGGCACACGATGGGCATCGGCGTGCAGTCCATGGTGCGGCGGGTGCCGATGATGCTGGGGCCGCTCATCGGCGGCTGGCTGCTCACGCGGTTCGGCTGGGCGGACGGTGTGCGGTACGCGCTGCTGCTGTGCATCACGATGAGCCTGCTCACGGCGGCGTTTCAATGGCTGATGTTTGAGCCGGATGACAAGGCGGCGAAGGCGGCGGCGAAACCGGTGGTGAATATGAGTTTTGTCCAGGTCGCCCGGTCATTCACCCCGGCCCTGCGCGAACTGCTGGTCAGCGACATCCTGATCCGGTTCTGCGAACGGATTCCGTATGCGTTCGTCATCCTGTGGGCGATGGATCATGGCGGCGTCACGGCGCAACAATACGGGTATCTGGTGGCGTTCGAGATGGTTGCTGCGATGGTCTGCTACGTCCCGGTGGCGTATCTGGCGGACAAGTACGGCCGCCGGCCGTTCGTGCTGATCACGTTCGGGTTCTTCACGCTGTTCCCGCTGACGCTGATGATTGCGCACAGCTTTGGCTGGCTGGCGCTGGCGTTCGTGGTGCGCGGGTTCAAGGAATTTGGCGAACCGGCGCGCAAGGCGCTGATCATCGGCGAGGCGACGCCGGAACTGCGCGCGCGGACATATGGCGCGTATTATCTCATCCGCGACTGCGTGGTGACGAGCGGGTCGTTCCTCGGCGCGTGGCTGTGGCACCTCGGACCGCAGGTGAATTTTCTGGGCGCGGCCATCTGTGGCGCGCTGGGTACGGTGTGGTTTTGGTGGTTTATTTACCGGAAGGAAAATTAGGCGCTCCGCTCACCCTGGCAACAACGGATTGAATCCGGCGATGCGAAAATGTTTGTCCGTCGCCAGCGCATCGGTGAGCCGAAGCTCCTTCATGACGACAAAGCTCGCGCAATCAGTGAACGAAAATTCCTGATCAAGATGCTTCAACATAAAATTACGCGCCGTCGCAAAACGATCTGGCGTCATCCATTCAATGCTCAAGGCATGCGATGTCTCCGTAAGCCGCAGGAACTCCTTCAACTGCTTCGTCAGTCCACGGGCACGCAGCAGCGTGGCCGTTTCATCCAAAATGTAATCCGTAGTGACCGCCCGGCGGCGTGTGCGGCGGGCTTCTTCCATGATGGTAACCGCTTCCTTGTGCGCCGCGCTTTCTGCCGACACCAAGGCGTAGAAGCCACCGCTGTCAACGAAGAGCGGTTCAGCCGCCATAAACGAGGCGGTCAATGTCCCGGTCAGTCAGTGGCTGGGCGAGCTTGTCCGCATGGCGATGAAAACGGTAAAGCGGATCGTCGGCACCGATGCCATTTTTCGACTTCAGGGGCCAGATGCTCGCGAGTTTATGACCACGATAGGTAAGCGACACGGCCTTGCCGCCCTCCAGCGTGCGCACGAGCGAACGCGTCCGGGAACGAAGCTGCGTCGTTGAAATCGTTTTCATGGCAGTAGTTTAACACGGACCATGCCCGTCTGCCAAGTGGCGAGCGCGCCGGGGACGGTTTGGTTTTGGGGCTTATTTGCCGAAAGCGGGCGGCGTGAAAACCTTTTAATCCAAACACCTTGCTTGTAACTTATATGACCTGTTTCCGTCCAAATTGGGACATTCACCCGCAACGGAATTAATATCATGACCCGCCGAAAATTCATCAAGTCCGCCACGCTGGCTGCCGCGGCTTCACCATTGCTGGCCAAGACGGCGCGGGCCGAGTCCGGCACGCCGGCCAAACTCAAGGGCAACATCAATCACAGCGTGTGCCGGTGGTGTTACGGCAAAATCAAGCTGGACGACCTCTGCATCGCCGGCAAGGAGATGGGGCTGGTGGCGATCGACCTGCTGAATCCGCCGGAGTTTGAGACGGTCAAGAAATACGGGCTGGTCTGCTCAATGGTCAGTTTTCCGGTGATCGACGGGCTGGGCGGAATCACGAAGGCGTTCAACCGCGTGGAGCATCACGACAAACTGACGCAGGCGTATACGCAGCGGCTCCAAGAAACGGCGGATGCGGGCTATGAACGGCTGATCTGTTTTTCCGGGAACCGCGCGGGGCTGGATGATGAGACCGGGTTGAAGAATTGCGAGGCGGGTATCAAACGCCTCCTGCCGCTGGCGGAGAAATTGAAGGTGACGCTCTGCATGGAACTGCTGAACAGCAAGGTCAACCACAAGGATTACCAGTGCGACCATACCGCGTGGGGCGTGGAACTGGTGAAGCGCATCAGCTCGGAGCGGTTCAAGCTGCTCTACGACATCTATCACATGCAGATCATGGATGGCGACATCTGCGACACCATCAAGGAGAACCACCAATATTTTGACCACTACCACACCGGCGGCGTGCCGGGGCGGAATGAGATCGATGAGACACAGGAGCTGCACTATCCACGCGTGATGCGGGCGATTTTGGACACGGGTTACAAAGGGTATGTGGCGCAGGAGTTCGTGCCGAAACGGAAGGACCCGATCGCGTCGTTGCGGCAGGGGGTGCAGATTTGCGACGTGTGAGCGGTGGGGCGGATTGCTTTCACGGTGTATCTGATGGTAATTCAATACTTGGCCTCCTCTCCCTGCCCCTCTCCTCGTTGAGGAGAGGGAGACCATAGCGCGTTGCGAGTGGTTTGATTGCCGTCTTTGCAATATGCGCCGCAACCGGATTTCAGGGACAATCACGGGTTTTCAAAATTGAATTGTCCCCTGCTCTGTTTCTCGGCAAGCTGGATGCTTGATTATGCAGCAGGTCCACCTTGGAATCATCGGCGGGGGCACGGTCGGCAGCGGCGTGTTTGAGGCGCTTCAGCGCAACGGCGCGCTGCTGGCGTCGCGCCTGGGCGCATCCGTGAAGGTCGAGCGCGTCGCGGTGCGCGACCTCAAAAAAGTTCGCGCCGCGAAAATCCCGAAGGCCCTGCTCACAACGGACTGGCGCGAAGTGGTTTTTGATCCGCAGGTGGAACTCGTCGCGGAACTCATCGGCGGTACGACCATTGCGCGCGAGGCCATCCTGGCCGCGTTGAAGCTGGGCAAGCCGGTCATCACGGCGAACAAGGCGCTGCTTTCCGCCCACGGCGAAGAACTGTTTGCGGCGGCGAAGAAATACGGCACCAATCTTTATTACGAGGCCAGCGTCTGCGGCGGCATTCCCATCATCAAGGCGCTGCGCGAAGGATTTGTGGGCAACCGCATCAACGCGCTGTACGGCATCGTGAACGGCACGTGCAATTACATCCTCACGCGCATGAAGCACGAAGGCGCGGATTTTGGCGCGGTGCTGGCGGATGCGCAGCGACTTGGATATGCCGAGACGCCGCCGGACTTGGACATCGACGGGCATGATGCGGCGCACAAGACCGGCATCCTCGCCTCGCTGGCGCATGGTTTCTGGATCAAGCCGAAGAAAGTCCACGTCGAGGGCATCCGCCACGTCAGCGCGCTGGACATCAAGTTTGCGGGCGAACTCGGCTATACCATCAAGCTGCTGGGCACGGTGAAAAAACTGGATGCGGGCTGCCGCGTGCAGGTTTCCGTGTATCCGACGCTGGTGCCGAACAACCATGTGCTCGCGAGCGTGAACGGCGTGTTCAACGCCGTGTTCGTGCGCGGCGATGTGGTGGGCGATTCGCTTTTCTACGGGCGCGGTGCGGGCAAGGACGCCACGGCCAGCGCGGTGCTGAGCGACATCGGTGACGCGGTGCTGGACCTGAAATCCGGCACGAAGAACCGGCTACCGGCGTTTGTGCCGCACGAATGTGCCGGGGCGGTGGCACCGATTGAGGAAGTCGTCTCGCAGTATTTCGTGCGGCTCAACGTGGTGGACAAACCCGGTGTGCTGGCAAAAATCGCGACAATTTTCGGCGAATCGAACATCGGCATCTCTTCAGTCATCCAACCGGAAGGCCATGAAGGCAAAAGCGTGCCGCTGATCTTCATGCTGCACGACGCGACCAATGGCGCGGCGAAACAGGCGCTCGCGAAAATCGCGAAGCTGCCCGTCGTGAAAGGCAAGCCAGTCATGATTCGTGTGGAAAACTTTGAATAAATCCGGTATTTTGACCGCATGAGTACAGTTGCTGAAATCACCAACGCCTTGTCCGGCCTGAGCACGGAGGAATTGCAGAAAGTCGAGAGCGCGCTCATCAGCATCTACCGGCAGCGCAAGACCGGAATCATTTATGACGACAGTTACGGCGTTTGGACGGAAGAAGACCAGGTCGCCGTGGCTGGCCAGGCTTTTGCCTTGATGGAAGAAGCGGAGAAAAAAAGCCCCAAGGCGCGCAAGAAATGAAAGTGCCGCTGCGGGGACAGGTCTGGCTGGCGGATTTGGGCATGATCGCCAAGGTGCGTCCTGTGCTGGTTATGAGCGCGCCGTTTGCCGACCGCGATTATGCCCTGTTTCACATTGTTCCGCACACGACCGCAGTGCGTGATTCCCAATTTGAAGTCGCCGTAAACGTCCCATGGTTGCAAAATGGTGTTTTCAACATCCAAGGTTCGCAATCAGTTCCGCGCAGCAATCTGGTGCGCGCCCTGGGAACTTTGACTGGCGAACAGCTTGCGCCAATCGAAGAGTCTTTTCGACGCTGGCTTCAATTGTAAAATTTTATGTCCGCCCTACTTTTTCATAGCACAAACGGAAAACCCCCCGCCGTCAGCCTGCGCGAAGCCCTGTTGCAGGGCCAGGCGCCGGACCGCGGCCTGTATTTCCCAAAGCAGTTCCCGCGCTTCACCTTCAATGAACTCGCGGAGTTTTCGCGCCTGCCGTATCACGAGATCGCGTTCCGCGTGTTGTCCAAATTCACCGACGGCATCGTCCCGCCCGCCGAACTGGCCAAGATGTGCGCGGATGCGTATAACTTTCCCGTGCCGCTGGAGGTCGTGAACTTCCGCACGTTCCTGATGCGCCTCGATCAGGGCCCGACGGCGTCCTTCAAGGATTTCGCCGCGCAGATGATGGCGCGGCTGTTCGGTAAATTTTTGCGGGAAGACGGCAAGCAGGTGACCATCCTGACTGCGACGAGCGGCGACACGGGTTCGGCCGTGGCCCACGCGTTCCACAAGATCCCCGGTGTCCGCGTCATCGTGTTGTTCCCCGCCACGGAGGTGAGCGAGAGCCAGCGCAAGCTGATGACCACGCTCAAGGACAACATCCGCACCGTGGCCATCGACGGAAAATTCGACGACTGCCAGGCGATGGTGAAGCAGGCGTTTGCCGATCCGGACCTGAATCACATCCCGCTTTCCTCCGCCAACTCGATCAACATCGGACGGCTGCTGCCGCAGAGCGTGTATTACTTCTACGCCGCGTCGCGCGTGGCGCAGGCGGGCGAGCCGATCGTCTTCTCCGTGCCCAGCGGCAATTTCGGCGACATGATGGGCGCGATCGTCGCCCGCGAGATGGGGTTGCCGGTGCGCAAAATCGTCGCCGCCGTGAACGACAACGATGCGTTTCCGAAATTTCTCGCCACGGGCAGCTACCAGAAGATTTCGCCGTCGCGCAATTCGCTTTCCAACGCCATGAACGTGGGCCATCCCAGCAACCTGGCGCGTCTGGTCTCCGTCTACGGCGGCCAGATGGATGAGACCGGCAAGATCAACGTGATGCCCGACCTCGCCGCGATGCGTCGCGATGTCTTTTCCTCGTCCATTTCGGATGAACGCACCGTCGCCGGCGTCCGCGATTTCTGGAACCAGTTCCAACTGCTCCTGGAACCGCATGGCGCGGTCGCCTGGCAGGGGTTGCTGGACTGGACCGCACAGGAACCGCTGGGAAACACGCCGGCCGTGATCGTGGAAACCGCCAACCCGGCGAAATTTCCCGAGGAAGTCAAAAAGGTCGTGGGTTGGGAGCCGGATGTGCCCGCGAACATGCTGGCCTCGCTGAAATTGCCGGAAGATTTCGACCGGATGGGCGCGGATTACGAGAAGTTCAAGGCTTATCTGCTCAAGAAGCACGCTTGAAACAAGCTTTAAGCGCCTGAATTCCGTCTTTTCAAACGGGTCACTTCTGACTATGCTACCGTTTCCATTTTGACCTGCGCGGTGGCTTCATCGGCAAGGTTCGGAAGAAATTTGTATGGCATTGATTGTCCAAAAATACGGCGGCACCTCGGTCGGCAACACCGACCGCATCAAGAACGTCGCCCGGCGGGTGGCGGAGTACCGGAAGCGCGGCGACCAGGTGGTCGTGGTGGTTTCGGCGATGAGCGGCGTGACGGACGGGCTCATCAAGCTGGCGAAGGACATCGCGCCGTTGCCGAGCGAACGGGAGATGGACATGCTGCTGGCCACGGGCGAACAGCAGACCATCGCCCTGACGGCCATCGCGCTGCACACGATCGGCGTGCCGGCGGTCTCCATGACCGGCGCGCAGGCGGGCATCACGACGGACGGCGTCCACACCAAGGCGAAGATCCATAACATCACGCCCAAGCAGGTGCATGATGCGCTGGACGCGGGCAATGTCGTGATTGTCGCGGGTTTTCAAGGCGAGACGGCGGCGGGCCAGATCACCACGCTCGGACGCGGGGGTTCGGACCTGACGGCCATCGCGCTGGCGGCGGCGCTGAAGGCGGACCTTTGCCAGATTTATACGGACGTGGACGGCGTTTATACGACCGATCCGCGCATCGTGCCGACGGCGAAAAAGCTGTCGGAGATTTCCTACGATGAGATGCTCGAGCTCGCCAGCCTCGGCGCGAAGGTGATGCAGAGCCGCTCGGTGGAATTTGCAAAAAAATTTGGAGTCGTGTTCGAGGTCCGCTCCAGCCTCAATGACAACCCCGGAACCATTGTGAAAGAAGAAACGAAAAGCATGGAAGGCGTCGTCGTGCGCGGCGTTGCGCTCGACAAAAACCAGGCCAAGGTCACGCTCGTGGGCGTGCCGGACAAACCCGGCGTGGCCGCGAAAATTTTCAAGGCGCTCGGCGATGCGACCGTGAACGTGGACATGATCATCCAAAACATCAGCCACGGCACCGGCACGCCGTCCACCGACATCTCCTTCACGGCGGACAAGCCGGATTTGCTCAAGGCGCAGAAGGTCATCGAAGGCCTCAAGAACGAAGTGGGCTTCAAGGAAGTCATCACCGCCGAGAAGATCGGCAAGCTTTCCATCGTGGGCGTGGGCATGAAGTCGCACACCGGCGTGGCGGGCAAATTGTTTGAAACGCTCGCGAACGAAGGCGTGAACATCGACATGATCTCCACGAGCGAAATCAAGATTTCGGTCGTCATCGACCTCGCGAAAGGCGAACAGGCGGTGAAGGCCGTCCACGCGGCATTCATCGGCTGAGGCATGAGCCAGCCCGCGCCAGTTCCGGAGGCGAACGAGTTCTGGACGGCGCGCCGCCTCCTGCTGGTGCTGACCCTGGTGGTGCTGGCGGTTTTCCCGAAGGTCGCGCTGGGGCTGACGACCTTTTTCCTCCGTGACTACGGCGCGCTGGGTTATCCCGGCGCGTATTATTTTCAGCAATGCCTTTACCACGGCGAACTGCCGCTGTGGAACACGTACAGCCATTGCGGCGTGCCGTTCCTCGCACAGATGGGGACGTGGTATCTGCCCAACTGGTTTTTCGACCTGCTGCCCCTGCCCTGGTCGGTGAACGTCTCCGTGCTGCTGCACCTGCTGCTGGGCGGCTGGGGCATGTATGCGCTGACGCGGCGCTGGGGCATCGGGGGATTTGCGGCGAGCTTCGCGGCGCTGGCGTACATGTTCAACGGCGTTTCGCTGTCGTGCTTCCAATGGGGCAACTACATCGAGTCGCTCGGCTGGCTGCCGTGGGTGGTGCTGACGGTGACGGCGGCGTGGCGCAGCGGCGGGCGGTGGATCGGCATGGCGGCCATCGTGAGCGCGCTGCAAGTGCTGACATCCACGCCTGAGCTG
>Ga0210392_10001433_pt1 | contig 12524 bp, 11 predicted proteins | sample IncBWC30OmetaG_FD_161057 | JGI IMG/M metagenome (GOLD analysis project Ga0210392, IMG submission 161057) | Forest soil microbial communities from Barre Woods Harvard Forest LTER site, Petersham, Massachusetts, United States - Inc-BW-C-30-O ...
CTTCCACCGCCACAGCGGCTTCGTGCTCACCGCCCGCTTCGACACGCTGAAAGAACTCAAGGTCGGCGACGAAGTCCGCATGGCCGGCGTATTGGTCGGCAGCGTCGAGACGACCAGCCTCGTCAATCACCGCGCCGAGGCCGTGCTTCGCATCCGGCCCGACGTCAATATCGCCAGCGACTCCACCGCCACCATCTCCAGCGCCGGCCTGCTCGGCACCAATTACATCTCGTTCGACCTCGGCACAGTTGAGCAATTTTATCCGCCCGGCGCGGAGGTTCAGACCAGGGCCAGCGCCGACCTCAACAGCGTCATGTCCCAGATCGGCGACCTCAGCCACAAGCTCGAGGCCGCTTTTAGTTCCATCACCAACATCACCCAGGGCGAGAACGGCCAGCCCGGACTCTTCCAGCGCCTCGACAAGCTCGTCGCCGACAACGGCGATAAAGTCACCACCACGATGTCCAATCTCCGCGAGATCACGACGAAGATCAATCAAGGCCAGGGCACCATCGGCCGCCTCGTCAACGATCCCAAGATGCATGACGAGCTGCTCGCCGCCATCGATGAAATCAAAGCTGACGCCACCCAGGCCAAGGGCTTCATCGCCGATGCGCAGGGCATCATGGACCAGGTCAAGTCCGGCCAGGGCGCGCTCGGCACGCTCATCTACAACCAGGAAGCCGGCGACAACATCAAGCGCGTCGCCCAGAATGTGCGTGAACTCACCGACAAGCTGAACAACGGCCAAGGCACGCTCGGCAAGCTGATCAGCGACGACAGCCTTTACACCCAGACGCAGGGCGTGCTGAAAAAAGCCGACCAGGCCTTTGACAGCATGGGCGACTCGAGCGCGATCAGCGCCGTCGGCGTCGCCGCCAACGCGCTGTTCTGAGCCGCCCACAAAACCCGGATTTTTAACCGCGGATGAACGCGGATAAAAACCGTCCAATCTCGATCCGTTTTAGCCCATGCTCGCCATCCGTCTGGATAAAAAGACCGAGGATCGCCTCGCCTCGCTCGCCCGCAAGACCGGGCGGACCAAAACCTTTTATGCCCGCGAAGCCATCCTGGTGCATTTGGAAGACCTCGAAGACGCCTTCATTGCCGTGCAGCGCATTCGGGCCAACGAGCGAACCTATTCCTTGGACGAGGTGAAGCGTGAATTGGGTCTCCGAAAGAAATTAAATAAGTAGAGGACGATCCCTTCGGATCGCTCGCCCATCAGGGCAATTGCAGGTTCGCCGGATTCTGACGCCCATCCCAGATGCGCACCACCTCGACCCACTGCGCCGCTTCGTTGACCTGATAAAAAATGAGATAGTAACGGTATGATAGTTTGCGCATTCCGGGGCGTCGCCGCACAGGTGCACCGCGGCGCGGCATGATCGACAAACCCAATGCCGCATCCAAAAGCTCGTGGCCGATTCTCGCTGCCGCCTCCGGGCTTTTCTCGGCCAGAAATCTCACCACCGCCCCGAGATCCTCCTGAGCCGCTTCGGTCAGACCGACTTTGTAGCCCATTGGGATATTTTCTTGCGGACTTCCTCCAGCGGAATTGTGCCCTTTTCCTTGAGCGAGCGCAGGCCCTCATCGATGGCCGCGAGCATTTCCGGCGTCTCCTCCTCCGCCAGCAGATGCTCCCCCAGCCAGCGCGCGAGTTCGCGCTGCTCGGCGGCAGGAAGCTTTTCAATGGCGGATTCGATTTCCTGAACGGTGCTCACGGCAATGACCCTACGGTTTTATCTGTATTTGGCAAGCATCCGGCCTGCCACGACCACAGCTTAGCTCAATTTTCCGGCCTCTCTTCACTTTTTTCGCCTGTCCCTTAAAAATGTTGCGAAGCATTTTATCGCGGAGGCGATCCGAAGAGGTGACTGTCTTGGGTGTTTGGTTGGACATTTCGTCTCGGAAATAATGATGCAAACTCATCAAATTCTGCGAGGGCGTCGTAAGGCGGGCCGAAGTAGCGACCTCCCGTTCCCACCAATACGAGCTTCCCATTGCCATCGATGTTATATGGCCAAAGCAAGTTAACCTTCCCCGCCTGCACTGGACTCCCCCAGCTTCCAAAATGATCCCCGACATCACCGAACCCCGGTGGAACCTTAAAGATTACTCGCAGCAATGCGAATGCCTTAGCCTCCGCATAAAAGCGGGCATCTGAGTCTGAACCTTCCTTACACTCAGACATTAAATGCTGTATCGCTGCTCTGATTGTCTTGGTATCGTAAACGGCAATTCTAAAATACAGCCGTGTGATGCCTGCACGAAATTCTGTCTCATCAGCATGAAAGGTGATCCAAGGCGGACACCTTTGGAGTTCTTCAACTATACACAGGCTATTAACATGATCTGAAAGCTCTTCTGGCTTGGATGCATTCGGACTCTGCGCACAAACGGCGACACAAAACAGCAAAGCAACAATGACCTGGAAAATGCAGTTTTTCATTTCGATGGAACTATAACTATTGTCGTACCAGTCTTTCCACGTCATTGTCCGTTGTTATTTGTGCGCGCGGCCGCGCGCACAGCCTACCGCTTCAAAAACGCCTCAAAGGCGCCGCCGAAGAGGTTCTTCACGTCGCGCGCGATTTCATCCTCGGTCACCGTCCAGCCGGTGGCGACGAGATCGGCGTATTTGTCCTTCAGCACCTTGGCGATGATGGTACGCGAGTGGCTCCATTTGTAGATGATCTGGTCGAGCACGCGGGCGTCAGAGTGCTGCGGGGTGACGCTGAGGCCGAGCAGCTCGAGACGCATCCGCGTCATGTCCTCGATGATGACGGGGTTGTTGGTGAACCACCAGCAGCCGAAAATGTGCAGGTTGCGGAATTTCCGCGCCATGACGCAGGCCTGGTGCTGGTTTTCTCGCGAAAGGACCGTCATCGTGAATTTCACGTCGGGATTGGGCCCGATGAGGCGCTCGTAGGCGTCGAGATCCGCGCGGCCCAGGGCGTCGCCGGCGAGGCGGAGCAGCGGGTTGACGTCGCGTTTGACTCCGGGCATCAGCGCAAACGCCAGGCCGGTCTCCCGGCAGAAGGGCAGGACGGCCTGGTCGATGAGCTTCGTGGTCGGCGATGAATCCGGGTAGCTGTACCGGTAATCGAGCGACACCATCACATACAGCGCGTTGATTTTTTTCGCCCAGTCGGCGAGGAAGCGGCGGACTTCGCTGATGGTTTTGTCGGTCAGCTCGGTGGTGACATCATAGCCCCAAGCCTTGAGCTTCGGCGCGGTCTGCGGCCACGCCAAGATCAACGGGTCGATGCGCAGCGCGGAGGTGAAACGCGAATCGCGCCTGAAGCCTTTTTCCCAGACCGGCCGCTCAAGGTCATCGAAGGGCGAGTTGGTCATGCAGATGGTGTGCACGCCGGCGAGCTCCATGCACTTTGTGGTGTAGGCCGCGGGCTTCTGCGCCGCGAACCACTTGCGGATCTTGGGCAGGTCGCGCTTCTTCACGTCGAGGCCGAGCTTGTTCAGCACGGTGAGCACGCCCCGGCAGGCTTCGGAAACCGGCGAGTTCTCGATAAAAAGTTTTTCCCACACGAGGTCGGCCTGCCCCGAGATCGAAAGCTTCCAGAATTTATCGTACGGCATGTCGAGATAGCGGAAGACCTCGGCGATGAGATAATGATAAGTGAGCAGCTCGTCGATGCCCCAGAGGAGCAGCGGGCCAAACGCCGGATCGTAGAGATGCGTGTGGATGTCGTAGACCGGCGTGTTCGTGACGAGGCGGTCGATGACACGCGGGAGTTGGGCGCGAGCGAGGGGCTTCTTCATGGGGAATACGATGAGGATTTTGTTTGTCTTAGAGTATTTCAACCACTGATTAGTGCCAATTAGTGCGCATTAGTGGTTAAACGGTATTGAGATTATACCTTCGGGCCGCCTTGTGCGAGGTTGCGCGCGCGCAGGCGCAAGCCGTTGAGCCGGATGAAGCCGGCCGCGTCGGTCTGGTTGTACCAGCTCTTCACGCCTTCCATTGAAGCGATGTTCATGTCGTAGAGCGAGTACTTCGACTTGCGTCCGCAGGTGATGACATTGCCCTTGTAGAGCTTCAGGCGCACGGTGCCGGAGACATGGCGCTGGCTCTCGTCCACGAGGGCCTGCAGCGCCTCGCGCTCGGGCGCGAACCAGAACCCGTAGTAAACGAGCTCGGCATATTTGGGAATGAGTGAGTCGCGCAGGTGCATGACCTCGCGATCCATCGTGAGCGACTCGACCTGGCGGTGGCCGTGCATGAGGATCGTGCCGCCCGGCGTTTCATAGACACCGCGCGACTTCATCCCGACGAAACGATTTTCAACAAGATCCACCCGGCCGATGCCGTGCTTGCCCCCGAGCTTGTTGAGCGTTTTCAACACGCCCGCGGGCGAAAGTTTTTTGCCGTTCACCGCGACGCAGTCGCCGCGTGCGAATTCCAGCTCGACGTATTCCGGTTTGTTCGGCGCGTCTTCGGGCGAAACAGAGAGCTTGAACATGGCCTTGTTCGCCTTCGTGGTCGGATCGAACCACGGGTCTTCAAGGATGCCCGCCTCGTAGGAAATGTGCAGGAGGTTGCGATCCATCGAATACGGCTTCTTGAGCGAGGCCTCGACGGGAATCCTGTGCGTCCGGCAATAGTCGATCATCTCGGCGCGGCCGGGGAATTCCTCCCGGAAGGCGTCGATTTTCCACGGCGCGAGGATGTTGAGCCGCGGCGCGAGCGCCATGTAGGTGAGCTCGAAGCGGCACTGGTCGTTGCCCTTGCCGGTGGCGCCGTGCGCGACCGTGTCGGCCTTTTCCTTTTTCGCGATCTCGATTTGCGCCTTGGCGATGAGTGGCCGGGCGATGGACGTGCCGAGGAAATACTGCCCCTCGTAAACCGCGTTGGCGCGGATCATCGGGTAAATGAAGTCGCGCGCGAACTCCTCCACGAGGTCGAGCGTGTAGTGTTTCGAGGCGCCGGTCTTTTTCGCCTTCTGCGGCAAGCCGCGCAGTTCCTCCTCCTGGCCGATGTCGGCGGCAAAAGTGACGATCTCCGCGTCATAAGTTTCGCGGAGCCACTTGACGATGACGGACGTGTCGAGTCCGCCCGAGTAGGCGAGGACGATTTTCATGGGAAAGGGTTAAATAAAAGACCGCAAATGGCCGCGAATCAACGCGAATGATCACCCTTCTTTGGGCTCTTTGTGATCTTTTGTGGCTAAAAATCCGTTTAGGACGGGGCAAAACTTAAGCGCGGCGAAGCCCCGACCAAACTAGGTGAGGTGGCCACAAAAGATCACAAGGATCGCAAAGAAGCTCTCTCGGCCCGTATTCGCGGTTAACTTTTCCGGGCGGATTCCGAGAGCACAGCGAGGATGGCTTTCTGCACATGCAGGCGGTTTTCCGCCTGGTCGAAGATGATCGAGCGCGGATTATCCAGCACCGCCTGCGCAACTTCCTCGCCGGGATGCGCGGGCAGGCAGTGCATGAAATACGCATCGGGCTTGGCCTCGGCAAAAAGTTTTCCCCTCACGGCGTAGGGCGACATGATGCGGCTGCGTTCCTTCGCCTCCGCTTCCTTGCCCATGCTCGCCCACACGTCGGTGTAAACGATGTCCGCGCCGCTCACCGCCTCATACGCGTCGTTCGTGAAGTGATACGAGTTGGCGAAGCCCTCGGCCCGGAGCAACGCATTGATTTCCGGGCCCGGTTCGTAGCCCTTCGGCCCGGCGAGTGAAATTTTCATGCCGAAGTGCGCCGCCCCGAGAATCCACGAGTTGGCCATGTTGAAGCGGGTGTCGCCGAGGAAGGCGATCTTGCGCCCGCGCAGCGCCCCGAACAGGTCGCCGCCCGGGGCGGCCCAGCGCTCGGCCGCGGTAAACGCATCGGCGTAAATCTGGCAGGGATGCAGGAAGTCCGTGAGGGCGTTGATGACCGGAATGCTGCCGTGCTGGGCCAGGTCGGTCACCTCGGCATGATCGAAGGTGCGCACGATGAGACCGTGCACGAAACGCGAGAGCACGCGCGCGGTGTCGGCCACGGATTCGCTGCGACCGAGCTGGATGTCGTTTTTATTGAGGAAAATCGCATGGGCGCCGAGTTCGTGGAGGCCGACCTCGAAGGAAACCCGCGTCCGCGTGCTCGATTTGGAGAAAATCATCGCCCAAGTCTGTCCCGCGAGCACAGGCGTGGCCGAGCCGCGCTGCTGTTTGAACTTCGCCGCGCGCGCAAAAATTTCGGCAACCTCGTGGGCCTGGAAGTCGGTCTCCTTGAGAAAGTGCTTCATGGGAAACGGTCAATCTAACCCCCCGGCCGGCCGTGCACGAGTGAAAAATGCGCCAAAAATGCCGCATCACATCGCCGTAACATGGGCGTTTTCCCCGCTACGATGGATGGTTTTGATTTTACACCAAGATCGCAAAGAACGCTAAGGGGGGTTTCGGGAAAGTTCTTTGTCATGCTCTGCTGCTTGGCGACCTTTGCGATCTTGGTGTAAAAGTGTTTTTGTGGACACTCAGCGCGCCCGGCGGCAGCGAGTGCACAGCCTCGGCGGTCGCGCCCTACCCCAAAACCCTGTAATTTGTCTTACGCTTTAGAGACCAGCGCCGCGCGGATGATTTCCACCGAACGCGCCAGTTCCGCTGGTGTAGCCACGAGCGGGGGCAGCAGCCGGAGGACATTGCCACCGGCCGGGGCCACGAGCAGGCCGCGCTCGCGCAAGGCGGCGACATAGGGCGCGGTTTCCGTCGCCAGTTGGACGCCGACCAGGAAGCCGCAGCCGCGCACCGCCTTCACCTGCGAGGAAAAATCCGCCGCAAGTTTTTCCAATGCCGCGATCCACGGCCCGCTGGATTGGGACACATGCTCCAACAATTTTTCGCGGTCGATGACGTCGAGCACCGCCAGCGCCGCCGCGCACGCGAGCGGCGTGCCGCCAAACGTCGTGCCGTGCGAGCCGGGTTGAAAAAGCTCCGCCGCGTTTTCGCGCACCCAGATCGCGCCGATGGGAATGCCGCCGCCCAGGGCCTTCGCCATGGCGATAGCGTCGGGCATGACCCCGGCATGCTCAAACGCGTAGAACTTCCCGGTGCGGCCAATACCGCATTGCACCTCGTCGAGCAGGAGCAGCAGGTTGTGCCGGTCGCACAAGGCGCGCAGGCCGAGCAGAAACTCCGTCGTGCAAGGATTGATCCCGCTTTCCCCCTGGATGGTCTCGACAAAAATCGCCGCGGTCTGCCCGTCGATGAGATCGGCGAAACTCTGCAGGTTGTTCAGCTCGCCAAAGGCGAAGCCGGGCACCAGCGGGCGGAACCCCTTCTGGATTTTTTCCTGCGGCGTCGCGCTCATGCCGCCGAACATGCGGCCGTGAAAGGCATTTTTCGCGCAGATGATTTTATAGCACTTCCCTTCCTCGCCACCGGATTTTTTCACGCCGTGCAAACGGGCAAGCTTGATCAGTCCTTCATCCGCCTCGCCACCGCTGTTACAGAAAAATACCCGGCCCGGGCCGGCCCGCTGCACGATCCGCCGCGCAAGCTCGGCCTGGTTCGAGTTGCGAAACAGGTTGCTGACGTGGATCAATTCGCCCGCCTGCCGCTGCACGGCCGCGACCCAATGCGGATGGCAATGGCCCAGCGCGCTCACCGCGATGCCCGAGGTGAAATCGAGGTAGCAATTCCCCTGGTCGTCCCAGACCTGCGCGCCGAGGCCCCTCGCCAGCGTCAGGCTGGCGCGCGCGTAGTTTTTCATCACAAACGCGTCGTAGAGGTCGGCCGTGCTGGTGCGGACGATGCCGGGGGAGCTCATTTGAATTATTTTCTCCATATCGCTGTCGTTTTCTTTCTCAAACTTTCGCCATCGGTGCGAGAACGAAGAAAGGCGACGTGTTTTGACCTATTCTGGTAGGGCCCGTTGCCCTCAACGGGCCGAGACCCACGGGCGGCTGGGGGCAGCCGCCCCTACCGGAATTGCCTGCATCAGCCCTGCACGATTTCCGTGCCGATGCCTTTGTCGGTGAAAATTTCCAGGAGCAGGCTGTGCGGCAGGCGGCCGTCGATGAAATGCACGCGCTGCACGCCTTCCTGCAGCGCGCGGATGGCGCTCGCCACCTTGGGTCGCATGCCTTTGTCGATGACGCCTTTTTTCTTCAGGTCTTCCACCTGGCTGATTTTCAGCGTCGAAATGAGTGAGGAGGCCTCGGGCGGGTTGGCGAGCAATCCCGGCACATCGCTCATGTAAACCAGCCGGCGGGCGCGCAACGCGCTGGCGACGCGGCCGGCCACAAGATCGGCGTTCACGTTGTAAGGCTTGCTGTCGTAGCCTTCAGCCACGGGTGATATGACAGGGATAAATCCATCGGCGATCTCCTTTTTGATGAGCTTGGCTTTCACCTCCATGACCTCGCCCACAAACCCGAGATCCACGGTGTTACCATCATCGTCGGTCGTGAGCTTCTGGCACACGAGCACAGTATCGCCTGGCATGCTTTTCGGCTTGGCCTTGGCGGTGGCGATGGCTTCGCAAACGTCCTTGTTGACGATTTCGTCGAGCGTTTTCTTCACGACCGCGATGGTGGCCTCGTCGGTGACGCGCAGGCCGTTGACAAAGTTCGCCTTCAAGCCGGACGACTCCATCGCCTTCGTGATGGTCTTGCCGCCGCCGTGCACGACGACGACGTTGATGCCGACCGCGGCAAAAAACGCGATGTCGTAGGCCACACGCGCGCGCGCGGCCGGATCGGGGTCATCCATGAAACTGCCGCCGTACTTCACGACGAACGTCGAGCCGTGAAAATCCTGGATGTAAGGCATTGCCTCGAGCAGCACCTTCGCTTTTGCGGTGACTTCAGTGACGTCCATGGTTCGTCAGGCAACGCCACTCGCGGCGGCGGGAAAAAAAGCAGGCTGAAGAAAGATGTTCACGCGAAATTTTTTAGGCAGGGATGTTGTAATGCACTCGCGGTGCTTATTTCCACAATAATTTTCAAGCCGGCCAACCTCGCCACCATTTCGTCACACAAGGAAACTGCGATAAATTTGTGATTAATGAGAATTGCCTGGCGCCGTGTCGAATCACCGAGGTAGGGCGAGACGTCCCGGCGAGCCGAACTTTTCTCGGCTCGTCAAGGATGCCTCGCCCTACCTTTGACGCGTCTGCAGGCGACTTCTATTAGGTATTGCTCAATCGACTTGCCGTTTTCAATTTCGAGATGGCTTCCACATGTCCAGCACTTCCCTCGCCTTCTCCTCGCGCGCCGCCCATCGCACCTGGCTTGCCACGCAAGCCGCCCTGCCCGCGGGTTTCCGCGTCGGCACGACCCGTTTCGACTTCACGCCGCACGAGGCGCCGAAGCCGGCGAAGATGACGCTCACGCTCATCGCGCTCGACCAGCCGTCGCCGGATTTCGCGGCCGTCTTCACGCGCAACGCCTTTCCCGGCGCGCCGGTCGTCATCGGCCGCCAGCGGCTGGCCGAGCCCTCCCTCGGCGCCATCATCGTGAACAACAAGATTTCCAACGTCTGCGCGCTCGGTGGCGTGGAGACAGCCGAGCGCGTCTGCGCCGGGACCGCGCAGCTGCTCAAATTTTCGCCCACGGAAATTTTGCCAAGCTCGACCGGCGTCATCGGCTGGAGCTTGCCGGCAGAAGCCATGCTCGCCGCGCTGCCGCAGGCCGCGGCCGCCCTGGCCGGCGGCTCCGTGCTGCCCGCGGCGGAAGGCATCATGACCACCGACCTGTTCCCAAAAGTGCGCCGGGCCGCGGTCGGCGGCGGCAGCATCGTGGGCATCGCCAAAGGCGCGGGCATGATCGAACCGAATCTGGCGACCATGCTGGTCTATGTGCTGACCGACGTCGCCATCCCGCGCCATGAGCTGCGCGCGATGCTCGCCCGCGCGGTCGAGACGAGCTTCAACACCATCAGCATCGACAGCGACACCAGCACGTCCGACACCGTGGTGCTGGTCTCATCGGGCCAGGTGCGGGGTGCCGACCACGCGGAGTTCGAGCGGGCGCTGGCCGTCGTCTGCCGCGATCTCGCGGAGGATGTTGTGCGCAACGGCGAGGGCGTGCGGCACGTCATCCGCGTGCAGGTGCGCCGCTCACCCGACACCGTGATCGCGCGCGCCTTGGGCAAGGCCATCGTCAACGCGCCGCTCTTCAAGTGCGCCGTGGCCGGCAACGACCCGAACGTCGGGCGCCTTGTGCAGGCCATCGGCAAATATGTGGGCGTGCACGCGCCGGCGCTCGATTTGTCGCGGCTGCGGCTGCGCCTGGGCGGACTGGAAATTTTTTCGGCCGGGGCGTTCCGGCTCGATCCGGAAAAAGAGACCGCGCTGGTCGCGCACCTGCGGTCGGCCGAGCTTTACGCCAGCGTGCCGCCGAAAGACGGCGTGTTCGCGCCGCCGGTCGATTTTCCGCCGCACGAGCGGTGCGTGGAAATCGAAGTCGACCTCGGTGGCGGCACGGCGGAAGCAACCGTCCTCGGCGGCGACCTTACCCACGAATACGTGAGCGAGAATGCGGACTACCGAAGCTGAGCAAGCTCAGCTTCGGAACGTTCAACATCCAACATTCAACATTCAACGTTCAAGTAGGAGATCTTTCCCTAAATTAGCCGTGCTTGGCACCCTTATCCTTGGACGTTCAGTGTTGAATGTTGAACGTTGAATGTTCTAACGAGACCTCGGGTCTCGTTAGTCACCGGTTAACGTGGACAACCTTCGCCGGCGGGAAGCCGTTGAAGTAGGTCGCGGACGCGTGGCTGTAGGCGCCGATGTTGACGCTGTAAACAAAGTCGTCGCGTTCGAGGTCGGGCAGGTTCTCCGCCATCGAGACGACGTCGAGCGCATCGCAGGTCGGGCCGAAGACCGAGCTGATCTCCGTCGCGCCTTTCTTGAACGCCTTGACCGGATATTTGCAGTGGTCGAAAATGACGCCCGAGTAGGTGTGATAAACGCCGTCGTTGATGTAGTAGCAGGTCTTGCCGTCGCGCACGGCCTTGCCGATGACCTTCGAGACGGCGATGCCGGCCGAGGCGACGAGAAACCGGCCGGGCTCGGCGAGAATCTGGACGTCCTTGGGAAACAGGCGGTCGAGCTCGGTGTTGATGACCTTCGCCAGTTCGCGAAACGGTTTCACCGACGAATCATACGGCGCGGGGAAGCCGCCGCCGATGTCGAGCAGGTTCATCTTGGTATAGCCGCGGTCGCGCGCTTCCTTGTACACCGAGGCCGAGAGATTGATCGCCTGGACGTAATTTTCGAAATTCGTGGTCTGGCTGCCGACGTGAAAGCTGAGGCCTTCGACGACGAGGCCGGCCTTGTCCGCCGCGAGGATGAGATCGACCGCCTCGCCGGGCGAAGCGCCAAACTTGGAGGAGAGTTCGACCATCGCGCCGGTGTTGGGCACCTTGAGGCGCAGCACGAGGCCGGCGCTGGGCGCGTGCTTTTTGATCTTCTGGATTTCCTCGAAGTTGTCGAAGGTGACGAGTGGCTTGTACTGGTTCAGTTCCTCAAGCGTCTCGGTGGGCTTGGTCGGATTGGCGTAGATGATCTTGTCCCAGATCCACTGCTGCCGCGCCTTGGCGGGCATGCGCTCGATGTTCTGGTGCACGATCATGAACTCCGGCATCGAGGCGACATCGAAACTCGCGCCTTCCTTGAAGAGCGTCTGCACGATGGCGGGATCGGGGTTGGCCTTGACCGCGAAGTAAACCTGCACGCGCGGCAGGTAGCGCCGGAACTGGCGGTAATTTTTGCGCAGCTCGTCGTGATCGATCACGAAAAGCGGCGTGCCATTCTCCTTGGCCAGCTTCTTCAATCCAGACAGCGGAATCATGGTGATGGTTTTGAAAAAATGGCCGATCGGTTCACCGCGCTCAACAACCGCCGTCCTTGAGCAGGAAATTCTTGAACTGCCACGGATCCTTCAAGTCGAGGTCGGGCTTGTTGTAACCTTTGAACGCGTTGGGCATGTCTTTCAATGGCGTCCAATCGGAGGGCTTCGAGATCCACCGGCCCAGGTACGGCTTTGAAATATCGAGGATGTAGTCGTGCGGCAGCTCATCGGGAACGAGGACGCCTTGCTCGGGATTTTCGATCATCCACATGGTGGCGGCGACGACGGAGATGGCGACCTGCATGGTAGTGGCGTTCTGGTGCGGGACGAGGCGGCGCGATTCCTCGATGCTGAGGTCGCTGCCGATCCACCATGAATTGTAGGCGTGGCCCATGATCAGCGAGCCGAGGATGTCGGCGCCGCTGGTGATCTCGTCGTTCATGATGCGGAGCTTCGGCTGCAGCTCGTAATTGCGGCCGCGCAGCTCGTGCAGCGAAATGATCGCGTTGTCGCACGGGCAGTAGGCGTAGTGCATCGTGGGACGATAGACCGCCTTGCCGTCCTTCCAGACGGTGAGCTTGTCGGAAATGGTGAAGGATTCGCCGTGGCGAACGACCATGCCGCGAATGGTGTAATCCGGCACCCAGGAGCGGACCCAGGTGTTGATGCCCATGCGCGCGAGGCAAATCTGGGTCTTCGGGCCATCCTTGTGGCGGTA
>Ga0210392_10001434_pt1 | contig 12524 bp, 9 predicted proteins | sample IncBWC30OmetaG_FD_161057 | JGI IMG/M metagenome (GOLD analysis project Ga0210392, IMG submission 161057) | Forest soil microbial communities from Barre Woods Harvard Forest LTER site, Petersham, Massachusetts, United States - Inc-BW-C-30-O ...
GGGCGCTGGTCGCTTCCCGCAAAACATTTTCGGCATCACGCCAAGCGCGCGGCTCCAGGCCCACCCGGCAGATATAAAACGTTGCCGAGTAACGATAATGCCCCAGCCGGGCAAGCGACGAAACACTTCCTTGCCGCGGCCGCAGGCAAAGATTTTCGGCGGCGATTTTCCGGCCCAGCGCGCTCACGCGAGTGTTCATCGCAAACTCTTCGTACTCAAAAAGCTCCCCGCTCGCTTCCCGCCCGGGAGCAATAATCTCCCACCAGAACAAGCTCGCGCCCTCCGCCAGTTCGATGGATGTCCGCTGAGCGTAACGCGATCCCGCGAAAGGAATCGTCGCGTCCGGCAGGTATTCGAGCAGTGCGCCCGCTCCGACGGAAACTTCGTTGCATTGCGTTGTTGCCGACAGCCCTTCGCGATTCCGGTAAATCCGCGTCGCACCCGTGGTCGTCAACTGCACCGTAGCGCCACTCGCAAGGTTAACCTGCATCGCAAGTCGGTCTCCGTCAAGCAACCCACCCGAGACATTGTGCAGATGAGCGAGCGCCGTGCCATCCTCCAACCCAAACGCACGCACTACCCTGAGCGGCGCCTCTTGGAAACTCTCCGCCAGAATAGTTCTGCCGCTCGCCGAATCGAGCGAAAAACTCAACCGCAACTGCGCCTGCGCGCGATTCGGCGCAGAACTATCAGGCGCAATCTCCCGCAGCGCTTCTCTCGCCGTAACAGCCATAAAGTTTCCGCGCTTTCGCCGGCTAACTGACGAACAACCTTGTCGCCAGGGCTGGATGCTCCATCGCCCCCCAATCCAGCAGCGGCATGGTACAAGTCACCGACTCCAGGTTGAGGTTCGCACTGTCCGCCGCAATTTCGATCATCACCGGCTTCAGGTTCCACAGGAGGCGCGTCGCTTCAGTCTGGCCCAGCGGCATCAACCGCTGGCAAGCGGAGATAAGGCATGCGCCCATCTGGTGAAGGTACGCAAGCACGGCGCGGGTTTCATCAAATGCCAGCGCGCCACTCACCAGGCCGAACGCCGCCGACTGATGAATTTGGCCCCCAGATTCGAGCGATGCCTCCCGGGCTGTTCGAAGTACTGGAAAGTCGCCAACTCCCATCACCGCGTGAAGGAAATTCCGGCCCAGAGTTGCGCTTGCTGCCCGGCTCTCTCTCGCCGGCTTCAACGCGCTGAGGCAGTCGTTGATGTCAATCCATCGCGCAGCCGGGAATTGTTCGCCGTCTGTCTGCGCCAGATGAAAGGCTTCCCGGCAAGAAACAGCTTCCAGCGTTCCCGCCTCCTGCAAATAGCTGAACAGGAATTCCGGCAAATCTGCCGCCTGCAACATTCCGGCGGATACCAAAGTTTCCAGCCCGAAGGAATGAGCTAAAGAGCCAATTGGAAAAGCGCTGTCCGCAAGATGCAGCAGCCGCAAATGGGCTAGCTCTTCGGGCGGCGCCAACTCGGACTTTCCCTGTTCTGCCTTCACTGGTGCCTCCGGATTTCACCTTCAGTGATGATGCCCATGTCCGTGTTCGTGGTCATGCGCATGTCCATGCGAATGGCCGTGCTCATGGCTGTGCCCGCTCGCCGAATACGGAAGATGCGCGTCAATCAATTCGTGCCTTCCCTCCGCGGGTTGGTCCAGTTTCTTTTCCAGCCACGCAATCACTTTGTCCAGCCCCACGTCTTCCCGCAGATTCGTGAACAAAAATGGCCGCTCGCCGCGCATCTTCCGCGAATCGCGCTCCATCACTTCCAGCGACGCGCCCACATATGGCGCCAGATCGATCTTGTTGATCACCAGCAGGTCCGAACGCATGATTCCTGGCCCGCCCTTGCGCGGAATTTTATCCCCCTCGGCCACGTCAATCACATAAATCCAAATGTCCACCAACTCCGGGCTGAATGCCGCGGCCAGATTGTCTCCCCCGCTTTCCACAAAAATCAGCGCAAGTCCGGGCAAGCTGTCTTCCAGCTCCGCGATCGCCTGCAGGTTCATCGAAGCGTCTTCGCGAATCGCTGCGTGCGGACAAGCGCCCGTCTCCACGCCCTTTACCCGCTCGGCCGGCAATGTGCCCTGGCGCAACAGGAATTCCGCGTCCTCTTTCGTATAAATATCGTTGGTAACCACAGCGAGATTGATCTTCGGAAAAAGCTTCCTGCTCAGGCGGTCAACCAGTGCCGTTTTCCCGGAACCCACCGGCCCCGCAATCCCTACGCGAAACGCTCTTGCGTGCAATTCATTTCCCATGACCAGCGCTCCCGCTTCTTGATTTCCGGTTTTTTGCGCTCTTGCCCCGGTTGCCTGTCAATGCATACCACAAACGATGCCCACAAGTATCTGCGCGAACGGCCGCCCGTCAAGCTTTTTCCCATTGAATCTTCAAACGAAGCCAATCGAAAAAGCGGTGGGTAAGCAAGTTCCAGAGAGTGGTGGGTGCCGTTGTCCGAAAGAGGGGTGAATGCCAGGAGAAAGCGCTAAAAGGAAGGAGTTAGAGAGCGAGGAGTGCGTTCCCCTCGCTCCCTGCAAAAAAGCCGGAGCACCCGTAAGAGTGCCCCTGTCCGCGAAATTAGAGCGTCAGCAGGAAAGCCACCAGATCTTTCTTTTCCTGGGTGGTCAGCTTTGTACCCAGGATCAGGTTGAAAAATTCCACGGAGTCATCCAGCGTCATCAATCGTCCGTCGTGAAGGTAAGTCGGCATATCCTTCACGCCTCGCAGCACTTGAGTTTTGATCGATCCATCTCCGCCCGATGGCGCGATCAGTCCGTTGATTACTTGCGCCTTGTAGAAACGCTCGACGTGCAAGTCATGCATCAGATTGTCGGTGTAAACAGGGGCATTGTGGCAAGTGGAGCATTGTCCCTTGCCGAAGAAGACTTCCTGGCCGTGGAGTTCCTGCGGCGTCGCTTTTTTCGGGTCCAGCTTGCCGAACACGTCCAGCTTCGGCGCCGGCGGAAAGTCGAGAATCTCCTGAAATTCCGCCATATCGTGAACCTGGCTGCCCCGTTCGAGAATGTTGACGCCCTTCTTCGTGGCGATGACCGGGTCTCCGTCGAAGTAGGCCGCACGCTGTTCAAATTGCGTGAAGTCTTCCACGGTTTTCAGGGCGCGCTGCGAGCCGAACAGTTGCTGAATGTTCACTCCGCGGAGGGTCGTCGTTTTAATCCGGTGGCGCACTTCCTGCGGACGGACGTCTCCAGCCTGGTGCGTGGCGCTGTCAGTGTGGCCATTCTGATGGCAATCCAGGCACGCGACTCCCAGGCTCGGAAGTTCGCTGCGGCGATCCCCGGTCGTGTTGAACTGCTGTTGCGGGAATGGCGTCAGCAACAACCGCAATCCTTCGAGCTGTTTGGGATTCAAGATGCCGTTGAATATCTCGTAGAAGTTGCTGGTGGTGATCAACTTTCCCTGAGAGACATCGCCGAGGTCCGGTCGCGTCGTCAGATAAATTCCCGCGGGAAATTCCGGCAGGAACTGATCTGGTATGTCGAAGTCCACATCAAACCGTTGCAGGTCTCTTCCCGTTTGCTTCTTCACTTCGTCAATCACGAAATGCGGAAACACCATTCCCCCTTCCTCGTTCTTGGGATGGGGCAACGGCAGGAAACCCGCGGGAAACAATCCCTTTGCCTTAATGTCCTCAGGGCTCATGGCCGCAAGCTGATCCCAGGTGACCCCGCCATGCAATTTCACTCGCACACCCATCTGTACGGGTTTCCCGCGACTCATCTTGGCATTCGGGTCCGGACGATCGCTCAGGTCGTATCGCTCATTCAGCGTGTCCATCTGCCGTTTGCGAACCGCCGGCTTATCCGCGCTGATCCGCTTGAAAAATGATGAGAAATCTTCCTCTGCTACCGGAAACTGGTAGCTCGATTTGACTGGGACGCTTCCGTCGGAGGGAGTTTGGGCTTTCAGACTCACAACAGCAACCAGGGATAGGGCCAGGGCCATGCAGGCCGGTTTGCGAAAGATGGAAACCATCGCCTTCTCCTTAAGTGGGGATTTGTGATCAGCGAGGCAAAGAAGCACCCCACCTGCGGCATTAGAGGTGAAATTGGCAAGCCAAGCTGCAAGAGATTGATTGGCTGCAGAACATTCAAACGGGACGGTCTTGTCCAAAGGTCGCTGAACTGGCGGGATGCACGGGTGACGGCCCGTTGACACTCGGGCCACTCCTGCTATTCGTAGTCCGGTTCCGGTCGGCGGAAAGGGCGGGGACCCGGTGGCGCCAATTGCGAAGATTCCGACTTTGCCCTTGCACTGCCATCCCGGCTTCCAATTCCATTCGTTGATCGGGATCGGGATCGGGTTCGGCTGGAAAAGAAAAACGGAGCGGGGGACTTCCAACCCCGCTCCGTGAAGGGAAACCAGCGGACAACTTCCAGACCTTCTTCCCTAAGGCTTTCCTTTGGGCTGGTTCTGGTGTGACTCCTGATGCGATTGCTGCTGTGGCTGCTGCTGTTGTAAGTGCTGTTGTTGCTGCTCGTGCTTCTGCGCCATTTGTTGCGTTTGCTGCTGGTGCTTCTGTTCCACCTGCTGCATCTTCGCGTCGTTTGCCTGCTGGTGCTCCAGTTGACGATGATCCTGCTCCTGTTTCTGCTGGAGTTTCACGTGATCCTGCTGCTGCTTTTGGTACAGCTTTTCCTGTTGCTGCTGGTATTGCTTGTCCCGGTTCGGGTCGCCTGTGTTCGGTGACGAGGGGCGCTGGTGAGCCGGCAGTTCATTGGCGTGGATCGCTTTGTCTGGTTGCCCGCCAGTATTTCTCGCCTGAGGCGGCCGGTCATAATGTCCGCCCTCTTTGGCAGACATGGCTTGGTTCCCCGAAAAAGCTCCCGGCCTTTCCGTAGCCGCGATTGGCGGCCGCCCGTGATTCGACGAAGCCCGCAGTTCCGGGTTCCCACGAGCAACCTCCATGTGGTGCGTCTGCTCGGCTACCGGCCCGATGTGTCTTCCGTGATAGGCCGCTTCTTCCGCCGAAGTAGGATGCTCGTTGATCCCTCCGTGGCCGCCGTTAAAGCTGACTCGCGACCTGCCGTTATTGTTCACGACCGTCGTGTTGTACGTGTTGTGAATCACGGTTACGTTCACATTGTTCACCGAGCGGTTGTAATAAAAATGATCGTGGTCCCAGCGCCCGCCTTCATACCCGTGGCCAAAATAGCCAAATCCGTAATTAATACCGCCATAGAAACCAACCACCGGGCCCCAATAGCCTTCGTGAAAGTAGTATCCCCTCCCTCCCCAAGCCCAATAGCCCGGGGTCCAAAGAAATCCCGGCCGGGGCGCTGCCACCCACGTCCCCGGCACCCAATAATAATCGTCCCCATCCCATGCCCAATAACCGGGCGTCCAGATGTAACCCTCAGCCGGACAAATTGGCTGCTCATACACCGGCAATTCCGGTGGTCCGAACGAAACCGCAACTCCCACGTCAACCTGCGCGTAGGCTACACCCGACAAAACCAACACACCGATGAATCCCAATAGCGAGCGAGTCGAAAAGAGTCTCCGCATCTTCTCTCCTTTGTCCGATTGTATTTTGCTAACCTGGCCCTGGCTCGCAGCACCGGACTGCGTGCTAGGCGAGGAACTTCCCCGCGAACCGGTTTGTTTGGCTGGACTTAAATTGTTTCACACCGGGCAAATTGTGTAAAAAGGAAATCCTGCTTTGCCCGGTACTACTTCGCCACAATAGCCCCCGATTTCTCGCCTGCGGAAACCCAGGAACTGTGCTACACTGTGTTTGCGCTTAATGCATCGGTTGTGTTGTGCGGTCCCTCTGGTTTAGACCTTCTGAGACTACCCGCCCTACGTTTCCTCCGTTCGTTCTTAGCGTAATTTAAAATAAGACTGGCAATTCAGATTGCCGCGCTCACCGGTTATTCGTGTGTGTCGCCGCCCTCTTCGCCAGCAAGAAAGCAAAATGCAAAGTTTTTCAGAACTCACTCTATCTCCTTCTTTGAAGGAGCGACTCATCGCGGCGAATTTTTCCACGCCAACTCCCGTGCAGGCCGCAGCAATTCCGCAAGCCCTGGAAGGCAAGGACGTCATCGCCACGGCCCAGACGGGAACCGGCAAAACGCTCGCGTTCCTTCTCCCGGTCATGGAAAAGCTGGCGCAGTCGACTACTCCCGGAATCGCCGCTCTCGTTCTTGTGCCGACCCGGGAACTCGCGATGCAAGTTGTCGCGCAATATAACGCCCTGCGCGCGAAGCAGTCGCAACCCGCGGGACTTGTCGTCGGTGGTTTGCCGGAAGGCCGCCAACTCGACGCCATCCGCAAAGGCGCGCGCCTCGTCGTCGCCACTCCCGGCCGCCTCGAAGATTATCTCGACCGCCGGCTCGTTTCTTTGAGCGGCGTCAAAACCCTTGTCCTCGATGAAGCTGATCGCATGCTGGACATGGGCTTCCTCCCGGCCATTCGCCGCATCGTCGGCGTGTTGCCGCGCGAGCGCCAGACTCTCTGCTTTTCCGCAACAATGGAAGGCAGCATGGCTCAGCTCGTCCGCGATTACACAAAGAATCCCGTCAGGCTCACCTTCGGCTCCACTTCCAAGCCTTCCGAAAATGTTCGCCTCCAGGCCTTCGAAGTTTCCGAAAATGGCAAGCCCGATATGCTTTACAACCTGCTCGACAACGAAAGCGGCCGCTGCCTTATTTTCTCGCGCACCAAGCGCGGCACCGAACGCATCGCCAAGAGCCTCAACCGGCAGGGCATCAACGCCGCCATGATTCATGGCGACCGCTCGCAATCGCAGCGCACCTCCGCCCTCACCGGCTTTCAGCGCGGGCAGTATCGCGTCCTGGTCGCCACCGACGTCGCCGCTCGCGGCATCCACGTTCAGGACATCGCCCACGTCATCAATTACGATCTTCCCGATGTCGCCGAAAACTTCATCCATCGCGTCGGCCGCACCGGCCGCGCCGGTGAACGCGGCGTTGCCTCCACGCTCTTCCTGCGCGAACAGCGCACGGAACTTTTCCAGCTGGAACGCCAACTCGGCATCAAGATTGAAAGAATTTCCGCCACCGGCAAGAACGCTCCGCAAAAGGATCGCGCCCCGGCCCCCGCGGATCGCGTTTCTGCTCATTCCGAGCGCGTTTCCATCAATCGCGAACCGAGCTCATTCCATTCCGACCGCAATTCCTCCGCGCCGGGCCCCAGAATGACGCCCCTGCCCGGAGAAATCCTGCAAGCCCAAATGGAAAGCTAGTCTTGGTTCCCTGCTTCTGTTCTTGAAGGAACCCCAGGTGCCGCTATTGCGCCTGGGGTTCTTACTTTGGAGTGCGGCCCGACCCGGTCCGGCCGCTTTTACGGTCTGAGTCAAACCTCAGTGCATCCGAAGCTGGACGGATCGCCCGCCACAACCGATTAGCGCCAGAGGCGCGAAAGGCGTTAGCCCAGCGCGTAAGCGCTGGGATCCGGAAAAGAAAAGTCACCAGCGCCGTAGGTGCGACAGATTTCCCTTGCTTCGCGGGCCATTCTCCCTGGCTACCACTCGCCCACAGCCACCCAAAACGTTCCACGTGCAACCACGCCCTTCGGACGCCCCGCTGCGTCTGGCTTCTTCGGGCTACGCTAACTCGCCCCTACCTCCCCACCTCCACCGGTCGGTCATACCCCGTCATCTCCAAATACCCAACGCCCCGAACGCTAGCGCTCTCCCTTGTCCCTTCGATCGCAATCGCCCCTTCCCAATAACTCGGCGCAATTTTGCTCCCGCCTGCGAGTTCCTGTGATTTCAGCCGTGTCGTCGCCGCCAGCTTCAGCCCCAGCCTTGGTATCTCCATCCTCCACGCCACCGGATACTTTGCCGCGGTGACACTACTCGTCCAAGTCTCTCCAGTTGGAACCAGCCGGAAATCCGCCGCCGTCAAATGCACTGCTTTCCCCTTCGCATCTACATAAGTCCCCGAGGAAAACGGATCGCTAGACCCATCCTTCCGCCGAAACTGGTAGAGCATCAATTCCGTTTCGTCCTCAAGTTGCACGCTCAGCCAGTCCCACCCCACCTGTTCGGCTTCCATCGAATGCGTGAAAAATTCATGATCCATCCAGGACGTTCCGCGCAGGTCGATCGTTCTTCCCGCCACCTCAATCTTTCCCCTTGTTTGCAGGCGCGTAAACGAAATGTAGTGCGAAGCGTGTCCTGCCCCCGCCGCCTTCTGGCTGACCCCATTCACCCCGTGAATCACCGCCGGCTTGTCGCTGTGAAGGGAAAACGTCAGCGAAAAGTTCTCATCCTCCACGCTTAAAGTTTCTTCTTCGCCTCGCCATCGGATTTCCCAATTGCCGTTCCAGACACGCTTCTGCTGTTCATCGATTCCAGCAAGTCCGGGTCCGGCGCGGTTCGTCCGCTCCGAGTGATAAAACTTTCCCCCGTCCAGGTCGCTAAGCGCCAGGTGCGCCAGGTACAGATCCTCTATGTCCCAGGTCTCTTTCTTGCTTGGATCCCGGTCCACACTCTGGCGAAAAAAAGTTAGTTCAAAGCCATACTGGTGCCCGTCCGCAGCCCTCAGATTTCCGGTCGTATACCACCATTCCGTCTGAAAATCCGGATGACTGAAATGATCGTGGGGGAATTCATACCGGTAACCCGGAAGCGCGGCCTTGTATTGCGCCGGCGCGCCCGGCAGCCACACGAAAAGAAGCGCGAAGAGCAGCAGACTACTCTTCATGAATCGCCTCAAGCGGATTCAATCGCACGGCCACGCGCGCCGGGTACAGGCCAGACACCACCGTCGCCGCGTACACAACGCTCAACGCTCCCAGCAACACGGCCACCGGCCAGTGAAACCGGATCGTCCATCCAAACGACTGCTTGTTGATCACGAACACCAGAATCAGCGAAAGAAAATATCCCAGCACGAATCCCGCCAGGTTTGCCAGCAATCCAAGCAAACCTGCCTCCACCAGAATCATCTTTTGAATCTGTCCCGAAGATGCCCCCAGGAAGCGCAGCAATCCCAACTCCCGCCGGCGGTCGATCACCAGCGCCATCAGCGCCCCCGCAATTCCCATCACCGCCACAATCACCGCCACCGCTTCCAGCGCGTACGTGATGGCAAACGTCCGGTCGAATATCCTCACTGCCTCGGTCCGTAAATCGTGATTCGAAAAAACCAGTATGCGGTGCCCTGCCGCGGCTTCCTGTATCTCCTTCCGTACTTCGGCGGGCCTCGCCCCGGGCGCCACAAACACCGCAAGATTCGTCGGCGTTTCGTCGGGCAGATATTTCAGAAGCACATCCCGATCCATCAGGATGTAACCGCGTTCACTCGCATAATCGTAATAGACATCCACAATCTGGAAATTTGCCCGCGCATCTCCCAGCGGCAATGTAATCGTGTCACCGGTGTTCACGTTGTGCTTATAGGTGAACGGTTCGCTTACGATGATGTTTTGCTTTCCACGCAACTGATCCAGGACTTCGATCGTTGGCCGCCCGGAGAAAAAATCCGACTTCTGTTCGGGGCGCGCCACTCGCAAATCCACCGAAGCCAGCGTCACGGGCATCCCGTCATAGCTGATTTCGTACGCCCGCAGGCGCTGCACAGCCGCAACGCCCTGCAACGCCGCGATTTTCTCCACCAATTCCGCCGAAATCGTCGGATGCCGGCCCGCCGCCGCGTCGCCCGCGGGGCGCAAGTAAAAATCCGCCGGCAACTCATTCGCCATCCAGCTCACCACCGTCTGCCGGAAGCTCCCCACCATGATTCCGACGGACACCATCATCGCCACCGCCGTGGCCAGCGCCCCCACCAGCACCGACGTCCGCCGCAGCGAAGCCGCAAGGCTGCGCGAAGCCAGCATCGCTTCCACTCCAAACAGTTTTCCCAACATTCCCGCGGCAATTCGTGAAATAGAATTCACCAGTGCGGGTATTGCGTACGCCGCCGCCGCGATCAATAAAATTGTCGCCAGATATCCGAATAGAGGCTTACCAGCAAATGCAGGCAAGCGCGCCGCCAACGCTGCAAGTCCCGCCAGCACCGCCGCGATCGCCAGATCCCGTCCCTTGTGCGCGCGCGCAATATACTCCCGCCGTCCCTGCGCCATGGCATCCACCGGAGAAACCTGCATCGCCTCCCGCGCCGGCGAAAGCGCGGAAACAACCGCCACGCCCACGCCAACCAACAGCGCCAGCGCCACCGAACCCGCTGTCAGCGAAATCGGCCCCGGCCGGCTGCTCACGTAGAGCGACTCCACCGTCGCCGCCATCAGCTTCACCGCGCCGCCGGCCATGATTCGTCCCAGCGGCAATCCTACGAGAGCGCCCGCCAGCCCCAGGCAAGCGGCCTCTCCCAGAAACGCGGCCAACACGTCTCCGCGGTCCGCGCCGAGCGCACGCACAATTCCAATCTCGCTGCGCCTTCGTACCACAGAAACCGAAATCGTGTTGTAGATCAGAAATGCGCCGACCACCAGCGCGATGTAACTCAGCAGCCGCAAATTCCACCGGAACGCCGCCAGCATTTTCCGGTTTTCTTCCGTCCCCGTGCCTTGCGGCCGCACTTCCACGCCCGGCGGCAACACGGCGCTCAATTTCTTTTGCCATTCCTCCAGATTGCTGTTCGCCGGCAGCTTGATCAGGATGCGGTCCACGCGCCCGAACCGGTTCAGCGCGCGCTGCGCTCCCGCTATATCCATCAATATTATGTTTTCGTTCCCCGAAACTTCCGGAAGCACCCCGCGCACCATGCAATCCAAAACGCGGTCATTGATCTGCAGCGGGATGCGCTCGCCCGTGTTTTTATTCAGACTCGCGCTCACCCACACGCTTTCCGGATCACCCAGTTCGCGCACGCTCTCTTCCATCGTTCCATTGTTGGCGGAAACGGCGTATCCAGCGCGGTCTCGCAAGGCGTATCGGCTGCCTTCGGCGATTAAATCCAATCCGATCAGCGGCAGGGTTTCGTGTGTCTGCGTGTCCACCGCGAAATCTTCCATGCGCGGCGAAATCCGCAATAAATAAGGCTGCGTGGCCAGTGTGGCCACCACCGCTTCCGGCACCCCGCCCGAGGCTATTACCTCCAGGTCGTTGTCTCCGGCCAGGTTTTCCATCGAGGAGTGAAACGATCCCGCCGCCGCGGTTCCGGCCAATTCAATCGCCAACACCACCGCCACCCCAAGCCCCACCGCCAACACCATCAGCCCCAGCCGCACGGGCTCGCGAAGCAGCGGCCGCATCATTAAACGATAGAAAAGTTTCCATCGAGGCATGTCAGCGCCGCGTCACTTCTTCCGCGCGCCCATCGCGCAGCTTCACCAGCGTGTCGCATAAGCTCGCCGCTTCCAGGCTATGGGTAGCCATAATCGTCGCGGTTTTTTGTTCGCGGGTCAGCCGCAGCAGCAATTCCAGTATCACGCTGCCCGTGGTGGTATCCAGGTTTCCCGTCGGTTCATCCGCCAGCAAAATCCGCGGCGAATGCGCCAGCGCCCGCGCAATCGCCACCCGCTGCATCTGCCCGCCTGAGAGCTGGTGCGGATATCGCACGCCCAGCCCATCGAGTTCTACCCACCGCAACCGCTCCAGCGCCAGTTCGCGTGCTCCAGCTGTGCCGGCGAGCAGCAGCGGCAATTCTACATTTTCCTGAACGGTTAAAGTGTGCAGCAACTGGAAGGACTGAAAGACAAATCCGACTTTTTCCCTGCGCAATCGCGTCTGTTGCGCGTCATTCAAATCCGAAGTCGCCCGGCCTTCGATCCGCACCATGCCCGACGTCGGAAAATCCATCGCGCCCGCCAGGTGCAGCAGCGTCGATTTGCCGCACCCGCTCCGCCCGACCAGCGCGACAAATTCGCCCTCGCCCACCTCAAGCGTCACTCCATCCAGCGCGCGAACGCGCTGTCCGTCACTCGAATATTCTTTGCTGACGGATTGGAGGGAAAGAATCGCCATGCGTCGAAACGCCGCCCGCGCGGCCCCTGCTGCAGTCCTTGCTTCAGCCCTTATTTCAGATTGTTGAGCGCTTTCTCGATCGCCGACGTCAGGTCCTTCGCTTCCGGCTCGACTTCCGAATCAAACCGCGCGATCACTTTTCCGTCCGGCCCGACCAGAAACTTCGTGAAATTCCAGCCAATCTCCCCGCCCGTCTTCGGATTCGCCGATTTGTCCGTCAGGAACGCGTAGAGCGGCGTGATGTCGTCGCCCTTGACCGAGACTTTCGCCATCATCGGAAACGTCACGTGATATTTCGAGGTGCAGAACGTCTTGATCTCCTGGTTCGAACCCGGTTCCTGCCCGCCGAAATTATTCGCGGGGATTCCCACAATCACGAATCCGCGGTCCTTGTATTTCTCGTACAGCGCTTCCAGCCCCGTGTATTGCGGCGTGAATCCACACCGGCTGGCCACATTCACCAGCAGCACCACTTTGCCCTTGAACGAAGCCAGCGGCGTGGATTGGCCTTCAATCGAGTTCAACGTAAAATCGTACACCGTCTTTTCTGCCGCCATGAGTGTCGTCCCCAGCAGTGCCAGTAGAACAAAAATCCTTTTCATCGTCGTCTCCCGAA
>Ga0210392_10001435_pt1 | contig 12523 bp, 11 predicted proteins | sample IncBWC30OmetaG_FD_161057 | JGI IMG/M metagenome (GOLD analysis project Ga0210392, IMG submission 161057) | Forest soil microbial communities from Barre Woods Harvard Forest LTER site, Petersham, Massachusetts, United States - Inc-BW-C-30-O ...
TCCCGAGAAGCTTTCGTACATCGTGGTGATCATTGACGAGCTGGCGGACCTGATGCTGGTGGCGCCGGCGGACGTGGAAATGGCGATCGCGCGCATCACGCAGATGGCGCGCGCGGCGGGGATACACTGCATCGTGGCGACGCAACGGCCGTCGGTGGACGTGATCACGGGGGTGATCAAGGCGAACATCCCGGCGCGCATCGCGTTCCAGGTGGCGAGCCGCGTGGATTCGCGGACGATTTTGGATGCGATGGGCGCGGACAAATTGCTGGGCAAGGGCGATATGCTGTTCCTGCCGCCGGGTTCGCCGAAGCTGAACCGCGCGCAGGGCGCGTTGATCACGGACAAGGAACTGGAGGACATCGTGGGCTTCATCGCGCGGCAGGGCAAGCCGAGCTACGAGATGGAGATCCATCAGCAGCTTTCCAAGCCGTCGGCGAACACGGACATCGAGAGCGGCATCGACGAGGACGAGGACATCATCCAGCAGTGCATCGAGGTGATCCGCAGCGAGCAGAAGGCGAGCGTGTCGCTGATGCAGCGGCGGTTGCGCCTGGGCTACACGCGCGCGGCGCGCATCATGGACGAGCTGGAAGGACGCGGCATCGTGGGGCCGAGCAAGGGCGCGGAGCCGCGGGATATTTTGATTGATCTGGATGGCGGCGGGGCGGATGGGGGCGGGCAGAGCGCGGTGTGATATGAGAAGGTTGTTTGACAGAATGAACAGAATTTTCAGAATTAAAAACTTCTGATCCGGAACATCTGAATTTTGTTAGCTCAACGGAACAATGCCAGCGCCGCTTGAGTCACGGAGCCGGCTTGACGATGGTGTTCGTGGATTCGAGCCGGGTGCGGATGGATTCTGCGAGGGCGGTGTTGCCTTGGGCTTTGGCGAGGGTCATGGCTTGTTGCAATTGCATTCGGGCTTCGTCGGTTTTTCCCTGGGCGGCCAGCGCGATGCCGAGGTGATTGTGGGCTTCGGCATAGTCCGGCCGGGCCTCCAAGACATGCTGGTAGAGCGCGATGGCTTCGGCCCACTTCTGCTGGGTGCCGAGGGCGACGCCGGTAATGTATTCGGCATCGGTACGGTCCACTTTGAGGTGAAGCGCCTGCTCGTAGTGCGGGATGGCTTCGTCCCACTTGCCCTGGGTGGCAAGCACGAGGCCAAGATCATAATGTGCGGCGGAGTAATTGGGATTGGATTTGAGCGCGAGCTGGAAGTGCTGGATGGCTTCATCAGTCTTGCCGAGGACGGACAGGGCATCGCCCAAATTATAATGGGCGGTGGAAGAAAAGGGGTTGAGCTGCAACGCCAACTCTAACTGCTGGATGGCGGCGGGGCGATTGCCCTGCACGGCGAGGGCGATGCCCAGATTGACGTGGGCCTCGGGATTGGCCGCGTCGAGCTGGAGCGATTGTTCGAAGTGCGGGATGGCTTCCCGGCTGTTGCCGGCGTTGAGCAGGATGCCGCCGAGGGTGTTGTGGACGAAAGCGCGGTCTGATTTGCAGGCGAGCGCGTGGTTCCAAAGGCTCAGGCTATCTTTCCAATAACCGGTCTGGATATAAGCGCCGACCGACAGGCCGAGGACAAGGGTGATGGCACAGGCGGCCTGCACCACCTGGCGGTGCCGCCAAGAGGCGCTGAGTGCCAGCGCGCCCCAGACGATGATGATGCAGAAACCGATCTGCGGGAGATAGGTGTAACGGTCGGCGCGGGCATTTTGCCCGGCCTGCATGAAGTCGATGACCGGCAGTAGTGAGCCGAGATACCATAGCCAGCCCACCATGAGCCAGGGATGCGTTTTGCGCCAGATGAGGGCGGCCGCAGAGATGGCGAGCAACAGCAGCGCCGCCAAACCCGCTTGCCATGATAACGGCCCGGCCGATGAATGGGCATAAACCACGGTCAGGCCCGAGGGATAAATCATGTGCTCCAGATACTCCACATAGGCCAGCAGGGCATTGCCGATGCGCGCAGGGAGAGACAGACTGTGAGCGATGGTCACGACGCTTTTTTGCGTCGCCACGGTTATGGCGCAGATGGCAAGGCTGAGCAGCAGAAAGGGGATTTTCTCCATGATCAAGTCCAGCCAGACGCGGAAGAGGGAGCGGGTGGGGTTTGCGGAGCGGGCGGCGAGGCGGTTCAATGGCCAATAGTCCAACAGCAGCAGCACGGCGGGCAGGGTGACCAACATGGATTTGGACATGAGTCCGAGGGCGAAGAATACCAACGCCAGCCAGTAGTCACGCGTGAAGCGCAGGGATGAATGGGGAGCATCGGCGGCCGCCAATTTTTCCACATGAGCGGCCCAAGCCCATAAGGTGAGCATGAAAAACAGGCCGCTCAAGACGTCCTTGCGTTCCACCACCCAGGCGACGGATTCCACCCGTAACGGGTGGACGGCAAAGAGGGCGGCCACGACGGCGGCGGGCCAGAATCTGCGGGTGAGCCGGTTGAGCACGAGGAAAAGGCAGACGACCGTGGCGGCATGCAACAGCACATTGGTCAGGTGATGTCCGCCGGCATTGGCGCCGTAGAGCTGCCAGTCGAGCTGGTGGGAAATATCCGTGACCGGGAACCAGGTGCCGGTATTGGAATGGGTGAACAACCAGCCGATGTTCGCCCAGTTCAAGCCCCCGGTGATGAGCCAGTTTTGATAGATGTAGGGGGGATCGTCATAGCTGACAAAATCGAAATGGACGGTCTGACCGAACACGGCCCAAACCAAGGCGGCCAAACCGAGGCAGACCGTGGTGGTCCGCCAGCGTGGTGGCGGTAGGTCAGCCGAAGATGCGCGGAATTCCGGGCCTGATTTGTTCGTTGAGTCCAATTTCGCGGGATAATGCGTTTCTGCGAAGGCACGTCAAGCCAGTATTAAATGTCGGCGGAGTCGGCCAAGGTGCGGGCCAAAACCGTTTGACTTTTCAACTGACGGGTGTAGGGTCGTTAAAACCCATGAAAGCAAGCACCTTGTTGGGAACAGTATTGGTCTTGTCACTTTTGTACGCGGTGCCATCGCGGGCGGCCAGTGCCATGGTGCCACTGGCGTGGGTGATGGATTACAACACGGGAGCGACGCTTTACAACATGGCCCTGCAGTCGATCGACACTGACCCGGCGGAGGCGGTATCCATGCTGACCAAGGCCCGGGAGTACAGCAAAAGAAGTGTCATGGAAGGCGGCAGCACGTATGCGATCATGCTGGATTCATGGATCGGGAAGGCGTTGCTAGAAGCCCAAGCCAAGCTGCAAAGCACCCCGAGCAAACCCAAACCCAAAATCAGACTGACCAAGCCACCGGAACTGCCGCAAAGCAACCCTTTCCGTAATAACAGTTCGCCCGGTCTGCTGGTCAAGCGGACATGATTTCCCTCAATTTTGCCAGACCCAATCGCCGGTTTTGACATCCCACGAGCCGTTACCCGAGCCGCCGTCATCGGTTTCGTTCCAACCAACGGAGTAGAGCAGGAACTTTCCATCGTTCGTGCGGCGATAGTGCAAGGGTTCACCGCCGATGATGTCGACCGGAATCTTGTCCATGAACTGGGGCGTGAGCGCATCGAGGGCTTCGGGATAGCCGCCGCGGGCGAGATGGTAGCGTTCGAGGGCACAGACGATCTGGGCCTGGTTGGCGCCGGTCTGGTTGCGGGCATAGGTTTGGAAGGCCTTGGTGAAATTGGGAACGGCAATGCTGGCAAGCAGGCGGAATACCGTCCAATGTTCGACGACCGATGACATTGCAAGATTGGCCTGTTCAATTTTTTTCGGGTAGATCTGTTCGTCTGATTGAGCCAGGGCGTCGAGAATTTTCTGGTTCAGTTCCGTCGCGACCCTGATGTTTTGAAAGACCCAGCCCTGCGGCATCAGGCCATAGGTCACGCGTTGTCCCAACTTTTCATAGAAAAGCTTTTTTTGGTTGTAGCCGAACAGTTCGCCGGTGAGGAGCTTTTCAAAATTCGTACGTTCACCGAGGCGCACGGTATGGACCCGTTCATCGCGAAACGCCTCATCGATATATGGCCGGAGATTGATTTCTTTGAACTGCGCCTGAAGGGTTGCGAGTTCCGGCTCCTGCCAGCAATGGGTCCGCAACCCCTCTTTGATGGTCTCCGTGTAGAGCCCGGTGATTGCGACATTGATCATGGCTTCGACCAAGGTCATGGGCTTGCCGGTGGGCCGATGTTCCAAAATCCGGCAGATATCATGTATCAAGGTCAAGTCGGGCAGGGCTTTTTCAGGTTCACCGAGCAGGAGGTGGCACTGCACCCGTTGGGCGAGAGTCTGCGCGAGCCAGCGCATCGTCACAAAATTGGGTATGGGTATGAGGTAAGGCTCGGAATAATCGCCAGGGATCATGGCGTAAGGCCGCTTGAGTGCTTCCCGGATTTCGTCGAAGTCCGGGGCGAGCCGGTCGCTCCATGCCAGGTATTGCGCTGCGGGAGTGATGCTTCCGGAAACGAGTTTGACCTGGAAAACTTTCGGGTCGGCGGTCGCTTCGAGTTTCAGTTGGCCGATATTCGTGGCCACGTTGGGAGGGATGAGGTTGGTGAGGTCATCGGCGGAGGGCGTGGAATCGGTGGCGAGGTAAATCCAGGCCGGCTGGAGGCGGCTCAAATCATATTCGGAAAAATGGTAGGAGGAAGCGCCAATCACACTGCGGCCGAGCGTCGCTTGAAAGACGTTTTGGATTTTTTCGGCGCGAGCCGGGTCATCGAGCCTTACGCTTAAGCTGGCGACAGAGCCGGTTGTTGGCGTCGCCATTGGGACCATGATCAGCTCCGCCACAAGTGGCGCATTCGTACGGGAAAACCTTTGCGACGGGAGATCGTTGTACGAGGGGTTCAGCCAGGTCAAATTCGTCGCCGCCCTGGTCTGGGCTTCGGTCTGCGATTTTGAGAAACGTATGCGGATGTTGGTGCTGGCCATGAAGAAATTTTGGTCGTCCGGTACGGGGGCGGGGATCAATTTCTCCCAATCCAGCACGGCGCCTTTGGCTTCGAGTTCGTGCCGATAAGTGTCCCAGGCGCGTTTGCCACGCCAGTATTCCTCGGTGTAGAAGACCGTTGCGAGCGTCGCCATGATGGCTGCGCCCAGCAGCATCCGGCGGAAGTTCCGCCAGCAACGGCACCAGCGGATGAAACCCCACAGGCCAAGGGCAACCACGGAGATGATGATGGCGCTGACCGATTGTGCCCAAAGCGCGGGCCTACTCGTCGGGGCCATCGACAAATCAGCCGCGACGATCAGCATGGTCGCGGCAACGAGACATATCAACCAAGTCAGGAAAATCCGGGATATGGGGCGGCGGTTTTGTCCATTCGTTGGCGAGTTCATGCAGTGAAAAATTGGGCTTTTTCGGTGCGAGGCTTGGGGGAATAGTTTTTTGGCCGGTCGGCATCCACGGTGGGTGAGCGGTCGGCAAACAGTTCGTTCAGGAGTTTTTGTTGATCGCCATAGCTTATCATGGCGGCCAGGGTGACGGGCTTGCCGGCCGTTGCCGATGATTGACCGCGCAACACGATATTGATGGCGATGAGCAATACCCAAACCGTCGCCAGACCAGCCCAAGTGCGGCGGCTGGGCAAGATCAGTTTTTGCCACAGGACTTGGAAGGGGGACACCCCATGAACCGGCGCGGGTTGATCCGCTGCCCGGATCGCCCTGAGCCAGCGCTGTTGCGCGGCCAGACTTGGTTCGACTTGCGGGAGGCGTTCTGTCCAGGCGGCGAGCGGCGTGGTCACGGCTTTGATCTGTGCAAAGTATTCCCGGCAAGCGGGGCAGGCAGAGAGATGTTGGGCGACCGCATCCCGTTCCGCAGGCGGCAGCGCGCCGGCGGCCAGCAGGGAAACGTCCCGGCGATGCTGGCGGCAGGGTTGGTCGAACAGACTCATACAGGTTTATCCCCGTCCGGGCCGGGAAGGTTCATTTTCATTTGGCGTAATTTTTCCAATGCGTGGTGCAACCGGGATTTCACAGTGCCGACCGAGCAGCCGAGCACGGCCGCGATTTCCGGCAGGGAAGCATCCTCAAAAAAACGCAGCAGAACAACCTGGCGATGCGGCTCGGGCAAACGTTCGAGGCACTGGCGCAAGCGGGTGCCGGCCTCGTTTTCGGTCAATGTTTCCGCCGGGGAAGGTTCCAGGGAAGGAAAATTCTCGTGCCGCTCGTGGAGGTCGCGCGCTTCGAAGAAGGACAACCAGGCGAGCACGACCGGGCGGCGCCGCGCGTGGCGCAGGGATTTCCAATGACGGTGCAGAAGGATGGAGTAGAGCCAGGTGGAAAAACGACAGTTTTGATTGTAGCGCGGGAGGCTTTTCCAAGCCTCCACCAAGGTTTCCGAAACGAGGTCTTCCGCCGTGCTGACATCCCCGGCCAACGCAACCGCCTGACGCAGCAACCGCGCTTGCAGGGGAGTGATCAAATGGCAAAAAGCCTCTGATTCTCCCGCACGGGCGCGGGTCAGGAGCGCCTGTTCGCCAGGCGGCTTCGGCGGGTCGTCCGTGATGACCATGTAACCATTAATCCCCGGCGCAGGCGAAAAGGTTCACACAATTTTGGCAAATCGTTGTCCCGGTGACAGGCGGCTGAATGGCCTTGGCTTCATTTTACAGGGTATTGCCAGACCCAATCGCCTTTTTTCTGGTCCACGTTACCTTTTTCGGTGAGGAAGACTTTTCCACCGTCATCTTTTTCATCCCAACCGACGGAGTAGAGGACAAACAGTCCATCGGAGGTGCGGCGGTAGTGCAGCGGCTGGCCGTTGATGAGGTCGTGCGGTACTTGCGTGATGAACTGGGGTGCGAGGGCATCGAGCGTTTCGGGATAATTTGCGTGCTCCAGATGATAACGCTCCAAGGCGCAGGCGACCCGGGCCAAGTCTACCTGCGATTGGATTATTGAAAACCTCATCACGCTTGAACTGACGCTGGTGAGAGACATTTGTGCCAGAACTTTATAGTAGGAATAGTGCCTCATCTGGGACTGGATAGCGGCTTGAGCCTGACGCATGGCGGCGGGTGAGGCGATCCTGTTGGTCAGATCAACGAGAGGTGCTATAAACTGTTGGTGCATCTGCGCGAAGGCCAGTTCGGTTCCATAAAAAAATGCGCTGGGTGCCCAGCGCAGGCTATTGGTAGCAACTGTCCCTTTGTCGTCAGTCTCATATTTCATTTCCCGGGTGATCCGCTGCTTTTCAAAGGTGTCGATGGCGGTCGTCTTTTCACCCCGCATGGCAAATTCGTAGTCCACCAGATAATCCTGTTTTGACAACACCTGCTCCAAATCTGCGAGCTGGGAATCCAACCAGCGATGCTGCGTCAGGCCTTCGTAAATGGGCTGAAGTGCAATGGACATGATCGCGATGCGGACCAGGTGTGAGATTAGGAACGGCTGTTCGCGGACGCAATCGTTCACTCGCAGCAGGAGTTTAACATCATCCAAGGCTTGCGCGCCTTGGTTGTTTTTGAGTTCAGCGATAATCCGCAGATTGAGAAACTGCGCGCAGCCTTTCATGCGGGCCAGCCAGGGCAGCAGTTCGCTGGCGGCATCGAAATCGCTCTCATAATTCAGCGGAATTCGCACGTACGGACGCAAGCTGGCTTGGCGCAATTGCTCAAGCGCCGGGTCGAAACGGGTCAACGCGAGCAATACATCGGCGGCGGGTGACTGCGGTTGGGCCGGTACGGGATAGACGTTGGTTTTACCCTCGGACGTTTCCGCAAAATTCCGATAGAGCCGCTGCCATGGCACCAAGTCGGTCAGGGTGCCCTTCTGCCAGTTGCCGCCGTTAGTGGGCCAGTCTTTTGAATCGCCGGGATAGATGTTGAACTGCATCCGGTTGCTAACATCTGCCACCGTCTTGTCCGGCCCGTTATTTTGACGCTGATGCTCCCACGCCAGCGTGTTGGCTACAATGGGCGCGCAGAAAAAATTCTGGTCGTCGGGCACGGCGGGCGGAACCACGGACGCCATGTCAAACCGTTCGCCGTGGGCTTCGGCTTCGCGTTTGAAGTTTTCCCAGTCATGTTTGACGCGCCAGTTTTCCTCGGTGACCAGAAGGCCAATGAGGGTGGCAATGACCGCCAGCCCGATCAGCCCCCAGCGCAACAGGCGCCAGCGCAATTTTCTTTTGGGTTTGTCATCCATAAATCAAACGGCCGCGGTTTGAGCGGCTTGTGTCCGTGGTTTGGGCGCAGAGTTCCGGGGCCGGTCGACCTCTGGCGGCAGGGCGCGGTCGGCGAACAGCTCGTTCATCCAGCGTTGCTGGGCCTGCAGGCTCATGACGGGTCCGCCGGAGTGCACAGGTTTGCCGGTGACGCTGTTCACGTTGTCGCGCTGGGAAAAATTGACGAGGAAAATCAAAGCCCAAACCATGGCCAGGCCGGTCCAGGTGCGGCGGGTCGAAAAAAATAATTCCTGCCAGAGCGTCTGGAAGAGGGTTGCGTGGACGGCGGGTTCCGGTGGCTGCATACGGGTAACAGCCGCTAAGGTGGTTTGGCGGATGACGTCCAGCCTGGCTTCGGCGGCGCGGTGTTGCGCCAATAATATTTCACGCGGGGTTTTCATTTTTGGCCTCCAATAATTTTCGCAGGGATCGCTTGGCGAAGTGCAACCGGGATTTGACGGTGCCGAGCTGCGTTTCGGTGATGCGGGAGATCTCGTCGAGGGAAAAATCTTCGATGAAGCGAAGCAGCAGCACGGAGCGTTGCGGGAGCGGGAGCTGGTTGATCAAAGCCATAAATTCTTGCTCCTGTTCGCGGCGGATGAGCAGGTCGTCCGGGGCGTCCTCAAATTCATCGGGCGGCTCGGGGACCTCGTCGCACAGGACTTCCGTGCGTTTGCGGAAGTGCTGGAGGCATTTCTGGTGGGCGATGCCAAAAAGCCAACTGCCGAATTTGCGGTCCTCGCGCAGGCTGCCGAGGTGTTTGACGGCGGCGATGAAGGTCTCCTGCACGAGGTCGAGGCTCGTTTGCTCGTGGCGGACCAGTTCAAAGACGTAAACATACAGCGGCAGCTGGTAGCGGCGGAAGAGGGCGTCCCAAGCCGCCGGTTCCCCGGCGCGGGCTTGCGACACTGGCAGTTGTTCTGGAGCGGCCACTTCCGGCATTTTCAACAAGAGGAATGCGCGAGGCGAGAAAAGGTTCAAATGAATTGAAAATATTTCCAAGATTGCCAAGTTCCGCCAAAACCCGCTAAATGGTGGGAATGTCAACGGTTGCCGAACAACTCCGTGCCGCGCGCACGGCCAAAAATCTGACGGTGGAGCAGGTCGCGGACGCCACGAAAATCCGCACGGACCATGTGCGCGCATTGGAAGAGGGGAATTTTGGCGCGTTTTCCGCGCCGGTCTACATCCGCGGCTCGGTGAAGATCTACGCCAAGTTCCTGAAGGTGGACGAGCTGGCGCTGCTGGCGGTGCTGGATGCGGAATTGAAGGGGACGGAAAAGTTCAGCGAGCCGCCGCCGCTGGTCGAGCAGAAGAAGACGTTCATCGACTACCTCATCCTGGCGCTGGCGAAATTGAACTGGAAGATGGGTTTTGCCGGTATCATCGCGATAGTTGCGGTGGTGGTGGCGGGGCTGGTTTTCCTGGCGTGGAAACATCACAAGCAGGCCGATCCGGCGCCGAACCTGCCGCCGGCGATCTATCAGCCGGCGAATTCCGGGGACACGCTGCCGCTGCCGAAGCGGTGAGCCAGATCAGAGATCTTCGAGGTAGAGCGCGCGATTGCGCCACAAGTAAATCATGCCGGAGAGGGCGGTGAGCACCATGGTCACCCAGAGCATGATTTTGGCGAACATCGGCGCCCAGGGGGCGAAAAAGTTCTGCAAGGCCACCGGCCATTCCGGGGAAGCATCCAAAACGAGCAGGGCGATGATCGTGACGATCTGCGAGATGGTCTTGTGTTTGCCGTAGCCTTCCGCGGCGAGGACGATGTTTTTGGAGGCCGCCAGCAACCGCAGCCCGGTTATGGCCAGTTCCCGCCCGACGATAATGACGACCATCCACGCACCGACCTTCACCGGCGCATCGGGGTTCATGTGCGTACTTTCCACAAAGGCGATGAACGCGGAGCAGACCATGATCTTGTCCGCGAGCGGATCCATGAGGATGCCGAAGTTGGTGATGAGCTTGCGGGCGCGCGCGATGCGGCCATCGAGAAAATCGGTGACGCCGGCGGCACAGAAAAAGATGAGCGCGAGCGTGTCGTTGAAGGCGAACTTGGAGAACATGGCCCAGAGAAAGACCACCGTCAGCGCAAAGCGCGAGACGGTGAGTTTGTTGGGCAAATTCATGGCCGGAAAGATTGGAGGTTGCTGATGGTTGTTGGCAAGCGGCAAAAATAAAAGAGCGGGCTGTGTGTCCACACAGCCCGCCCCCGGTTCAGATTTATTACGCGCCGAACTTGTCGAACGCCTTGGCGTTGGCCTGCATCAGGCGGATGAGGAACTTCGCGGGGAAAATGCCCAGTGAGCCGATGTTGGCGCCAGTTTCGGTAAAGCGCTCCAATTTGTCGGAGCCGCTGGTGGCAGAGTGCAGCAACACGGGCTGCGGATGCCAGGAGTGGCCCTTGAGCGCGCACGGTGTGGAGTGGTCGCCGGTGATGGCGAGGACATCGGGCTTTTTCTTCAGGAGGATGGGCAGCGCGGCGTCGAGCTCTTCGATGGCTTTTTTCTTGGCGGCGTAGTTGCCGTCTTCACCGGCCTTGTCGGTGTACTTGTAGTGAATGAAGAAGAAATCGTACTTGTCGTATTCCTTCAGGTAGCGCTCGAACTGCTCGGCGATGGTCTGGGGGCCTTCAATCTTGATCATGCCGACGAGCTGCGCGAGGCCCTTGTACATGGGGTAGACGGCGAGGCAGGCGGGCTTGAGCAGGTAGCGGTCTTCGAACAGGGGGATGTGCGGCTGATGGGCGATGCCGCGCATGAGGAAGCCGTTCGCCGGCTTTTCCTTGGCGAGCACGGGCAGGGCGGCCTTGTAGAAATCGGCGATGAGCTTGGCCATCTTCTTCTGCTTCAAATTTTTTGCATTGCGCGGTTTCACGGTGGGGATGGCGAAGCCTTCGCGGTTCGGGTCGGCATCGGTCAGCGGGCCTTCGAGACCCTTGCCGCGGAAGACGACGACGAAGCGGTGTTCCTTGCCAGCCTTGATGATGACCTGGGTGTCGCCGATCTTCTTGATCTTGGCGGAGAGCAGGGCGACGAGCTTTTCGCAGGTCTCGGTCGGGATGCGGCCGGCGCGGCGGTCGGTGACGATGCCTTTGCCGTCGAGCGTGGCGAAATTGGCGCGGGCGCAGACGTCGCCGGGCTTCAGTTCGAGGCCGAGGCCGAGGGCCTCGATGACGCCGCGGCCGACTTGGAAGTCGAGCGGGTCGTAGCCGAAGAGGCCGAGGTGGCCGGGGCCGCTGCCGGGCGTGATGCCGGGCGCGACGGGGATCATGCGGCCCTGCGCGGAGTTCCGGGCGAGGGCATCAAGGTTCGGAGTGTGGGCGGCTTCGAGCGGGGTGAGATAGTTTTGTTCCTTGTTCGCGATGTCGCCGAGGCCGTCGAGGACCAGCAACACATGCTTGGCGTTCGTTTTGAGGGTCAGTTCCGAATACAGTTCGTCCAAATTCATAGACGGACATGGTAGCAATAAATCGTCACCGCGCAATTCGATTCCCGTTTGCACGGTGACGAATCAGTGACATTATTTTGGCAACGATGAATCCATTGATGTTGCATGAATTTCACCACACGCTGGGCGCACGGTTCGGGGAACTGAACGGGGCGGAGATCGTGACGGGCTACGTCTATGTGCCGGCGGAGCATAAGGCGCTGCGGGAGAGCGCGGGCGTGGTGGACCTGAGTTTTCGCAGCCGCATCTGCCTGGTGGGGGCGGACCGGGCGCGGTATCTGCACGGGCAGGTGACGAATGATGTGAAGAAATTGAAGACGGGCGAGGGGTGTTATGCGGCAATCACCACGGCGAAGGGGAAGATGGAGAGTGACTTGAACATCTTTTGTCTCGCGGATGAACTGCTGCTGGATTTTGAACCGGGGTTGACGGAAAAGATTTCACAGCGCTTGGAGAAATACATCGTGGCGGATGATGTGCAGATCGTGGATGCGGCGCCGCATTACGGGTTGCTGAGCGTGCAGGGGCCCAAGGCGGAACACGTGGTGCGGGCGATCGGGTTGTTTGCGGAGGTGCCGGCGAGACCGCTTGGGTCGGTGAAGGTTTCGGAGGCAATGTTGGGAGAGATTTATCTGGTACGGAATGCGAGGTTGGGGGGCAAGTTAGGGCTCGACGGAGTCTCGCCCCACCCAGTTATTGAAGGGTTTGATTTGTTTGTGCCCAATAATTCGCTGGGGGCGGTGGCGGACAAGCTGGTGGCGGCGGCGAAGGCGGTGGGCGGCGGGGCGTGCGGCTGGACGGCGTTTGAGATGGCGCGCATCGAGGCGGGGATTCCGCGGTACGGCGCGGACATGGATGAGACGAACCTGCCATTGGAATGCGGCATCGAGAGCCGGGCCATCGTT
>Ga0210392_10001439_pt1 | contig 12505 bp, 9 predicted proteins | sample IncBWC30OmetaG_FD_161057 | JGI IMG/M metagenome (GOLD analysis project Ga0210392, IMG submission 161057) | Forest soil microbial communities from Barre Woods Harvard Forest LTER site, Petersham, Massachusetts, United States - Inc-BW-C-30-O ...
CGCTCTCGACCGGCACGTCCCTTCGGGCGCGCTCGGGTGACCCGATCAACTACTACGCGGCGGATGCGAATTACACGGGCATTCCACTCAACCTGCTCCTACCGCGCGGCTCGGGAGGCCGGTTGCCTTGGCAGTACAACGCCGACGTGAACCTCGCGTATCACTACAAAATCGACAAGGACAAGGCTGTCACGTTCACCGTCGATATCTTCAACCTGATCAATTTTCAGGCGGCACAGACCGTGGACGAGGGCTACACACAAACGTACGCGGTAGGCACTCCGGGCGGCACCCTGCGTAGCGCGACCGCGCAAGCGACCGGTCGCCCGCTGTATGCTTCGGATGTCAATCCGAACTTCAAGAACCCGACTTCCTATCAACCACCGCGCTCGTTCCGCTTCGGTATCCGAACCACTTTCTGACCCCGGATGATGACGATGAATACTCGAAGGCTTTGTAAAGGGTTGAGCGTGTTTGGGGTGCTGTGCGCGGCGTTCGCGAGCACTCATTGTGCCAGTGAGCCCGCCATCAAATGCGCGGTCACGTCCGGCGCCGGAGGCGCGGCACGCTACAAGATCACGTCTGTAATGAAGACCGGGTCTTGCGGGTTCGACTTCCCGTTCACGGTCAATGGCAAGGATGTCGGCGAAAATCTGGCGATCGAGAACTACCCGCCCGTGAACACGGATCCGAATCGCGATCAGGAGGTGGCCACGGTGGGCGTCCGTTCGGTGTACGTTGGCAATCGCTTGTTTGCGACGGGCAACATCGAGGACTACACGCCGACGTCGATCGCGCTTGGAAAATTCACCGCGGTTTACCCGGATGGCAATGACTTATGCCACGTGGACACCTTCTCTCTTGCCACCGCGGATATCCCCGCGACTTCCATGGACAGTGACGGTAAACCGATTGACCCGCCGCTGCCCCCGACGCACATCGAATATCAGTGGAGTAATTGGCGCACGATCGTGAAGCCGTCTTCGATCGGCGGTCAGTCGTTCGCGCACCTCAAGTACACGCAGGACGGCTGCACCGCGGAGTACGACGTCTCCATCCTCACCCCTGAAGTCGACTGCTCGTCGGACGACGATTGCGACCCCAAGGGTGACCCGGCCAGCGGCAACTTCGGATCAGGCATTACCCCCGAAGCGAACGCCACTTGCAATACGGATGTTGGTCTATGTTTCAGCTCCAAGGACGCGCCGTGAAAGGAATAATGGTCGTGAAGATCAGAATTTTGGCGATCAGTGTTGTCGCGGCGTCGACGTTCGCCGCCGTGGCGTGCTCGTTCGGCCCTGACGCGTACAACGGTCCTGGCCCCTGCCCGGGCAACGCTCCGTCGGACGACGTTACGCCGACGGACCATGACTGCCATGTCTACACAGACGCAGGCGACGCAAGCACTGGTGACGGTGACACTGGTGGCGACAGCAACGCTGGCACCGCCGGAGCCGGTACTGCAGGTGCTGGCACCGCGGGTACTGCAGGTGCGGGCACCGCGGGTACTGCAGGTGCGGGTACTGCAGGTGCTGGCACCGCAGGTGCTGGCACCGCAGGTGCTGCAGGTGCGGGTACTGCTGGCACCGCTGGTGCTGGTACTGCAGGTGCTGGCACCGCAGGCGGCGGGGGCTCTGGCGGTTAGCATCTACAACGTTGCGTTGGCGTAGGCGCGCGGCTGTCGGCCGCGGTTGGGCTCTACGACCGACTCGACAGATCCTGCACGCTGAAGGTCTTGCGAGGCGAAAAGCTTCTGCCGGCGAAGAGGCTGAGCGCTGGGCATTTCGTCCTGGTCGCGGATCCGACCGCAGATGACGCCGCGCTGGTTCAATGAAAATGCCGGGGCTCAGAGAAGCTGAGCCCCGGGCGCAATAGTCGTCACACGGCGCCACGCACAATCTGTACGACGCGCGTTATCCAGCGCACGCCGCGCGCTATCGCTTCGAGCGCGACTGCCTGATCTGAAGACGCTCACGACACCCGATCGTTGGCGTTTGCGCAGAGAGCTTCGACGTGGAGCGCGTCCGCCGAGATGTGAAATTTCTCTCTCGTGTGCGTGTGCGCGCGGCGCGTCGAATCGTTCGATCGCGAAGCAATCAAGTCTTGGCGATCTGGAGACATACCGATGATCAAGCGACAGACTGAAGGCAATCGAAGACTGGCGCGCGTCGCGCGCATTCAGGTATTTGCGGGGCTCGGCTTGCTTGGGGCCGTGGCCTGTGGTGTCGCCGATACGCAGCACAACCAGCCGGCTCCGGGCCCCGGCGGCGACTTTGGTGGCGCTATGGGCGTGCAGCCAGGGATAACTGCGGGCGCTGCTCCGGTTGCGATGGGTGGTGGGGCGACGACCGGAGCCGGCGGAGACCCCGTGGCATCGGCAGGTTCGGCTGGTTCGTCAGTTGCTGGCGCATCGAGCGGTGGAGCGTCGGTCGGCGGTGCAGCGAGTGGCGGCGCAACGAGTGGCGGGGCGGGCGCCCCTCCACTCTCGGGAGTGACTATCAACTTGGGCGGCGTCGACGTGCCTATGGAGCACGCGATCGCATTCATTCACATCGGTCACTCGAACATGGCAGGGCGCGCCACGGTGCCCACCGCGTCGCGTCCTTATCACTTTACGCTGACCGATCCCCACGCTTACATGTATCACGTGGGCTCGCCTCCCGCGCTCGCGATCGAGCCGAAAACAGCCGGCGACGAAGACGCCGCTGGTCCGGGCACCTCGCTCGTCAAACAAGCGGTGGCGCTCGCGCCGGACTACTACTTCATCTCGCTCGGCTACGCGGTGCCATCCGCGTATTGCTCGCAGTTCGTTCCTGGCGGGCTCTACTACGACCAACTGATCGCGGCGCCGAAGGCGATTAAGGGTCGCGTTACGTTCGGCGCCATCTTCATCTATCTGGGCATCACCGAGCGTCCCGACGAGGACGGCCACACGACCGCGGACACAGCCAACTTTCCGAATTGCATCAACACTTTGGTGACCGCCATCCGCAACGACGTAGGCGTGCCGGACCTGCCGCTGATCATGAACAACTATGAAGTCGAAGGTACGGGCGAGTTCGCTGTCGGCGGAGACGTGTACAACACGATCTATCCGCAGATCCAAAAGATCCCGACGACCGTCAGCAACTCGGTGCTCATCCCTTGCGACGGGCTCGGCATGGAAGACGACCATCACTTCAACCTCGACGGGCAGTACACCTGGGTGCAGCGCGCGATGGCGATGATGCAAACAAAGGGCTGGTTTCCCTGGAAGTAGCGAGCCGTAGGCGCCGCGAGCCGTAGGCGCCGCGGGTCGCAGGCTCGCAGGCGTCGCCTGCTCATGCTCAAAGGGCGGCGCGCGCCGCCCTTGCCGTCTCGAAGCTCAACGGAAGGCGTCAGCGAACGCCGGGTCGTGGAACCTGCCCGCGCCTGCGCGCCTCGGTGCTGAGTCTCTCCGGTACGAGGCCAGCGGCTCGTTTGGATCGCTCCACGAAGCACTTTTTCGACGTGCCCGCGGAGGAGGCGAGGCTCAGCCAGAACCGCCCGCAACGCGGTGGCCCGCGAGGCGCCGATCGCCGCCGGCGGTCCGCTGCAACAGAAGCACTGTATAGCGACCCGCTTGAAACGACTGGAACGTAGGTGCGAAGTCAGTCTTGCCCGCTGCTATTTCCGCCTCACGGAATTGAAGCTCTTCGTTCGAGCGCCACGGATCGAAAATGTATGCAACGCGCGCTTGCGACGCGACGGCCCTGCGATAGGGCGGGTAACGGTCCAGCTTTTCGTGCCACGGAACGATGATGACTCGCTCTTCGAAGAGGAAGGTGAGCCGGTAAGCGACCCAGTAGTCGGCGAGCCCGCCGTGAACGCCTCGCTCGCGCAGCTCATTGCCCAGCAGAGTTTCGTCGCTGTCGCGCGCGCTGTGTCGAACGATGTGAGCCCCGGCGACGTCGTTGCCATGGCTCAGCCAGCCGGCGACCGCGGCCGACGTCAGAAACGGCGCAATCAGCAGCGCAAACCGACGCGAGCCAAGCAAGAGCAAGGCTGGTGCCAGTGCAAACGGTGCCATCAAGACGATGGCCACGAGATAACGCGCCGACAGGCGATCCATCACCATGACGGAGAGCGCAAAGGCGCCCAGCGTAGCGGGCAACATGATGGCACCAAGGATGGCCAAACGCCGAACAGCAAAAGGGATCGAGCGCAGCGCGACGGCGATTGCTCCGAATGCGATTCCGAGCAGCAGCAGGGTCGCTCCTCCAAGCTGGATCGCGCGAAACCAAAGTGGCGCGGGCCAGGCCTGAACCAGCGGTTCGTGGGGCGAATAGTAGGCGGTGGTGCCGAGCAAATAAGGCAGGCAGGCTTCTCTGAGCAGCCTCAGATTGTGGGTCACCACGTCGGCACGCAAATGGAAGACGCCGGGCGAGGCGTTCGCGCTGTGAGTGAGCGCCCACACCGGAATGAGCCCGGCAAGGCCGCCTGCGATCCCCGCCGCGAGGGCACGCATTCGAGCCGGCGCAGGTTGAAAGGCAGCGCCAAGTACGAGAAACAACGCGAGAGCGGGCAGAAAGAGCAGCGCGTAAGGATCGGCAAAACACGACAGCCCAGCGACGAAAGCGCCTGCCGCTAGCGCGAGCGCGGAGTGACGCCAGCGAGGCGCGCCGTCGAGCAACCAGATTGAGGCGAAGACCAGAGTCAGCGAGGCCTGGCGAGGGGGGCTGAACATGTAAATGTGTAGCGGACCGGTCGTCACGACCAACGGCGCGACGAGAAGCGCGGTCGGCCAGGCCTCGAAGTGTCGGCGCAGCGTGCCGAAAGCGAAGCACACGAGCAGCATGTGTCCGAGGTACGCCGCTAGCATGAGCGCAAGCGGCGTCGCGCCCAGCACGCGAAACAGAACCCCAACCGTGAGCGTGTCAGTCGCAGTCTGATAGCCGCTTCCCCATAAGAACCATGACCATTCGCCATGCAACAGATGACGCGCCTGCAAGCCAACCACAGCGGCGTCCGAGTGCAGCTCGGCTGCGTTGAGCAGAGCAGGCAGCGCGTGAACCGTGGCGACGAGCAGCAGCAAGGGCAGCGGCGCCATGCTCAGCAGGGCCGTTGCAAGTCTTCTCCCGGAGCCTCGGGGCGCCACTGACAGTCGGGCTTCGTTGAGCATACCGGCGTTGCTTCGAGTATAGGTTGTTGCCAGAATTGTCGTGGTCGAAACTGAGCGCAGCCGTCGCGTTCGCGCGCTTGGGCCGGCCGGAAAATTGAATGACGAGCTTATTTCGCGGCTGATCGCGCGCGCCAGAGAGGAGCAGGGTTGTTGATGGTCACGAAGCGTGGCTGGCAGCGTCGGAGCCTTCGGCGTCAGGGTTCGGGTGCAGACGTCTGAAGCGTCTCGCGTGAAGCGTGTGGTTGAGCCCCAGACCGAAAGACAAGCCCTCCCGCGCCGGTCCCCTCCCGCGCGCAGCGCGTCCGCGCCCCAGCGCGCGCCCAACAATTCATCCGCGCGCTCGTCTCCGGTGCGCGCGTAGCGCCGCACGCCTCGCGCCTAAGCGCGCGCCCAGCCGCTCAGCCGCTTGCCCGGAAATACGTCGAGCCCACCCGACTTTGGCAGGATAAGATCACGATCCGCCAACAATGAGTTAACCCCACGAGAGCTGGCGGAACCAGGCGGACGGCCGTCTCAACCGCACGCTTGAGACGCGAGACGCGTCAGCCGTCTCAACACAAAAGAACCCCGCGACCGGCTGGGATCGACCGGCTCAGCCACAGTCAGTCAGCTCACAGGCTCTTTCGACTGACCGCGTTGAGCGATCACCGCGAGCAGGACGTCGGCGGTCACGGGTTTGCCGAGGTGAGCCTCGAAGCCGGCGGCGATGCTACGCGCAACGGCGCTCGGACTCGTGTGGCCCGTGACCGCGATGAACCGACAGGCCTGAAGCTCGGGCTGCGCTCGCAGTAGCTTCGTTAGCTTATAGCCGTCCATATCGGGCAAACCGATGTCGATCAGCGCGATGTCTGGCCGGAACTCGACCGCTGCCGCGAGGGCATCGCGCGCAGAGCTTGCGATCCGCGGTAAATAACCCGCGCGTTCGACGACGGTTCTAAGCAGCTCCGCGGCGTCTGCGCTGTCGTCGACGACCAACACTCGCTGGGCGCTGACAGGCTGGCGTACGCCGGACGGCGGATTCATGCCCGACAGCATGCGCACGCGGACGACGTCGGTAAAGAGCTGAATGAGCCGATGGCGCCGTCAAAAATGCCACGTTGTGAGCGCTCGCCGTTGCGGAATGACTCTTACGCCTCGGCGCTTGCAGCCGCGAGGCGCGCCACTACTTCGACGAGCGCTGGGCCGTCGAACGGCTTGGCGATGTGTTCTTGAAAACCAGCTGCCAAAGCCTTCTTTCGATCCTCAGGTTGCGTAAAAGCGGTGACCGCTACGGCAGGGAGGGGCCGTCGCCGATGCGAGTCAGCGTCGACACGCAGTCTGCGGATTAGGTCATAGCCATCTTCCATTGGCATTCCTATGTCGGAAACGAGCACCGAGAAGTCATCGCCAGCGATGGCACTCATGGCCACGCGTACGGACTCGGCTTGAGTGACACGTGCACCTGCACCTTCTAGAACCAGGGCTACCAACTCACGTGCATCCTCATGATCGTCGACCACCAAAACATGAAACCCCTGCAGTGCACCGCTGGCGGCTGATGATGCCTGGAGCAGAGGAGTGGATCGTTTTCGCGCAACGCCCATTGGCGGTGATAACTCTGACGAGTTAGGTGCGACTAGTCTAGCCATTTTTGCGGCTAAAACGGCGGTGACGCGCGCTGCCGATCTCCTCGGGGTTGGCTGCGCATCGCCGCCACGCCCCTCAGCAGCACATCGCCGTCACGCCCTCGGCTGCGCATCGCCGCCACACCTTGCGCGCGAAATGCGGCTTGCGTGCGGCAAAGCTGGGATAGAATCCCGGAGTGAGCATTCCGACCGAGCCGATCGGCAGCATTCCGCGCCCAGCTTCGCTCGTTGAAGCCATCGTAGCGGGCTGCGATGGCCTCGATCCCAGCCTCGAGCCGCTGTACGACGCCGCCATTCGCGACACGATCCGAGAGCTCGAAGCGACCGGATCACCGGTCGTGACCGATGGCGAGCAGCGAAAATACCACAATTTTCTGACGTATTGCGTGCACGGCCTCCCCAATATGGCGCCTGACGGTTTTCAGATTCCGTTTTCCGCTGGCCACGCGCGTCGCATGCCGCGGCTCACCGCGGGTCCATTCCGGTACCGCGTCCATGCCGATCAATATCTGGCGGCGGCGCAGAAGTACGCGAGCGTCCCGGTCAAACAGGCCGTGATATCGCCGTCTGCTTTGAGCCTGCTCTATCCGCCCGATGAAATCTCCGATTACTCACGCGAGCAATTCATCGGCGACCTGCTCGACGAGCACGAAGCAGAAGTGCGGTCGTGTCTAAAGCTCGGCGCGCATGCCGTGCAGATCGACTTCACGGAGGGCCGCCTCGCAGTCAAGCTCGACCCCAGCGGTGCATTGCTCGCGACGTTCATCGAACTGAACAACTTGGCGCTGGCTCGGTTCTCAGCGGAAGATCGTCGGCGGATCGGTGTTCATACTTGCCCGGGCGCGGATCGCGACTCGACTCACAGCGCTGAAGTGAACTACGCGGAGCTGCTGCCGAGTTTGCTCTCGCTGAACGCGGGCAATTTTTACATCGCCCTCGCCGGGGAGCCAGATCGGGTGCGGGTGCTGAAGATCATTCGCGACTACCTGCGGCCCGAACAGCGGATCTTCGTGGGCGTGATTTCGCCGATCGAGCCACGGCTCGAAACGGCGGAGGAGGTGCGCGACCGGGTTCTCGAAGCCGCCGAGTACATCCCGATCGCGCAATTGGGAACCACGGACGATTGCGGTTTCTCTCCCTTCTGCGATGACGTGTCGACCACACGCGAGCTGGCGTTTCAAAAGGTGCGGGCTCGAATCCGTGGCACCGCCCTCGCGGCTGCGGCGCTCGGGGTATAGTGGACGACGAGGACGAGCTACTGCGTTCGGTCGCGCTGCAGAACGCACAAGTCATTCTGTCGACGCGGCTGCGCGTCGAGGAAGAGCTTCGCAACACCAGGGAAGCCCTCGAAGAGAAGACGCGGATCCTCGAATTGCTCAACAAGACGGGCGCGATGTTCGCTTCCAAATTGGATCTGCAGACCCTGGTGCAAGCGGTTACCGACGCCGGCACGGAGCTGAGCGGGGCCAACTTCGGCGCGTTCTTCTATACCGTGAAGGACGCCGCTGGCGGGATCTTCACGCTATTTACGTTGAGCGGAGCGCCGCGAGAGGCTTTCGAAAAATTCGGACATCCGCGCGCCACAGCGCTTTTTGCGCCGACATTCAACGGCGAAGGAGTGATTCGCATCGCCAACGTGCAGGAAGATCCACGCTACGGGAAGATGGCGCCGCACTACGGCATGCCTCCCGGGCACTTGCCTGTCTGTAGCTACCTAGCCGTACCCGTGGCGTTGCGATCCGGGGAGGTGATTGGCGGTCTGTTTTTCGGTCACCGTGAGCCCGGCGTCTTCACCGAGCGTGAGGAGAGTCTGATCGTGGGCATGGCTGCGCATGCTGCGATCGCAATCGACAATGCGCGACTGTACGCCGACGCCAAGCGTTCCGCCGATACCGAGCGCGCCGCCCGCGCCGAGATCGAGCGAGTCAGTCTGATGAAGGACGAGTTCTTGGCTACTCTCTCGCACGAGCTACGCACGCCGCTGAACGCGGTGCTGGGTTGGTCGGAGGTGCTCCTGGCTCGGGGAGCTTCCGATCCGGAGTCCAAGCGCGGCCTCGACGCGATCGCGCGAAACGCTCACGCGCAGGCACAATTGATCGAGGATCTGCTGGACATGAATCGGATCGTGTCCGGGAAAATTCGACTGGATGTCCAAAGGGCTGAGCTCATTCCGATAGTCGAGGCTGCCGTAGAGTCGGTCCGGCCCACCTTGGAAGCGAAGGCGATTCAACTGCGCACGACGCTCGATCCCTTGGCGGGGCCCGTCTCCGCAGACCCTCACCGCTTGCAACAGGTGATCTGGAATTTGCTCAGCAACGCAGTCAAGTTCACGCCCAAGGGCGGCAAGATCAACGTCTTGTTGCAGCGGGTCAACTCGCACGTAGAGATCACCGTGGCGGACTCGGGTTCAGGCATCAGCCCGGAGTTCTTACCGTTCATCTTCGATCGCTTCCGCCAAGCCGATTCGTCGACGACGCGTCGCCACGGTGGGCTCGGGCTCGGTCTGTCGATCGTCAAGCAGCTCGTCGAGCTCCACGGCGGCAGCGTGCGCGCCGAGAGCGCTGGGGAGAAGCGCGGGGCCTCTTTCGTGGTCAGCTTGCCAATTCGGGTCTTGCGCGAAGGGGAGGGGCGAGAGCACCCGACTACCCGCACTCCGCTGCCTTTTCAACAAGAGGTCATGCTTGCCGGGCTGAAGGTGCTGGTGGTCGACGACGACCCCGACGCTCGCGAGCTGCTTGGCATCGTGCTTGGAGCAGCCCTGGTCGAAGTGGTGTCCGCCGGATCGGCCGCGCAGGGGTTGGCACTACTGAGAACGAGTAGGCCCGACGTGATCGTGAGTGACATCGGCATGCCGGACTGCGACGGGTACCAGTTCATGCGCAGCGTTCGGGCTCTTACGCTGAGCGAAGGCGGCAAAACCCCTGCGATAGCGCTCACTGCGTTCGCTCGTTCGGAGGATCGCACGCGCGCCCTGCTTGCCGGCTATCAAGCGCACGTCGCAAAGCCGATCGAGCCGCAAGAGCTGATAGTGACGATAGGTAGCCTGACCGGCCGCACTTGAAAGTCGAAACCTTTGCTCGCGCGCCCTAGCGGCGCTCCTCGGAGTCGAGAGAGGCTTGCTCGCTCGGGAGCTCCGCGCTCTCCTCAGCGAGGGGGCTGTTCATGGTGTGATCGATGGCGGAGACGACAGCCGTGGGTAGAACTTGCTGCTGCAACGCATCTGCCACCGGATCTACCCGGTCGCGCACGTTCGGTAGATCGCGCCGCAGCTCTTCGAGCAGAGCGACGATCTTCCCGGTGCGCTGCTCCGCAAGCAGGTTTACCTGCAGCTCGAGATGCGCGTTGCGCTCCTCGTCCTTTCGCTGGCGATTTTGCGTGATCAGGATCATCGTCGACATGATGGCAGCGTAGAAGGCGATGGCGCCCTGCAAGAAGAAGAATGGTGATGGGTCGAACGGCGCGCGATGAAAGCCGGGCGCCGCCGTGTTGTAGGCGATCCAAAGCGCGACCATCGCGATCAGCGCGTATAGGGATCGAGGCTGGCCCACGAAGTTGGTGAATGCCTCGATAGCTCGCTGATCGGGACGCAGTGAGCGTCCCGCCTTCGCGCGCAGTGACCGGATGGCGTCGATGTTGAGGCTGACGTGCTCGGGGACTTCCGGTTCTTCGGTCACACTCGTATTTTAGCACTGCCAACGTATAAATGAGCCGGGCCGGATCGATTTGACGATTCCGAGTGGTGTGGAGAAGCTCGGATGTTGCAGTTCGTTGCAGAAACTAGGAGCGCACGTCACTAGGCGAATGGCCAGAATTGATGTGTAAGCTGGCAGCCGTGAGCAGCAAGGCGCAACGCCAGATCTTCGCATTGCTCTTGCTCGGCGGTTCGCTCTGCGCGAGCGCCTTCGCGCCCCGCTCGAGCTTGGCTCAAGAAGCGCCCGCGGGAAGCGTTCCGGTTCGGGAGACGACTCCGCCCAAGCCCCTGTCTGATCTGGAGGTCGCCTATCCGCCGGGCGCGAGCGGCGAGACGACCGTCGTGCTGACGCTCACCGTCGAGCGCGACGGTTCGGTGAGCGCAGTCACACCGAACGAGAGCCACGAGCCGTTTTCGAGCGTAGCGGTCGCGGCGGCCATGAAGTGGCAATTCCAACCGGCGATTCGGCGCGGAGTCGCGGTTCGAGCTCGGATTCGAGTCGCGGTCGATTTCCACCCGCCAGTGGTCGTCCAGGACGAACGAGCACCTGACGAGACCACGACGGCGCAGGGCGGCGCAGCGGAGACGCCCGCAGCCGGCGCGCCTCGCCAACGAAAGCCACACGCGATCGAAATCCAAGTCCGGGGCATCAAGATGGATCCGTCGCGCACGGCAACGCTGTCGCGCGCAGAAGTGCGGCAGATCCCGGGCACATTCGGCGATCCGTTTCGAGCGATCGAGATCATGCCCGGGGTGACGCCGATCATCTCAGGCCTGCCGTTCTTCTTCATCCGCGGCGCGCCGCCCGGTGACGTCGGCTATTTCTTGGACGGCATCCGTGTGCCGCTGCTGTTTCACATTGGCGTCGGGCCGTCGGTGATTCATCCGGCCTTGATCGACCGAGTCGATCTGTATCCGGGCGGCTACCCGGCGCGCTTTGGTCGCTTCAGCGGTGGCATTGTCTCGGGTGAGACGGTGCCGCCGGCGAGCGAGCTGCACGGCGAGTACAACGTGCGCCTGTTCGATGCTGGCGCGCTCGTCGAAACCCCGTTCGACGACCATCGCGGTGACATCCTGCTCGCCGGGCGTTACTCGTACACGGCGGCGCTGCTCTCGCTGCTCAATTCGACTTCAGAGCTCGACTACTGGGACTACCAAGCGCGCGCGAGCTACGCGCTCAGCCCCAAGGACACGGTCAGCCTTTTTGCCTTTGGCTCCTACGACTACCTTGGCGAACGCACGCCGACGCAAACGCTGACGCTCTTCGGCACGGAGTTTCATCGGGTCGACGCGCGCTACGACCACGACCTCTCACAAGACGGAAAATTGCGCCTGGCGGTGACCGGCGGGCTCGACTTGTCGCGCTTGCCCGATGACCGTTTCGTGCGCGATCGCTTGCTCGGAACGCGCTCGGAAATGAGCTTCCGCGTGAGTCCGGATGCGCTGCTGCGTTTTGGCTCGGACGTGCAGCTCGATGCCTACGACGTGCAGTTCAATACCAGCGGGCTTGGGCCTGCAGCGGCACGCGCCGCGGGCCTGTTTCCAACGCGGACCGATCTCGCCAGCGGTACTCGGGCCGATCTCGTGCTGAGCTTGGGCGATCGCTTGCAGGTGACTCCGGGCGTGCGCCTCGACTACTACTCGTCGCAGAGCCAAAGCGCGGTCGGTGTCGATCCGCGGTTTTCGACACGGCTGGTGGTGACGAAGCGCTTGAATCTCCTGTCCACGTTCGGTCTCGCCCATCAGCCACCCGCGTTCGTGGTTCCGCTGCCGGGGTTTCAGCCGGGAGGGCTGCGCGGCGGGTTGCAGCTGGCGGTCCAGCAGAGCGCCGGGCTCGAATACGACCTGGGTGACGCGACGAGCGCGACCGCGACCGTATTTCACAATGGATTTTTCAACATGAGTGATCCGTTGGGCGCGACCCAAATGACGGCCGACGGATGCCCTCCGGGCAGCTTCCCGGAAGACACGCTGGGCGGTGATCGCGGTGGTCAACCGACGTCGGGCCGCGCTCGAGACTGCGGCAAGCCGCCCATGACCTTTCTGCCC
>Ga0210392_10001440_pt1 | contig 12490 bp, 10 predicted proteins | sample IncBWC30OmetaG_FD_161057 | JGI IMG/M metagenome (GOLD analysis project Ga0210392, IMG submission 161057) | Forest soil microbial communities from Barre Woods Harvard Forest LTER site, Petersham, Massachusetts, United States - Inc-BW-C-30-O ...
CACCCCCCTCGTCATCAATCTTGGACGCCGATATCCACCGGCTTGGAAATCACCGCGAAGCTGGCTGCCGCACCTTGGCCTCATCGCGGCCATTGTTGTCGCCGCAGCGGCGTGGGCGTCGGCACTCGAAGTGGTGATGCAGCCGTGGCTGCCGGACTTTGAAACGCGTCATTTCCTCGCGACTTGGCCCACGAAGATCTGGGGCGGTGTCGTGCCGGGGCTCATATTGTACAGCGTCATTCTCGCGGTCACGTACGTGCTCGATTCCAAAGCGAAGGTGGCCGCGCACCAAACCGACACAGCGCGCCTCAACGCGCAGCTGTCTCTTGCCCAGTTGGATGCCTTGCAGCGCCAAATCGAACCGCATTTTATCTTCAACGCGCTCAATTCCATCGCAGGATTGGTGCGTGAGCAGAAGAACGATGCGGCGGTGAGCATGATCGCCGCGCTCGGCGATTTCTTGAGGCGAGTCGCGGGAAGCTCCCAAGACCCGGAGGCGCTGCTGGCGCAGGAGGTCGAGTTCCTCGAGAAGTATTTGCAGATTCAACAGGCGCGCTTCTTAGGACGGCTCAAGCTGGATATGCAAGTACCCGATGAACTGCGCAAGGCGAAGATACCGAGCCTGATCCTGCAACCCTTGGTCGAGAACGCCATCAAGCACGGCATCGCGCGGCGGGCCCAGGGAGGAGAAGTGCGCGTGGCTGCCTCGCGCGCGGACGGGCTGCTTCATTTGAGCGTCTACAACGACGGTCCGCTGCTGGATCGGGACGGACGTTCAATCAAGGACGGTATCGGCCTGTCGAACCTGCGTACGCGCTTGAACCTGCTGTACGGCAACGACTGTGATCTGCGGCTGGAAAACTACGGCATCACCGGAGTGCAGGTCTCCTTGGCGCTGCCCTACCGCGAAGCCTGAGCCGATGGAGGAGCACGCTGCAAAGATCCGTGCGCTGCTCGTCGATGATGAGCCACTGGCGCGCAGCAATCTCAAATATTTGTTGCGGCGGGATCCCGACATCGAGTCGATCGCGGAAGCCGGCTCGGGCGCCGAGGCGGTCGCCGAGATCCGCGGCACGCGGCCGGACCTGGTGTTTCTCGACGTGCAGATGCCGGAGTGCGGCGGGTTCGAGGTATTGGAGATTCTCAAGACCGACGGGGTGCTGCCCGTCATCGTCTTTGTGACCGCTTACGATGAATACGCATTGCGCGCGTTTGACGCCGGTGCGCTCGACTATCTGCTCAAACCTTTCGATGACTCGCGATTTGCCCTGGCATTGCAGCGTGCGAAGCAGAGATTGGCTGCTCGGGAGCCGGTGCCGCCGCAGGAAATTCCCCGCTTGACGGTGCGCAGTGCCGGGCGCGAGGTCTATGTGCAAATTCCGGAGATCGATTGGGTGGCGGCGGCGGACTACTATGTGTGCTTGCACGTGGGCCCGAAGTCTCACCTGCTGCGCCGGAGCATGGCGGAGCTGGAACGCGATCTGGATCCGCGCATTTTTTGCCGAATTCATCGCTCCACCATCGTCAACCTGCGCCGGGTGCGCGCGCTCAAGATCGACGCTGCAGGAGAGTACGAAGTTATTCTCGAGGGCGGCCAAAAGTTACGTTTGAGCCGTCGATTCCGCAAGGATCTGCAGTCCCGGATGCGTGAATTCGGCACGCCGCTGGCAGCGGCCGAGGGCTGAAAGCGCGCGGGACCGCGCCGCGCCTCTAAAATGCGCCCGGATAGGCGCCGCCGTCCAGCAGGACATTCTGGCCGGTCATGAACCCGGCGTGCACGCTGCAGAGGAACGCGCAAGTCTGGCCGAACTCGGCGGGGTTGCCAAAACGCTTGGCAGGGATACCGGCCAAGGAACGCGCCGCCGCCTCCGCCGCGCTCACTTGATTGCGTTTGGCGGCGAGACTTAAGTTGCCGCGCAGGCGCTGGGTGTCGAAGCTCCCGGGCAGCAAATTATTAATCGTGACGTTTTTGTCGGCGACGCTGCGGCAGACGCCCGCCATGAAGGCGGTGAGGCCGGCGCGTGCGCCGCTCGACAGGTCGAGACCGACGATCGGCATTTTCACGCTGTACGAGGTGATGTTGACGATTCTGCCGAAGCCTCTGCTCGCCATGGAGTCGATGACCTTTTGAATGAGTTCAATGGGCGTCACCATGTTCATGGTCACGCCACTCAGAATCGCCTGGCGATCGAGCTCGCGGAAATTGCGCACCGGGGGTCCGCCATTGTTGTTGACCAGGATATCGGGTGTAGGACAGGCCTTGAGCAGCGCCGCCTGGCCCTCGGCGGTGGATACATCGGCGAGCACGGGTGTCACGGGAACGTTCCAGGCACGGCGGATTTCCTGGGCGGTTTGTTCGAGCAAGTCCGGGTTTCGGCCGTTGATGACCAGCGCCACCCCGGCCTCGGCCAGCGCCAGGGCGCAACCCTTACCCAGGCCTTGACTGGAAGCACAGACGATGGCGGATCGCCCGCGGATGCCTAAATCCATAAACACTCCGTTAGACTTGCCACGAGGGCGCTAAGGATCGCATAGCCGTAGGCAGTCCGCACGCAACCGCCGAAAGGAGGGTGTCTTGTCGAACGAGAGAAGCTCGAGCGGGCCGCGCATCGCGTCCGTGACCTCGCCGGAACTGCTCGCAGTCCTCGAGGAGCTGAAGCTGCGCGAGCCCATTTTCCATCATCCGGAATTCGGCACCACGCGCCGGGACTACGAGGCCATGACCGATCCGGAATTCTGGGAAGTCGGCGCCTCGGGCCGGCGCTACAGCCGGGAGTTCGTGCTCAATACGCTGGAGAACCGGGCGCCGGATCCCGAGGAATCGAAATGGCTGACGCGCGATTTTCAATGCCGGGAGATCGCCGCGGATAATTATCTGATTACCTACACCCTGCATCAGGGAACGCGCGTCACCCGCCGTGCCACGCTCTGGCGCCGCACCGCCGCCGGGTGGCAGGTGTTGTATCACCAGGGTACCCTCGTCGGGATCGACCAGTAATCGAGCCCGATACTCATAAACGCCCACCATGCTGGCATTGCAAAACATTACGAAGACCTTTGAGGGCAAGTTGGTGCTGACCGACGTCAACCTCACGGTCCCCAAGGGCGCGACGCATGCGCTCATCGGCTCGAGCGGCTCGGGTAAAACCACGCTGTTGCGGATCACGTTGGGTTTGATTCCCTTCGACAGGGGCTACGTCAAGATCAACGATCAGGCGCTCTCGTCGTTCAGTCCCATTCAATGGGCGGATCGGATCGGCTACGTGCCGCAGGACGGCGGCCTGTTCCCGCACATGAGCGCCTTCGAGAACGTGTCCCTGATCGCGAAATTGCGAGGCTGGAATAAACAGCGGATCAAAGTTCGCGTCGAGGAGTTGCGCAAACTGGTCGAGCTCGAGCCGGTGATCCTGGGTCAATATCCATTTGAAATGAGCGGCGGCCAGCAGCAGCGTGTGGCCATCATGCGCGCGGCCATGATGGAACCCGACGTCATGCTGCTCGATGAGCCGATGGCGGCGCTGGATCCGATCATCCGCCGCAGCCTGCAGCAGGAATTGAAATCCATTTTTCAACGCTTGGGCAAGACCGTGCTCCTGGTCACGCATGATCTTGGCGAAGCGGTGTTTCTCGCGGAGCAGATGACGCTGCTGCACGATGGAAAAATCGTGCAAAGCGGCCCCTATCGGGATCTGCTGCTGCGGCCGGCGGATCCGTTCGTGACGGCCTTCATCAATGCGCAGCGCACCGTGCCGGAAGCGGCCGAGGTCGCATGAGCGGCCGGCACTGCACGAACGGCCGGCACTGCACGAGCGGCCGGCATCGCGCGAACGGCCTAAACTACATGAAGCGAGGCGCGGCTGTGGGATTGCTGTTGGCAGCGCTGAGCTTGCTGCCGATGCCGCTGTTGGCGGCGGACGGCATCGTCGTCGGTTCGAAGGTGTTCACCGAAGGCTATGTGCTGGGAGAAATCGCGGCCCAAACCGTGGAGACGGCAACGAAGGAGCGGGTGACGCGCAAGCTCGGCATGGGCAGCACCGGGATCGTGTTCGAGGCCTTGACGACCGGCGCGATCGACGTGTACTCGGATTACACCGGGACGTTGGCCGAAGCAATCCTGAAGCGCCCGGACCTGAAGTCCGTGGATGAGATTCAGCGCGCGCTGTTGGAGATGAATCTGGTGATGTCGGCGCCGTTGGGCTTTGACGACACGTATGCATTGGCTGTCAAGGAATCCTTCGCGATGGAGCATGACCTGCATTCCATCAGCGATCTTAAAAAGGTCGAAGGCAGCATTCGCGCCGCGTTCAGCTACGAGTTCATGGATCGAAAAGATGGATATCCGGGGATCGTGGCGAGCTACCACCTGCAGTTCGCGCCGCAGAAGGTCAGCCGCATGGAACACAGCCTGACATTCCAGGCGATCGATGACGGTGCGGTGGATCTGATCGATCTGTATTCCACCGATGCCAAGATCGAAAAATCCAAATTGCGGGTGCTCAAGGATGACCATGAGTACTTTCCCGTGTATCAGGCGGTGTGGGTGGCGCGCAAGGCGTTTACCGAGAACCACGCGCAGGCGTGGCAGGCGCTGCTCAACCTGCAGGGTTCGATCAGCGAACACGCAATGATCGAGATGAACGCGCAGGCGGACATTCAACACGTGAGCTACGCGAAGATTGCCGCGCAGTTCTTGGGCTCCGAGGCGCCGCGATCGCAAAGCTTGAAAAGCAACATCCTGCAGCGCACGCGCGAGCATTTGTGGCTGGTCGGCGTCGCGCTGCTGTTCTCGGTGCTGGTCGGCATCCCCTTGGGACTCGTCGCCGTGCGCTTCCACGCGGCCGGCCAGGGCATTTTGATCGCAAGCGCCGTCATTCAAACATTGCCGTCGCTGGCGCTTCTGTGTTTTTTGATTCCGCTGTTCGGCGTCGGCATGAAACCGGCGCTGGCGGCGCTGTGCATGTACAGCTTGCTGCCGGTGGTGCTCAACACCTTTACCGGAATTCGCAGCGTCGATCCCAAGCATGTCGAGAACGCGCAGGCGTTCGGCATGACGCGCAGGCAGGTGCTGTTCCGCATCGTGCTGCCGCTCGCGAGTCCGACGATACTCGCGGGCATCAAAGCCGCGACCATCGTGAGCATCGGCACCGCCACCCTCGCCGCCCTGGTGGGGGCGGGTGGTTATGGAGCGCCGATCGTGTCCGGACTCTCGTTGAATGACGTGCCGACGATCCTCACGGGAGCCATTCCGGCGGCCTTGATGGCGCTCCTGGCCTACGGCCTATTCGAACTCTTGGAGCTGGCGCTGATCCCGGCCGGCCTGCGAGCCAACAAGCCTAGGCGGGCGCGCAAACAAGTCTAAAGTCGCCCCGACCGGTGCCGTCGAGGCGCCGATCCCTGGTTGCCCCGCGTGCCAACCGGCCAGCCAGGGCCCTGAAACCTCGAAATCCGCAGTATGGCTCGCTGGATGCGAAACGGAACTGCAATGTAAATAATAATCATTCGTGTTAGCATTGGCCGGTAGTTCACTCGAGGGATCGTCGAATGCTTTCAAGCCGCCCGCGTTCCGAGGGTGCTGTCGGCGCCGCCGGCCTCGCCGTCGGGGCGCTCATTTCCGCGAATGCGCACGCCGATGCCGCGGCGCCGGCTTCCGAAGACAAGCTGCAGAGCATCGAGGTGACCGGCACGGCGATCCACACGTCCGAGGACATTTCGCAGAGCACGGATACGGTCGATAAGAAGGAACTGGCGGAACAAAATCTCTCCCTCGTGCAAGAGGCTTTGCGCAATGTCCCGGGCGTCACGCTCAATGCCGGCGAGGGCGGTGCCCACGGCGACTCGGTGAACCTGCGCGGCCTGTCGATCCCGGACAGTTTCTTCCTGGACGGCGTGCGCGACATCGGCCAGTATCAACGCGACACATTCAACGCCGATTCGATCGCCGTGCTGTTGGGACCTGCCTCGGCGCTCTTCGGGCGCGGCTCGGCTTCGGGCGTCATCAACACCATCAGCAAGCAGCCCATGCTGACGCCGTACGCGGCGATTACGGTGTCGGGCGGCGAGGCCAACTATTGGCGCGGCACCGGCGATTTCAATCTGCCATTGAGCGCCACCGCGGCGGCGCGCGTCACGCTGATGGATCAGGGCAACAGTGTGGTGGAGCGCGATCAGGTGCACTATCACCGCTATGGCGTCGCGCCCACGTTGAGTCTGGGCATCGATACGCCGACGCGCTTCATGTTCAGCTACTTCAAGGAAGAAGAAAACAATCTTCCGGATTACGGCATTCCGTTCATCGACGGCGCGCCGGCGCACGTGGCGCGCAGCAACTATTACTCGCTCGCCAATTACGATCGCACGCGCACCAACACCAATATCGGCACCATCCGTTTCGAGCAGGATATCTCGGACAAGCTCACCTTGAGCGACAGTCTGCGCTACGCGAACTACGGTTTCGAATACCTGGTCACGGGTCCGTTCCTGGGCAACGACTTCCTCGCTCCGCCGCCGGCCGGCACGCCGTACGCCGATATCGCCATTTCCCGCGACCAGCCGAGCAGCGGCGGCACGACCAGCCTGCTCATCAATCGCACGGATGTGACGGCGAAGTTCGATGCGGGCGCTGTCGCGCATACGCTCATCGGCGGTGTGGAGCTCAGCAAGGAGCAGTCCAATGTGAATCGCTTTCAAAACGGCCTGAACGACATTCCGGCGACGCCGCTGCTGAATCCGGCGCCGTTCTTCGTGCCTCCCACCCCCATCACGCCTTATTCCAATCCAAAGGGCCGGGGCAGCGATGTGAGCGTGTATGCGCTGGATAGCATCTCGCTGGGTTCCCGGTGGGATGTGGATCTGGGACTGCGCTGGGACCGGTTCAAATCGAGTTTCAGCGAGGCATTCTCGGGCACGGCGTTTGAACGCACCGATACGTTCGTGAGCCCGCGCGCGGCGCTGATCTACAAGCCGGATGCGGCACAGAGCTACTACCTATCCTATGGTACCTCGCAAAATCCGGTGATTGAGTACCTCATCGTCGCGCCGTCGGATCAGAGTCTCTCGCCCGAGAAGAACAATACGCTGGAGCTGGGCGGCAAGATCAAACTGTTCAATGGGGCGGCGGAGCTGACGGGCGCGCTGTTCGACACGCGAGTCTACGATGCGCGCATTTCCGATCCGGATGATCCGACGGTTCAGCAGTTGCCGTTCGATCAGCATGTGAAGGGTATCGAACTGGGCTTCAATGGCTATGTCACGGATAGCTGGGAAGTGACCGCGAACTACACGCACTTGAACGATAAGATCACGAAGACCAGCGACCCTCTCGCCCAGGGCAAGTACGCGCCGAATACGCCGCACGATGCCTTCAATTTCTGGACCACCGTGGAACCCACGCCGGCTTGGGTCTTCGGGGGCGGCTTCACCGCCATCAGCCATCGCTATGCCGACTCCGAGAACAGCGCCGGCGTGCCGGCATTCGTCGTGTTCAATGCGATGACGTCGTTCGCGGTCAACCCGCATTTCAAGCTGCAGCTGAATCTGAACAACGTGACCAACAAGCTGTATTTCACCAGCATTTATTACGTGGATGTCGCCGAGAACCACGCGCTGCCGGCGGCGGGCCGCACACTCATCGGCAGCGCGAGCTATCGCTTTTAGACGATGCCTGGCCATGAGCACCGTTTCGATCATGTCGCTGTTGGGTCAAATGAGCATGCCGCGGCTTCAGGCGTTATTCGCTCAAAATGCGCGCCGTGCAGCGGACTGGGTATACGTCGCAGCCATTGAAGGACTGGCGCAGGCGCAGGTGTGCTACGGGCGGATGCTGCTCGAGGGGACCGGCGTGACGAAAGATCCTGCTCAGGCACTGAAATGGTTTCGGCGCGCGGCTTTGGCTCACGATGCGGAGGCCATCAACATGGTCGGGCGCTGCCTGGACAATGGGTGGGGCACGGCGGAGGACCCGGTGGGCGCGGCGGAATGTTTTCTGCGCGCCGCGGATTCAGGAAACGCCTGGGCGCAGTACAACATGGGACACATGTATTTGGACGGCCGCGGTGTGACGCGCGATCGAACGCTCGCCTATCGATACTACTTAATGGCTGCCGAGCAGCAACACGAGCGCGCCATGAATCTGGCGGGCCGCTGCTGCGAGGAAGGCTGGGGCACGGCGCGCAATTTGGAAGCCGCGGCCGGCTGGTACCGGCGCTCGGCGGAGGCCGGCTACTTTCGCGGCCAATACAACTGGGCCAGCTTGTTGCGGAAGGCGGGACGGTTCGAAGAGGCCGCCGGCTGGTTCGCGCGCGCCGCGGCCGGCGCCCTCGCGGCCAACTCCCCCATCATCGCGCCGGCAGGCTAGGCGCGCACTCGCATGTTTCTGCGTATTGAGAAATTTTTGGGAGAGGAGCAGCTGGCCACGGTTCGCGCCTCGCTCAACAGCGAAAGCGCGCCGTGGGTGGATGGCCGCGTCACCGCCGGCCACCAAGGTGCGCCCGTGAAGCACAATCAACAGCTCGAGGAAGCCAGCGGCATGGCGCGCGAGCTGGGCAATTTCATTCTGGCGCAGCTCGAACGCAACGCGCTGTTCATCAGCGCGGTGCTGCCCAACAAGGTCTATCCGCCGATGTTCAATCGCTACGGCGAGGGAATGTACTTCGGCACGCATGTCGATGGGTCGGTGCGGATGATCCCCGGCAGTCCTCATAAGTTGCGCACCGACCTGTCGGCGACCCTGTTCCTCGCCGAACCGCACAGCTATGACGGCGGCGAATTGGTGGTCGAAAGCGATTACGGCCGCCGGAGCGCCAAGTTTGCGGCGGGGGACATGATCGTGTACTCCTCGACGTTGCGGCATCGCGTGAATGCCATCACGCGTGGCGAGCGCCTTGCCAGCGTGTTTTGGATTCAAAGCCTGATTCGCGACGATGCGCGCCGCGAGCAGCTGTGCGAACTCGACGCCACCATCCAACGGTTGATCCAGACGGGCGCCGATGCAGATTCGCTGCTGCGCCTCACCGCGCACTATCACGGGCTGCTGAAGGCGTGGACGGAAATCTAGACGAGCAAGGTTTGCAAGGATCCACCCAAGCCGGAGACCGATCTCTTCAAAGACATGCGCAAGAAACTGGATGAAGGCGCGAAGGGCCGCGCTCCGTAGTAAGAAGGCTAACCGACATGGCGCTGCAGACCCTCCACCAGAGCCTGGAAGGTGGCCCTGCAGCGTGGAGTGTTGCGCAGGTCCTCGTGCATCGTGATCCAGGTTTCCAACGGCAGAGACAGATGCTTCGGGAGAACGCGCACGAGCGCCGCGTCGCGACGGGCGATTGGCGTCTGGCAAGCACCGATTCCGGCACCCGATCGGATCAACGCCAGCTGCGCCAAGTCACTGTCGGTGCGCATGGCAAAGGCCTCGCGCCGCCAACCCGTCAGTCCCTTACTGGCGTTGCGGATGAACTCCGTCGTTTCGTCAAAGCCGATGAGCGAATGCGCGGCCAAATCAGCAACGCTGCCGGGTGTGCCATGTCGGGCCAAATATCGCTGATGCGCGTACAGCCCCACGTTGATCGGGCCGACGCTCCGAGCGACCAACAATTCCTGTCGGGGACGTGCCATACGTACGGCGATGTCGGCCTCTCTGCGGAGCAGATCCTGCACGCGATTCGTCAGCACGAGCTCGACTGTCAACAACGGGTATTGCTCCCGAAGAGCGGTGACGATCGCGGGCAGCACCTCCACGCCGATGACGTCGCTGCAGCTCACGCGAACCGTACCGCGAACTCCCGCACCCTGGCTGGCTGCGGCGCGCTCAAAGGAGGCAGCAATGTTTTGCATCGATTCGGCCAGGCCGCGCAGTGACTGCGCCGCCTCGGTGGGCATCAGACCGGTCTGAGAGCGGGTGAAGAGCGCAAGGCCCAGCGATTTCTCGAGGGCGGCAATATGCCGCCCGACTGTGGGTTGCGCGATATCGAGCGCGCGCGCCGCACCGGAGAGCGAGCCTTCCTTGAGGACTCCAAGGAACGAACGGTACAACTCCCAGCTGATATCCGTAGCCATACATAAATGTATAGCGGTTGACACCTTTTAGGCAATTCCTTTAGTACCGCCCGAAGTGCAGAATTTGCCATCGGTACAACTTGGAGAGTGCGATGGCAAGCAACAGCTCGGTTTTGATTTTGGGCGCAACCGGCGGGATCGGCGGCGAAGTGGCGCGTCAACTGCGCGACGCCGGATGGGATGTGCGGGCGCTGCAACGGCGCGCGTCGAATCTCGAGCAGCGAGACGGGATAACGTGGATTCGCGGCGATGCCCTGAGCGCCCACGATGTAGCGAAGGCTGCGCAGGGTTGCTCGGTCATCGTGCATGCCGTCAATCCCCCGGGATACCGACGGTGGTCGGAACTCGTGCTGCCGATGCTGGATAACACGATCGCAGCCGCCTGTGCGGTCGGCGCCACGATCGTTTTGCCTGGAACCATCTACAACTTCGGTCCCGACAGTTTTCCGGTGCTTCACGAGGAATCTCCCCAGCATCCCGTTACCCGCAAAGGGGCGATCCGGGTCGAGATGGAGCGGCGGTTGTCGGCGGCCAGTAAGAACGGGGCCCGCGCGATCATCGTACGGGCCGGCGATTTTTTTGGGCCCAATGCAGGGAACAACTGGTTCTCACAGGGTTTGGTGAAGCCGGGCAAGCCGGTCAAGGCAGTCAGTAATCCCGGCCGCCGCGGTGTCGGGCACCAGTGGTCCTATCTTCCCGATGTGGCACGCACGATGATCGAGCTGCTGACGCGTCGTGATTCGCTCGAACCGTTCGCCGCGTTCCACATGGCCGGTCACTGGGATGTAGATGGCTCGCAAATGGTCGAGGCGATTCAGCGAGTGGTTGCGCGGCGGACCGGTCGCAAGCCCCGTGCCGCCACGTTTCCATGGTGGCTGTTGACGCTGGCATCGCCCTTCGTCGTTACGTTCCGCGAGATGCGCGAGATGCGCTATCTGTGGCGCGAACCCTTACGAATGGACAACGCTCGGTTGATTGCCGCTCTTGGAAAAGAGCCTCACACCCCGCTGGATGCAGCGCTCGAGGCTACGTTGGCCGGACTTGGATGCTTCACCTCGCCCGCGAGCGGTGAAGCTCGCGTGCCTGCTTAGGCCTCGCCCCGCCCAGGGCCTGGCGGCACATCGAACCTCGTTCTTGGGTATGCTGCCTATATCCCGATTGGGCGGTAACCAAAGTTCGAGACGGAGCCCGTGTTGTTGCCAGTGGTGTGCGTTCCGTTTCGACGCCGGGAATCGTGGCCTTGTGTTCGCGGCGTTGTAGCGGCTTTGGCCTTGCTCATGCTATCTGCCGTGATCGACCCCGCGCCGGCGAGGGCCCAAAATGTAACGGCTCAAACGGCCAATGAAAAAAATTTCAACCCCTTCGAGCCGTGCCCGAAGTGTCAGTTGCTTGTCGGCGGGAGCTATAAAACTGAGATCGACACATTGGATGCGACACGTTTGAATTTTTCGTACATGCTTGCGGCTCGATTCGATCTGGGTGCCGGCGGTTCGCTGTTTGAAATCGCCACTCGCCATTGGTCCAATGCTTATATCAAAAGACCCAATATCGGTGAAAATTTCCTGACACTCAGTTTTTCGTACTGAGTAAGGGCGCGAGATGCGCCGGGCGTTCGAGATTTTCGGGACACGCTTGGGGGGGCTTAAGAAATGAACAAACGCGGCTTTCTCAGTGCAGCCGGTGGTGCGTCTTTAGGCTTGATGTTCGGCCACAGCCTGCTGGCCCAGTACGCAACGAAGCCGGTTACCGCAGTCGCCGAGGATGAGGCTTTCTGGGCGGCTGTAAGAGGCCAGTTCCGGTTGACTGACGACTACATCAATCTGGAGAACGGTTACTACTGCTTCCAACCCCAGCCGGTACTCGATGCATTCATCGACAATGTGCGCTCGATCAATCTGCAAGCCTCACACTATATGCGCACACGGCAGGTCGATGACAAGCTGCGGATCCGAGGAAGGCTCGCCGCGTTTGCGGGATGCTCGCCCGAGGAGTTGATCATCACGCGCAATACCACCGAATCCCTCGACACAGTGATCAGCGGATTCGACTGGCGACCGGGGGACGAAGCGGTCCTCGCCAACCAAGATTACGGCTCGATGATTGATATGTTCAAATTGCAGGCGCGACGCTTTGGCCTGCAAAATCGATTCGTTGATATCCCGATGGACCCGAAGTCCGACGATGAGATCGTTCAGGTCTACGCCAACGCGCTGACGCGGAAGACCCGATTGCTGATGATACCCCACATGGTAAACATCACCGGGCACATCCTGCCCGTGCGCACCATTTGCGACATGGCTCACGCGCATGGCGTACCGGTAATGGTGGACGCCGCGCACACCTTCGCCCAACTCGACCATCGGATTCCCGACTTGCACTGTGATTATTACGGGGCTTCGCTCCACAAGTGGCTCGCAACGCCACTCGGAGCGGGAGTTCTCTA
>Ga0210392_10001442_pt1 | contig 12477 bp, 10 predicted proteins | sample IncBWC30OmetaG_FD_161057 | JGI IMG/M metagenome (GOLD analysis project Ga0210392, IMG submission 161057) | Forest soil microbial communities from Barre Woods Harvard Forest LTER site, Petersham, Massachusetts, United States - Inc-BW-C-30-O ...
CGCCACGCGGGTTTTGCGGCGCGGCCACCGCCGGATTGCCTTCGATGCGACCCGGTCCGATGATGCCCGTGTGGTCGACGTTCGCGGAATAGATTAGCGCGCGCCAGCCCGGCTGCCAGCGGCCTTCCCAGCGGATGTCCAGCATCGGGTAATCATTCGTGTCGCCGCTGCCGGTGATGATGCTGTCTTTGGCCAGGCGCAGAACCACGCGGTTGCCCAGTTGCACGCTGCCAATCAAAAACTTTCCCGCCGGCACCACCACTTCGCCGCCGCCGGCGATCGCACAGGCATCCAGCGCCTTTTGGAACGCGACCGTGTCCTTGGTCACGCCGTCGCCGACCGCGCCAAAGGCGCGGATGTTATAAAAGGCGCGCGGCGTCAGTTGCACGGTCGTGCAACCGGCAATGAACATGGTTATAAAAATCGCGACGAAGAATGCTGATTTATTAAATCTAAACGTTCCCTCCTTGCCTGAAAACTGGGGTTGTTTCCACTGGGTACGTCCTGACACCGCCCTGCAAGCCGAACGACTCCCCGTTTGGAGTTCCGCCTTTAGGCGGTTCGGGCAAAGCAACGAGCCTGGCCGCCTAAAGGCGGAACTCCAAACAAGGGCGGTGTCAAGATGCGCACTCTCTTTTATATTTTTCATTTGGGTGCCACGTTGTTCGTTGACGTTTGTTCCGCCGGGAATTGATCAAACTTCCGGCCGTGATCCTTCCCGCGCAATTGCTGATCCGCAAAATCCAGCGCCGCATTCCAGTCCTCCGGCGTCAGCGCATGGCGATGCGTCTCGTAGTTCACGCCCACGCGGTCCGGGCTTACGCCGAGAAATGCATACACCGGCTTGGCCGCCAGCACGGTTTGCTTCACGGCGTTCGGCACGCAGTTCTGGTCATCCGTGCCCTCGACCGAGATCCACGGGCGCGGCGCGGTCAGCGCCACGAACCAGTGCGCATCGAACGGCAGCTTTTCCATCTGCCCGGTGAACTCCGCCAGGCGCGGCACGAAGTAATAACCGAACTTCCGCGTCATGTCTTCGACGCCTTCCTTGCCGCCACGACCCGGCCCGCAAAAACGATAGGCACCCGTGCCGGCACCACTGGAACCAGCCGGTGCGCCGAGCGCGATGCGGTCATCGAATGCCGTCGCCACCATGGTCAGTTTGCCCAGGCGTGAATGGCCCAGCGCGATGAGCTTGCTCTTGTCCGCAAACGGCTGTGTCTCCACGTAGTCCACGATGCGCGAAAGTCCCCACGCCCAGCCGTACAACACACCCCAATCGTAGCCCGGGTAGGCCGGATAAAATGAATTCGTCCGAAAGTTGGGATTATCCTCGCCGCATTGCGTGTAGCGATAAGTTACGATGGCGTAACCACGACTCAGTTGGTTCGAGAAGCTGCGCGCCGCCCGTTCCGGATCCACCGGCATGCCGAAATTAAGGCGCGGTCGCGCCGACACATTTGCGGAGGCATTGGTGCCCGGCGTATTGGTGTTCATCACCGGGGTTGGGGCGGCCATGCCGTTGGTGAAATTCACGCCCGGCGTCATGAAGAACGAGGGATTGATGATGGTCGGGAACGGCCCGGCGCCGGCCGGGGTGAAGACCGCGATATCAAGCCCCAATTTTTGTTCCGGCCCAAATTTCAGATGAACGAGCCGGAAATTTGCCGCACCATCCAGCACGGTCTGCGACCGGACATCTGTGCCGCTCACGTTGCCCGGCGGCGGTGGCGCATGGCCAAGTTCATAATGCTCCAGCACCGCCTTCATCTCCTCGCGCCGCGCCTGCCACTGCGTGAGATTCGTCACGCGCGTGCCATCGAGCATCGTCATCACGTCCGGCATTTCCGGGCGGACGGGCAGGTCTTTTACCTCGGGAAGCGTCGGCGACGCTGCCAACACCGGCAATGCCGCCACCGTAGCTGAGGCCAAAATGATTAAAGCTATGGCGCGATGCGTTTTCATATGGATTGGGAGGATGATGAAACGCAGCCCACGCAGGGGCAAAGGAAAAATCCTTTGAAATCCGAGCATTCTACTATCGCAAAAATGCGAGCAGATTAGAAATTCGAAACGGGGGACAAGCTCTCACCGCTCCGGCGATTGGCAGAAGGCACCCTGAAAAGTGCGGGTGGTTCGCAGCTTATATCAATAGTGAGGACCGACACTTGCACGTTGGGGAGAACTTTTCAATCGTGCTGCTGGTGATGTTTGCCACGTAGAGATTACCTGCGCTGTCAAAAGCAAGGCCATGCGGACCAGCCAAGTTGGTGTTGGCAAAAACTGCCCCAGAACTGTTCGGCGTAATTATCTCAATATTAGGGCTTGTAGAGCCGCTTCCTACATTTCCCACATAGAGAAAATCGGCCTGAGCATCGGTAGTGGTGAGGATGGATACAAGCCCAGTTGCGATAGAAAACGCAAGGGAAAGTTTTTTCATGTGAGTTTTCACGGCCATGATTTTATGGTTGCTGCATTAACCGGAAAAACTGTTGCGTGACACCGGGCGCGGAATTGGTCACCGTTCTTGTTGTGCCGTCGCCGGAGATGCTTGGAAGGTTCTGCCAATTCAAGGTAGAAAGTGAATCAACATATTGCACCGTGTAAGTTTCCCCCAGTTCAGTCGGAAAGGAGAGCTTGAAATCATTGCCGACTTTAATTGGCGCGTAAATAATCGGCGCAGGTTGAATCCAAAAACCTCCTTGGATGGAAAAACGTGCGCTGCTGGGCACAGCGGCGAGCGGCTGGGCGATAGTGCTGCCCATTTGAAAACGCGCGCTAGTACTGAAAGTCGTGCCGCCGCCAGCAACCACGCTGCGGGTGATTGTGAACCGCGCGCTGTTTTGGGCGAAAGCGGCGCTGGAAACCAGCATGAGCAGCAAAGGAATTTTCATGGCGGTTCGATTTATTTCTGCGCGGACGCTTTGACCAACTGCTCCAAATCGGCCAGCCGTTTCTCCAGAGATTCATTTTGCGACTTAAGTCTTTGAAACTCCGCGTCTTTTTCCTTCAATTTTTCGTTCAAGCCTTGAATGGCCGCCAGCGCCACACCGCCTTCGTCCACGGTGGCAATGTGCTTATTATCCGAGCCTACGTTGAAGGCGGTGTAGAAATCTTGCGCCATCGGACCTATGTGGCGAGTATCCTCATCTTTTTTGTATTTCCAATTGGAAATAGGCAGATTGGCGACGCGCTCCAAAATCTCCCTACTGTCTATGGACACCAATTTCTCTTTCAAGTTCCGGTCACTAGATTGATTAAGAGTGCCATAGATAGTCCCATTGACGACGAGGTCTTCAGAAATAGTGAGGCTATTGGGATACCCGTAAGTGAGTGACACTGTATCACCACCGCTGCCTCCGCCGAAATTGATTGTGCCGGAATTGCCATTACCACCAACAATGCTCATATTGTCAACGGTGAGAACACTATTGCCATCGTAAATTTTTAGACCGCCATTGCCATCACCAGTGATTTCGCCGCCATTATTGCTGATTCCGATTCCGTTAGCCACATGAGCAACTTGGCCATTTGAATGTAATGACAGCCCTGACGAACCAGTACCCGGAATGCCGATGTAAAAAACGGAGTCGCCAGAGACATTGATCACGCCACTGCTCCAAATTCCATTGGTCAAACTCATTGCAGTCGCCGCTGAACCCGCTGTGGCTGCCGACAACGCCGAAATTGAAGATCCCGCATTGGTTGCAAAGTTTGCCAAAGCTACACTCCCGGAAACTTTTGACCCGCTCACGGAAACAATTTTTGTATCTGTCACCGATGCATCCTGAATATTGGTCGTCGCCACAGCATTGTTAGCCAGTTGCACATTCATAATCGCATGATTAGTGACGGTGGCTGCAATTGCCGCAAACTGTGCATAAGGTGCTGGCAACACTTGTACACGCGGTGTCAACGTGTCGCCAGCGACGTTGATATCAAGCCAGCGGCCAGCACCACTGAAAACATTGCCAAAATCCAGATTAGCGGAGAAAAGTCCGTTGACAAGAATCGGGCTGGTTGTGATGGCGTTGCCAATTTGATTACCGTTGCTTACGGCATCATAGAGTTTAAACGTCATCGTGTAAGCGCCGTTGGCGTTCGTACCGTTGTCGTGGAGCTGGCCTTGATAGGTGAACGCCGTCGTACCTTGGGCGGCGGCTCGATGAATGCCAGCAAACAAAGCCAGCAGAATGCAGAAGTATCGTAGCTTCGGTTTCATAAGGGGTTCCTTTAGCTTCTAACTGTAGCCGTTTCTAAGCCTCAGCTGGAATAAATGCAACTGAAAACCCATAAAATCTGTTCTTATGAGAAAGCAGGTGTCAGTCCCGATTATTTATCCCAATTTGAATTCATTTGGTTTGGTCCCTGCCCAATTTCCACTATGCGCGACTGCCGAAGAATGGCTCATAGGTTAAGCCAGACGGACGAAACCGGAAAGCGGAAAGGTACTGGCGTACGGCCACCAGCGCGAAGGGGGCGAAGGCACTTGCGTATGGCCACCGCGAAGGGCCGGAAAAGGGACCGCCGGCGGAAGACTGGGAAGCGCCAGCGGGGACGTCGCAGCGCGACATCCCTACCTAGAGGAGCTTTCGCCTTACTTATTGCGTTCGTCGATGACGCGGGTTCCGCCTTTTTCACAGGCGGCGATGATGGTCTGAAAGGTGTCCGCGATCTCCTGCTTGGAGGCCTTGTCCACCACGAGCGGCGGACGCCAGCGATACTTTCCGCCGCCATACTCGATGTCCAGGCCGAACCTGCCCCTGGCCGCGAACGGCAACAGAATGCCACCGACAAACACGGCGATGGGCCAGCCGGAAATACGATGGTCGCCCGGCTCTTTCCGCAGCACCGGCTCCATCATCCAGAAGGTGGTCAGCAGGCCGCCAACAATCATCAGGCCGGCCAGCAGCCAGAGCGCATACGGGGGCAGGCGCCGGACCGCGACGTGGATGACCTGGGACAGCGGCACGCGCTCAAAATAATAGGGATCGCTTTTGGCGATGAGCTTGACGCGCGGGATGTAGATGGCGCGGTCGCTCACCGCGAAATAGAACGGCTTGGACTTTTTAGACAGGCAGAGCTCGATGTTCGCCTCGACTTTTTCCCCGATCTCCGGATCCACATGGTAAGACATGGGCGGGAGGGTAAGGGGGAATGGAAGCAAAGCAAATGAAGAAGGTACTAGCGTACGGCCACCAATGCAGAATGAAGAAGTGGAGGGCCGGAACAGCGGGCGGCGGCTGGTTGAGGAGCGCGGCGCGACGGGACGCACGTCGTCTCCTGCAAATAAAACCCTTCAAAAACCCAATGTTTTTGGAAATTCACCCAAATTTCGACGGAATTAAATCGGTATAAATTGCTGATTATAAATATGTAGCGAGAGCGTTTTCAGCTTTTTAGGTTCGACCCCCTTCCCACTCGGGAAAAATGAAAATAAATGGCATAAATCTGCATTCTACATTCCCGGGAGAAATTCAACTTTTAGGGACCTATGATACGGTCGGGGTGTGCGACGCATATTGCATGGCTGGACGCGAACTGAAACTCGGAAGCGAGTTTCAAGGGTTCAGTTTCAAGTTTCAAGGGTTCAGGGACAAACACAAACGCTTGTGGGGCAAGGTCCGTCAGGCTTTGTCAGGCTTTGTCAGACCCTAGAATTTAAAAAAGGTGCGTGCCGCACTGGCGACCACACTCCGGAAGTTCCGGCGGTTTCCGGACCCTTCCGGTGGTTTCCGGCAGTTTCCGGCGATTTGGGAAAAAAATTGTCCGATGCCGGACTGGCCATTGGGGCACTGGCGAGTCCAATTTCAACCCGATTAAACCGATTTCAACTGCTTTCAACCGGTTTAAACCGATTTCAACCTACTTTTGGAAAAAAATTATGAAACAAGGTACTGGCGTACGGCCACCGATGCCGAATGGAGAGAGAGGATGTCGCGGAGACGATCCAAACGCCGGTTACAGGTCAGCCGCTGCGGCTGGTCCCCTGCTCCCGACACAGCCGCCGCCCGTTGAGAGGCGGACGAAGTTATCCGGGTTAATCCGACCTAATCCGACCTAAAAATAAAAAATCATGAAAACAGGCACTTGCGGACAGACACCGCTCCGCGGAATGACCAAATCCTAATGACGAATGACGAAAAAATCCGAACGCCAGATATCATCCGAATCGTTACTGGTTTATCCATGTGCTGCGACTGGTCCGCTGCGCGGGACACAGCCGCGCTCCGGTACTGGCGTACGGCCACCAGACCCACGCTCCGGGGACGAGCCGGTGCGAGCCGCACGTGCCACCCGCCCCATTGGCCAATCTCGCCGGTCGTATCAAGATATGACCTGTTTGTGGTTGTAACCTTTTAACCCTTAAAACATCCTTCAAACCATGAACCCCCGTATTCCAGTTCTGGCCGCCTCGTGCCTGATTCCCGCGTTCAACTTCCTGCATGCCGCCGATGCCGCGCCGGCCGTCAAGCTCACGCCGCTCGCCGACCGCGTGCGCGTGGAGATCGGCCGCCAGCTCTTCACGGAATACGTTTATTCGGACGGCGCCTCGCGGCCGTATTGCTATCCCATCCTCGCCACCGATGGCACGCCGATGACCCGCAATTTTCCCATGAAGAAGGTCGCGGGCGAGGACACCGACCATCCCTGGCACCGCTCGCTGTGGTTCGAGCACAGCATGGTCAACGGCGTTGATTTCTGGAACGAAGGCAAGGGCGATGTGGGCCGTTCGCCCGCAGACAAGGGCAAGACGGTCCAGGACAAGTTCACCACCGACGGCGACACCATCCATGCCCACGACAACTGGGTGGCGCCCAGCGGCAAGGTCATCTGCACGGATGAACGCAACATCCGCTTCTCCGCCACCGCCGATGCACGGATCATCGATTACGAGGTCATCCTGCACGCGCCGGCCGATGAACCGGTGCTGATGGGCGACAACAAGGACGGCACGATGGCCCTGCGCCTCGCGCAGTGGATGACGATGCCGCACAAAAGCCAGGGCGGCGGCGCGGCCATTACCGGTGAGAGCAACAGCGTGGCGGCCGCCACGGCCAGCGCCGGGCACATCGTGAACGCCACCGGCCAGCGCGACGGCGAGGTCTGGGGCAAGCGCGCGGACTGGGCCGATTATTATTCCACTCACGACGGCAAAACCTACGGCGTGGCCATCTTTGACCATCCGCAAAACCTCCGCCATCCCACGTGGTGGATGGCCCGCGATTACGGCCTGTTCGGCGCCAATCCCTTTGGCCAGCATGATTACGAAAACCTGAAGGACCAGCCGCATATCGGCGATTACACCATTCCCGCCGGCGGCAGCCTGACGCTGCGCTACCGCTTCTATTTCCACAATGGCGATGAGAAGGCCGCCAAGATCGCCGAGCAATACACCGCGTATGCCGCGGGGAAATGAATCTTTCGCGATGAACTTTAAGAAACATTCAACGCTCAACATTCAACATTTAACACCCAATGCCGGAACTGTATGCATCATCCAACCGGCAAACCCGTCGACGTTGGGCGTTGAGCGTTCAATGTTGAATGTTTCCGCTTAAACAATTTAAACCATTTTTCCCATGACCAATTTCAACCGCCGCACTTTTCTTAAAACCTCCGCCCTCGCCGCCGGCACCCTGGCCTTTTCCGCCCGCTCCTGGGCGCAAGTCGCCGGCGCCAATGGCGATGTCCGCGTGGCTGTCATCGGCCTGAACGGGCGCGGCAAAAGTCACGTCAGCAGCCTCGCCGCCATCAAGGGCGTCCGCATCGTGGCACTGTGCGATCCCGACACCGCCGTGCTGGCAAAAGCCAAGAAGCTCGAGGGCATTGATGCGTCGTCCGTCAAAACTTACACCGACCTCCGCGAACTGTTTGCCGACAAGGATGTCGATGCCGTCACCGTCGCCACGCCGAACCATTGGCATTCGCTCGCGGGAATCTGGGCGTGCCAGGCGGGCAAGGACGTGTACGTGGAGAAACCCATTTCACACAATATCTGGGAAGGCCGCCAGTTCGCCGCCGCCGCCAAAAAGTATAACCGCATCATCCAGGCCGGCACGCAGATCCGTTCCGGCGAAGGCATGCAGGAAGCGGTCGCGTGGGTGCGCGCCGGGAACCTCGGCAAGATCATCTGCTCGCGCGGCCTGTGCTACAAACGCCGCGACAGCATCGGCAAGACCGTTGGCCCGCAGCCCATCCCGGCGACCATCAATTACGATGTCTGGAGCGGTCCCGCGCCCGTGCTGCCCTCGCGCCGCAATTCCAAGAAGAACGGCTCCGTGCATTACGAATGGCACTGGTTCTGGCCTTACGGCAATGGCGATGTCGGCAATCAGGGCATCCATCAGATGGATGTCGCGCGCTGGTTCCTCGGCGAACCCGGCCTGCCACGCCACACTTTCAGCATCGGCGGCCGCGTGGGCTACGATGACGACGGCGAAACGCCCAACACGCAGGTCATCGTCCACGATTATAAAACTGCGCCGCTCATCTTCGAAGTGCGCGGCCTGCCGTCCGGTGCCGGCAAAGGTGCCGACGTTGATACTGCCAACATGAACAGCGCCGATGCGGCCGATGCGCAAGCCGCGACGATGGACAAATATCACGGCGCGTCCATCGGCATCGTCGTGGAATGCGAAGGCGGCATGGTGGTCGTGCCCAATTATTGGAGCGCCACCGCGCATGATCGCGACGGCAAGGTCATCAAGGAATTCAAGGGCCACGACCGCCACATGCAGAATTACATCGATGTCATCCGCAGCCGCAAAGCCGCCGACCAATACGGCCCCATCGACGAAGGCCACGTCTCCAGCGCCCTCTGCCATCTCGGGAACATCTCGCATCAAGTCGGCCGCACGATGTCGGCGGGCGAACTCGCCGAGCGCACCCAGGGAAACAATCTCACCGCCGAAGCCACCGGCCGCATGGTCGAACACCTGAAAGCCCACCGTGTCGATTTCACCAAAACCCCGCTCACGCTCGGCGCCACGCTGACGCTGGCGGACGGCAAGGAACAATTCACCGGCGAATTTTCTGCGGCTGCGAATCCGTTGCTCACCCGCCAGTACCGGGCGCCCTTTGTGGTGCCGGCGCTGGCTTGAATTTCCGCCGGACCCGCCGGGCTTTTGCGCCGCGGCGGGACGGCAGAAGCCAACGCCTAATTCAAGTTGCATGAGCCAACCGTCTTCCATCCCGCCAGGTCATCCACCCGCAGAGCAAAATCCCGGCGAGTCCTGCCAGGTACCAATCCATCTCATATCGTGCCTGCGAACCTGCTTCGTGCGGGTCAATACAGAGCCGGCCCAGCAACGAAAGCATCATCTGCAAGCCATGCGCGATGACCAGGGGCCAGAGCTGGCGCCACCGCCAATAGACCAGCCCGTAAATGACGCCCATCGGCAGGATGCTGACCAGCGCCATCATGCCCAGATGCGCATGGCAAAGTGTCCTCAGCGCGGTGCTCGTCAACACCGTGACCCACATCCCATATTTTTGGAGCGCGTACGTAAGATAACCGCCCCAGAACATCTCTTCCGCCACCGGATTGATCACCGAAATCAGCAACATCGCCGGCACATTCAAAGTGGAGATGATGTGGGAATCCAACGGTGCCGGCAGAATATCCTTCACCAGCCACCCGATGCCGCTCGATGTGAACCCGGCGGCAAAAAACAGGATGATGCCCATGCCCGTCCACTTCCAGCCGGGCTTGAGTCCAAACGTCGCGAGCGACCAGCCACGGATGCGCCCGATCCACAGGATGATCGCCAAGCGCGCCGATTCGATAACCGCAATCCCGACCGCGTCGTTATTGGTGAGATGGTAAGCCGGTTGCGGCAGATGCCAGAGCCGCTCGGCGAGCACCACGATGCGCGAAACCAAAACCATCCCGATCGCGAGGAACGAAACCAGGCAAAACTCCGTCGCGGCCGAAAATTGGCGGGTGAAAGTCTTGATGGCCGCGTAAGGATGCACTGGTGTTTGACTCCATATTGCCCATCCCGTTCATTCGCAGACAAATCTTCTCCGGCGCTTCAAGATACAAAGCCAAAAGTTCATGTCCTTTCAAAAGTCTTCGGCCAGAATCGCCCACCGCTCATGATCCCGCCAGCGCCCGCGTATCTTCGCGAACCGCCGCGAAAAGCCTTCCTTCACAAACCCGCACTGTTTCGCCAGCGCCAGGGATGCGCGGTTCTTCGGCTGGATGTCCGCCTCCACGCGATGCAACTTGTGCTTCGTGAACGCCCGCCGCAACACCAGCAACAACCCTTCGCGCATCAACCCCTGCCCCGCATACGGCGCAAACGCATAATACCCCACCGATGCGCTGCAAAGCACCCCGAGCACTGGGTTGTTCAGATTGATGACGCCCACGAGTCCGCCGGTCTCGCGATGGAAAACACAATAGAAGTGATGCCCGCCTTTCCGGAACTTCTCGAGATACTTTCCGTATTCCGCCGGCGTCCTGGCCTTGCGATTGATCCAACTCCCGTGCACCGCCCGGCTCCGCCGCACCGCCGCGAGAAACGCCTCGCAATCCCCCGCCACCGGCGGGCGGATGATCACGCGGCTTTTAATGGTTCGTTTCATTTATCCCTTCGTGAAAAGCTGGCTGCGGCAAAAACGTATCCCAGTCACCACCGTCTTTGCAATGCCAGCGTGAAAAGCAAAAAGCCCACGGCTCCCGCCGTGGGCTTTGAAACCATTTTGCCCGTCGTCGCTGACGACCTGACGACCGGCTTACTTTTTCTTCGCGTGCACCTTCGCCGCCACTTTGAGACGCAGGCCGTTCAACCGGATGAAGCCAGTGGCGTCGTCCTGGTTGTACGCCTTGGTCGGGTCGGCCTCCATCGTGGCGATGTGCGGATTGTACAGGCTCACCTTGGATTTGCGGCCGCTGACCATGATGTTGCCCTTGTAGAGCTTCACGCGCACCGTACCGCTGACGTTCTTCTGCGATTCTTCAACATACGCCTGCAATGCGTACCGTTCCGGTGCATACCAGAAGCCGTTGTAGACCAGCTCGGCATATTTCGGGATCAACGCATCGCGCTGGTGCATGACTTCGCGGTCCATCGTAAGGCTTTCCATCTGCCGATGTGCAAAGTGCAGGATCGCGCCGCCCGGCGTCTCGTACACGCCGCGGCTCTTCATGCCCACGAACCGGTTCTCCACCATGTCCACGCGGCCGACGCCGTGCTTGCCGCCGATCTTGTTCAACATCTTCATCACGCCCAGCGGGTTCAGTTTCTTGCCGTTGACCGCCACGCAATCGCCCTTCACAAAATCGAGTTCCACGAACTCCGGCTTGTTCGGCGCGTCTTCGGGCAGCACGGACAACGTGCAAAAATAGCCGCGATTCTTCAGGTCGTAGCTGTCATACCACGGATCTTCCAGGATGCCCGCCTCGTACGAGATGTGCAGGAGGTTCCGGTCCATCGAATACGGCTTCTTGGCGCTCGCCTGCACGGGGATCTTGTGCTTCGCGCAATAATCGATCATCTCCTGCCGGCCCGGAAATTCGTTGCGATACCGCTCGTCACGCCACGGGGCGATGACCTGCAGGTTCGGCGCCAGCGCCGCCGCGGTCAGTTCGAACCGCACCTGGTCGTTCCCCTTGCCCGTCGCGCCGTGCGCGATGGCATCCGCCTTTTCCTTCTTGGCGATCTCCACCATGCGCTTCGCGATCAGCGGCCGCGCGATGCTGGTGCCGAGAAAATACTGCCCCTCGTAAATCGCCCCGGCGCGGATCATCGGATAGATGAAATCCTTCGCAAATTCCTCCTGCAGGTTGTCGATGTAGATCTTGGAGGCGCCGGTCTTGATGGCCTTCTTTTCCAGGCCGTGCAATTCCTCTTCCTGACCGATGTCGGCGCAGAAGCCGATCATCTCCGCGTTGTACTTTTCCTTGATCCAAGACATGAGGACCGAGGTGTCGAGACCGCCCGAGTATGCCAAAACAATTTTCATGTGGCGGACATTAAACCGCGAAGCGGCCGCGAACGCAAAGCGGAAATGAGACGCAAACCGGTCATCCGTTCATTGAAATCAATTCGCCACCGTCGCCACCGCCTCCAGCCGCAACAGATTATCCATGCCGTTGTTGAACCGGTAAATCTCCGCATGGCCATCCGCGAAGGTGATCGGGTAGCCGATCTTGTGCCGCAAGGAAGGCTGATCCTGAAAGCCCTGCGCCGGGTCCATGTAGACCACGAACATCCCGTCGTTGATCGTGCTCGCATCTTCATCAATGAACACATACGAATCCGACGGCCGGGAGAAGTTCGAATCGCTGCGGAACAGCCGGTGCGTTGTGTCCAGGGCATTCGCCGGATTGGCGAACGGCTCGCCATTCATCCAGTTGTTCATCGAATAACTGCGCACATACGGCACCCCGCCGACCTCCCGCTGGTCAGCCGGGCAACGGTACACGTTATAGGACGAGATGAAGGGAAAGAGCGTTCCCAGCGCGAG
>Ga0210392_10001443_pt1 | contig 12477 bp, 9 predicted proteins | sample IncBWC30OmetaG_FD_161057 | JGI IMG/M metagenome (GOLD analysis project Ga0210392, IMG submission 161057) | Forest soil microbial communities from Barre Woods Harvard Forest LTER site, Petersham, Massachusetts, United States - Inc-BW-C-30-O ...
GTGACAGCCGGCACAGCTGAACTCGTTCGCCGATTGCAGCTCGTGCCGGATCTGGACGTGTCCGAACGTCTGTTGGTGATTCAGGGTCTGTTTCTGCTTGGGCGGCCAGTCGCGCCACAATTGCTCGGGCAATTGCAAGTGGAAGTGCAAGCCAAACCCGCCGACGTGGCCCGCGTGATCGAGTTTCTCATCCGCACCGGTCTGGCTGAAAAAGTCCAGCCATGGTTCTTAACGTTGCAGGCGACAACGCGCGAGAATGAAGACGTCCAGCATATGGTAGCCGAGGCGCTGCTCAGGTTGCATGATGCGCCTGCGCTTGAAAAATTTCTTCACGGGGGCAACTGGCCGAAACGAGAGTACCTGCGCGAAGCTCTCCTTGCCCATGCGTATCGGGACGAGGGCCGGTCTGCTGATTTCGCGGAGGCGTGGAAGATGGCGTTGATCGGAGTGGGCTCTGATCTCCGCAAAACCGTCGCGCTGCTCGCGCGTGTGGACGAATGGCGGTGGGTCACCGAGCGCCACGAGGTCGTGTGGAAGCTCTTTGCACTTGTTCCGACCAACGAGTCGGTCCAGCAGATACTGATCGTCTGGGAGCGCCATCAAGGCAATACCGCCAATCTGAATCGGCTGTTTGCCCGCATCGTGGAAGTTTCGCCCCGGGACAATATCGCGCGCAACAACCTTGCCTATACCAGCCTGCTCCTCGACTCGAACGTCGCGCGCGCCGGCCTCATCGCGGCAGATCTGGCGGATACCTATCCGAAAAATTCCTACTTTGCGACGACCTATGCCCTTGCGCTTTACAAGCAGGGACACGTGGCCGAGGCGCTCGCGCATCTCGATGCGCTGTCCGCCAGCGATCGCGTCATGCCCGAGCGCATGCTGTTTCGCGCCCTGTGCCTTGCCGCCCTGGGCCAGGCGGCGCCAGCGGCTGACTTGCTGAACGGGGTGGCTCTTACCGGCATGCTCCCCGAGGAAAAACACCTTGCTGATGGCGTGATGGCGGAGATCGTGCGGCTCGATCGCGTGCAAGGCAACCGTTCGCGGTTGTTGGCGTTCGGCCAGATCCAGGAACAGCACGCTGACGGGGCTGGCTGGCTGGCGCTGGTCGCAGTGGGAACCCGCAATTCCGCGACCACGGACATGAAGCTAGCTGATTCGCTCTATGCGGTGCCGGATTGGGACGGACTGCAGGAATTGTTGCGCTCGACGAGCTGGAAGGACGAGGATTACCTGCGGGCCGCCTTGCTGGCCTATGTGTTTCGCCAGCATGGTGACTTGGAGCAAAGCCAGGAGGAATGGCAAAAGGCACTGGCGATCGCAGATCAAAACATGGCCCGACTGCAAGATCTCCGGGCACTTGTCACCCAATGGAAATGGGCGCCCGAGCGGTTGGAAACGCTCAATCTTATTTTTGAGCGCAATCCAAGCGATCGCATCCTCCTCGCGGAGCTGTTGGAAAATTACCGCGAAACGCGGCGCACGCCTGAACTTATGCGGGTGCTCGGCCTCTACCTGGCCAACACTTCCGAGACCTCCGATATCTCAGGCACGACCGACGAGGCGGTGGCCCATGCCTACTACAGCCTGTTGCTTGACACCAATATGGCGCACGCCCACGTGGTGGCCAGCAATGCGTTTGCAGCTGCGCCAGCGAACGTTGTGCGCAGGATGGTCTATGTTTTTTCCCTCTGGAAACAGCATCGCGCGGCAGAAGCCATGCCGCTGCTCTCGAGTGTGAAAACCGATGCCACTGCGGATCTCGTGCCGATTTCGCTATTGCGTGCCGCTATTCAAGCACAACTCGGGGTCACGGATGGGGCCCGGGCAAGTCTCGCGCGGTTCAACGCCGAATCTGCCCTGCCCGAGGAGGTCGTGCTCGCAGACAGGATTTCCATCCAGCTTTCCACGCAGGTTGGCTCGGTCAAGCTTCCACTGAATTGACAGGCAATTGCGCGGGCTCTGCCGGCAACGCCGCGACCTGCTGCAGGCGTAGTTCCGCAGTCTTGGCCACGGACATGAACTCATAGACGGCATGCAACCGGGCAAAATAATAACCCCGTGCACCATCGAGAAAACCGCGTTGAACCAAATAGACGTACAGAAAGCGTAGCATGGGACGGAAGGGAAGCCGGTGCGACCAACGCTTTAACCGGCGGCGTAGATCCACGGCGGAGGATTGGAGCGGACGGCCAGCTGACTTAAGTCCTTCCTCAATTTCAAGTCGGGCCTCCCAATTGGAGTAGCGGTTGTGTTTTTCGATAAAAACGTCGATTGAGGGAAAAGCGTAGTGATCCATTTCGGAATGCAGCCGCCCCGTCGGCCCATCGAGAAGGATGTGCTCGTGGACTTCATTATCCCCGCTTTGCGTGACTCCCTGGACCAGTTGCTCGTAGCGACCGAGACGGTGCCGGAAAAGACGCAAATTCCAGTTCGGATAATAGGCGTGCCGCAGCCATCCGCCCATGAACATGAAACGCCGGTTGATCCAGAAGCCTGCGCAGCCCGTGCCATCCTGCGCGAGAAGTGCGCCGATCTCTTCAGCTGCGCCGGGGGGCATCACCTCATCCGCGTCGAGAATCAAAACCCATTCGTGGCGGAAGGGCAGGTTCTCCAGCGCCCAGTTTTTCTTCTTCGGCCAGATGCCATTGAAGTAAAACTGCACGACCTGCGCACCGGCAGCGGCCGCGAGATCGATGGAGCCGTCGGTGCTCTGCGAATCCACCACAAAGATTTCGCTCGCCCATTCGACGGACGCCAGGCAGCGGGGCAGGTTCGCCACCTCGTTGCGGATCGGGATGAGGACGGAGACCGGGACTTTTGACGGATTCATCAGAGGTGCAGGACGTGGCTCGCAAAAAGGCCGCCGCGACGTTTGGGTCGCGGCGGGCTCTTTATAATCAAACAGTGAGAATGAACTTTAGACCAACATTCCAGCTGAGATAGGGTTTTGTCAGACACTTAGACCGGCAGGGCCGTCATCAAACTGTCGTTTTTGGTGCGACGGCGGAGAACAACAATGCCACCCAAGGCCAGCACTCCGGCGAGGGCGTAGGTCGAAGGTTCGGGCACGGGAGTCGCCAGGAACTGGAACTGAATGGCAGACGTCGTGGATGAGCCGTCAAACAGGGTGCCCGTGTTGTTGGAAACCACCGAGGCGTAGCCGTAGGTCAGCCCGTTGATCACGACCGAGCCAAAAAACTGCTGCGGAACGATCAAATAGTTGACTCCCGTCAGGCCGTTGGGGGCCGTGAAGGGGGACAGGCTCAGCGTATAATTCTGTGTCAGATCATAGATGCCATCGTTATTGAAATCGGTATTCAACGTGACTCCGACGCTGGTGAAATAATTCAGCGGAGTAGTCGGTGAATGAAAAACAAAGGTCGCGGTATTGAGCGTGCCGGTATTCAGCTGCACCGAACTCGGCCCTGTGAGCGGATTGTACGTAATCGAAAACGGGGTGGCGACGGGTGTTCCAGTCGTGATGACCTCCGTTGTGTTGACGGAGCCGTTATTCGTCACGACATTGTTGGTGCCGCCGGTGAAAGGGCCAAACGTGGCCTGCTGGCTTACGTTGACGTTGATCAGTTGCGCGTGAGCGGCGAGGGTGAAAAAGGCCAACCCGAGGGTGGCCGCGAATATAAACTTGGATTGTGGTCGAAGTCTCATGTTGGTTACTTTTTTTATTGTTCGGTTAAAGGGATACCGCGGAGGGCGGGATTCCTGCCGATGATCACCGTGCGCTCATGCCCCCAGTACTCAAGAGCGGCGGAGCCCATAATCCGCTGAGAGGCGCATCGGGGTTCACCCCCCGGTTTTTCCTATGAAACCGGATGCTGACCAAGGGTGCGCGCGGGATTGCCGGCGACGATCTCACCTGGGGCCACATCACGGGTGACCACGGACATCGCGCCCACAATGCAGTGTGCGCCCAACGTGAGGCCGGGCAGCACGAAAGCGCGCGCGCCCACAAAAGCACCGCGCCCGACCACGATGGGCCCGGTCTGCAACGGCAGCTGGGCCTGCGTAAAATCGTGCGTACCCGTGCAGAGATAGGCCTCTTGCGCGACGGTCGCACCCTCGTGGAGCACGATGCGGTCGAGCGAGTAGGCAGTGGCCCGATCGCCAAGGCACGCGCGATGATGCAATACGAGGTTCCACGGTTGCTGGATGCGCGCATGCTGGTGTACAAATGGAGTGCCGTGGATTTCCGTGCCAAAGAGCTTCAACACCAATAGCCGCCAGGGATTGAGCGGCTTGGGTGTCCAGGCGCAGGTCAGCGGCCACACGCAATCCCAGGTGAGAAGTGTGAGTCGACGGCGCAACGACCAGGGCGACGCGTACGCGTCCGACTGGGTGTGAGTTTGCAGGTTTGGTTTCATGCTAGAGTGCCGGCAGCGCAGCAAACGCCGTGAGATATTCTCCGGCGATTCGCTCCACTAAAAAATGGCGTGCACGCAACTCCGCCGCGGCAGAAGCGTCCGCCCATGCCCCGCGACGGGTGGCTATACCCAGGAGTACCGCCGTGAGCCGCGCGGGGGCATCGGTCGCTGTGTGGTCGAACCGATGCGCAAACAATCCAGTTCCGATGGTGTCGTCAAAACACGCGAGATCGGAGGTCACAACTGGACAGCCACGCGCGAGCGCTTCAAGCGGCGCGACAGGCGAAGCCTCGCCCTTCGCGGCGAGTGACGGGTAGACAAAAACCGCCGCGCTTGCGAAATGCGTGGCAAGCACGGCTTCATCGAACACGGGACCTGTGAACTCGACCTGCGCACCGTGCCGGGCGGCGAGTTCCTCAAGTTTGCGTTGAAATGCCTCGCCGCCGCCGCCAAAACGTGACTCGCAGGGACCGACGATGCGGAACCGCAGCGCCGGTGCAGATTTTTGCGCGACCACCGCGGCTTGCAGCAGCAATTCAAGGCCTTTCTCCGGGTGTATCCGTCCGACAAAGAGCACAAGGTTGGGATCGCGCACGACGGGCGTTGCTGGCGCCACGAGCGGAGGGAGAGGATTGGAAATCACACATATGCGGGAACGGACGGACGGCGTCTGGCGCACCATGGCATCGGCGATGACCTGCGAGACGGTTTGCAGCCGGGCCGCGCGGCGGTAGAGGAACATCTGGCCTTTGGGGTAACGCTGCACGTGAACCCAAAGCGGTCCGTGGCGCCGGGGCGAAAACACAAGGGGAGCCCAAAATGTGTTGGTCACGACCACATCGGCCCGGCCCAGCCTTCGGGCGACACGGCGCGTGTAAAGCAGATCCTGCCATTTCAAGGCCAGGAGCGACGCCGGCGTATCTGAACCACGGATACGAATGTGTCGTACTCCGCCGAGGGTTTCGGTCGCCGGCAGGCCGTCGCAGAGCCGGGAGTAATGGGTTACGTCGTGGCCGCGCCGCGCAAACTCCTGCCCGAGGGCGAACCAGATTTTTTCCACCGCTCCTCCGCGCCTGGGCGGAACGGGAAGGAATGCGCCCTGTACAATGGCAATTTTCATGACCGTGGGCGGGCGTGAACGGATTCTTGCAGCGCGGCGAGCAGGCTGCGCGCGGCGGCGCCGATTTCGTAACGCCGCTGAAAACTGCTGCTGGCCGCGGCGTGCATGCGGCCACGCGTGCCGGCATCGAGCGCATGCCAGCGGATCAATAATCGCAAAGTTCCCTCGGCCGTGTCGGGCTCGACCAACCCCGCGCCATCCCCGGTGATCTCGCGCCAGATGTTCACTTGGTCTGAAATGAGCACGGGCGTGCCGCAGGCCAGGGCTTCGACCACGGCGATGCCAAAATTTTCCTGATGGGACGGCAGCACAAAAGCCTCGGCGGCCCGCAGTGCCCCCCATTTTGCATCGCCTGTGAGCATTCCGGGCCAGTGCACCGCGCCAGTTGGACAGGACGTGGCCGCGCGCACCTGGAGCTGGCGCAGGTAGTCCGGGTCGGCACAGGGACCGGCCATGACCAAACACGGCAGCGTGACGCCATAGGCTGAGAGTTCGGCGTAGGCATCGATGAGCAAATCCACGCCTTTTTTAGGATGAATGCGTCCGAAAAAGAGCCAGTAAGGGCGGAAGCGCAGCTCCGGGTGTCCGTGGAAAAATGCTTCGCGCTGTGCGGCCGGATTATCCGGCGGTGCCGCGGAGCCGAACGTGACCACACGCTCGCGGTAGGAACTGCCGGCAAAAGATTTTCGCGCCAGCTGTCGTTCCTCTTCGCAGGTGAAAAGAACCGCTGCGGCCGCCCGAAGGGTTCGGCGTTCGGCCAACCACCAATAAAACCATTTCTTGATGTGCTTGAGCGGATATTGCCGCTTGAACCAGGGATCGAGCATCCCGTGGGGAAAAACAAAGCAGCGTGGCGAACCGGGCCTTGTTAGCGCCCGATAGGTTGCCAGCCCGTGATATTGCCACAACCCGTGCACGATCACGACGTCGAATCGCGATATCTCAGCCTTCAGCCAGGGCATAAGTCGCGGTGCATAGCCATAGCCGAGGTGGGCGGAACCCAGTGGATGAATCGGAGCCAGGATCGTCTGGAGAAAGGGTTCTCGCGGTGCATCGAGACAAACAATCTCCGAAGGATGGCCCAGTGCGGCCAGCGCCGGAGTCAGTGATCGAATACAGGCCGACAATCCCCCGCGTGCAGGATTCATCGAGCAGGTGACATGGAGTATCTTCATGGGATAAGTTGGCGATAAAGCGTCTCATAGGCGTCCAGCATGAGCTTCGGCTCCCACTGGAGGGATTTGGTGAGCGCGAGCCCGCGCCGTGCGGTTCGCTCCGGCCACGCGGCGGCGATGATGCGCGCGGCACCCATGGAGTTCTCCGGGTCAAAATACACGGAGGAGCTTCCCCCGACTTCGGTCATGGGTGCGCGATTTGAGGCGAAAACCGGACAGCCGGATGCTTGGGCCTCGGCGATGGGCCACCCAAAACCCTCATCCCACGAAGGGAAAACAAGCCCTTCGGCCAAATTATAGAGTGCCTCGAGTTCGGGGTTTGTAACACCGGATAAAACAACGATGTGCTCGCTCACTCCCAGCTGCGTCGACAAGGCTGCATGTGCTGCTTCGAGGGGCGGCCCCACCATCACCAGCTTCGGAGCCGGCGAGAGCAGGCGTCGGAGATGAGCGTAAATGGCAAGCAGGCCCGTGCGGTTTTTATACCATTGCCCGCCGCCGACCTGAAGGAGGAATCCCCCCTGCGTCGCATCGAGTAATGCGGGATTGATGCCGGGTACATTGGCAAGTCCAGCCAGCTGCGTGCGGGCGGTGGCCGGCGAAATTGGGTGATACGGGTGATTTAGTGCGTTAGATATGACGGAGACCAGCGGTGGCGGCAGTCCGGTCAGGCGCAGCACATCCCCGCGCGTCTGTCTTGAAACACAGGCAATGTGCGACAGGTGGGCCAGACTTCCGAGAATCCGTGCCTGATAGTGCCGGCCAACTCTGCTGATTTTTTGTTGTGGAATTTCGCCCCGGGCCGCACGGACTTGCAGCAGATCATGGCAGGTTGCGAGTGTCGGAATGTCGCGCACCGAGGAATTGTAAACCGCGCCGGCGTGATCGGTGATATGCACCACGTCGGGTCGCGCGGCGATTACCTGCCGGCGAAGTTGCCGTGGGAAAAGCACGAACTTGTCGAAGTATCCGAGATATTTCGGGATGCCTCCATAACGATAGCGTGGCCAGAGACGGGCGAGACGCAGCGTGGGCGAGAGCACGGTAACGATGTGGCCGCGAGTTTGCAGACCGGTGCAAAGCATGGCGGTGAAACGCTGCATGCTTTCCTGCCGGTCTTCGGCGAGGTTTCCGATCAGCAACACCTTCATTTTTGCACGGACCGAAGCACACTGGGCGAACGACGGCTGGATCGTGCGGGCGCCCGGGTTAAGACTGGCTCATTCACGGGCATTTCGCTGGTGGGGACCGGGACGGAGTTGAGTGCACCGAGCAGCAGGCCGGCGCCGATCACGGCAAAACCCAGCACCGTCGGCGGAGCCCACTGGCCTTGGAGGATCGCCAGCGCCGTGGCGGCGAAAACCAGAAGCGGGAGCGCATTGCGATCTTTCCGCAATGCACGCCAGGCCAGCAGCCCCAGCCAGCCTGTCAGGACGATCCGAAAAATGATGAACGCCGCGCCAAGCACGGGCCCAAGTTCGAGCAGCACCTTGCCCCATTCCTCTTCGGCCAGCATAAAACCCACTTCGCCCGACGTCAGACGGGCGCCGACATTGGAGCCTGTCCCGATCCCATGGCCAAGGAATGGGGCCACCCTTATAAAATAGAAGGGATTGGTGAAACCGTTAACGGTGCGGTCCATCACGCCGTTCCAGGCTGCGCCCTTGCTGTCGCCCTCCGCCGTGTCCCAGCGCATCATGAAAACCGAAGTGCCTTCCTGGAAAACCGGGAGTTTTGCCAACCCCGCACCGACGAGCGCGAGCAGCAGGAGCGGTCGAATCAGCGACGAGAATTTTGCCGACGAGAACGGAAGAGCGATCAAGAAAGCGAGTGCGACGACGGCGGTGCCCAGCATCGTGGTCCGGCTGATCGAAACGGGAAGCCCGATGGCGATCGCGAGCCCGCAGGCAATGAGCAAATACCAAGGCAGTCGTTTGGCCCCTGCGATCTCGTCGAAGAAAAATGCCGCGCAAAGGGGAAAGAATAATTGTGGCCCGGTAATGAACGCAAATAACCCCGGGGGACGGATGCGCCCGTCGGCGCCGAAGATCTGGCCGACTTCGTCGTTGCCCACGCCGCGGTTGATCAGCGCATCCATCGGTGCGCGAAATTGCTGTACCATGATCAGCGTCATCGGGATCGCCACGACCAGGAGAAAGGCGCCGATGCGCTCGACATCACGCCGGTCGAGTACGCGGCCCATGATCCAGATCAGCGGCAGGTGAAGATAATTGATGCGCAGACCATACGCGATGACGAGGAGGTTGGTGTGGCCACCCATGATGGAGGCCATCACTGACAATCCGGCCAGCACGCCGATGACCATGACGAAGCGATTGGTCGGAAATAGTCCGGAGGCCAGGGCCAGGGCGTAAATGGCGAGAAGAACCGGGTCGCGGACGATCAGAAGCTCGTCGGACATTGATGGGAGCACCCATTTGCGGAGCGCCCCCTCGACAATGAGCAGTACGAGGTAGAGCCAGATCAGGAGCTTGATGGAAAATTTCATCGAAGGCGGGGTCAGTTTTTGGCGATGGCTTGTCTCACGCAGGCGGCCAGGGTTTCCTCGTAATTCCCCCAGGAAAATTCGCTGGCGCGCAGCCGGGCCCGCCGCGACATCTCGGCTCGGCGCGCCGGTTCCCGGTGCAGGAGCTCCAGGCGCTCGGCAATCGCGGAGCTGTCGCGGATCGGCACAATGAATCCTTCCACGCCCTCGTGAATCAAATCGGGCCCGGCGGTGTGCGCCGTCGTGATGACCGGCAATCCCATGGCGAGCGCCTCCAGCAGCACCAGCCCGAAACCCTCGAACAGCGACGGGAAAACGAACACATCATGAGCCGCCATCTCGGCCAAAATTTCCTGATGCGGACAACTGGGTATCCAGCGCACCGCACTCAGCTCGCGGTCGAGCACGGGACACGGTTCGAGCGGCTTCTGTCCGATCACGGTCAATCTCACGGCTGACTGGACTTCGCGGCAGGCGTCGAAGAGATAACTCAAACCTTTGCGCTGACCGAGGGAGCCCACGAACAGCACGCGCAGCTTCTTCGAAGACACGGGTGCCCTGGTCGGGGTGATGGGCATGAAAGTAGGGGAACCATAAGGCACAACGACAACCGTGCCCTTGAAGTCAGCGGCTTCGCCTAGCGTGCGACGTGTGTAGGAACTGGCCACGAACACCACGTCCGCAAGAGCCAGCTCGGCGTCCTTGCGCTCGGTCTTGGCGGCACTGTCCAAGTTGCCCGACAGGGTTGCGGCCCACTCGGGTTTCCGTTCAGCCTCGTCGAGCAGCAGCGTGCGCGCGGCGCGCCAATAGCCGATCGGCAGGTCATAGAGGGTGCAGATGCCGCGCCGGCGCGCCTCAAGAAAGGAAAACTGGGCACCGTCCTCATAAGAATAGACCGCGCTAAAGTTGCCTTTGCGCAGCCGGCGGGCCACCGCCCGATCCAGCGCTCGGTAAACGGCATCGACACTGAAGGGACCAGTCTCGTGCTTTACCAGTCCGGGAAAGCCGAACTTGGGTGCAAAAAGCCGGACGATCTCGTGGAAGGGCCGGGTGTGGATCGCGGTCGATAGTTCGGACGGATAAGCGCGGCGACGAAGCTGACCGAGGACCTGACCGGGTAGCATACGTTCCAGCAATGCCGGCGCTTGAAAGTTGAGGCAGGTCCAAAATTCTTCAAGCAGGCCGGCGCGAAACAGCCCGAGCGCCGCGTGGCGGACGTTGGCATTGCCGGTGGCATGGGAAAAAATAAGCATAGCGAAAAGGCGCCCGCGGTCAGGATTGAAAAAAGTCGAGCCAGAGATCCGCCACAATTGAGGGCGCAAACCGTTCGTCGTAATTGGTGCGTTGCCGGCGACGGGAGGTTGTGCCGGCGAGAATCCGGTCGGCCATCATGCGTACGCTGCCACCAAGCTCCGGCAGGCTGGCAGCAGCCGGGGCGACCAGGCTGTCAGCTGGGGACATTGCCAGTTCGCGTGTGCCGCCGCGATCGGTGGCGATCCAGGGGAGCCCAGCCGACATGCCTTCGATCAAACTCAGCGGCATCCCTTCGTTATGCGTGGAGAAGAGCACGAGCGCGTCGAGCGCGAGAAGGGCCCGGGCGTGTTCCTCCACGGATCGGTAGGCACCGTGATAGATCAGGCGTGGCTGGCCCGCAAAACGTGACGGCGGATAAGCTTCACCCGCGCCGTGGATGTGCCACTCGATGTCGGAGAGCGCGTCCTCGTTTGAAAGCGCGAGGATCGTATCGATGCCCTTCTCCGGAATCAGCCGGCCGCAGAATCCGAAACGGAGCGGACACCCGGGTGTGCGCTTGGTTATCCGGCTGTAGTCGACCGGGCAGGCGGTGAAGTAAGGTAGAAAGTGCGCGTCATCGCGGCCGACAGCTGTGTTGAGCGCAGCGCACGTCGCATGGCTGCAGCCGACCAACTGGGGTGCGCGTTTCAACACGTTGCGAAAAGAACGAGACCAAGTGGTCTGCTCGTGCGCGTCCGCGGCATTGTGGTGGTGATGCACGACGCGAGTCCGCGGGCCGGCGGCATGCCACAAGAGTCGGGAGAGCCCGCTCTGTCCGTTTGTGTAGATTACATTCCAAGACCGATCGCTGCTGTTGCGGAGCTCATTAAGCAGCCAGACGATTTTCGAGATCGGCCCGGCTGACCCGCGCGGGCGCCCGAGTTCGCGGAAGCTGATGAGGGGATGATCCAGCTCGCGGCGCAACTCTGGGCCGAGTGAATTGCTCGTTGTTAGAAGGCGGATCGTATGCCCGCGCGCCGCGGCCGCGGCCGCAAGACTGCAGACATGGCGCTCAATGCCGCCATACGCCGCCATTTGCGGCGCATAGAAAAGAAAATTCATGAACTCAAAGCGGCTGAGTGGGGGGATGTGCGCTCCATGGATTCCAGCAATGCATCCGTCGTTCGCGGCAAGGCGGACTTGGGTGAACGCCGGCCGGCGAGCCAGCGGGTGGTGCGAACGTCGTCGAGTCCGGCCAGGCGATCGAGCAGGGGATCGAGTGCCGCCGGCTGGAGTGAGGATGCGCCCCGTAACCGCCAATCGTCACGCGGCACCAGGACCGGCAGGCCGTGATCGAGCATCGCGGCGGCGGCGCCGCTTTTACCAATGAGCGCCCACGGATGCGATGCGATGCCGAAGTCAACGGCGCGCAGCAGATGTGATACGGTCGCAGTATCCAGCTCGCCGGTCACCTCAACCTGAATACCTTGTTGGCGGAACCGATCCAAGATGGCCGTGGCATGGGAACCGACGCGACCAACGGCGATAAGGGCCGGTGGGCGGCCGAGGCGGCGCGCGGTAGCGAGCAGCCAGTCAACCGTGGCGTCAGGCTTCCACTGCGGATGAAGTGTACCGAAAGTGAGGGCCGTGAATGTGACGGCGCCGATGCCATTAACTGAAACGGGCAGCCACCGGGCCAGCGGCATCACATTGCTCGAATCGTCCGCGATCGGAACATTGCCGAAAAGTCCGAGCACAGTGATCTCGAAGCCTTCGCGGCTCAGGGCGTGCTGATACGAGGTATTGGAAGTTTGCATGCAATCAGGGTCGAGTTGGTCGAGCAGACACAATATGCCCCGGTGTTGAAGCCATCCGATCGCGCGCGCGCGCCAGCTGGCCCCGACCTCGAGTCCGAGCCAAAGCTCATGCAGCATCACGTGGCATCGCGGGCCGCGAAGGTCCGGCGCGTTCTGAAGCAGGGCGGCTGGCAGGAAACCCCTTTGATGAAAGCCATAGGCCACGAGCTGCCAGCTCACCCAGTCCGGCGCAATGCGTCGCAAA
>Ga0210392_10001446_pt1 | contig 12469 bp, 6 predicted proteins | sample IncBWC30OmetaG_FD_161057 | JGI IMG/M metagenome (GOLD analysis project Ga0210392, IMG submission 161057) | Forest soil microbial communities from Barre Woods Harvard Forest LTER site, Petersham, Massachusetts, United States - Inc-BW-C-30-O ...
CTCCGTCTGACAGCCGGGGAGCAGCCAGGGGTCGATGGCGGAGCCGCTGAAACCTATAGTGATAGGAACCTGCAGTCCACTGGGCCTGTAGAAGCGCCAGGTCCTCGCGAACTCGGCCAGAGTTGCATGCGCGGGGGCCGGGTGCAAAATGTGTGACATTTCTGACCGACTACTTCATCGCGAAGTGAGCAACCCTATATGCGATTGATTTAGTCTTATTTAATCTAAGACCATTTTGGTCGGATTGCAAGGGCTTGGGGTATCTTTTCGCATGACAGCGAAGTAAATTAATTCGCTGAACGCGGGCAAAACGTGCTTTTTTGTTGAGGCGAAATGGGATTTTAAGAACAGGCGGGATTTCCTCCGACTATGCGCTGCTTCCGTCCCGGCTCTGGTCTTGAAAATCACACTGATGCCCAGTCAGCAACAAAAGGTGGAAGCGCCAAAACGGCATATCGCAGGCTGGCGACCATCAACCGGTAGAGATTAGCATTCCTACCTTGTCCTACCTCTGAAATTGCAGACTTAACGGCATGGAATGCTCAACTGGCTCCAGCAGGCGATCGCATGGCAGAAGCGCATTTTGTCGCCTGAGTCGGGAAAGAGACGAGCTGAGATCAGATCAACCCGTATTTTTCGATGCGATAGATGAGTGTCCGACGGCTGATGTCCAAGTACTTTGCGGCATGCGTTTGATTTCCTTTGAAGCGTTCCAGCGCGCGCAAGATCAGCTCGCGCTCTACGGCCTCCAGACTGATTCCTTCATCCGGAAGGTCAACCCAGAAAGAAGAAGCATTGGGAAGAACACTGCGAATTTCCTCGGGCAGGTCTTCTTCCTGGATGGAAGAGCCCGGGCTGAGCACTAGAAGACGCTCGATCAGGTTCTCTAATTCGCGCACATTCCCGGGCCAGCGATATGCAACGAGATGTGGCATTACAGATGGGGCAAGGTGCACGTTGGATATCGCATGCCGCTCTTTCGCTCTTTGAAAGAGGTGTTCGACCAGCTCCGGTATGTCTTCCTTTCGCTCGCGCAAGGGGGGTAAATGCAGGGGAACGACGGCAAGCCTGTAATAAAGGTCCTCACGAAACGTTCCGTCTTCGATCATTGCCTGCAGGTTGCGATGTGTGGCAGCGATCACACGCACATTGACGCGATTTACCTCAGCCGAACCGATCTTCGATATTTCTCCTTGTTGAAGAACGCGCAGCAGTTTCACCTGAGCATCAAGCGGAAGTTCGCCGATCTCGTCGAGAAAAAGAGTACCTTCATCGGCAGCTTCAATTTTTCCCGGTCGCGTGGTATCTGCGCCTGTAAATGAACCGCGTTTGTAGCCGAAGAGCTCTGCTTCGACAAGGTCTTTCGGTATGGCTCCGCAATTAATCGTGATAAAAGGCTTCGACTTGCGTCGGCTATTGTGATGGATGGCGCGCGCGAGCAGCTCTTTGCCGGTGCCGGTCTCGCCGTGAATGAGCACGGTCGAGTCATGTTGAGCAACGCGCGCGGCCTGATCCAGAACGCGCAGGAAGCTCTTGGCGCGGCCGATGATGCCTTCAAATCCATACCTCTCGTCCAGGGCCGAGCGTAGCTGACGAACCTCTTCGAGAAGATTCTGCCGTTCCATGGCGCGGTGGACGACAAGCACGAGTTCTTCGAAATCCAGAGGTTTCGTCACATAGTCGTATGCGCCAAGCTTCATTGCCTGTACAGCGGTTTCGACGGTGCCGAAAGCGGTAATGATGATGAGCGTTGGCTGGATGTCTTCAGAAGAGATGCGACGCAGAAGTTCGAGTCCGCTGGTCGGCATTTTGAGGTCGGTGATGACCAGCTGTGGCCTGATTTCACGCAGCCTGTCATACGCTTCTGCGCCGTCTGAGGCGAGGGCGACCTGGTAGCCAGCTTCTTCAAGTTGCATCTTCATGACGCTGCGAAGACTGCTATCGTCATCCACAACGAGGATTCGATCGGAACTCATCGGGTGGCTGCCAACTCTCCCACTCTTAGCGGGCGCTTGACGGGAAGCTCAAGGCGGAAGGTCATGCCTCTGTTGGGATTATTGCTTCCGGTCAAAGAGCCTCCGTGCTGCTCGACAATATTGGCGGCGATGGCGAGGCCCAGGCCAGTACCGTTTTCTTTCGTGGTGAAAAACGGATCAAACATTTTCTCGTGCTGATCGCCCGTCACCCCACTGCCCTGATCACAGATTTCAATGCAAAGCCGTTCCTGCCAATCGACGCTGCGAATACTTACCGTTCCTCGCCCATCCGTTGCCTGCACCGCATTGATGATGAGGTTCAACAACACTTGCTTCAACTGTTCGGCGTCACATTCAATCGACAGCAGGTTGGCCCCGTGATCTACGACAAGCTCGACGTCGTGCAGGATGGCGGAGTGGCGTGCGATACTGGCCACCGATTCGATGAGAGTGGCGGGATCGACTTGTTGATAGCGCGGAAGACGTGGTCTCGCGAAATCCAGAAAGTTGGTCAGCAGCTTGTTGAGGCGCTGCGATTCTTTTTCGAGGATCCCCAGGCACTCGTCAGTGTTTTCGGCAGAAGCATGACCGCGCTTCAGAATGCCGGCCGCTCCAGAAATGCTGGCAAGAGGGTTGCGAATCTCATGCGCGAGGCTCGCTGCAAGCTGACCTACAGCGGAGAGGCGCTCCGCTTTCTTCATCTGGTCGATCTTCTGCCGCAGCTCGGTGTAGACATGCTCAAGCTCTACCTTGGTGGCTTCCACCCGCTTGCGCTGGACGCGTTCACGATCGGAGAGGAAACCGGCAATGATTCCCGCGGCGCCAAATATGCTTAGCTCAACGAGCTGGTCTTGTGCGTCCATAGGCCACCACGTCCAATGCCGCACGATGCTCGGAGCCTGTACCAATAGCGCAAACAGGACCGCCCACAGTGCTCCGCGCCAGCCGAAAATCATCCCCGCGATCATGAAAGGTAGAAAATTCAGGTGATGCAGGATGTTATGCAGCTCAATGGCATGAGGTGGCGTAAACCACGTGGTAATTGCAAGCAGCAGAATCAGACCGGCAATATAGGTTGCCTTCCAGCGCTCGCTTCGCAGATCGGTCCAGGGGCTTGACATCGCCTCCTTATTTTCCCATGCGATAGCGGAGGGGCGTGGTTCAAGCAACAGAGAGATGGCGCCAGTCGTTTCTGAAGCGGAGAACCGGGGTTGCATAGACGATCATCCTTGCAATTCTTCATCCAACCGCAAAAGCGAAACGCTCGCAGGAGTTATCAGCAGGGCGCTGCCGCTTTACGTACAGTTGCAGCGAGCGAGGTGTACCGAATGGGACAGTTGAGGGCCAAATACACAGCATTTCAATAGCTTTGCTTTGGAATGAGGATTGCCTGTAAGCGTATGTGCTATCTCGACTTCTCATCTCGCTCATTGCGTTGCTTCCTTGCTCTGCTCAGGCACTCCAGTTAGCTGACCTTCCTGTCACGGCTGCTTCACCTCCCGCGTTGCCCTCCGCACCAAAGCCGGCGGCGGATCCACAAGACGATACGTCTTCTCCGCTGACTCTTGATGAAGCGCTGGCGCTTGCAGAAAAGAACAGTCCACGCCTGCACATTGCAGCGGCAAGATCTGCGCGGGCCGCCGGCGCGATGACTACGGCAAAGGCCTACACCAACCCTGAAGTGGAATTCTTCGCCGGGCACCAGAGCGCACGAGATGTGCCGTTTCCCGCAGTACCTGGGCCGTTGCTGCACTATGGGGTGTATCAGACAGTAGAGATTCCTTCAGAACGTGACGCTCGAAAGCGCGTAGCCAGTCTGGCTCGCACAAGCAGCGACTTTGCCCTGGCCAGCGAACGCCTGGCTGTTGTAGCGAACGTGAAGCACGCTTTTTACGAGGTGCTCCGGCGTAAAGAGGAGATTGCGCATGCGCGCGAAAACCTCTCGCTGGTAGAGGATTTGCGGCGACGCGTGGAAGTGGAAGTAAAGGTCGGCGAAAAAGGCAGACTGGAGCTAACGCGTGCAGAGGCGGAACTCGCGCGGGCAAACTTCATCCTGCGCAGCGCGCAAATACAACTCGCCAACTCGATAGCGGTGCTGCGAGTCGCCATTGCCGCGCCAGCGGACAAAGATCTTGATCCGCAGGGCAGCCTTGAGCCGGCAATACAGCTCCAACGCCTTCCTGAATTGCGCGAAGCGGTTCTGAGCAACCATCCGGTATTGGAGCAGTCGCGCACGGATGTTCAGGAGGCGGAAGCGACGCTGAAGCATCAGCGGTCATTGCGGGTGCCGCAGCCGGTGTTCTACAGCGAATACGAACACCAGCCTGACCTGACTTTTTGGCGGGCCGGCGTGACCATTCCTCTACCGCTATGGGACCGCAGGCGCGGTCAGATTCAGGAGGCAACGGCTTCCATTCGCGAATCAACGGCGATGCGTGACCAGAGGCAACTGGAGATACTCTCCGCACTGGAGCGTGCCTTTGAGCAGTACCAGCTTGCCGATCAACAGGTGAAGTCGCTGCAGGCGGGATCGCTGCACGAAGCGGAAAGCGCGGTCGACGCGGCCCAGTCCGCATATCACTTTGGAGAGCGCGGCATTGTTGAGGTGCTGGATGCGCAGCGTGTGCTGCAAAGCGTGCGTGGCGACCTTCTCGATGCGCAATATGCGCGTCAGTCGGCTCTCATTGATCTTGAAGAACTCGGCGCAATTACCCCCGGAGGAAGACCATGATGATCTTACAGACACGCAACCACAAGCCAACACTCAAGAGCGGGCTTCTTTCTCTTGGTTTATTAGCCTCGATCATTTCTGCTGCCTTCTTTCCACTGATAAACGGCTGCAGCAAACCCAAGGCTTCTGCAGAAAAAGCTGCGGCGTCGTCTCCAAATGATCCATCCGAAGTAACGGTCGATCCCGCATTAGCCGCGCAGTTGAAGATCGGCGAGCCGCAAGTACGCGATGTGGCTAACTCGCTTAAAGTGGCCGCGCGCATTGAGACAGACGCCAGTCGAATCGCTCGTGTCGGCTCGCCCGTTGCGGGGCGCATTATCAAGCTGCTCGCGCTGGAAGGCCAATACGTGCGTAACGGCTCGGTTATGGCAACACTGCATAGCACTGACCTCTCAGATACACAATTTGCGTTTATCAAAGCCTTCTCGCAACAGGCACTCGCCGAACAGGCCACAAATCGCGCAGAGCAACTTGTGAAAGCAGATGTCATCGGTACTGCTGAATTGGAACGACGCCGCGCGGAGCTGCTGCAGGCAAGCACTGAGGCGTCGGCTTTTCGGACGCAGCTGCGGGGACTGGGGATGACGGATGCTGCAATTCGCAAACTTGAATCGACGCGGCAATTGAATGCCGACTACCCGATCCTCGCTTCTATTTCGGGCACGGTGCTCGAACGCAAAGTCACGCTTGGACAGATCGTGCAGCCGGCGGAGGTCGCATTCATGGTTGCCGATCTTTCCAATGTCTGGCTGGTCGCCGACGTGCCGGAAGAGAGCGCCGGCAAACTGCACAGAGGGATGCATGTTGTGGTGAGTATCCCTTCTCTGCCGGACGAAAAAGTAGAGGGCGAGCTTTCCTATGTTTCGCCTGTTGTTGATCCCACGACGCGCACCATTCCTGTGCGTATGGACCTTCCGAATCCGAACGGCATTTTTAAGCCAGCTATGCTCGCGAGCATGACCTTTGTCGATCGCAGCGAACGGAAAACGACGATTCCCTCGACCGCCATCGTGAGAGAAGACAACAAAGATCACGTCTTTGTTCAATTGGCTCCCGGCATGTTCAAGCTGCGCGACGTGACGCTCGACGGAGAATCCAATGACGACCGTATTGTAGAAAGTGGGATCAATCCGGACGAAAAGATCGTGTTGGACGGCGCCTTCCACCTGAACAATCAGCGCAAACAGAACGCCATCAAGGGAGGCGAGTAGCGCATGTTGACGAGCCTCGTACACTCAGCGCTGAAACATCGCCTGATTCTTGTTGTAGTAGCAGCCGTTCTCTGCGGCTTCGGCGTCCACGCAGCACAACAACTTTCTGTCGACGCGTTTCCAGATGTCACGAACATACAGGTACAGATCGCAACGGAAGCGCTAGGGAAATCACCGGAAGAGGTCGAGCGTTTCATCACGATTCCCGTTGAAATTGCCATGACGGGGCTTCCAGGAATGACGGACATGCGGTCGCTCAACAAGCCGGGACTGTCCCTCATCACCCTGGTATTTGAAGATGGGCGCAACCTCTACCTTGAGCGCCAGATGGTCTCTGAGCGTCTGAACGAATTGCGCGACAAGATGCCCGAGGGGGTAACGCCGGTGCTTGGGCCCATCACGAATGCACTTGGCGAGGTCTATCAATACACGCTCGAAACACCTGGCGACGGTAAACGACAGCTTTCAAGGCAGGAACTGATTGAGCGCCGCACAGTCCAGGACTGGGTCGTGCGTCCACTTTTGCGTTCGATTCCCGGCGTGGCCGAGATCAACTCGACCGGCGGCTATGTCAAGCAATATGAGACGCTCGTCGATCCGCCAAAACTTCGCTACTACAACTTGACCATTCAGGACGTGCGCGACGCGCTTGCCAACAACAATGCAAACGCCGGAGGCGGCATTCTGCCGCAGCACGATGAACAATATCTTATTCGCTCCGTCGGGTTGATTGGCAATCTCGATGACATACGCAATATCGTGCTGAAGGAAAGCGGCGCAACTCCCGTCTATATTCGCGATGTGGCAGACGTGCGCATCGGCACGGAAGTCCGTTACGGCGCAATGATCAAGAATGGTTATACAGAGGGTGTGGGCGGCGTTGTCTTGATGACGTCAGGCGGCAACGCGAAAGAAATCGTTGGCCGCGTGAAGGAACGGGTCGCAGAGATTAACGCGAAGCACATGATTCCGGGCGGCCTTCGCATCGTCCCTTACTACGACCGTTCACAGCTTGTCGATGCAGCCATACATACAGTGACGGAAGTGCTCGGCGAAGGTATCGTCTTCGTCGTCATTATTCTGTTTCTGTTCCTCGGCGACGTTCGCTCCAGCCTGATCGTGTGTGCCACGCTGATCCTCACGCCACTGCTGACCTTCCTGGTCATGAACAAAATCGACCTGTCCGCGAACCTGATGTCGCTCGGCGGCCTTGCCATTGCGATCGGATTAATGGTGGATGGCTCAGTCGTCGTGGTGGAGAATGTCTTTTCGCGGCTTAGCCATGCGCATCACACGGGACACGACCCGGCATCTCCCGCTGATAGGCTGAAACTTACTCTTGCTGCTGTCGCTGAAGTTGCAACGCCTGTAGTCTTCGGCGTCACCATCATCATCATTGTCTTCCTTCCGCTCATGACTCTCGAAGGGATGGAAGGCAAGATGTTTTCGCCTTTGGCCTATACGATTGCCATCGCGCTCGGTATTTCGCTCATTCTCTCGCTCACTCTGTCACCGGTCCTTTCTTTGTATCTGCTCAAGGGCGGATCAGAGGAAGACACCTGGCTTGTGCGGCATCTACGCAGACCATATAACAGACTTCTTCACTGGGCCCTTGGGCACAGAACGATCACGATCCTCTCGGTCGTTTCACTGTTTCTCGCGGCGCTTTGTCTCTTTCCGTTTCTCGGCACGGCATTCATTCCGGAAATGCAGGAAGGCACGCTGTCTCCGAACGCGGACCGGGTTCCGAATATCTCTCTCGATGAATCGCTACGCATGGAAATGGCGATGCAGAAAATCATGCTCAAAGTTCCGGGAGTGGATAACGTGGTCTCGCGCATTGGGCGCGGAGAGTCTCCAGCTGATCCTGCCGGCCCTAATGAAGCAGACGTGCTTGCCTCATTGACGCCGTTTAACAAACGGCCGCATGGGGTGAGTCAGGAATCGATTGCGGAGCAAATGCGCAAGGGCCTTGCTGTGATGCCCGGAATTAATCTGGTGATGTCGCAGCCTATCTCTGACCGCGTAGACGAAATGGTTTCCGGAGTGCGCGCCGACGTTGCCGTGATGCTCTATGGCGATGATCTGGATGTTCTGGTGGAAAAGGCGGCGCAAATTGCCAGCATCGCGAATACAGTCCAAGGGACACAGGACACGCGTGTGGATCGGGTCGGTGGTCAGCAGTACCTCAATATCAAGATCGATCGCAGCGCCATTGCGCGTTATGGGCTCAATGCCGCCGACGTAAACAACGTGATTGAGACGGCGATCGCGGGTAAGTCTTCCACCGAAATTTATGAAGGCGAGCGGCGTTTTCAGGCGGTCGTGCGGCTGCCGGAAAACCTGCGTGACAGCATTCCTGACATTCGCGAGCTGCAGGTGAGTTCGCCAGACGGCCCAAAGATTCCGCTTGAGGACTTAGCGAGCATTCGCGTGGTTGAAGGGCCCGCCCTAATCAATCGGAGCATGGGCAAGCGTCGCATCGTTGTCGGTGTAAATGTCCAAGGGAGAGATTTAGGTGGCTTCGTTTCTGAATTGCAGGAAAAAGTTGAGCACCGGGTGCAGTTGCCCGCCGGTTACTACATCGAGTGGGGCGGGCAATTCCACAACATGCAACGCGCGCTGAAGCACCTTATGATCATTGTCCCTATCACCATTGCGGCGATTTTCTTTCTGCTCTTCGTCCTATTCAAGTCCGTCCGTTTTGCTGCGCTCATTATTACGGTTCTCCCATTGGCCTCGATTGGAGGAGTATTCGGGTTGTTTCTGTCAGGCGAGTATCTCTCTGTGCCCGCCTCAGTGGGTTTTATTGCGCTCTGGGGTATTGCCGTGCTGAACGGAGTGGTTCTTGTTTCATATATTCGCAAGCTTCGCGAAGAGGGATTGTCGCAAGAGGAGGCCATCCGCGAAGGGACGCGTCTTCGTTTCAGGCCCGTAATGATGACGGCAACCGTTGCGGCTCTGGGGCTTGTACCGTTTCTCTTTGCCACGGGGCCCGGATCTGAAATTCAGCGACCGCTGGCAATTGTCGTCATCGGGGGACTCCTGAGCTCCACGCTGCTCACACTTGTACTGGTGCCGGTCGTCTATGGATACTTCTCAGGAGAGCGCACCGACGATACCCCGAAACCCAAATCACTTCGAAAGAGGCAGGAAGCTGATACGCCTGTAGAAATCCACCCTTAAAAAAGGCGATGAATATCTCTTTTCGACGAGATTACTTCGACGATGAGCGCACAGGCGATGATGCTAGGCAGAGATCGGAATCGAGTTTGTTTCTGCAGAAATGAACGGCCAGGCCTTGAGCAGAATGCGCGTTGCATCGCTCATCGATTCCTACTCCATCCTCAGTACCTGCATGGGGTCGGTCGATGCTGCGCGCCGGGCGGGAACAATCGCTGCGATCGCGGAGGCAACCAGGAGCAGTAGTACGCTGCCCCCCACCGCGAGCGGATCCATGACGGGCGTTTGATACAGAAGGCTGCGGATCCAACGCAGCGCGATCAGCGCCATTGTAAGTCCAAGACCTGTGCCGAGCAGAACGGAATATGCAGCCTGCCGCAGTACCAGCCCGATCAGAGCGCTCTTACCCGACCCCAGGGCGATTCGGATGCCGAACTCCTGCCGGCGTAGGGAGACCGAGTACGCAAGCACGCCATACACGCCGAGCAAAGCCAGGAACAACGCGGCCGCGCCGAAAGCGCTCAGCAACATGACCTGGAAGCGGTCGGTTGCCACGGAATCGCTGACCTGTTCATCCATGGACTTCAGCGTCGGAATAGCAACCTGCGGATCGATCTGCCAGATCGCGCGCCGTATCTCGGGAATGAGCACATCGCTGCGTTGCGCACTGCGCACCAGGAACGATTGCGTCAACGGCGTGTAGGCCCAATACGGCAGATAAACCATCGCAGCATTGTCTTTGAGGCCGTTGATGCGTGCATCGGCCACGACTCCGATCACGGTGATCGTATGCTTGTCGTCGGGAATGAGGTCCGTGATCTTTCGCCCGATGGGATTCTCGCCAGGAAAGCCTTCGCGCGCGGTTCTCTCCGAGATGAGCCCCACATAAGGATTGGCGCGATCGGCGGCCGTAATGTTGCGGCCGGCAACAAGCGGGCTCTGCACGGTTGGCAGATATTCGGGATTAATCCAGCGTACGTTGATCTCCGGCTCCTTCCCAGCCGGTACAGGATGGTCCGGGCGGAAGAGATTATCTACCCAGGTTTCGCCGGTCAGTGGCGTTACGCTGGTGAGGCCGACCGACTGCACGCCGGGCAGTTGAGCTAGAGCCGTAAGGGCTGCATCGGTAAAGGCGAGTCTCGCCGCATTTCCCGCAGGGCCGTCCTTGTCATATTGCGCAACGAACAGCTCAGCCTGCGCCAGGGTCACATGGCTCGTATCGAAGCCCCGATCCTGCCGCAGCAGGCGAGAAAAACTACGCAGCACCAGCGACGTAACGATGAGCAGGACCACCGTGCAAGCCACTTGCGCCGCCACCATCAGGCTGCGCGTGCGATCGCTCTCCTGCGTATTAGCTGCGCGAGTGGAGTTCGCCTGCAACGCAGCTTGCGGAGCGACGTGAAGAGAACGCAAGGCGGGCAACATACCGAACATGATCGCTGCTGCAATCGACAAAACGCCGCTAAAGACAAGGACAGGCATGCTCACATGTACCTCATCGAGACGCGGGATATTACCAGGCGCCAATGCGATCAACAACCGCACGCCGCCGAAAGCAAGCGCGGTTCCGGCCGTGCCGCCGGCGAACGCCAGCACCAGGCTCTCGGCAAGACGGGACCTCACCAGTTGGCCGCGGCTTGCGCCCAGTGCGGCGCGCACAGCAATCTCACGTTCCGCGTTGACGGCGCGTGCGAGTTGTAGATTGGCTAGGTTGACGCACGCGATCAGCAGCACCGCGCCGACTGCCGCAAACAGCATCCAGAGTGCCCCGCTGATCCTGGAGGCAACATCCTTTGTTAGCGGCGTGAGCGCAATTCCGAAATGAAGAGTCAGATGCGCGGAAAGCGTGTACGCATTTTGCAGGGCCTCCAGTTCGGCGTTCGCCTGAGCCAGTGTCACGCCGGGCTTGAGCCGCGCGATCGCCTTGTAGTTGAAGTTGCCCATGTCTGCCGTCAGGTCGCGCTCGCTTGGCGCCAGCGGCTCAAAGAGCAGGGCGTCCTGTGCGGTCTCCTGAAAGGCGGTTTTCGGAGCCAACGCGATCTGCGGAAACCGTATGCCCGGCGGCAGCACGCCGATGACAGTAACCGGATGGCCTTCGATGCGCAGTGTTTTCCCAATCACAGCCGGATCGCGTGCAAAGAATGCCTGCCAGCCTTCGTAGCTCACTATCACCACTCGTTCGGTGTCCTTCCGTGCATCGTCCTCGACGAAGTCGCGGCCCAGTATCGGTTGAACGCCCAGCAGCCGGAACAGGTTCGGTGAAGTAATCACTGCGCCGGCAATGCGGGGATGATCTCCATTCGAAGAGACGCTCATTCCCCGTTGGCCAAAGATCGTGACGTCTTCGAGGGTTGCCGCGTCTTTCTTCAGTCGCAGGATATGCCGGTAATTGTCCGGAATCGATGTTCGCTCGCTGCGCACCTCATCCTCCACCGCCTCGCGCATCACAACGAGCCGATCTGGATCGTGAAAAGCGAATGGCTTGAGCAACACCGCATTAACCACGCTAAACACTGATGTGGCCGCGCCAATACCCAATGCCAGCGTCAGGATGGCGGTGAGCGCGAACCCAGGCGACTTGCGCAACTGGCGGATTGCGTAGCGGATGCCTCGAGCGGCCTCTTCCAGCGCAGACAAACCTCGTCGCGCGCGATAGGTCTCGCGGATCTGCGTGATACCGCCAAAGGCGCGTAGAGCGGCGGTGCGTGCCTGCTGCTCGTTCATCCCGCGTGCGAGATTTTCTTCGATGGCCAGATCGATGTGCGTATTTAGCTCATCATCAAGATCCGCATCGAGTCTTTTGCGGCGGAAATGCGCTGCGATGCGGCTGAGGAGAATGCGGATCCAGTCCATATCCCTCCTAATTCGATGGGGCAAGGAAGCGCGCCATCGTGGCGGCGATGCGCTCCCAGTTTTCCGTTTCCTGCTCGATCTGCTTCCGGCCTGTGCGCGTCAGCAAGTAGAACTTGGCGCGGCGCCCGGTTTCCGAGACGCCCCATGCGCTCTTTACCCATCTTCGCTGTTCCAGGCGAAGCAGAGCGGGATAGATGGTTCCCTGGTTGAGGCTGAGCGTGTTCGCACTGACTTGTTCAATTCGTCGCGCTATGCCGTAGCCATGACGCGGCCCCATCGACTCGAGCGTCTTTAGCACCATCAGATCAAGGGTTCCCTGCATCACATCTGATTTGCTTTCAAGCAAGTCTGCCCTCCTGTAGATTGCCAACCTATGGTCGCCCGGCAACAGGCAGAATGTCAACAGGTCGATGAATCGACGATTTCTGCGATTCCTGAATTTCATCGCGCTGAAAACAGGCGGGAAACGATTGCGTTCAAAAAGATGTAGACCGGCTACCTGTTTGGGAGTAGAT
>Ga0210392_10001447_pt1 | contig 12466 bp, 7 predicted proteins | sample IncBWC30OmetaG_FD_161057 | JGI IMG/M metagenome (GOLD analysis project Ga0210392, IMG submission 161057) | Forest soil microbial communities from Barre Woods Harvard Forest LTER site, Petersham, Massachusetts, United States - Inc-BW-C-30-O ...
TAAAAACTTTCCAGTTCCAGGTATTGTTCCCGGATCAGTTTCTCGCTCTCGCGCAATGCCCGGTCTGCCTGCTTGCGCTCCGTGATGTCCTTGATCAGCGAGACAATGCACGGCTTGCCGCCCAGTTCGATCCGCTCCGCATTGACCAGCAGGATTCTGGGCTGGCCGTTCCGCGCGTAGTTGTTCAATTCCAGGTCTTGTACCGAACCGCCGTCACGCAAAGGTTGCAGCAGCCGTTCCCGGTCCTCCACATCTTTCCAAACCCCCAGTTCCAAGGATGTGCGCCCCACCACCTCCTGCTGCGTATAGCCGTACAGCCGGCAAAAACTGTCATTGACCTCGATGTAGCGGCCCGTCGCCTGGTCCGTGATGGCGATGCCCGACGGGTTGGACTGGAACGCCTTGGAAAATTTTTCCTCGCTCTCCGACAACGCCAGCACCTTCCGGTTCCGCTCCTCGATCACGATGGCCGGAACCAGGGTGATCAATACCGAGATCACCAGAAAACTTTGTAACATTCCGACATAAGTTCCGGACGCGATTTCCACCGGCGTCAGGCCCTTTAAATAGTGCGTCGTGCAAAAACTCATCATCACCGCCAGCAAAAGATTTGCCGCCGTCGCCCCGCGCAGGCCGAAACGCAGCCCGGCCCATAGCAGCAGCGGCATCAGCCGCGACTTGTAGGGAGCGTTGATGCCCCGGTCCACCACCAGCATGTACCAGGTGAACCCGGTCAATGCCATGGTCAACAGGACGGCCTCGGCCAGTTTGGCGGGTGAACTGGACAGCGGCTTTCGCGGGCCGGATTTGGCAAACCACACCATCATCAACGGTGTCACCAGCAAAATCGCCATCGCATTGCTCCCCCACAGAGTTTTCCAGATCGCAAAAAATGGCTGGCTCATGCCGGCGGCAACGAGCGTGCCTGCGGCAATGGCGGAGCCGAGCATCGCGCTCAACACCACTGAACCCGATACCAGCCCGAAAAATTCCCGGAGGGTTGCCAGTTGCGGTTTATCCGCCACGAACCGCTGCATCAGCCACGCGCCCGTCACCGCCTGCAGGGTGTTGGCCGTGCAAAAGCCCAGGATTGTCAGCCAGGGCGTTCCCAGCGGCACGTCAAACAGTATGTTCGCGGCCACGGCTGCGAGCACGAAACGCGGCCATGAACGCATCGGGTAAAGCAACAGCACACCCACATACAGGCCCGCCGGCAGCCAGAAGCTCACGTATGCATGTTCCGGGGCGGAGAGCACGCGGCCAGACCACGCACAGGCATAATAAGCCGCGCTGAACAGTGCGGCCGCCAGCCAAAGTCGTCGTGAATCGGGTCGGTTTTGGGTCATGATTGGACGCAAATTTGATAATTTAGCTTGAAGCCGCCTCTGCTTCAATCCTGTAAATTTGAATTTTCAAGCGCGAACCGGTGGGCTGGGTCGTTTGATCCGCATTTCAATCCAAGATAAATCTTTTCTTCATCGGTCAACTGACGCCTCTGCTTTAGTGCGTTTGAAAAAATACTGCAGCTTGCTTGATTTGCACTTTTGCGGCCGGAGCCTACACTTGTCCCATGGAAGAATTCGCGACCATCCAGTGCCCGTACTGCGGCCAGTCCTTTGACGTGGCCGTCGATACCAGCATCCCCAACCAGCGTTTTACCACCGACTGCGAAATCTGTTGCCGGCCGTTCGAGGTCACTGCCGAATGCTCCGATGGCGAAATATTAAGCGTCTCTGCCGCTTCAGAGTGATTCTTTTAAGCTGTTAATAAGTTTTTATTGCGTTGATTCGTACCCGTTTGGATGCCTAAATCACCCTCTAAACCCGGCTTTTTTGTCAGGCCAGACTACGCCGGCCATTCGCATGCACAAATATCCTATTATTAACTATTTATAAATTATTCAGCAACCGGCTCCAGATAAAATGTCGGTAGACTTTACATTTTGGACTTTTTTTATTCTTTTTCACTATCCCGCATAAACACGACAACAAGCTTATTTAAAGCAACTTAAACACATACGGCAATTAAAACCGCCCATGGCATCGGCATTGCTTGATATTCTCTTGGTACAATTGTATAAATCGATTTTTAATACGTAACGAAATGAAACGCATTTTTAAAGTGGTTGCCGCCGCCGCTGCTGTTGCCGTGGTCTTGGGTCAATCCGTTCAGGCGGTACCGATCAATGGTGAGATAAGTTTTACCGGCACAGCCACCCTCAATGCAGCCACTGCCACCGGTTCCAGCGAAGTTTTCAGCTGGGCCAACAACGCCCTCGACCAGCATACCGGCACATTCTCCGGCTTGAGTGCGGCCTCCAGCGTTTCCCTCTTGAACAACTGGTTCTTCAACAGCGGCCTCAAGAATAGTTTCTGGACCGTGACCGACGGGCTCACCCAGTACAAGTTCAACCTTTCAGGCTCGGGTGTTTTCAGCACCACCCCCGACTCCATTACCATCTTTCTGGCTGGTACCGTGATCGCCACCTTTAACGGCCTGCCCGCTCCCGGTCTCGACCCGACCGCCTTCACCGGCAGTTTGACGATCACCGACCCGGGCACATCGAACCCGTCCGGTGGTTTCACCTACAAGCAAAGCATCCTGTTCAACAATGTTCCGGATGGCGGCACCACCGTCCTCCTGCTCGGTTCAGCGCTCTCCGGTCTGGCGCTCATCCGCCGCAAGCTCTCCGCCTAGGCAGGCTGACATTTTAATAAAAACAAGGGCAGGATTAAATCCTGCCCTTGTTTTTTTATTTTTGCTCGGAATAAAATTGCTGCCAATCGCGGCCTTTTATGACAGCCTGACCGCGTTGGACCGCCCATATACCGCATGAATATCACCACTCTCCTCGCTGCCGCCTGCATCTTGCTGGCTCTGGCGATGGGGTTTCTGGTTCTGCGGAAAGATCGCCGTTCGCCGGCCCATCTTTCGTTTGTCGTGGGCGTGCTGCTCCTCACCGCCGAGGACCTCTTCAACGCCATTTCGTTCAAGGCCGACTCATTGGCGGCCTTGGGGACCTGGCAGCATGCGCGGCTGCTCGTCACCTCCTTCCTGCCGGGTGTCTGGCTGTTTTTCAGCCTGACCTATGGCCGTGGAAATTACCGCGAGTTTTTGGCGCGCTGGAAGCTCACCCTCATCACCTTTATGGTCGCCCTGCCTGCCTTGGGCATGTTCGGCCAGCTGTTCAGCGGGGCCGTCACCCATAACAAATCGGGCCATTGGATGATTGCCCTTTCCGTTGAAGGCGATGCATTGAACCTGTTTTTCCTGATCGGCATCATCCTCGTTCTCATGAACTTGGAACGCACCTTTCGCGCCGCCGTCGGCACCATGCGCTGGCGCATCAAGTTCATGATTCTCGGCCTTGGCGTCCTCTTCATCGTCCGCGTCTATACCAGCGCCGAGGGGCTCCTGTTCCACGCCGTGGACCTTGGCCAGCAGGTCGTCGATTGCGGCGTCCTGTTCGTGGCCTTCCTCCTCATCTTCCGCTCGCTCCTGCGCGAGGGCCATTTTGAGATCGATGTCTATCCGTCTCATTCCGTCCTGCAAAACTCCCTGACCGCCATCCTGGCGGGCATTTATCTCATCATCATCGGCCTGTTTGCCAAAATCGTCACCGTCATCGGCGGCGAACAGGCTTTCGCCATCAAGGCCTTTCTCGTCCTGGCCGCGCTCGTCGCCCTGACCATTCTCCTGCTTTCCGACCGTGTGCGGCTCGCGCTCAGCCGGTTCGTCAGCCGCCATTTCCAGCGGCCCATGTTCGACTACCGCACTGTCTGGCGCAAATTCACCGAGGCCACCGCCTCCTGCGTCAGCCAGGCCGAACTTTGCCAGGCCGCCGTCAAATCCGTCACCGACATCTTCCAGGCCCTCTCCGTCACCATCTGGCTCGTGGACGACAAAAAGGAACAGCTCCTGTTCGCCGCCTCCACCTTCCTGTCCGAGGCCAGGGCCGCAAGTCTCGCTCCGCAAAAAAACGACCTGGTCGATGTCATCGCCCGCCTCCAGCAGCATCACGAGCCGGTGGACATTGATGCGACCAAAGAAAAATGGGCCGAGGCCCTGTGCCGGTGTCATCCCGATGAATTTCGCAAAGGCGGCAACCGCGTTTGCGTACCCATGATCGTTGGCAACGAGTTTCTCGGCTTCATGATCATCGGTGACCGCGTGGGTGGCGTGCCCTATTCTTGGCAGGATTTTGACCTGCTCAAATGCATCAGCGACCAGATCGCCGCCGGCCTCCTCAATACCCGGCTCTCACAAAAATTGGTGCAGGCCAAGGAACTTGAGGCCTTCCAGACCATGTCCGCGTTTTTCGTTCACGACATGAAGAACACGGCCAATACCCTCAACCTGATGCTGCAAAACCTGCCTATGCACTTCGACAACCCCGAGTTCCGGGCCGACGCCCTCCGCGGCATCTCCAAGACCGTCGAACGCGTCAACCTCCTCATCAGCCGGCTCGGCTCCATCCGCAGCGAATTGCAGATCAAACCCGCCGAGGCCGACCTGAATGCCGTCATCGCCAAGGCCCTCGAAGGCTGGGAGGAAGTCGCCGGCATCAAGTTGAAAAAGGATTTTTCCCCGCTGCCCCGTTTCATCTTCGATGCCGACCAGATGCTCAAAGTCGCCATCAATCTCATCTTCAACGCCCGCGACGCCGTCGGCTCCGACGGCCTCGTCCACATCGCCACCGCCCAGAACAACGGTTGGGCGGTTTTGTCGGTTTCCGACAACGGCTGCGGCATGAGCCAGGGGTTCATGAACCGCCAGTTGTTCCGCGCCTTTCAGACCACCAAGAAAAACGGGCTTGGCATCGGCATGTTTCAAAGCAAAATGATTGTCGAAGCGCATCAAGGCCGGATTGAGGTCGAGAGCGAGCCGGGCAAGGGCACGACGTTCCGGGTGGTTCTGCCGCTAAAAAAATAATGAATCCCAAACTGCTGATTGTTGACGACGACGAGGAGATACGCACCCAGATGAAGTGGGCGCTGGCGCAGGACTACGATGTCACCCTCGCCGAAAACCGCGCCGCCGCCGTCGAAGCCTTCCGCACCCTGCAACCGATGGTCGTGCTCTTGGACCTCGGCCTGCCGCCGAACCCGAACAGCCCCGAGGAAGGCCTCGCCATATTGTCCGAACTGCTGGGGATTAATGCGCTCGTGAAGGTCGTCATCATTTCCGGCCAGGGCGAAAAACAAAACGCCCTTCAGGCCATCGGCGCCGGCGCCTATGATTTTCTCACCAAGCCGGTGAACATGGAGGAGCTGAAGTTTCTCCTCAAGCGCAGCTTTCACACCGCGCAATTGGAGAAGGAATATAACGAGATGCAGAAGCTCGTCCGCACCGACGCCTTCGAGGGCGTCCTCGGCGAAAGCACCGGCATGCGCGCCATCTTCGATTCCATCCGCAAGGTCGCCACCACCGACGCCCCCGTGCTGATCCTCGGCGAAAGCGGCACCGGCAAGGAGATGGCCGCCAAGGCCATCCATCAGCGCAGCAACCGCAAGGACGGCCCGTTCGTCGCCATCAACTGCGGCGCCATCCCCGAAACCCTCCTCGAAAGCGAACTCTTCGGCCACGAAAAAGGCGCCTTCACCGGCGCGCACGTCCAACGCAAGGGCCGCATTGAAAGCGCCAACGCCGGCACCCTCTTCCTCGATGAGATCGGCGAAATCCCGCTCGCCTTGCAGGTCAAGCTGCTGCGCTTTTTGCAGGAGCAGACCATTGAGCGCGTCGGTGGCCGCCAGTCCATCCAGATCAACACCCGCGTCGTCGCCGCCACCAACGTGGACCTGAAAAAGGCCATGTCCGCCGGCAAGTTCCGCGAGGATTTATATTACCGCCTCGCCGTCGTCCAGGTTTTCCTTCCGCCGCTGCGCGAACGTGAAAATGACGTCCGCCTGCTCGCCCAATATTTCCTGAACCGGTTCGCTGCCGAGGTCAACAAACCCAGCCTCACGTTCGATGCCGAGGCCGTCAAGGCCCTGAACCGCCACGCCTGGCCCGGCAACGTCCGCGAACTGGAAAACTGTGTGCGCCGCGCCGTCATCATGGCCGAAGGCAAGCGCGTCACCGCCAAGGACCTCGAGTTGAAATCAGCCGACCCCGATGCCGGAATCACCACCCTCAAGGACGCCCGCGAAGCCGTCGAACGTCGCATGGTCCAGCAGGCCCTAAAAAAACACGGCGGCAAGATTGCTCCTGCCGCCGTTGAACTGGGTATGAGCCGTCCGACCCTCTACGAGCTGATGGAGAAACTCGGCATCAGCCGCGAATAATCAGAACATCTGGAACCGCTCCGGCACGACCACGATGTCGTTCGGCTGGAGGTAAAACGGCTGGTCGCTCTTGCCATCCAGGATGTCCTGCAAGTTGACCCGGTAATTCTTCAGCTTGCCGTTCTCGTTGCGGATGACCTTTACCGCCTTCAAGTTGGCCGTGTTGGCATCATAGCCGCCGGCTTCCATGATCGCTTCCAGCGCCGTCAGTGGATGGTCGGACAAAACTTTTCCAGGATGGATCACCTGGCCGTTCACGAACACCGGGAATGTGGACGAAGCCACCGAGACGCTGATTTCTTTTGACGAGATCTGGGGGGCATACAGGTCGATGAGCTTCTTCTGCAACGCATCCGGCGTCAGGCCCTTGGCATCCACCTCGCCGACCAGTGTCAGGTTGATCTTGCCGTCGCGACGGATCTGCTGCGTTGTGTCCAGATTGGGCGAACTCGGGAACGAGATCTTCACCGAATCACCCTCGCGCAGGATGACCATCTCGTTTTGCCCTTTGTCGGCCGCGGCGGCCGGCAGCGTGGATTGGTTTGTGGCGCAACCGGTGAACGCCAGCGCCGCCGCCATGAGCAGCCCGGCCATGAGGGATGTGGATTTCATTTTCATAGGTTTGGATGTTGTTTTCTCCTGTCGGAATGATGGGTCAAATTGATTGCTTGTAAAGTCCGTTTGGCTCCGGCCCGCGCTCATTTTGCATTCAGCAGTTGCTTGGCGGAATCTGCCAGGGGGCCGGATAATTTCAAGGCCAGCGCCTGTTGCAGGCTGGTCTTGCCCGCAATGTTCTGCTTGAGCTGGAGCTGCGCCGCCCCGAGATAATAAAATATCTCCGGGTCCGTGTTCGCTTTGATCGAACATTCCCTGAGCATGCTTGCCGCCCGGGTGAATTCGCCCTGCTGGAAGAGGATGATGCCCGTGGCCTTGGCCAGGGCCGGATCACTGGGATATTCCTCCCGGGCTTTGACCGCATAGGCATAAGCCGTCGTGGCCTTGCTGCTGTCCTTCGCATAGAGGATGGCCAGCTCCCGTTCCGCCGGGGCAAAGTCCGCGAACTTGGCCGTGATTTTTTCGCACGTTGCGATGGCGCCGCCGGCATCCCCGGCCAGTTCGCTCAGCTTCGCCTGCACCATCAGCGCCGGGACATAATCCGGTTCCGCCTTCAATATCTGCGTGATTTGTACGCCGGCCGAAGCCTGCGGATTGTCCGCTAGGGTGATCAGATCTGCCATCCGCTTCGCCTCTCCGGCCTGCGCCGCCGGCAGGTTGCCCGCCGATGCCGCCTGCAACGCCGCCTGCGCCGCCGCCACTTTTCCGAGGCTGTACGCCGCGCGGGCATAATCAAATTGCGTGGCCGCATCACCCGGTTGGCCCTGCACCGCCCCTTGCAACATCGTGTTCGCCAGCTTGAAATCGCCGCTCTGGTAGGCCAGCCGCCCGTAGACATGCGTCACTTCCGCATTGTTCGGGGCCAGTTTGTACGCGGCCTTGGCGAAGCCATAAGCCTTGGCCGCATCTTGGGCCTCATAAAGCCTCGCCAGGTTGTAAGGTGCCACCAGGTTTTTCGCATCCGTCTTGTACACCGCCTCGTAGCAGGCGATGGCTTTATCGGTCTTGCCTTGGCGTTGGTAGATCGCGCCCAGCCGGCCCTGCGCCACCGGATCATCTGGCCGGTCCGAGACCCGTTTTTCCAGCTTCTCCACCGCGCTGGCATCCGCCGTCTGCGGGTCGGTGTTCAACACCGCCAGGCAAAGCTGGCATTCCTCTTTTCCGGTAAAATCCTTCCCGCCGGCCAGCGCCAGTTGAAACGCCGCCCGCGCCGCCGCCTCGGCCATCATCATGTAGTTCGCCATGCCCAGGTGATATTGCACATCCGGCACGCCGGGCAGTTTCGCCGCGCTTTCCTGCAGCAGCGCCAGCGCCGTGGGATACGCCCCGCGTTTCACATTGATCCACCCCAGCGTGTCCGCCGTGGACGGGTCTGCGGGCAGCAACGCGCGCGCGCGCTGCGCCAGTTCGTAGGCGCGGTCCGGCTGCCCCAGGTTTTCCGAGTAGAGGTACGCCAGGTTGTTCAGCGCCGGGCTGCACTTCGGGTCCAGCTCCAGGATCTTTTCATACGTCGCCGCCGCGCCCTTGTAATCCTTCGCTTTCTCCTTGGATGACGCCATCGTCATCAGCGTTGCCAGGTTTTTCGGGTTCAATTTGAGCGCCGTGTCCAATTGCTCCTTTGCCTGGTCGGTTTGTTTGGCCTCAAAATAAAGCTGGGCCAGCATGAGGTGGGGCTGGTCGTTTTGCGGCTCCATCGCCGCCAGCTTCAACAGGGTCTGCTGGGCCGCCTCCCGGTTTCCCGCCGCCAGTTGCACTTTCGCCACCAGCAGGTTCAGCACGAGATTGGTTGGCTCTTGGTTCAATCTCGTCTGGATGAGTTCATTCGCCGCCGTGTAACTTTTTTCACCGATGTCCAGGTCGGCCAGCTGCTCCAGCGCCGGCAGGCTGTTGGGCGCACTCACCAGCACCCGCTCAAATTTCTGCCGCGCCAGCGCCTTGTCACCGGTCTGCAGCTCCGTCGCCCCCTCCAACAGCAGCACTTGCGTGTTGGTCGGCGCCTGCTTTTCCAGCTTCGCATAGATCTCCAGGGCCTCGTTGAACCGGTTGCGCAGGCGGTATGCGTCCGCCAGCAACAGCTGGGCCTGGACCATTTGGGGATACTTTTGCATCACCCGGCCCACCGCGTTGATCGCCGCGTCCGCGTTCCCATTTTTGATTTGTAATTGTGCCAGCAACATCACCGCGTCCGCATCGCCTGGATCCAGCTCCAGCGCCCGGTTCAGGCTGGCTGCCCCCTTGGCCTCATCACCGCTGGCCAGATAGGCCGCACCCAGTTGAAAATGCACCCGTGCCGACTCGGGATACGTCCGCGTCATCCGCTCCAACGTGGTCACCGTCCCTGGTATGTCTCCTTGCGTGAACCGCAACCGGCTGTCCAGCATCATCCCTTCAAAATTATCACCGTCACGGGCCAGCGCCTTCGTCAGGTACTCCCGGCTGGCGTCATATTTTTTGGCGGCCATGTCGATCTCCGCCAGCCCCATCAACGCCGGGATGTAGTCGGGGGCCTGCTTGACCACATCCTCCAATAACTGCTGCGCCTCGTCCGGATGACCGGTCTGCAGCTTGAACCGGGCATACACCATGCGTTTCGCCGAGCGCACCGGCGACAGGTCGGCGGCCGCCTTAAGGTTGGCTTCCGCCTCCTTCAAATTGTTCTGCGTGGTTTGCAACGCCCCTAGGGACCCCAGCGCATCCACCGACTTGGGATCAAGGACCAGCGCACGCCGGAACGCGGCCTCGGTGGCCTTGATATCACCCCCGCGGAACGCCAGCATGCCCTCCGCCACCTCGTAAGCAGCCCGGTTGCCCGTCTTCATCAGCGGATCCAACCGGGCCTGCACTTGCGCCACCTCCTGCGTCGTCACGGCTGTCTGCGCCAGCAATATCGGCGCCTGGTCCATCTTTGGATCCCGGTCCAGGACGAAAATGGCCTGTTCCCGCGCCTCCTTCATCCGGCCCGCCGCCGCATACACCATGCCGAGCTTCATATGCACATCCAGGTCGTTGGTCGCCAGGGTGCTGGCGCGTATGAGACACATCGCGGCTGGCGTAAACCGTCCCTGGTCAAAATAGATGAAACCGAGCCGCGAAAACGCCTTCGCGTTCTCATGGTCGTTGCGCAGCACGTTCAGATACTCGATCTCCGCGCGATCCAGCTGGCCGGCGGCATAATACTTGTCGGCGCGCGATTCATGATACGCCTTTTTCATCTTCGCCGTGCAACCGGTGTTAAGCACCGCCACCCAGGCCACCACCGCAAGGGTTACCGCCAAACGCAGGATTGTCTTCATAGGATCATCAGATTTTGGCCGGCCCGGGCTTTCCCGCCCGCTCCGACCGTCTCAACAGGTAAAGCAACACGAAAAACGGCACCAATGACAGCGCAAAGAACAACGGCCCCCCGTGATGATGGATCGGGGAATCGATCATCTGCGGCCCGATGTGCGTGCACAGCTCGCCCAGCACGAACACCCGGAATCCGTTCCGCACCAGCGCCAGCGGGATGACCGCCAGGCAGAGCACTGTTCGTTTCCATGGCGACCGCAGGAAAAAATGCCCCGCCACCAGGCTCGTGATAAACAGCACCACCGTCGAATGGATGCCGCTGCATTCCCGCGCCACCTGCAGGCTGATCCCCGGCAGCCGGAACGTAAGATTGTCTTGCAACACCGGCAGATCCGATGCCGAGAACAACCAGCCCGCCACCACCGCTGAGCCGTGCTGCAGTCCGGTCTCCACCGCGTCGCGCAGAAAATCCGGGAATGGGATCATGAATACCAGCAGCGCGAACGGAAAAGCCAGCGTCCGCATCCGCGTCCCGCCCAGGATCCAGAAACCCGCACCCGTCAGCAGCAGCACGAACCCTGACGTGGTTTGTGCCAGGTTGTCCGCCGGCGCCGCCCGCGGCCCGATCCAGTGCCACGCCGTCAACGCCAACCCCGCGCCGAGGAAAACCGCCGCCGGAATTTTCGCCGGGACGGAGCTTCCCGGGGCTTTGTTTTTCTCCAGCCAGGCGAGATAAACGCAAACGGCCGGGATCAGCAGGATGTAGGAATGAAGTTCGTCGCCCGCCGCAAATCGCATCAGCCGCAGGAGCGGCAGGCTGAAGCCCAATGCCAGCACGGCCGCCACCCACGCAAACCTCTTGGTTTGCGCCGGATGACATCCTGTCTGTGCGCTCTGCTTGTCCATGCTTTACCCCCTCTTTGACTTGCCCGTCTCTGAATTGCTCAATAACTGAAGCCGACCTCAAAACCGACTTGGTTGCTGTGATACGTGAAGCCGGCCTGGTTGGAGCGGTTGTCGCTGTACTGGTAGGTCAACGCCATGTTGCCGCGCTTGAGAAAGCTGCGGGCCAGCCGCACGTTGAAGTTGTAGTTATCGTCGCTACGGATGGCCGAAAGCGAGCCCAGAGCCGTCGTGTATTCGGTCTGCGCATAACCCAGGCCGACGCTCAGGTTGAATTGTTCCAGCAAACGCTGGTTCACGTTCAGATTGACGCTCGTGGTCTCCGTTGACTGGGCCAGAATGTAGTAATCTGATGAACTCACCGCGCGGCCTGCGGTCAGCGCGATTTGCGTATGCTCGAACGGCGCGTATTCAATGCTCGCGCCGAAAGTGGGATTCAATTCATCCTGGGAGCCGGCGGCCAGGATTTGCCGGTCTTCAAAGCCCGCGTTCACCGAGAAAGCCAGCTTGTCCGTCGCGCGCCACTGCACCCGCGCCTGCATCTGCTCAAAGGACTGGTCGGGATTGCTGGACTGGGACGCATCGGGATCGATCTTCACATAGCCGCCGCCGATGCCCGCGCCGAAGGTCAAACGCTTGGTGTATACGTAATTCAACCAATCCATCGTGGACCAGACGTGCGAGTCCTGCTGGCCGGCAACAAAGTTGAACACCTGCGAAACGCCGAACTGCGCATACATCTTCTCATTCAACACGCGCGAGGCGCCGATTTCCGTGTCATATGTCTCCGTCTCCGTCTGCGCGGCGGTGTCCGCCAGCGTGGAATCGGACTTGGCGAAGGCTTGCGAAAGGTTGAATGTCCAGTCCTCGTAGCTCGTCCCGCCCGTCAGCGTGGCCGCATGGTCAATGGAATTGCGGAAGGCACGGTTCGAGTAGAAGCGGATTGTGGGCGTGTAATCCACCATCCAGTGCCGCCCCAGGTCCACTGCGATGCCCGGGGAAAATTCCTGGATGATGCTGCTTTGCGAATTGTTGGTGCCGGACTGGATGCCGGTGGCGTAGACAAACCGGTAAAACGGATGCGGCCGGATCACCACCGGGCCGAATTTGAAAGGCTGCGGCAGCGAATTATCCCGGTTCTCATACGACGGGATGAATACATTCAACTCATTGTTCGTCGCATCGTCATGCGCGGCCACCGTCTGGAGGTTTGCCGGCGGCGGTGCCATCAAAGTTGATTGTTCGGCGTGCACATGACTCGTGGCCATTACGGCGGCCACCACAGGGACACTTCCACAAAACTTCTTCAAGAACGTCAGGGTGGTTTGGTTCATAGCGCTGGTTAAGGGTTTGTCCTGAATGTCGCAGGTATGATG
>Ga0210392_10001449_pt1 | contig 12461 bp, 8 predicted proteins | sample IncBWC30OmetaG_FD_161057 | JGI IMG/M metagenome (GOLD analysis project Ga0210392, IMG submission 161057) | Forest soil microbial communities from Barre Woods Harvard Forest LTER site, Petersham, Massachusetts, United States - Inc-BW-C-30-O ...
AGGCGTTTGCTCTCCTCCCAATCCCGGCGCAGAAATCAAATTCGCGAGTTCTGAATTCCGACTCGCCGGTGCGATGATTCGAACCCGTGACCCACGCATTGTTCGTACGCAGATCGGGCCGCAGCGAAATCACAAGCGAGAACAACTGGCGTCACGTATGTGGTTGCCTCTACTGACTTTTATTTTTCACGGGTGGATTCGAACCATCCGACCCGCGCATTAAAAGTGCGGTACAAAAGTGACTACAGTGAGATCTGTGCGGGAACTTTGCGCCACGTATGTGATTGATTTTGCTGATTTTTTGGTGCGCAAAGAGGATTCGAATAAGCGGACCAAGCACCTGTATTAGCGCTGGTTTTTTGACATCGTATTTTGGCGTGCCCCCAGATATGCCCCCAAGTTATTCCCGCTTCCCGGCAGACGCGCGATTCTTGCGCAAGTGCCGCAAGGCCCGAACCATCTGGTTCCAAGCTCGAAGGAGCCCTTACCCGAAAACATTTCGGCTGCAGGAAGAAGTCAGTGGACGTCTGCGAATGATGCCGTCAGCTTTGTGCCCCTCCGGTCTGTCGCCAATGTCTGCTTTGAGGTGTTAGAACCGCGATTGCTCGTCTGGTGGCCTTCTTCTCTCGGTGCGCCAGCACCCCGAAACGCTCCCTTCCTTGGGTCGTTGCGGCCAGCCACCACGTTCATCTGGTCCGATGCGACATTGAGTCGCCTCGGAAAATCATCCGACCCAGCTTCAGCCGCCGGCCTTCTCCGCGCTGCTAGGCCCTTCGCCACGCAGCGAATCAGTGGCGAGGCGCATTGGCCCTCAACGAGTTGAGTAAGTCAGCATCGTTTGCTAGAACTCCCATTCCCTTACACCTAAGTGGAATCGATTCAGCTCCCCTGCCCTGCTGTAATGAAGCGCGTCAGTTATCCAAGGCGAAGGAGCTCGGCATGGACACCACCCAGGTCAAGAATGAAACTGCAATTAGAATCCCAACCGCGCAACCAACGGAAATGAAAATCGAGGTGGTTGTTGTTCCAGTCTCGGACGTTGATCGCGCCAAGCGCTTTTACGCTGCCTTGGGTTGGCGGCTGGATATGGACATCACTGCAGACGACGAGTATCGCGTCATTCAGTTCACGCCCCCGGGTTCCTCATGCTCGGTCATCTTTGGTCGGGGAGTCACGGCGGCGGCGCCGGGGTCTGCACAAGGCGTGCATCTCATAGTGTCCGACATTGTCGCCGCACGTGCTCAGCTGCTTAGCCGGGGTATAGAGGTCAGCGAGCCCTTTTACGATGCCGGCGGTCTGTTCCACCACGCCCGTCGCGAAGCCCTGACTCAAGGGCTGCAACCGCAGCGAAACAGTTACGGCTCTTACGCGTCATTCCGCGATCCCGACGGTAATGCCTGGGTGCTTCAAGAGATTACCGTGCGTCTGACTGGAGAGCTGGATGGCGGGCCACTGAAATCAGTGATTGGACTTCAAGCCTCGTTGCGCCGTGCGAGAGCCGCGGCCGGTGCCGCGGTGAAATCAACGGCCGCAACGCGTCAACCCGAAGGAGTGTAGCCATGCAAGCTGAACAGAGAGTTGCAATCGTTACAGGTGCCTCCAAAGGCATCGGCGCCGGACTGGTGACGGCATTCCTCGATCGTGGCTATGCGGTCGTCGCGAACTCCCGCAATATCGCGAAGGACAAACCGTTTCCTAAGTCTGACGCCCTTGCATTGGTCGCCGGAGACATCGCTGACTCAGCTACGTCCGAGCTGATCGCGGACACCGCCCTATCGCGCTTTGGGCGGGTTGACGTGCTTGCCAACAACGCGGGCGTCTATATCTCGAAAGCGTTTGCCGACTACACCGTCGCAGATCTGCGGTCTTTGATTTCAGTGAACATCGAGGGCTTTTTCTTCATCACCCAGCTAGTCATCAAGCAGCTGGTGGCCCAGAAGTCCGGCGGCAGCATCGTCAATATCACCTCAACGCTGGCAGAACATCCGATCGCAGGGGCGAATTCCTCAGTACCCATGATCACGAAGGGCGGCTTGGAGGCGGTCACGCGCAGTCTGGCAATCGAGTATGTGAATCACGGCATTCGCGTGAACGCGGTCGCACCTGGCATTGTAGATACGCCAATGCACAAGGATGACCCACGGGAGTTTCTAAAGACATTGCAGCCGATGGGACAGATCTCGGCGATTAGCGACATTGTCAATGCGGTGCTCTATCTGACGGATGCAGGCCAGGTCACGGGAGAGGTGCTACGAGTGGACGGCGGTTCCCATGTGGGAAAGTGGTAACTCAGCAGCCGACGGCGGGCACGTCGGAAAGCGCGGCCAGGCGCAGGAAGGGCTAGCGGTGTCGGCGCTTGGTGCCTCGCGGGCGCTGCGCCCGAAGAAATTTGCCAATACAGGGCGCCCAAGGAGTAACGGAAGAGGATAAAATGCCTTATAAATAGCGTGCTAAGGGTTAGTGGGGGGCGGGCACGTGCTGCAGTCTGGAGATGTTATCTACGTGGTTGATGATGACATCTCCATCCGCGAAGCTATGACGGATCTGCTCGTGGCACTTAAGCTTGCAGTGGTCAGCTTCGAATCGGCGGAGTCATTTCTGCGGCACAAGCGAGTCGACACTGCGGCCTGTCTGATTCTGGATCTTGAGCTTCCGGAGATGAACGGACTCGAATTGCAGACGCGTCTCTCTGAGACGACGAATATACCCGTTATCTTCATCACCGGTCACGGAGACATCCCTTCAAGCGTGCGCGCCATGAAGGGCGGCGCAATCGAATTTCTGACGAAGCCACTAGATCATGAGGTTCTCACGGCGGCTATTCGCGCGGCATTGGAACTCAATCGGAATGCTCGAGCTCGCCAGGCAGACATGGTCAGGCTGCGCAATAGAGTGTCACTTTTGACGCCCCGGGAGCGCCAGGTGCTGCCGCTCTTGGTGATGGGTTATCTCAACAAGCAAGTTGCCGCGACGCTCGGTATTACCGAGGTCACCGTGCAGATTCACAGAGGGCGGATCATGCGCAAAATGGCGGCGCCATCCTTTGCAGATCTCGTGCGAATGTGCGACCTGATCGGGATTCCAAATGATTCCAACAACGCGCCGTCACGGGCGTGAGCCAAAGAACCACTGGCCTACTTCGCGGCCGCAACGGCCTTTAGTAGCTCGGCATTGTTGACGGGCTTCGTGAAGGCCCGATGGGCGCCCGCGGCCAAGGCGCTACTCAGGATGGAGGGCTCGTGACGCGCAGTAATAATAATTACCCGGAGATCAGGCCGAACCGCATGAGCGGCTCGTAACAAATCGATGCCGCTCATGCCCGGGAGCCCAAAGTCTGTAATTAGACAGTCAATGTCGGCAAGTCGACCAGACTTCATAAAGTCTTCGCCTGATAGGTAGGTCAATACTTCGTGTCCGACGGCCTGGAATAGCCCTTCGAGAGAGTCCCGGAAACTCTCTTCATCTTCGACGACTGCTACACGCAAGATACTCAACCGCCCGTCTCCTAAGTCCTCATAACACCCGCTGACCCAGGAGACTGGCCAGTTAGAACTCTTCTCGCACTCTTTTTCCCGGAGCTAAGAAGACAGCCCGAACACGATTGCAATCTAATTGTGACCGATTTTGCAGAGCCCGCGCATCATAGGATCCTGTGATACCTTTTTTCCGAGCTGCGGGTTACGTTGCTCGACGAGCAGGACGCACACCCACAGCCTCCAGGCCCTGAGTATTTACAATGAGCACAGGCGATATGCTTTCACAGGTCAGGGACGCCTCGGCGCGTAGGCCTTCATCATGGGCCGATACGCAGCCAGTAGTCTACATAGTCGACGACGACATCGCCGTGCGCGAGTCATTGGAGGAGCTCATCGGGACTGCGGGCCTGCAACCGGAAACGTTTGCTTCCGGGGAGGAGTTCCTGCGCCGTGAGCGAGTGCGCCGCGCCTGCTGCCTGTTGCTGGACTACACGCTCCCGGATCTGAATGGCCTGGAGATTCAGGAGCGTATCGCAGACTCACGCCCGGAAATATCGATCATCTTTATTACGGGTCACGGCGATGTGCCGACGACGGTAAAAGCCATGAAGGCGGGCGCCGTGGAGTTTCTGACCAAGCCCTTCAATGCTGAAATCCTTCTCGTCACCATCAAAAGCGCCATCCAGCGCAGTCATGCGGCGCTGCTGCACGAGGCGCATATATCTGCACTCCAGAACTGCTACCTTTCGTTGACTGTGCGCGAGCGGGAGGTCATGGGGTTGGTCGTCCGTGGGTTTTTGAACAAGCAGATCGCCGCCGAACTCGGAATCACTGAATTCACGGTCAAGGTCCATCGGGGTCGTGCAATGAAGAAAATGCGTGCCGACTCTCTTGCCGACTTGGTGAAAATGGCTACCTTTTGTCAGCATGGCGTGTCGCTTGGGATTGATGTGCCTGCGGCTGCATTGATGGCGGATTGGTGGTCCGCTCTAGACTCGCGCCATGGTCCTAATGGTCGCAGCACGCGGTATGCCGAGTAAGAGTGCCGCGAGGAGGCCCCCCGGCACATCAATCGGCGATTTCGAATATAACCTCAAGCTCAACACACAAGCCCAGCGGCAAGGAATGCACGCCCAACACGAGGCGGGTCGATACTTTGTTGGGACCGAACACGGCGGCTAGCAACTCGGAGGCGCCATCGGCGACTTTAGGATGCTCGCGAAAACTCTCCGCGGTCACGAGTGAAACGCCGAGCCGAATGACCCGCTTGACTCGATTCAGTGACTTCAAGTGCGCCTTCGCAAGCGCCAGCGCGTTCAGTACGGCCAGCCGCGCCGCGTTTCGTCCGTCATCGATATTCAGGTCATCGCCGATGCGTCCGTAGAACCGGGAAGTGCCATCTTCGATCGGCAGAGTGCCGCTGAGAAATAGCAAATAGCCGCTCTGTACGCTTTCCACATAGGCACCCAGTGGCTTCGGTGGCGCCGGTAGCTCAATTTGAAGGTCCTTAAGGCGCTGTTCGGCCTCTATCGATTTCTCGCTGTAGTTCACTGGTCTTTCTCCGAATGAGAGTCTTTCCCGCGACGCTTCATATTGAAACTTCTGAGCCGCTACCACTTTCCCCCTATTATCCAGCTGCGATAGCACTGTTAGTCGATCACACCTTGGTGCAATCGTCTTGAGTATTGGTCTTTGCTCGGATGATTGTGGAGAGTTGCGTGTTACGCCAACCGAACGAACTCCACATGAGCAATCTCGAGCGGCTGCGGCGCAGCGTCTCACTGCTTCTGGATACACCATGGTGCAATCGATTTTTCCGGCGCTATTGAGTCTGATAGCTCCCATCCGGAGCGGCTCCTCCATTCAGGTACGCATGTAGATGGCGATATCCACAGAGTCAGTTTTTGAAACGCACCGTCGGCAGGCGTTCCCCGTTCTCGAGCCCTCCGAAGTGGAGCGGTTGCTGCGCTTTGGTCAGAGGCGCTGCATCGCAGACGGCGGGTACCTACTTCGAACCGGCGAAATTGCTTTCGGCATGTTTGTCATCCTCTCCGGTCACGTTGTCGTCGCGCCGCGCGACCCTGCAGTAGGACGTGGCCCGATTTTCGTGCACGGTCCGGGCGGGTTCGTCGGGGAATTGGCGCAGTTCTCAGGCCACCCGGCGCTGGTAGAGGCACAGGCGAAGGGGCCGGTTGAAGCGCTCATCCTGGTGCCCCAAGCGCTGCGTCATGTTTTGATGGAGGAAGCTGATCTCGGTGAGAGGATCATGCGCGCGCTGATGTTGCGGCGGGTTGGTCTTCTTCAAGAGGGTATCGGCGGACCGGTGATTGTCGGGCGAGCGGCGAATCGGAATGTTCTTCGGCTCGAAGGCTTCCTTGCGAGCAATGGGCATCCTTACCAGCGGCTCGACCCCGACACCGATCAGGCTGCGCAGACCATCATCGAGCGCTTTGGCCTGACGGATGTCGAGTTCCCGATTGTGCTGAGCCCAAACGGAGAAGTACTGCGAAATCCAAGCGAGCTGAGCCTCGCACAGTGCCTTGGCATGGTCCGGTCGATTGATGAGTCGCGTGTATACGACGTAGCGATCATTGGGGCCGGACCCTCCGGACTGGCGGCAGCGGTCTACGCGGGCTCTGAAGGATTGGCCGCGATTGTGCTGGAATGCCGAAGTTTCGGCGGACAAGCCGGTGCTTCCTCACGCATTGAGAACTACTTGGGGTTCCCTGCCGGTATTTCAGGGCAAGCGCTCATGACTCGCGCCTACAATCAGGCCCAGAAATTTGGTGTCGAGATGACGATACTGACTGAGGCTGTGCGCTTGCAGCGCCTCGCGCCTAACCAACCACTCATAGTCCATTTGGCGAATGATAAGCGAGTCAGAGCGCACACCGTCGTGATCGCGACCGGGGCACGGTATCGCCGGCTGACCGCCGAGTGTCTCGAGGACTTCGAGGGAACATCTGTTCACTATTGGGCATCGCCCGTCGAAGGGCGTCTCTGCCACGGCCTCGAGGTCGCGTTGGTCGGCGCGGGGAACTCGGCCGGTCAGGCGGCGGTGTATCTTGCGACACACGCCACCAAGGTATGGCTCCTGGCGCGCGGCAGCAGCCTACGGACCAGTATGTCGAGCTATCTCGTGGATCGCATCGCGGCGCAGCCCAACATTCAGGTATTGCTCGAGACCCATCTCAGTTCATTGGAAGGCCAGGACGGCGTTCTCGAGTCGATCACGTGGTCCGATCGATCGGGAGCGAAAGCCAGCGTGGCCGTCCGTCACCTATTTGTTTACATCGGTGCGGAACCCAATACCGACTGGCTCGCCGCGTCCGGACTAGTGCTCGACGGCGATGGCTTCGTGCAAACCGAAGGAGGCTGCACCGCGGGGCAATGGGCGTTTGAGGCGAGCATACCCGGTGTATTCGCCATCGGAGACGTGCGTTCAGGTTCTACGAAACGACTAGCGGGCTCCGTGGGCGAAGGAGCACAGGTGATCGCAACGATACATCGTTATCTTGAGCGCGCGGCCAAATATCCCGCCGTCACCGAGCAGGTCAGGAGTCTCTGATCGCAGCGAAGTGTTCCCATTTCAGCTCTTGCTGTGCGAGTCGCGCGAAGTGCCTTGGGGCGCGAAGCGTGTCGGCGGATGCCGGCGCGGTGGGGCTGACAACAAGTCATCGCACAGCAGATCGAATTCGCCCTACGTTTGATTAGCGAGTGAATTCGATCTGAATAATCAATATTCGCGGCTCACATAACGGGCGTTAGAGGTGTGCGCTAATCGTGATGCCGTAGGTTTTCGGCGGCGCGGGGGCACACGAATCGAGCAAGGCGGATGCTGTCTCAAATGTGCAATATCGTGTTGTCGATAGATTCCTACCCCATAACCGAATGCCCCACGCGTTGGTGGCTGCTTCCCAGTCAACGGATGCATTCAACACATCGTAGCTCGATTGCCGCAGACGGTTGTCCGGATCCCAGGCAAAACCAGAATTGTAATAGTCGCTGATGACGAAATTAAGACTCCCGCCAGGCACCGACAGCCGATAGGCGGCGCTCAAGGTCGCTGTCTCTTTTGGAGTTCGCACGGTATCAAGACCAGCCGCGTTGCCCACGGTCTGCGCATTGCCCCCCACGGGTATTCCGCCAGGACCCAAATTGGGGCTTAAGAATGGCGCGTCGTTAAAATTCGTGTAGTAACCCCTCATCCACTCAAGGCCGCCGCGCAGAGTGAGCGCATCAATTGGCAAAAGAGTGAAGTCGACATCGACTCCCTTCATTTTCGCGCCTGCCGCGTTTTCCAACTCGAGTCCTCCGGTAGCGACCTCCTCAATTTGAATGTCTTTGTAGTTGTAATAAAACGCCGCGGCATTTAGGCGCACGCGATGATCGTCAAATTCCGTTTTGAGGCCCACCTGGTACGCGTCGAGCGTTTCTGGATTTACCGGCGGCGCCGAATACGTAAGTATGTTGTAGACGCCGCTCTTGAAGCCTCGATCGTCAGAGACGTAGGCCATGATATCGGGAGTGAACTGATGATCGAGGGCGACTCTCCAGGTGAGTTTTCTCCACGTCGTGCTTTGTGACGCAGTGCCAAGATCAATAGTGCCTGGGCCGGCGAAACCGAGCGTCGACCCGGCGACGGCGCGCTGATCGTCCGTGTAGCGCGCGCCCAACGTTAGGTGTGTGTCGCTTGCGATTTGCGGTGTCGCTTGCCCGAATGCCGCGTAGGATTTCGATTTCTGCGCGCTTGAGATCTGTGTCCCGTCCAATGGCGCCGCGAAAAGTCCCTTCAGAGTCACTGGGTCATAGTCTGATAAGTCGTCAAAATAATAGATGCCTGCAATCCAGGGAACCAACGCCCCATCCTTGGACAGCAGATGTAATTCCTCGGTGATTGTTTTGTCGTGCAGCGCGGAGTTGACCCCCACAACCTCGAGCGGGGTCGCATCCTCGTCAAATCCCTCGGCCGCGTTTACGTTCCGCCACGAGGTGATGTTTACGATTCGGGCGCCAGGAATATCTTGAACCGCGGTCACACTCAACCCCGTTTGAGCAACATCCGTGAAGTCGTTCGGGTCGTCGTACGTGTTATAGAACCCGTTGTAGCGAGTCGTGCCGTCCACTCCAACAGCAGGCGGAACACCATGCCAACCTAAACCGTCTTCGTTGCGTGTGCGGTTGTAGTCCGCGGCAATGAGAATTCGCGTGCCATCGGCAGGATTCCAAAGAAGCTTCGAGCGAGCGCCGAAATCATGGCGCGTGAAGGTTGGTTGTCCCGTGGTGAGATCCGTGCCCCATCCATCCGCCTGATTTCTGCCGTAGGCCGCCAAATCGATCGCCACGTTTTCACCGAATCCCGCTGTGCCGTAAAAGGAGCCGCTGGTCGTGTTGTAGTTACCGAAATCCACTTTTGCGTCCGCAGAGGGGGTGAAGGATGGATCCTTGGTGATGATCTGAATCACACCGCCGGTGGCATTGCGGCCGAACAAAGTTCCCTGGGGCCCCATCAGAACCTCGACGCGCTCGACGTTGTTGAGCTCAAATAGGGATGCATTGACGCTGCTGATGTACACGCCATCCACGTAAGTCGCGACCGAGGATTCAGCGCCGGCGGTCACGGAAGTCGTTCCGACGCCGCGGATGAATGGCGTAGCGGAATTTCCAGTCTGCGTGTACGAGAGGCCAGGGAATGCCAACGATAAAGAGCCCGTATCGGTGACGCCCGCATTCAAAAGCTCGTTCCCGGAGGCGACGGTCACGTACAGAGGTACCGTTTGCAGGTTCTGCGGGCGACGTTGCGAGGTGACGACTATTTCTTCCAATTGCCCCTGATCTTCCTTCGTCGCGGACCCGTCTGTCGGATCGGCGCCGACAATGGGCGCCACGAAAATTAAGGACACCCAGAAGATCAAAGCGCGGTGCTCGAACGACTTATGCACGTTTTCCCTCCCAGAACCGTTCTCGTATTTGTCGCGTCGCAAGAAAACCACGGATTCGCACAGAGTATAAAGCACACGATGGGGGCATTGACAAATCCAAAATCGCTGCGCGCGCTGATGAGGTAGTCAGAGATTTGGTATTCTCGCCGACAAACCCCGGAAGCTCGACATAAATTGAATACTGGGAGTTCGCGATTGGACTTCGATACAGGTGCGCAGTGACGGGATCCTCGAAGGTTGACGCCCGCGGTGAGAGCGGCAGTCCAGAGCTGCTGTGGGAGGACGGCGAACGCCGGTTCTCCCGCATCTGGCGCGACGATGCGGCCGGGCGGCCGCAGATTTACATTGCCATCCAGCCGGCACGGGAGCAGCGCAGCCATGCCATGGCCGAGCGGCTGGCGCACGAGTTCGCTTTGAGAGAGGAGCTCGATGCAACGTGGGCGTTGCAGCCGCTGACCTTCGTGCACGACGGTGGCATGCCGATGCTCCTCGCCGAGAACTGCGACGGCAGGCCGCTGGATCGCATGTTCGCGGTTCCTTTTGGTAGCGCGCAATTCCTGAGTCTCGGCGCGCACCTGGCGAATGCGCTGGCGCGCATGCACGCCTGCGGCATCGTGCACAAGGACATCAAGGCGGCTAACATTCTCGTGGCAGCTGCCGCCGACCGCGTGTGGCTGACGGGCTTCGGTGTGGCGACGCGCTTGCCGCGAGAGCGCCAGAGACCCGAGCCGCCGGAGTTCATCGCGGGAACGCTCTCGCACATGGCGCCCGAGCAGACCGGGCGGATGAACCGCTCGATAGACTCGCGCAGCGACCTCTATGCGCTTGGAGTGACGCTCTATCAGTTGCTGACGGGCACATTGCCCTTCTCTGCGTCCGATCCCATGGAGTGGGTGCACTGCCACGTCGCGCGTCGGCCGGAGTCCCCCGCAACCCGTATCGCTAAGGTCGAGCCGCAAATCGCTGCGATCGTCATGAAGCTGCTGGCCAAGACCCCGGAGGACCGGTACCAGACCGCCGCGGGCGTGGAACACGATCTCCGTCGGTGCCTGGCCGCGCTCGAAGCGCGCGGCGAGATCGACGCGTTCGCGCTCGCCGAGCGCGACCGAGCCGATCGCCTAGTGATCCCCGAGCACCTATACGGGCGAAAAGATGAGATCGGTGCACTGGTCTCGGCATTCGACCAGGTATTGAAGGACGGTCGGCCGCGGTTTGTCCTGGTACGCGGGCCTCCCGGCATCGGCAAGTCGTCCGTCGTCAACGAACTGCACAAGGCGCTTGTGCCGGCGCGTGGCTTTTTCGCCTCAGGCAAGTTCGACCAGCTGAGCCGCGACGTCCCGTATGCGACGCTAGCGCTGGCGATGCGCGATCTGGTACGCCCGCTGCTGCTCACACCCGAGAGCGGGCTGGCTGGCTGGCGCGCCGAGATCCGGCGCGCGTTGGAGTTCAACGGTGCCATCCTGATCGACCTCATTCCCGAGCTGCGGCACGTGCTCGGGGAGCTGCCGCCCGTTTCCGATCTGCCGCCGCCTGCTGCGCGGGCGCGCTTCCAGCGGGCGTTGCGGCGCTTCATCAGCGTATTCGCGCGGCCCGAGCATCCGCTGACTTTGTTCTTGGACGATCTTCAGTGGCTCGACGGCGCCACGCTGGAATTCCTCGACGAATTGGTCCTGCAGCCCGATGTGCGGCACCTGCTGCTGGTCGGAGCATATCGGGATAACGAAGTCGATGCGACGCACCCGCTAGCGCGCAAGCTCGATGCGCTGCGCGACGCTGGCGCTGACGTGCGCGAGGTCACTCTGGCGCCGCTGCGGGAAGTAGATTTGGTGCATCTGATCGAGAACAGCCTGTATTGCGCCGAGTCGAACGCGACGGCGCTAGCGCGTTTGCTACATACTAAGACCGGAGGCAACCCGTTCTTCGTCAGCCAGTTCCTGCATGAACTAGTCGACGAGCGAGCTGTGTACTTCGATTCCGGCTCGGGCCAGTGGCAATGGGAGACGGAAGATATCGAAGCGAAGGGTTACACCGCGAACGTGGTGGATCTCATGGTCGGCAAAATGGCCCGCTGGCCGGAAGAGACTCGACAAGCCTTGAAGGAACTTGCCTGCCTCGGCAACGAGGCGAAGGCGTCCACACTCGCGATCGTCCACGGAACGTCGCCAGAAGAACTGGAATCCGACCTTTGGGGAGCGCTGCGCGCAGAGTTGATCATGCGTGCAGGCGACACAGTCCGCTTCGCACACGACCGCGTCCAGGAGGCCGCCTACGCGCTTCTGCCGGAGCCGGAGCGAGCTCGCGAGCACCTGCGGATCGGGCGGGTGCTACTGGCTCATCTCGGCGAGCGCGAACGTGAGGAAGGTTTGTTCAATATCGTCGGCCACCTGAATCGCGGTGTCGCGCTGATCGAGTCGGAAAACGAGCGCGAGGTTGTCGCCGAACTCGACCTTGCTGCGGGCCTGCGTGCCAAGGCGGCGGTGGCCTACACCTCGGCGCTCAACTACGCGGCGTCCGGTGCAAGCCTCCTGCCGGCGGACGCATGGCAGCGACGCCACGATTTGGCCTTCGGCCTGGAGATCCTTCGTACCGAATGCGAGTTTCTCACCGGGCAGATGGGTTCGTCGCGAGAACGGCTGGAAGCAATGTCCTCACATGCTGTAAGCGTCGTTGAACGTTCTGCGGTCACGAGCCTGCTGGCTGACGTCTTGTTCGCGTTACAGCGGCCCGACCTCGGCATCGCGACGTGCCTCGGCTTTCTACACGAGACAGGCCTCGACCTGCCGATACAAGCGATCGATGCGCAGGCGCAGGTTGCCTACGATCGGGTACGCGCCCGGCTTGGGCAGAGGCCGATTGAGGGCCTCAAAGACCTGCCGGCAATGGGCGATCCTGCAGCGCGGGCAACCTTAGCGGTGCTAGCCAAGCTGGCCGGGGTCGCCACCCCCTTGGGCAAGAACTTCTTCTCGCTGGTCATTTTTTCGGCCCTTGAGCTGGGCCTGGAACATGGCAACGCCGATAGCTCGTGCCTGATTTATGTATATGC
>Ga0210392_10001450_pt1 | contig 12458 bp, 14 predicted proteins | sample IncBWC30OmetaG_FD_161057 | JGI IMG/M metagenome (GOLD analysis project Ga0210392, IMG submission 161057) | Forest soil microbial communities from Barre Woods Harvard Forest LTER site, Petersham, Massachusetts, United States - Inc-BW-C-30-O ...
CCCGCTAAGCGGGCGGCAGTCGAAAAAACCATGTCCTGATAGGCACGCATGAATATCGTAAACTCGGCCGTAGTTTGCGTTTGCACTGGAATGTGTGTTCGTTTAGAAACAAAACACCGCTGGCCGGGAAAAGTTGCTGTTTTAGCCGATCCGCAGCAGGGGCTGCCCCATCCGTACGCGGGCTCCCTCGACCACCCCCTGCGCCAGGCAGACGCCCGGCGGAGCCAGCACTATGATAGTGGAGCCGTGCTCGAACCACCCCATTTCTTCGCCGCGCCGCAACGGTGCGTCGCAGGGGATCACATTGGGGCCTCGGTAGCGCAAGTGCAGGAGCACATCGAGGAATCGAAGGCGGATGCTGGCGACCAGAATGGCCGCGACCGGCACCAGCGTCAGCAGGGCGCCGCTGCCGATCCGACAGCGGATCACCGCGCGCTCGTTCTTGCAGAAGAGTCTCGCGACGCGCTTCAGCGCGATGGGATTGACGTTCCAGGTATCGCCTGAAATGTAGTTGACCTGCTCGATGCGGCAATCGGCGGGCGCGTGGAATCGGTGGTACATGCTCGAGGTCAGCCGCAATGTCGCGTAGTGCCCGCCCTCGTACCGCGCCGCCAATTCGGCATCCGCAGTGAGTTCGCTCAGTGAGTAGGGAAACCCCTTGGCCTGCAGCACCGTCCCGCGCGCTATGGGCCCGCAGGCGCCGACCAGACCATCGCAGGGACTGACCAGATGTTCCGCGCTCATATCGATCGGGCGGGCGCCGTCTTTGAGTTCCCGCGTAAAGCAGTCATGCAGGCTCTTAAAGTGCGTGGTTTTTGCCTCGCTCAAGTCCAGATCCGAGAACAGGCGCCACACGGCGATGCTGCCATTGCACACCCAGGGGTGTTCAATGCGGCTCCACCAGCCCATGAAACGCGTCACCAGACGCCGCGGGATGCGATTGCTGAACAGGAAGTTGATGTCCTCCTGCTGGGTCAGCCGGCCGATCAAGGACTTAGCGTTCATCTTAGTGTCATTCGCCTGCAATACAGTCCGCGTCTGGCATGGTGTTCAAGGAATCGACCATTACTACGATCGGCTATGTCTTGGCAGGGCTCGCCCTGGCATTCCTGCTGCGCAAGGTGTCGGTAAGGCTGCAGCTTTCGCTCGCAAAGCACCGCTCGCTCGCGGGCCATTCGCGCATGGCGCGCCGCTTCGCCTCGTGGCTGCCGTTTTACGAATACGACGAATCCAGCTTCTTCGGCGTCGATTCCGCACCGCCGGAGGTCACCGCGGCACGGCGCGCCGGCTTCATGCGGCTTGCGGCCCTGTTCGCAGAGCGTTTCAAGAATACCGTCGCGCAAACCTCGGCGCTTGCGGGCAGCGTGTCCGATCTGGAATTCACTTCGCGGTACCGGGTTCCATTCCAGTTCAGCGGCTATGTGCGCCGGCACTTGATGTCGGGTTCGTTCGTTCAGTCCTCCAGCGGCGTGACGGTCACCGATCTTGACGGCAATCGCTCTTACGACGTGACCGGCTCCTACGGCGTCAATGTGTTCGGCTACGACTTTTACAAAGAGTGCATCGAGCGCGGCGCTGAAAGAGTGCGGGATTTGGGCCCGGTACTGGGCGCGTATCACCCGGTTACCGCGCACAATGTCCGGCGATTGCTGGAGATTTCCGGACTCGATGAGGTTTCCTTTCACATGTCGGGCACCGAAGCCGTCATGCAGGCGGTACGGCTCGCGCGCTATCACACGCAGCGCACCCACCTCGTGCGCTTCTGCGGTGCGTACCACGGATGGTGGGGCGATGTGCAGCCCGGCGTCGGCAATCCCCTGCCCGCGCGGGAGACGTACACGCTGAAGGATATGGACGCCGCGGCGCTCAAGGTGCTGCGCACCCGCCGCGATATCGCCTGCGTTCTGGTCAATCCGCTGCAGGCGTTGCATCCCAATGCCGGGGCGCCGGGGGATTCGACCTTGGTCGACAGTTCGCGGCAGGCGCATTTCGACCGCCAGGCGTATGCGGATTGGCTCAAGCAACTGCGCGAGGTGTGCACCCAGCGGGGCATTGCCTTGATATTTGATGAGGTGTTCGTCGGCTTTCGCATAGCCAAAGGCGGAGCGCAAGAATATTTCGGCGTCCGCGCCGACATGGTGACTTACGGCAAGACGGTCGCCGGGGGGCTGCCGGTGGGCGTTCTTTGCGGCAAGCACGAACTGATGCGCCGATTCCGCGACGATCGTCCGGCCGACATTTGCTTTGCGCGAGGCACGTTCAACTCGCATCCCTACGTGATGGGTGCCATGTACGAATTCTTCATCAAGCTCGACAGCGAGCCGGTGCACGCCCTGTATCGCGGTCTCGACGATGTTTGGAATGGAAGAGCGCGCCGGCTGAACGAGAGATTGGCCGCAGCCTCGCTGCCGGTGCGCGTGGCCAACCTGTCCAGCATTTGGACCCTCTACTACCCGCAAGCGTCGGGTTATAACTGGATGCTTCAATACTATTTGCGCGCCGCCGGGCTGGCCTTGAGCTGGGTGGGCACGGGACGCCTGATCTTCAGCCTGAATTATACGGAAGAGGATTTCACCGCGGTCGCCGACCGAATCGTGTCGGCGGCCGAGGAAATGCGCCGCGACGGCTGGTGGTGGTCCGATTGGCAGCTCACGAATAAAGCCATCAAACGCCGCGTGCTCCGGGAACTGATTCAGGCGCGATGGGGGTGGGGGTCGGCCACCTCGCCCATGGGATCGATCAATTCGCCCCGCATCAAGTAAAGCGGCGCCTTGGCATAAATCACTGCATCGTTGAACGGATCGGTGAGAATCTTGGTGGCCCAGACCAACCCGGTTTGCACGCCCTTGAGAAAGAATAACTGAATCATCCTGAAGAGCAGCGCACCGACGCCGACGACGAGCCAGATCGCGCCCACGTGGCGCACGAAGCCCCAGCCGTCGGTGTGCACGGGGAATACGCCGAAGAACGTCGGCTCCATCCAGAGGACCAGCGGCACCAGCGCCCATACGGCGTGCAGAATCACTTTACGACGCAAGTTGTAGCCGACTTTGATTTCCTCTTTATGTTCATGCGTCGTGTGGTTGACCCGGTCGTACCCCTTGGGTTCGAAGAAAAAATGGCCGGACTGACGGCTGACCATGGAGACCAGCCAGCCGATCAAGGCAGACTTCACCGGATCGAAGAACATCGTAATGTAGGCGATGATGAAGCTGATGGCGCTCAACAAATGCAGCGACTGATTGATGCGGCTGTGGTGATAGTAGCGATGATCGTCCCAGCGTTGAGTCTTGAGTTCCGCCAAAAAACTTTGCATGTTGATTCCTTGGGATTGATAAAGCCGGCCATGAAGCAAATATAGTAATTTCGTTACATCCCGATGACATTCCCCCGGTCTTTGAGCACATTCCTGCAAAACAGTGAGCCGATCGTCATCGAATCGTCATCCTCGAGTGCCATTGTGACGAATCATGAGAATCATGATCGTCACCGATGCCTGGTTTCCGCAAACCAACGGTGTGGTCAGCACGCTGGCGCAAACCGTCGCGTCGTTGGGCCGCTTCGGCCACGAGGTCAGGATGCTGACGCCGCAGGATTTTCGCAGCGTCGCCTGCCCGACCTATCCTGAAATTCGCTTATCGCTGTTTCCGTACAAAAAAATCGCGGCCGACATTCCTCAATTCGCGCCTCACGCGCTGCATATCGCGACCGAAGGCCCGTTGGGCTTCAGCGCACGGCGCTTCTGCGTCAAGCGGGGAATCCGCTTCACCACCTCGTATCACACGCAATTTCCGCAGTACTTGCGGGCGCGATTTCCCATACCGCTGAGCGTATCGTACGGAGTGCTGCGGCGTTTCCATGGAGCCGCCGTGCGTTGCATGGTGAGCACCGCTTCGATGCGCACGGAACTCGCGGCGCATGGCTTCAACAACCTGGCGTGTTGGCAGCGCGGCGTCGATACCGAGAAATTCAAGCCGGGACCCAAAAACTTTCTCGACCTGCCGCGGCCCATCGCCGCCTATGTCGGACGCGTCGCGGTCGAGAAGAACATCGACGCGTTCTTGAGCATGCCGTGGCACGGCAGCAAGATCGTCGTGGGCGACGGCCCTGAACGCGCCCGGCTGCAAAGCCAATATCCGGGCGCGACCTTTGTCGGCTATCAGTTCGGGGAGAACCTCGCAAACCATTTGGCGGCCGCCGATGTCATGGTGTTCCCGAGCCGCACCGATACCTTTGGCCTCGTCAATCTGGAGGCGATGGCTTGCGGCGTGCCGGTCGCCGCCTATCCGGTCACCGGCCCCATCGACGTGATCGAGGACGGAGTCACCGGCGCGCTGGACGTCGACCTCGCCGCGGCCGCGCTGCGCGCGCTCAAAGTCGACCCCGCGGGGTGCCGTGCGCGCGCGCTCAAATCGGGATGGGATGTTTCGAGCCGCGAGTTCGAGAACAATTTGGTGTCCTGCCGCAACGCGGCCCTCGGCTCCGTGAATTTCACCCGAGTTGCGGACGGCCTGGGGGATGGGAAGCTTCAGGGCAACAAAAGCGCCGTTGCCCTGAAGCCCGGGGCTTCTTACCCTTCCAGGCGAGCGTTAAGAACCAATCGGTCATCCTCACCGCGAGGCGCTAGCCGAAGTTGATCTTGGCCTCGAGATTGGTGCGCGAGTCGGCGCTCGACAAGGCTTCTTCCAGTTCGATGCGGCCCTCGCGCACCAGGTTGTAGAGCGCGCTGTCGAAGCTCAGCATGCCGCGTTCCGTGCCGGTGCGGATCGCCTCCTTCACGCCGATCACATCGCCCTTCTTGATGAGTTCCGAGATATGCGGCGTGTTGACCATGACCTCGGAAGCGGCAACCCGTGTGCCGGTCTTCGCGAACACCAGGCGTTGCGACAAAATGGCGCGCAGGTACTGCGATAGATCCAGGAAAATCTGGTTGTGCTGATCGCGCGGAAACATGTTGATGATGCGATCGAGGGTCTCGGCGCAATTGTTGGCGTGCAGGGTCGCAATACAAAGGTGCCCGGTTCCCGCCAGCGCGATCGCCGCTTCCATGGTTTCGCGGTCGCGAATTTCGCCGACCAGGATCACATCCGGCGCCGCGCGCACCGCGCTGCGCAACGCCCGCGCAAAGGTCTTGGTATCCAGGCCCACTTCCCGTTGATTCACGATGGATTTCTTGTTGGTGTGCAGGAATTCGATCGGATCTTCGATGGTCAATATATGATCGGATGAGGTTTCGTTGCGGTAATTGATCATGGCCGCGAGCGTGGTCGATTTGCCCGCGCCGGAGGCGCCGACCATGAGGATCAGGCCGCGCTTCAGCATCACCAATTCTTTGTAGATGTCCGGCATGCCGAGATCTTCGAGCTTGGGCATTTCCGCCGTGATGTAGCGCAGCACCATGGCCGGATAGCCGCGCTGATAGAACACGTTGACGCGAAAGCGGCCCAGGCCGGTCTCGGAGATCGCGAAATCGATCTCGAGTTCTTCGTTGAAATGTTCGATCTGTTCCTGCGTCATCAGCCCCAGGGCCGATTGGCGCACCGTTTCCGGCGTCAATATCTGCTTATTGACCGGGAAAATCTTGCCCTCGATCTTGATCTTGACCGGAGCGTTGCAGGTAAAGAACAGATCCGATGCCTTCTTCTCGACCATCAGTTTGAACAGCGGCTTGGTGTTCATCACCTGAGCCGGCAGGTCGGCAGGCACGCTCATGTACTAGAACACCTGTCCTTCTTCTTCCTCGAGGATCTGCAGCGACTGGGCGCCTTCCTCCGGATTCTTCATCTCGCGCTTGCTCTCCAATTTCACGCGCAGACGCAGTTCGTTCTTCGAGTCCGCGTTGCGCAAGGCATCCTCGTAAGAGATCAATCCCGCTTCATACAATTCGAACAGCGCCTGGTCGAATGTCTTCATGCCGAGACGGTTGGAACGCGACATCACTTCCTTGATCTTGGCGACTTCGCCCTTGAAGATCAGGTCGGAGATCAGCGGGGACGCCAGCATGATTTCCATGGCGGCGATGCGCCCGGATCCCGCTTCGCGGGGAATCAAGCGCTGTGAAATGAGCGCGCGGATGTTCAACGACAAGTCCATGAGCAGCTGCTCGCGCCGCTCCTCGGGGAAGAAATTGATGATGCGATCGAGCGCCTGGTTCGAACTGTTGGCGTGCAGGGTCGCGAGCACCAAGTGGCCGGTCTCGGCGAATTGAATGCCGTACTCCATGGTCTCGCGGTCGCGAATTTCGCCGATGAGTATCACGTCCGGCGCCTGGCGCAGGGTGTTCTTGAGGGCCAGATGCCAGCTCTCGCAATCGACGCCGACCTCGCGGTGAGTGACCACGCAGCCCTTGTGGGCGTGCACGTATTCCACCGGATCTTCGATGGTCACGATATGGCCGCGGGTCTTTTCATTTCGATAACCCACCATCGCCGCCAGCGATGTGGACTTACCCGAACCGGTGCCGCCCACCAGGATCACGAAGCCGCGCTTGGACAGCACAACCTCCTTGAGAATCGGCGGCAGCTCGAGCTCCTCGAGGGTCGGAATCTTGGCATTGATGGTACGCAGCACCGCACCGGTGTGCCCCTGTTGAATGAAGGCACTGACGCGGAAGCGCCCGATACCGGGCGGTGCAATGGCGAAATTGCATTCCTTGGTTCCGTCGAATTCTTTGGTTTGCCGGTCATTCATGATGGCGCGGACCATTCCGGCACTCTGCTCGGGACTCAACGAGCGGTCGGACTGGGGCCTGATTTCGCCGTCAACCTTGATCGCGGGCGGGAAGCCGGCCGTAATGAACAGATCCGAGCCCTTCTTCTCGACCATGCGCCGCAGCAGGTCTTGCATCAACCGTATAGCTTGTTCGCGTTCCATAATTGCTTGTCCTTATCTTCCGGCGCGCCCCGCGCGCCGCCCAATAGACGGGGTTCGCGCCTCTGCGCGAACCCCGTTAAGAGGTTGCGCGCAGCGCATTAAATACTGTCCTTGTTCTGCGCCTTGTACTTCGCTTCTTCGCGGCTGACAACACCTTTTGTCACCATTTCCTGCAGGCACTGGTCAAGGGTTTGCATGCCCTGGCCCTGGCCGGTCTGAATGGCCGAATACATTTGGGCGATCTTGCCCTCGCGAATCAAGTTGCGGATGGCAGGCGTGCCGATCATGATTTCGTGCGCTGCAATACGACCGCCGCCAACGCGCTTCATCAAGGTCTGCGAAATCACCGCCCGCAAGCTCTCCGACAGCATGGCACGGACCATTTCCTTTTCCGCAGCCGGGAACACATCGACGATACGGTCAATGGTTTTCGCCGCAGAGCTGGTGTGCAGAGTTCCGAACACCAAGTGGCCGGTTTCCGCGGCGGTGAGTGCCAAACGAATGGTTTCCAGGTCGCGCATTTCGCCGACCAGCACCACGTCGGGGTCTTCGCGCAAAGCCGACCTGAGCGCCTCGGTGAACCCAAGCGTGTCGCGATGCACTTCACGCTGATTGACCAGGCAGCGCTTGCTTTCGTGAACGAACTCGATCGGGTCCTCGATGGTTATAATGTGGTCTGGACGGTTGTCATTACAATGATTGACCATGCCGGCCAGCGTGGTCGACTTACCGGATCCGGTCGGCCCGGTGACCAGCACCAGACCGCGGGGAAGCATGCATAAATCTTTAAAAGTCTTGGGCGCGTTCAATTCGTCCAAAGTCAGGATGACGGACGGAATATTGCGGAATACCGCTCCGGCACCGCGATTTTGATTGAAAGCATTGACGCGAAAGCGCGCCAGCTTGGGGATTTCGAACGAAAAGTCCGTCTCGTAGAACTCTTCGAAGGCCTTGCGCTGCTTGTCGTTCATGATGTCGTACACCATGCTGTGCACTTCTTTGTGCACCAAAGCAGGCATGTTGACGCGCTTCATGTCGCCGTCCACGCGGATCATCGGTGGGACACCCGCCGACAGATGCAAGTCCGACGCATTGTTCTTCACCGCAAAGGCGAGAAGCTGCGCGATATCAACCGCCATTTACGGCTCCTAATTCGACTGGGCTTAAGGCCCCAGCAGTATATAAGAGGGTGTTGCCACCCAATATGTTAATTGGTCCGCAGAATTTGACGCTTCCTGTGAACCACGTCCGGTATCGGATACGGAGTGCGGCCATTGCGGCGGGGAGAGACCCCGGTACCGTCACTTTGGTCGCAGTTACCAAGGCGCAGACTGCCGAATCGGTACGCCTTGCCGCCACCGCCGGCGTCACGGATTTCGGCGAAAACTATCTCAAGGAAGCCCTTGCCAAAATGGATCAGCTTGCCTCCTTAAGTCTGCAGTGGCACTTCATCGGCGCCATCCAATCCAACAAGACTCGCGCCATTGCCGAGCGCTTCGACTGGGTGCACAGCCTGGATCGCCTGAATGTCGCGCGGCGGCTGTCGGAACAACGGCCCTTTCACGCCCCGCCGCTCAATGTGTGCATCCAAGTGGCGCTGGTGCCGGAACCGACCAAGGGCGGAGTCTCATCGGATGAATTGCCTGCGCTCGCGCTGGCGGTGGCCGGGCTGCCTCGCTTGCGGCTGCGCGGTCTCATGTGCCTGCCGCCACCGCAGCCCACGCCCAACGACGAGCGCGCGGTCTTCGCTCGATTGCGCGCCGCGCTTCAGGATCTGAACGCCGGCGGCTTGAAGCTCGATACACTGTCGATGGGCATGAGCGCGGATTTCGAGTCCGCCATCGCCGAGGGAGCAACGCTGGTTCGAATCGGCACGGCGCTTTTCGGATCCCGGTCTGACCTTGAGAGCCATCGAAAGGGGGTGGATTCGTGAACAACATAAGAAGGCTGGCATTCATCGGCGGCGGCAACATGGCCGCCGCGCTGATCAGCGGCCTGACCAAGCGGGGTTTGTCTGCCGAGCGGCTGATCGTGGCCGATCCCAGCCAGGATCAGCTGAAGCGGCTGGTTCGCGACTACGCCGTTAAGACGGCGCCGGACAACGTGAGCGCTGTGCAGGGCGCCGAGGTGATCGTGCTTGCGGTCAAGCCGCAGCAGATGCGCGCCGTAGCGTTGAGTTTGGCGCCGCATCTCGCAGCGACCCCGCCTCTTGTGATTTCGGTGGCCGCCGGCATCCCTCATGCATCTCTTGCGCGTTGGTTTGGGCCGCAGATCCCGGTCATTCGCACCATGCCCAACCGGCCGGCGCTCAACGGCTTCGGCGCAACCGGCCTGTACGCTCCCGCCGGCATTGGAGCGGCTTACCGCGCGCTGGCGGAGACCATCATGGCCGCAGTGAGCGCCACCGTGTGGGTGGAGCACGAATCGCAAATGGACACGGTCACCGCTTTGTCGGGCAGTGGTCCCGCCTACTTTTTCTTGTTCATGGAAGCGCTCGAGGCGGCGGCGCATGAACGCGGGCTGCCGACCGAGATCGCACACCGCCTGACCCTGGAAACGGCGTTCGGCGCCGCGCAAATGGCGCGTCACTCTCAAGATTCCCTCGCCACCCTGCGCGAACAGGTGACTTCGAAGGGCGGCACCACCGCGGCCGCGCTGGAGGTCCTTAATACCGCAGGCCTTCGTGCTATCGTCGCGCACGCGGTGGCCGCAGCCGACCGCCGTTCCGCCGAACTCGCCGCCGAGTTCGGCAATCCGTAGTCTTAATATAATTTCGGTCGGGGTCGCCCCGACCCCGTTTAAAGTTGGCGCGTAGCGCCTAAAAGGTAGCGCGAAGCGCTTGAAATGGAAGCGATCAGATACATCGTCGATATGTTGTTGTGGCTGCTGCTGCTCGCCTTCGTGCTGCGGCTGCTGTTCCAGTTGGTGCGAGCCGATTTTCGAGATCCGATGGCCGATGCCATCGTGCGCGTGACCAACTGGCTGATATTGCCCTTGCGCAAGGTGCTGCCGCCGATCGGCAAGATCGACACCGCGACCGTCGTCGCCGTGCTGCTGTTGGCCGCAATCCGCACTTACATCATGATGGCGATGGCAGGCGGGGGCGTCGTCGGGGATGTTGTTGCGTTCCTGCGCATCACCCTCCTCGACCTGGTGGGCCTGGTGCTTCGCGTCTATTTGTTCGCGATGCTGATCTACTGGCTGACGAGCATGGTGTCGCCGGGCGGCTACGCGCCGGGTGTCCGCTTGCTTGCTCAGGTGTGCGAACCCATCTTAAAGCCGGTGCGCCGCGTGATTCCCCGCATCGGACAAATAGATTTTTCCGTCCTCTGGGTTTCGATCGCCATCGGTGCGCTGCTAGTGTTATTGCGTTGAACATCGCCTCGTACATGCCTGATATCACTGTGAACGAAGCAACGCATGGCGCCGCGAAGCGCACCCTTGCAGTCGCGGAAGCCTGAAAAACCAGCGCAAATTGCATCCGCACCGGAAATCTTTTTTCGCGATTGCGCTAAACATCGGCTTTTTTCTATGTTATTTTCGGCGCCGAGTTGAATTAGTGGGTGACTTTTGCCCACGTTGGGCAATTTCGCCCACGGTGGGTTCACTGCCCACGCTTGGAAAACATTTTAGGAGATTAAATATGGCGAAAAAGAATGCAGCACCGACCAAGTCTGAAATTCTCGCTACGATTTCGAAGGAAACAGAGCTCTCTAAGAAGCAGGTCGGAGCCGTGTTTGACTCGCTTGGCGCCTCGATCAAGAAGAGTCTGCGAAGTCACGGTCTGTTCACACTGCCCGGACTTTTGAAGATGAAGGTGGTGAAGAAGCCCGCCACCAAGGCGCGCGAGGGCGTCAATCCGTTCAACGGCGAAAAGATGATGTTCAAGGCGAAGCCGGCGAGCAAGAAGGTGCGCATTGCCGCATTGAAGACGCTCAAGGAATTCGTGAACTGATTTGATTTTGGCTTTTAGGAGCGGCTGAGGCAGCTCGGCCGCTTCGAATTGCCTGTTTTCTTTGGGCCTATTCGATTCCGACCAGTTCGACGTCGAACACCAAGGTCGCGCCGGGCGGAATAACCCCGCCCGTGCCGCTGTCACCGTAGGCCAAATCGGGCGGAATGGTGAGCCGGCGGCTCTCGCCGACCTTCATGCCGAGCACACCCTGATCCCACCCCTTGATCACCGAGCCCGTTCCCACGGGAAACTTGAACGCTTCTCTTCCGGCGGTTCGCGAGCTGTCGAATTGCTTGCCTTTATGGTCGGTCGCGCCGGTCTCGTACAACCAACCGGTGTACTGGACGACGGCCATCTGTCCGCCGCCAATCGTCGCCCCGGTGCCCGGCTTGAGCGTTTCCGTCTTCAGCGCCGTCACCCCAGGCGGCGGCGCGGCGCTGGTGGTCGGCGCATTGGACTTGCCGCTGCAGGCCGCGGTAATCGCGATGCAGGCGATAAGACTGAGTTTTGTAAAATGAGTGAATGCCACAGGCAGGCATCATAATGGATTTTGCGGGCCCAAGTCTCTTGAGACTAATAGATGCGCACTACCGCCGCGCACAGGGCGCAGGCTGCGGCACTGCCGGCTACCGCCAGGCCGATTTCCTCGCTCCAGCCCATCGCGAACAGCCGCAGTGCACTCACGGCATCGTCCAATTCGTCGACCACTTGTAGCATCCATTCCATCGGCAAGCAGTCTAGGTACATGCCTCGGCGCTAACCGTGAGTGGGGTCACAACCTTAAGCAGGGCGTCGGCTTGCTATGGTGCTTGGGGCTGCGTAGGCTCTCCGGACATGCAGCGCATTCTCGTCCTGAACCCAAAAGGGGGTTCTGGCAAAACGACGATAGCCACCAATCTCGCCAGCTATTTTGCGAGCCAGGGCGACCGTCCGGTGCTGCAGGATAACGACCCCCAGGCCTCCAGCAGCCGCTGGCTCAAGAAACGCAAACCCGATCAGGCGTTCATCCACGGCATAGCCGCGTTCGAGCGCAATTCGCGCATGACCCGCGCCTGGCAGATGCGCATTCCGGCGGACGCCGGCCATGTCATCGTCGATACGCCGGCCGCGGTCCCCGCCCAAGAGATGCCCGACATGACCAAGAATGCCGACGCCATCATCGTGCCGGTGCTGCCTTCCGACATCGATATTCACGCCTGCTCCAAATGCATCGCCGACTTGCTGCTGATTGCCAAGGTGCGGCGCGATGAATATCGCATCGGCGTGGTTGCCAATCGCGTCAAGCGCAACACCGTGATTTATCAATCGCTGATGCGGTTTCTGCAGACTTTGCGCATCCCGGTCATAGCCACGTTGAGGGACTCGCAAAACTATGTGCGCGCCGCGGAACAAGGCCTCGGCGTTCACGAGATGAAACGCTATGTGGTGGAACAGGATCTGGAGGATTGGCAGCCGATGTTGGCGTGGCTGAAAGCGAAGGAAGGTGCGTCGCAGCCTGTTGAAGGCGTCAATCCGTTGCCCGTACCGGCCTGAGTGCCGCGGGCGGCGCATCAAGGCCGCTTATTTTTTGCCGTTACTTTTTTTCGTCGAAATTACCGCGGGCTTTTTCCGCCCAGTTCTTATAACTGTG
>Ga0210392_10001451_pt1 | contig 12453 bp, 9 predicted proteins | sample IncBWC30OmetaG_FD_161057 | JGI IMG/M metagenome (GOLD analysis project Ga0210392, IMG submission 161057) | Forest soil microbial communities from Barre Woods Harvard Forest LTER site, Petersham, Massachusetts, United States - Inc-BW-C-30-O ...
GCTCGCCCGCCGCGCCCGCGACCTGCCCTTCGACGGCCTGATCTTCGTGATGAGCGGCCGGCTCAGCGAGACGGATCGCGCCGAATTCCAACGCCTGCGGGTCGATCGCATCATCGAAAAGCCCTTCACGCTCGACACCTTTGTATCCGCGCTCGCCGCCTTCGGCCTGGCCCGCCCGGCCAAAACTGAACCCATCGTCGAAGCGACCCCGGTCGGTTAGCGATACCTGCCTCCTTCGTCCAGGCTTCGGAGGGCAACCTTCGCAACGTGCGGGCTCGGCTCAATTAGCCTGGATATCCCTATGGCCGTGCCATCCGTCTTGTCCGCCGTAGCTTCAGCGAAGGCGGAAGCTCCGGCCGGCAGGCCCTGCTTCGCTCTTCGAGCCGTTTCGACAAGCCCGTTCGGCAAGCTCAGGGTCCCGAGCATGGTCGAGGGACTCAAGGCCCCGAGCTAGTCGAGCGGGCTACGCAGGGCACGCATCGTATTGCGAATATTAAGCCCTACTTCGTCCCGCCAAGGCGGGACTACGAAGGGCATCCTTCGCAACTTACTGCGCAATAGCCCGCATGTCTCTACTCCAAAGTGTGGCCGTGCCATCCGTAGCTCGAAGAGCGAAGGATGGTGCGGGCAGAGGGAGTCGAACCCTCCTCTCATGCTTGGGAAGCACGCATAATAGCCGATATACTATGCCCGCAATTGCTGTCCCGCGTTGATGCCGGTCATTGTCATTTCTGACAATGAAAAATCGTGCCAGCTATTTTCCCGCGATGTTTGCGGTGTAAGGTGACGGTTCAGTAAACTGCCTTAAAACGTGCGCTTCTCCCATTACGAGGCGTGATTTTACAGATTTGCGCATCTACTTTGCACGCCGTCAGTACAATGCAAAATGACTGCGCAAAGGGATACTCGTGCTTGTATCCGCGACGCTTCACTACTAGCAATGCATTGTCAGTCAGCAGAATTTTGTGCTCCCTTACCTATCAGCTTTTCACCACCAACGCCACTGGCTGTCTCTACGGAGCATCCTGCCGTTAGCCATAGCGTTGGTTGTCTGCGGGACCGCTGCGGCAGATGCGCCGCCTGCCTCCGATAACGCGCGTTTTGCGCGGCCCCTCGTCGTCCCGACTGTAACCAGTAGTTACCCGTCCTTCTTCGTCGGGCCTTCCGGCGAATACACGGGGTTTTCGGTGGAATTGCTGAATGCCGTCGCGCACGTGATGGATATCAAGATCCAATGGACGCCCTCGTCGGGCGCCGATCTTCAATCCAAACTGCTCTCCGGCGAAGGCGATATTCTGCCAGGTTATACCCGTGTGCCGGAGCGCGAAAAGTATATCGATTTCTCCGTGCCGTACCTGGAATTGCAGGGCACCCTGTTCGTCCGCAAAGATAAAAACTTGATTCAAAAAATCTCCGATCTCAATGGCCGGGAATTGGTCATCGTGAGCAAGGGCAGCGTGGGCGAACAGTTCGTGAGCGATAACCATCTCGACGCCCGCGTGGTTTACGGGGACTCCGTGCAACAAGCGCTCATGGAACTAAATGACGGCCAGCATGATGCCGTTTTCTCCAGCCGGCTTACCGCCCTCTCCGTCATCGATCATTTCAAATTAAGCAACATCCGCCCGCTAGGTGTGCCAGTGGACGGTTATAACATACCGATTTGCTTTGCGGTGCGCAAAGGGGATTCACAGCTGCTCGCTCGCCTCAACGAAGGCCTTGCCATCCTGCAACGCACGGGCGAATTCGCCCAGATTTACAACAAATGGTTCGGCCGGTTTGAACCTAATCGGCTCTCCTTCGAGGAGCTGGTCGTTTATATTGCCGCCACGCTGGCCGTCGTGCTCTTTATCACGCTTTGGGCCCTGATGCGCCAGCGGCAGCTGCGCCAGCGCATCGGTCGGCAGGCGGAGGAGTTGATTGAGAGCAAGGCCATCCTGGCCGAGGCCCAGCAATTTGCGCGGATCGGCCACTGGCAGCGCCCGCTCGACCCGAATGCACCGGTGATCTGGTCAGAGGAAACCTACCATATCTTTGAGCGCGATCCACATTTGCCCCCGCCACCCATTTCCGAGGCCATCGACTGCGCCGTCGGCGAAGACCGCCAGCGCTGGCTCGATGTCGTGCAACGCAGCCGGAAAGAAAGTTTCGACTATGCCCTCGACGTCCACATCGAACCCAAGCCCGGCGTAAACAAAATCATCCATGTGCACGGCCGCCCCGTGCGCAACACCCGCGGCCAGCCCGCCGGTTTTTTTGGCACGGTGCAGGATGTCACCGAATGGCGCGAAGCCGAGCATGGCCAGCGCGAATCGATCCAATTGCTGCGCGCGATTTACGACAACGCCCCTTTCGCCATGGGCGTGTTCGAACTGACCGACCGCACGATCACGGTCGTGTCGGTCAATCCCGAGGCCCGCCGCCTGGTCGGCCTGCCCGCCCAGATCACCCCGGGCCGCTCTTTTGCCGAGCTGGGAATGCCGCCCGAACAGATCGTTTTCTGGACGGAATTGTTTACCCGTCACCCGACCAACAACGCTCCGTTCAAAACGACGCTGCGCCTCGCCGCCACCCACCGCGATCTCGCCGTCACACTGGTGCCGCTCGGCCGCGCCAGCAAACGCCCGCGCTTTTGCCTCATCGCCGAGGATATCACCGACCGCGTCCACAAGGACGCTGAAATCGCCCAAAGCCGCCGGCTGCGCGCCGTCGGCGAGCTGGTCGGCGGCATCGCCCACGAGTTCAATAATCTGCTCACGCCCATCCTCCTCAAGGCCGATGCGCTCCAGCACGAGCATCGCCAGACGCCGCTGTCTTCAGAGCTGCAAATTATCATTGATGCCGCCATCCGCGCCGCCGAGATCACCCGCCGGCTCCTCACCTTCCAGCGCAAGGCCGACCGCAAGCCCGAAAAAATCCGCCTGCGCACCGCCATCGAGAGCGATATCGAACTGCTCCGCCACGCCATCGACCGGCGCATCCGGCTCGACTGCACCATTGCCTCCGACCTGCCGACCCTGTGGCTGCCCGGCACCGACCTGCACCAAATCATCGTCAATCTCCTGCTCAACGCCCGCGACACCCTCATCGAAAAATTATCGCGCGAACCCGCCAACAGCAAATGGATCCCTTCCATCCAAATTGAAGCCAAGGCCCTGCCAGCCGATGCCGCCGTACCGTTTAACCGATCGCTCATCCGCTTTCCCTTTTCTGGTTGGATCCGCCTCACCGTGCGCGACAACGGGCTGGGCATGCCCCCCGATGTGCTCGAGCGCATTTTTGAACCCTTCTATACGACCAAACCCGTCGGCCAGGGCACCGGCCTGGGCCTCGCCACCGTCTGGCATCTTGTGACCGAACTGGGCGGCAGCATCGACGTGCAGTCCGTCCCTGGCGCGGGCACCTCATTCAACCTGTGCCTGCCCATCCGCGCCTCCACCGAAACGGCCGCAATTCCGGCCGCCAGTCCGGTCCCCTCCGCGGCCATGCCCGGCACCGCCCGCATCCTGCTCGTGGATGATGAAGATGCCGTCTCCAACCTGGTCTGCGAGATTCTTCAGCACCACGGTCATCAAGTCACCATGCTCGCCAACGGCCGCCTGGCGTGGGAAAAGCTTTCCGCCGCGCCGGGCACATTTGATGTCATCCTCCTGGATCTCAACATGCCCGGCCTCAATGGCCTCGAACTCGCCCGCCGCGCCCGCGACCTGCCTTTCGACGGCCTGATCTTCGTGATGAGCGGCCGGCTCAGCGAGACGGACCGCGCCGAATTCCAACGCCTGCGGGTCGATCGCATCATCGAAAAGCCCTTCACGCTCGACACCTTTGTATCCGCGCTCGCCGCCTTCGGCCTGGCCCGCCCGACCCCAACCGAACCCATCGTCGAAACGACCCAGATTGGTTAGCAGGCTGCTAATGATAGTCGCGCCGCCCATCGAGCGCGCTCTTCAACGTCACCGAGTCCGCATACAGCACGCCGCCGCCGCTCGGCAGGCCAAACCCAATGCGCGTCACCTTCACGTCGCGCCCCGCGGGCAGGTGCTCGATGATATAGTGGCAGGTGGCTTCACCCTCGATGTCGTTGGACAGTGCGAGAATCAGCTCGCCCGCTTCGCCCGACTCGATGCGCGCGTGCAATGCAGCCAGGTTGAGGTCGTCCGGCCCCACGCCATGAATCGGCGAGAGCCTCCCGTGCAACACGTGATACACTCCGCGATAAGCGCCGCTGCGCTCGATCGCCACCAGGTCGGGCACCTGTTCGACCACGCACACCAGGCCCGCATGGCGCCGGCCATCCTCGCAAATCGCGCACAAACCACCTTCGGCCAGATTGCCGCAACGCTCACACCTCCTCACCGCGGCCGCAGCCTCCTGCAAAGCCGTCACCAGCGCCGGCAGTCGCGCCGGTTTTTCCACCAGCAGATGCAGCGCGATGCGCTCCGCCGACCGGTAGCCAAGGCCAGGCAATTGCTTGAGATATTTCTGGAGTTTCTCAAACGCGGGAGTCATCGGGGGAAAGTTCAAGGTTCCCGGTTCAAAGTTCAACGTTTGCCCGACTGAACACAAACCTTGAACCGGGAACCTTGAACTTTGAACCCGGGCTTCGTCACATCAATCCCGGCATTTGGAAGGCCGAGGTCACCTTCTGCATCTCGGCGTCATTAAAATCCTTGGCCTGCTTCGCGGCATCCTGCACCGCGGCGAGCACGGTGTCCGACACGAACTTGGCCTCCTCCTTGAGAAACTCGGGATCAAGCGCCAGCGAAATAAACCGGCCGGCGCCGCTGATCTTTATTTTCACCGCGCCGCCGCCGCTCGTGATGTCAATTTCCTTCGCCTCGAGCTGCGCTTGGAGCGTCTCGATGCCGCGCTGCATTTTCTGCGCTTGTTTGAGGAGTTTGCCTACGCCGGCCATGGGAAGGAAATTTCGTAACCACTAATCCTCACTAATCGACACTTATTTTTTGAAAAATCACAAACGCCAATGTTCAAACGCCAAAAAATTTGAGAATTACAATCTCCAACTTTGGCGCGATTTCCGCCTTGGTTATTGAGGGTTTTCTGTGATTTGGCGTCTGGGCCTTGGGATTTTCCCGCGTCGTCATTGGTCATCCGGATATTATTTCGGCATAGCCCTCCCTGAAACTCGGGTAATGCGGCTGCCAGCCAAGCAGGGTTTTGAGCTTGGCGTTCGCGATGATGCGGTCGGGTGTCACGGTGCGACGACCAGCCACAGGCTCGCCCGTGAAGCGCGGCGCCGGCACCCCAATCCGCGCGGCCAGCCACGCGGTGATCTCCCCTTTCAAGGCCGCGCCGTCATCGGACACGTTGAAAACTTCGTTGGCCACCAGCGGCGGCGCGCCCAACGCCGCCCATACCGCCGCCACGATGTCGTCGCGATGGATGAGGTTCAGGTGATAATCACCGCGCCCCGCCATCTCGCCCGCGCGAACTTGTTCGAGCAAATGATGCCGCCCCGGCCCATAGATGCCCGCCAGTCGCAGGATGAACCATCGCTGGCACGGCAGATTCGCCGCGCCGCCCGCTTTTTCCGGCGCTCGCAATGGCCTTTCGGCTTCCAGCAAAAGGCGCACCCGCTCGCCCGCCCCCTCGGTCGGCGCAGTTTCCTCGACGGTCACGCCGCCGTCCTGCGGATAGACCGATGTGCTGCTGGTATAAACCAGCGTGCCCACCGTGCCACTCGCACGCGCCCAGGCCAGGATTGACGCCATGCCTTCAACGTAGCTGCGCCGGTAGCCTTCGAGCCCGCCCCCGCCCGCACTCACGCAATTCGTGACAAAATCCGCGCCGCCCGCGATGCGTCCATGCCACCCATCGTCGGCCAGGTCGGCCACGATCGCCTCGGCGCCGTGCGTCGCCAGCGCGGCGGCTCGCTCCGCGTTGCGCGTCAGCGTCGTCACCTGCATGCCACGGGCCAGCGCCTGCCGCGCGAGTTCGCCGCCGACATAGCCCGCGCCAAAAACCACCAGCCGCTTTCCGCGAAAAAATCCGTGTGCATCCAGGTCCATCACGGCTATGATGCAATCATGCCCACCGTTCTCGCAATCATTCCCGAAAATTTTGAGGAGATTGAAGCAATCGCGTCGGTCGACCTGCTCCGCCGTGCCGGCGTCGAAGTTACCACTGCCGCGCTCGACGAACAGATCCATGTCACCGGCCGCAGCGGCATCACAATGCATGCCGACACCGCCCTCGCCGCCGTGCTGATGCGCGACTTCGACTGCATTTTTCTCCCCGGCGGCCCGGGCGTGAAACACCTGCGCGCCGACCCACGCGTGCGTGCCCTCGTGCAACGACAGCACGCCGCCGGCCGCTGGCTCGCCGCCATCTGCGCCGCACCCGCCGTGTTGCACGACGCCGGTGTGCTCGCCGGCCGGCGCTACACCGCGCATTTCTACGTCGCCGGGGAATTGACGGCCATTCTCACGAACGAACGCACCGTGGCCGACGGCAATTTGTTGACCGCCCGCGGCGCGGGCACCGCCATCGAATTCGGCCTGCTGCTCGTGGAAAAACTTGTTTCGCCCGGGAAGGCCCGCGAAATCGCCAAAACCATTTGCGCCTAAGCCTCAGGATCGGGGATGTTTTTTACCGCAGATGGCCGCGAAGTTTCAAGTGCCAGGTACCAAGTTCCAAGATAACCGACCGTTCCTGACTCCTAACTCCCGATCCTGATACTTGAAAACCTGATGCCTGATACTTTTCCGATACCCAACGAGCAGCATCGTTTTTGATAGCAGCCTATTAGCGTGAATTAGCGTCCATTAGCGGTTAAACCCAATCCGTGATCATCCGCGCCATCCGCGGGAAAAATTTATAAGTGCCCATCAGTGGTTCAAAATGAATTACCCCATCCGCGGCCAAAACCGCGACGGCAACTAAAATCCCCCTTTGCGCAAGCAAAACTTTACGCGGCCAATCAACAGAATTGCGCCGGAGACTTCTTTACGTTGACCTAGTCCGAGTCAGCAAGTCTCGGCCAATTAACATTCTGTGATTTCTGGCGTTATCCCGCCGTTTAGCCGCTTCGCCCCGGAAGTGACGCTGCGAAGCTTTCGAAATTTTTTCCCATGTGCGGCATAGCTGGATTTATTAGTCCCTCCGATGCGCCGGCCGACCGCGAGGCCGCCGTCATGCGCATGTGCGCGGCCATGTGGCATCGCGGGCCCGACGATGGCGGTTCCGTCACGCAAGGCGAAGCCACCCTGGGCATGCGCCGCCTCGCCATCTTCGACCCGGCGCACGGACATCAGCCGATGACGACGGCGGACGGCCGTTTTCATCTCATTTTCAACGGCTCCATCTACAACCACCGCGAGCTCCGCGCCGAACTCGAAGCCACCGGTTATGCGTTCAAGACCCGTTGCGACACCGAAGTTCTCCTCGCCGCGTTTGCGCGCTGGGGCGAAGCCTGCCTCGATCGCCTGCGCGGCATGTTTGCCTTCGCCGCGTGGGACACACAGGAGCAAAGCCTGTTTCTCGCACGCGACGCCTTCGGCATCAAGCCGCTCTATGTCCACCACGCGGGCACCCGCCTGTTGTTCGCCTCCGAGCTCAACGCCCTGCTCACTTCCAACGCCGTCGCCACGGAAATCGATCCGCACGCCATGGCCGATTACCTGGCCTGGCTCGCCGTGCCGGCGCCGCGCACGATCTGGCGCAACATCATCAGCCTGCGCCCGGGCGAGTGCATGACCTTTCATGCCGGGCATATCTACGTGCGCTCCTGGTGGAACTTCCAAAAGGTTTCCAGCAAGACCAAACCCTGTGCCTCGCGCGGCGATTTCATCCGCGAACTGCGCGCAAAACTCGAGGACACCATCCGCGCCCACCTGCTCGCCGACGTTCCCGTCGGCGCGTTTCTCTCCGGCGGCCTCGACTCGTGCGTCATCGTCGGCCTCATGCAACGCGCCGGCAGCACCCGGCTGAAAACGTTTTCCATCGGCTTCGACGAACGTGATTTTTCCGAGGCGGCCTTCGCCACCCGCGCCGCCCGGCACTTCGGGACCGAGCACCACGCCAGCGTGCTGACCGGCGCACAAATCGCCGCGGACATCGAAAAAATCCTCGCTTCCCTCGACCAACCCACCGGCGACGGCATCAACACCTACTATGCCAGCCGCGCCGCGCATGCCGGTGGTGTCACCGCCGCACTCTCCGGCCTCGGGGGTGATGAATTTTTCGGCGGCTATCCCTCCTTTCGCGACATCCCGCGGCTCGCGCACTGGCTGCCCATGTGGCGGAAGCTGCCCGCGATCATGCGCCACACCGTGCTCGCCGGCCTCGCCCGCCGCGGCGTGCGCGCACGCAAGCTCGCCGATTTTCTTCACCACGCACGCGACGCGCATGAGCTCGCCTCGCTGCAACGGCGCGTCTTTTCCGAGGCCGCGGGCGGCTCGCTGCTGAATCCCGATTTGCGCGCCACCCTGGCCGGCCAGTCGCCGCATCATCCACAACTCGCCACCATCACCGCCGAGCTCGCCGGCGCCGGGCAGTTTGAACTCATCAGCGCATGGGAGTCGCGCACCTACATGGCCGACGTGCTCCTGCGCGACAGCGATGTCATGAGCATGCGTCATTCCCTCGAACTGCGCGTGCCCTTCGTCGACCGCCCGCTTTTTGAGTGGCTCTGGCGCCAGCCCGCACAATTCAAGGACGGGCGCGACCGTCCCAAGACCGCCCTCGCCGAGGCCGTGGCCGACGTGCTGCCGCCGGAAACCCTGCTCCGCAAAAAACAGGGCTTTACCCTGCCTTTTCCCGTCTGGATGCGCCAGGAACTGCGGCCCTTTCTCGACGAGACGTTTTCCCCCGCCAGCGTGGCCCGCAGCAACCTCTTCGCCACTGGCGCGGTGCAGGATCGCTGGAAACATTTTCTCGCCGGCAGCGACACCCGCGAATGGTCGCGCGTCTGGAGTCTTGCCATGCTCATCGCCTTTGTGAACCGCCAGCCCGTGTTCAAGCCGCGCCGTGAAAACACTCCTGCTGTGTCCTGAGCTTTTTGCCTCCGAGGGCGGCATCCCCCGCATGCTGCGGCTGTATTTGCGCGCGCTGTGCGAGGAAGCCGCCGCCACGCCGGATGACCGCGTCTCCCTCGCCGTGCTTAATGACAAAAATTTTCCGGCCGCCATGCTGACCCGTTATACCAACGACCGGCTGGGAAAAATCTACGCCGGCGGTCGCAGCAAACGGCGTTTTTTTCTCGCAGCGCTGGGCCTCGGCCGGCGCAGCCGGCGCATCGTCTGCGGGCATGTGCGGCAGCTTTTCATCGCGCGCCTCGCCAAGTTTTTCCGCCCTTCATTGGATTACTACCTGGTGGCGCACGGCATCGACGTATGGCGGCCCTTCGGCCCGCTGGAGCGCATGGCCGTGTGCGGCGCGCGGCGGATTTTTTGCGTGAGCGACTACACCCGCTTCGAAATAATGAGAAACTGCCCGGGACTGCGCGCCGAACAGCTCGCTGTGCTGCCCAATGCGCTCGACCCGTCCTTTCCCGTCGTCGCTTCGCCGGAGCGGCCCAACTCCCGCGTGATTTTCACGCTCACCCGCCTCGACTCCGCCGAAACCTACAAGGGCGTGGACCAGCTCATCGCCGCCCTGCCGGCGATCCGCCGCGAACTGCCCGATGCGCGCCTGCGCATCGCCGGCACGGGCGACGACCTGCCGCGCCTGAAGGCCCTCGCGCAAGCGCAAGGCATGGCCGATGCGGTCGAGTTCCTTGGTTTTGTCGAGGAATCGCGGCTCGCGGATGAGTTCAATGCCTGCGATCTTTTTGCGCTCCCGAGCGGCAAGGAAGGCTTCGGCCTGGTTTTCATCGAGGCCATGGCGCACGGCAAACCCTGCCTGGGCGCGCGCGCCGGCGGCGTGCCCGAAGTGATCACCAACAACTGCGGTGTGCTGGTCGATTATGGTGACGGGCCCGGGCTCACCGCCGCCTGCGTCACCGCGCTGCGCCGCCACTGGAATGTTAACGACATCCTCGACCGCGCGCGGTATTTCTCATACGAAAACTTCCGTACCCGCCTCGCCGCACTCCTCGCCGGCTCTTGACATGACCGACACCGCCAACACTTCCGATGCTCCCACGCTCGTCCTCGAAGCCGGCCGCACCGAAGCGCACTACTGGCGCGACCTCTGGCGCTATCGCGAACTCCTCGGCTTTCTCGCCTGGCGCGATGTCAAGGTGCGCTACAAACAGGCCGTGCTCGGCGTGGCCTGGGCCGTGGTGCAGCCGGTGGTGCAGACGTTTTTACTGACCTTTGTCTTCAGCAAACTCGCGAAAATGCCCGGTGGCGACGTACCATACCCGCTGCTCGTGCTCGCCGGACTTCTGCCGTGGCAGTTGTTCTCGGGCGCATTCAGCGGAGCCGGCAGCAGTCTCGTCAACAATGCCAATCTCATCTCGAAGGTGTATTTCCCGCGGTTGATCGTGCCGCTCTCCGCCGTCGTCGTGGCCTTGATCGACATGGCCGTGCTCCTCGTGCTGACCGGCGGCTATGCCGCGTTTGCCGGGGTGGAGCCCACGTGGCGCCTGCTGCTCCTGCCGCTCTTTATCTTCGGCACGATGCTGATCGCGCTTGGCGCGGGCCTCTGGATCACCGCGCTCACCGTGAAGTATCGCGACTTCCGCTTCATTGCGCCGTTCATCCTGCAGATTGGCGTGTTCGTGACGCCCGTCGGCTATCGCACGGATTTCCTGCCCAACTGGCGCGATCTCCTCGCCCTCAATCCCCTGACCAGCATGGTCGAGGGCTTTCGCTGGTGCATGTTCGGCGGGCACGCGGAATTTTATGCCCGCGGACTTGCCATTTCGCTCGCCATGACCGCCGCGCTGCTGGCCTCCGGCCTCTGGTTCTTCCGCCAGACCGAACGCAAGTTCGCCGACGTAATCTGACCCATGGGCAAACCCGTCATCACGATCGAAGGCCTGGGCAAGTCCTACACCCTGCAGCACCAGGCCCGCTCAGGCTTGTTGCGCGACCAGCTGGCCGGGTTCCTGCGCAATCCGTTTCGCCGGGCAAAAACTGAAACTGGCACCGCCGAGGAATTCTGGGCCCTCCGGGAGGTGAGCTTTACCGTCCATCAGGGCGATATCCTTGGCATCATCGGCCGCAATGGCGCCGGCAAATCCACCCTGCTCAAAATCCTGTCGCGCATCACCGAGCCAACAACGGGACGCGTGTCTCTCCGCGGCCGCGTGGCCTCGCTGCTTGAAGTGGGCACCGGCTTCCACGGCGAACTGAGCGGCCGGGAAAATATTTTCCTCAACGGTGCCATTCTCGGCATGACGCGCGCCGAAATCCGCCGCAAGTTCGACGAGATCGTCGCCTTCGCCGAAGTGGAGAAGTTTCTGGACACTCCGGTTAAACACTATTCCAGCGGCATGTATGTGCGCCTCGCCTTTGCCGTCGCCGCGCACCTCGAACCGGAGATTCTCATCATCGACGAAGTCCTCGCCGTCGGGGACCAGGAGTTCCAAAAAAAGTGCCTGGGGAAGATTGAAAAAGTCACGCGGGACGAAGGGCGAACCGTGCTTTTTGTGAGCCATAATTTTGCGGCCGTCCGCCAGCTTTGCACCCGTGCGATCCTGTTACATGAAGGCCGGGTCGTGGCCGACGCACCGCCCGTCGAAACCATCACCCAGTATATGAAAATGATGCCGCGCTCACAAGGCGGCTCAGCCTACCGGCACGTCGCTGGCGACGGGCGCGCCCGGATCACGGCCCTGCGATTCAATGCACCGACCGGCGCGGAACCCATCTACCCGATTTTCGAAAACATCCGCATCGACCTCGACTTCGATGTGCAGCCCACGGTGAGTGCGCTCGAGTTCTTCCTGCTGGTCTATGCCGAGGATGGTGAATGTCTGACCGCCAGCTTCCAGTGCGATACCGGCCCGTTCACCAAACCGGGCGGGCCGACTGGCACGGTGTCGGCCATCTTCAAGAACCAGTTTGCGCCCGGGCGCTACCTTGTGTCGGCCGGGATTTTCGACTCCACGCGCCAGTTTCTTGACTGGGTGGAATTTGCGGAAAGTTTCCGGGTCGAGACCGGCTTTGTCGATGGCCGCGCGTTTGACCAGCGGCTTGGTCGTTTTTCCCTCCTGCCGGAATGGCGCACATGAAAAAACTCCCCTTCAGCTTACGACTGTGGCGACGCCTGGAGCTTTGGGCCAATCAAGGGCGTGAGTCACTTTTGCGCACCCAGCTCGCCGCCTGCGGGTCGGATGTTTCCATTCAGTGGCCAGTGGTGATCAACGGCGCAGACCATGTTCGGGTCGGCCGCCGGGTATCGATCAATGCGTTTGTCCATATTTGGGGGCAAGGGGGTGTCACCATCGGGGACAATTGTCTCATTGCCAGCCATGCCGTCATCACCTCCCTCACGCATGATCCACGCGCTTCCAACCACGCTGATAGCCTGATCGAACGACCG